>Ga0068856_100000012_pt1 | contig 166032 bp, 150 predicted proteins | sample KBSCornC62_FD_66595 | JGI IMG/M metagenome (GOLD analysis project Ga0068856, IMG submission 66595) | Corn rhizosphere microbial communities from Kellogg Biological Station, Michigan, USA - KBS Corn C6-2 | ecosystem: Host-associated > Plants > Roots > Rhizosphere > Soil ...
TTCTACGAGCACGGTCCGTGGCAAATCCGGCTGGCCTACAACTGGCGCAGCCAGTATCTGCTGTCGATCGGTCCGAATGGCTACAACGGTACCGACAACAACATTCCGTGGAAGCTGCCGGTATTCGCCGATGCCTACGGGCAACTTGACGGCTCGATCTTCTACGCGTTCAACGAGCACGTGAAGCTCGGCCTGGAGATGAACAACCTCAACAACGCCGAACAGCGCACGCTCATGTACCAGAACGCATCCGGCAAGCACACCACTTCCTGGTACGTGAACGATACCCGTTATGCGCTGACGCTGCGCGTGACGTTCTGATCGTGCGGTGCCTGGGCAGTCGATGGGGGTTGTGGCATGGGGCAAGGCATCCAGCGTCGGGTGCCTTGCCGGGCGCGAGAAAAACCTCAGCGCGTTCCGGCATGTTCGGAAGCATCGGCGTCATTGCCTGCTCCTTGTTCCTCGCGCTGGGTGTCCACGCCAGCCAACCCGCCGCCATTCCCTACCGGTTCACCAACGTGCGCATCGGTGGCGGTGGCTATGTCTCCGGTTTGCTCTTTCACCCATCGGTGCGCGGCCTGTATTACGCGCGCACCGACGTGGGTGGCGCCTATCGCCGGGACCAGGAACACGGACGTTGGCAGCCGCTGACCGACTGGATCGCGGCGAGGGACGGGAACCTGCTCGGCATCGACAGCTTCGCGGTCGATCCCTCCGATCCGCAGTGGCTGTACCTCGCCGCTGGGATGTACACCACGCCCCAGGCAGGCGATGCCGCGATCCTGCGTTCGCACGACCAGGGGCGCAGCTTCCAGCGCGTCGACCTGCCGTTCAAGCTCGGCGGCAACGAGCTGGGGCGCGGCAATGGCGAACGGCTGGCGGTGGATCCGAACGACGGCCGCGTGCTGTTCCTCGGTTCGCGCGATGCCGGCCTGTGGCGCAGCGCCGACCATGGCGCGCACTGGACGCGGGTGGAGAGTTTCCCCGCGGTGGCCACCGCGCCATCGGCCAGCGCCAGCAACGCCTGGCGCACCCAGCCGATCGGCATCGTGTTCGTGGTGTTCGATCCGGCCAGCGGACGGCGCGGCCGGCCGACGCCGGTGATCTATGCCGGCGTGTCCACTCGGCAAACCAGCCTGTTCCGTTCCGCCGACGGCGGCCGCAGTTGGAACGCGGTGTCGGGGCAGCCGGCGGGATTGCGGCCCAGCCACATGCACCGCGCCAGCGACGGCGACTATTACCTGAGCTATGGCGACGAGCCCGGCCCGGACACCATGCACGACGGCGCCATCTGGCGCTGGCAGCCGGCCAGCGGACGCTGGACCGACATCACGCCGATACCCGATCAAAGCCGGCCCGGCGGTGGCAAGCCCGCGGGCTTCGGCTGGGGCGACGTCGCGGTGGCGCCCTCCGATCCGGCGGTGCTGGTCGCCAGCACGCATCACCTCTACACACCGCACGACCTGCTGTTCCGCAGCACCGACCGCGGCGCGCACTGGGCCGAGGTGTTCGCGCATTCGGTGTTCGACCGCCGCGAGGCACCCTGGACGGTCGAGCACACGCCACACTGGATGACCACCGTGGCCATCGACCCGTTCGATCCCGGCCACGTGATCTTCGTCACCGGCTATGGCCTGTGGTCCACGCGCGACATGGGGCGGCTCGATGCGGGCGGCGAGGTGCACTGGACGTTCGCGGACCGCGGGCTGGAGGAAACCGTGCCGCTGGGCCTGATCAGCCCGCCGCGGGGCGCGCACCTGCTGAGCGCGCTGGGCGACCTGGACGGCTACCGCCACGACGATCTCGCCGTGGCGCCGCTGCAGTTCCAGGCACCGCCGCGCTACGCCAACAGCGAAGCCATCGACTACGCGGGGCAGCGGCCGGAGCGCATCGTGCGCAGCGGCTACCTGCGCGAGCCGTTCGGGCCGGCGGTGCGCGCCGCGTGGTCGGACGACGGCGGCCGGCACTGGCGGGCGTTCGCCGGCGAGCCGCCGGAAGGCGAGGGTGCCGGCAGCATCGCGCTGACGGCCGACGGCAGCGGCGCGCTGTGGGCGCCGCGCAATGCGAAGCACGTCTGGCTCACGCGCGACTTCGGCCATCGCTGGCAGGTGGCGGCGGGCCTGCCGGGCGGGGTGAAGGTACTCGGCGACCGGATCGACCCGCTCCGCTGCTACGCGGTCGATCCGCGCACCGGCGCGCTGTACGCGAGCCGCGACGGCGGCGCGACGTTCGCGCCGCTGGCCGGTGAATTCGGTGCCGCCGCGCGGGGGCACGACCATGTGCAGTTGCAGGCCGCGCCCGATGCGGCAGGCGTGCTCTATCTGGCCGCGCGCGACATGCCGCTGATGCGTGGCGACGACACGGGCCGCGTGCAGCAGGCGTTGCCGGGCATCGCCGGCGTCGACGCCTTCGGCTTCGGCAAGCCGGCGCAGGGCCGGCATTCGCCCGTGCTGTTCGTGGCGGGCCGGTACGGCCGGCAGCAAGGCCTGTTCCGCTCGCTCGACGACGGGCGGCACTGGCAGCGCATCAACGACGACGCCCACCAGTACGGCCGCATCACCCATCTCACCGGCGACCCGCGCGTGTTCGGCCGCGTGTACCTGGCGACCAGCGGGCGCGGCGTCATCTATGGCGAACCCGTGGAGTCCGCACCGTGAAACATCTGTCTCTCGCCGCTGCGCTCATGCTCGCGTTCGGCATCGTGATCGCGCTGCCCGCGGCCGCCGCGCCGCTGCCACGCGTGGTGAGCGCCCACGGCCGCCACATGCTGCTGGTGGACGGCCAGCCGTTCCTGATGCTGGGCGCGCAGGTGAACAACTCCAGCGGCTGGCCGGCGATGCTGCCCGAGGTATGGCCGGCGATGGACGCCCTGCACGTGAACACCGTACAGGTGCCGATGGCGTGGGAGCAGATCGAACCCAGCGAGGGGCACTTCGATTTCAGCTTCCTCGACACCCTGGTGAACCAGGCGCGCGAGCACCACGTGCGCCTGGTGCTGCTGTGGTTCGCCACCTGGAAGAACAACGGCCCCGCCTATGCGCCGGCCTGGGTGAAGCTGGACAACAAGCGCTTCCCGCGCGTGTTGAAGAAGGACGGCGACACGCTCGATTCGCTGTCGCCGTTCGCGTCGTCCACGCTGGACGCCGACCGCACCGCCTTCGTGGCCTTGATGAAGCACCTGCGCGCCATCGACGGCGACCGCCACACCGTGATCATGGTGCAGGTGGAAAACGAGTCGGGCACCTACGGCACCGACCGCGACCATTCCGCCGCCGGCGACCGGCTGCTGCAATCGCCCGTGCCCGCCGCGGTGCTGGCGAAGACCGGGCGCAAGGCCGGCAGCTGGACGAGCGTGTTCGGCAAGGACGCGGCGGAGTTCTCCTACGCCTGGGCCATCGCGCACTACATCGACCAGGTGGCCGCCGCGGGAAAGGCCGTCTACGACCTGCCGATGTACGTCAACGCTGCCTTGCGCGATCCGTTCCACCCGGGTCCGCCGGGCGGCTACGCCAGCGGCGGCCCCACCGACAACGTGCTCGACATCTGGCGCGCGGCGGCGCCCGCGCTCGACCTGATCGCGCCGGACATCTACCTGCCCGAGTACGCGAAGTACACCGCCGTACTGGACCGCTACAGCCGCGCCGACAATCCGCTGTTCGTGGGCGAGACCGGTAGCGCGGCACCGTATGCTCGCTACGTGTTCGCGGCGCTGGGACACGGGGCGATCGGTTTCTCGCCGTTCGGCATGGACTTCACCGGCTATTCCAACTGGCCGCTGGGCGCACGCAAGGTGGATGCGGACACGCTCGCTCCCTTCGCACTGGACTACGAGCTGTTGCGCCCGATTGCCTCGCTGGTCGCCAAGGCCGGCTACGAAGGCAAGGCGTGGGGCGTGTCCGAGCCGGAGCAGACGCACACGCAGCAGCTCGACCTGGGCGACTGGCAGGCGCAGGTCGGCTATGGCCAGCCCTCGTTCGGCATGCCGGAAGCGAAGGGCAACCCCACGCCGTCGGGCGGCGTGCTGATCGTGCAACTCGGCCCCGACGAATACCTGGTGGCCGGCTGCCACGCGCGCGTGAGCTTCAAACCGGCCGGCCGCAACGCCGGCCGGCATGCGCTGTTCGAGCGCGTGGAAGAGGGCCGCTACGTGGACGGCCAGTGGCAATTCATGCGCGTGTGGAACGGCGACCAGACCGATTGGGGCCTCAACCTCACCGGCGAACCGCAATGGCTGCGCGTCAGGCTGGCCACGTACTGAAGGATGTTTGCATGATCCGCTGGAAAGCGCTCTCCGCCGCCTTGCTGCTCACCGGCCTCGCCCTGCCGGCGCTGGCCGCCGGGCCGTCGCCCGATTCGCCCACGGTCGAGCGGCGCATCGACGGCTTGCTGCACAAGCTCACGCTGGAGCAGAAGGTCGCGCTGATCGGCGGCACCGACGGTTTCGACATCCGTGCGGAACCGTCGATCGGCCTGCCGGCGCTGGCCATGTCCGACGGACCCTACGGCGTGCGCATGGGCGGCAACTACTCCACGGCCTACGCCGCCGGCATCGCGCTGGCGGCGAGCTGGGATCCGGCGCTGGCCCGGCGCGTCGGCGCCGCGATGGGGCGCGATGCGCGCGCGCGCGGCATCAGCTTCCTGCTTGGCCCGGGCGTGAACATCTACCGCGCGCCGCAGAACGGCCGCAACATGGAGTACTACGGCGAGGACCCGTATCTCGCCGGACGCACCGCCGTCGGCCTGATCGACGGCATCCAGAGCCAGGGCGTGGTGGCCACGATCAAGCACTTCGCCGCCAACAACTCCGAGTACGACCGCCGCCAGATCAACTCGGTGATCGCGCCGCGGCCGCTGCACGAGATCTACCTGCGCGCGTTCGAGATGGCGGTGAAGCAAGGCCGCGTCGGCGCGGTGATGAGCAGCTACAACCAGCTCGACGGCCAGTACACCGCCGAGAACCGGGATCTGGTCAGCGGCATCCTCAAGCACGACTGGGGCTTCGACGGCCTCTTCATGTCCGACTGGGGTGCGGTGGACGACGGCATGAAGGCGTTCAAGGCCGGCCTCGACCTGGAGATGCCCGCGGCCGACAAGATGCAGCCGTCCCTGCTGCTGCCCGCGCTGCGCGACGGCACGCTGTCGAAGGCCGAACTGGACGACAAGGTCCGGCGCATCCTGCGCACCGCGGTGCGCTTCGGTTTCCTCGACCGGCCGCAGCGCGATCTGGCGCAGCCGATGTTCGACGTGGCCAACGACCAGGTGGCGCTGGACTCCGCGCGCGAATCGCTGGTGCTGCTGAAGAACGAACACGGCCTGCTGCCGCTCGACGCCGGCAAGATCAGGACCATCGCGGTGATCGGCCCGGACGCGTATCCGGGCTACGCCACCGCCGGCGGCAGCTCGCACGTCGAACCGTTCCGCACCGAAAGCATCCTCGGCGGCATCGTCGACCAGGTCGGCCAGCACGTGCGCGTGCTGTACGACCGCGGCCTGCCGTCGCCGGATGCGGTGTTCAAGCGCGACGGCTTCGCCACCGCCGGCGGCCGGCCCGGCCTGCGCCGCGAGACCTTCGACAATCCCGACTTCCACGGCGCACCCGCATCGACCAGTGTGGATACGCACGTCGACCAGTGGAAGCCGGAGCTGTGGACCACGCCGGCCGTGCAGCGCCGCGGCATCCGCTGGAGCGGCCGCTACGTGGCGCCGCATGCGGGCCGTTACCTGTTCCTGACCGCGGCGGCGAGTGCCGACAGCTACACGCTGTACGTGGACGGCAAGGCGGTGATCGTGCAGCCCAGGCGCGAGGGCCAGGCGCCGCTGTACGCCGCGCTGGATCTCAAGGCGGGGCAGGCGGTGTCGGTGCGCCTGGACTACCTGCCCGACGTGGATTACAGCCGCATGGGCCTCGGCGTGGTGCCGGTCGACGAGCTGATCTCGCCGGCGGCGCTGAAGATGGCGGCGATGGCCGACGCCGCAGTGGTGGCGGTCGGCTTCGACCCGACCTCGGAGAGCGAAGCCTACGACCGCACCTTCGCGTTGCCGTGGGGCCAGGAGGCGCTGATCGAGGCGGTGGCGAAGGCGAACCCGAAAACGGTGGTGACGGTGACCTCGGGCGGCGGCTACGCCACGGCCAACTGGCTGGGCCAGGTGCCGGCGCTGCTGCAGAACTGGTACCCGGGGCAGGAGGGCGGCCGCGCCGTGGCCGAGGTGCTGTTCGGTGCGCGTTCGCCCGAAGGCAAGCTGCCGATCAGCTTCGAGCGCGAGCCGCAGGACAACCCGACGTTCAACTACTACTACGCGCCGTCGCATGCGCCGGGCACGCATCCCACGGTGCACTACGGCGAGGGCCTGTTCGTCGGCTACCGCTGGTACACCAGCCATCCCGACAAGCCGCAGCCGCTGTTCCCGTTCGGCTACGGCCTGTCGTACACCACGTTCGCGTTCTCCGGTCTCGAGGTGAAGCCGGCGGCGGCGCGCGACGGCGACACGGTGCAGGTGTCGTTCGTGGTCCGCAACACCGGCAAGCGCGCGGGCGCGGAAGTGGCGCAGGTCTACGTGAGCGAGCCATCGGCCACCGTCCAGCGACCGGAGCGTGAACTGAAGGCGTTCCAGAAGCTGGACCTGGCGCCGGGGCAGAGTCGTCGTGTCACCCTCACGCTCGACCGGCGCGCATTCGCCTACTACGACCCCGACCGCAACGACTGGAAGGTCGACCCGGGCCGCTTCGTGATTCGTGTGGGCGATGCCTCCGACCACACGCCGTTGACCGCCGACCTGACGATGGAGAAAGCACGATGAGCCGCATGCGATTTTCCACCCTGGCCTTGCTGCTGGCGCTGGGCCCGTGCGCCGTCGGCGTGCCGGCGGCGGCCACGTCGCCCGCCGCCGGCCACGTCGCCCGCCTGGCCGACGGCATCGTGGTCGGCCTCGACGGCTCGCCGCAGAAGGTGCGACTGCAGGTTGTCTCCGACCGCATCATCCACGTCACCGCGGTGCCCAAGGGCGGCTTCGACCAGCCAGCCAGCCTGATGGCGCTGAAGACCGGCGGCGACGGCCATTTCTCCGTGGGCGAACACGACGGCACGGTGACGCTGGACACCCCGGCCATCGAGGCGCGCGTGTCGCTGCGCGACGGCGCGGTGGGCTTCTACGACCGCGCCGGCAAGGCCATCCTCACCGAACAGCCGCATGGCCGCAGCTTCACGCCCACGACGGTGGACGGCAAGGCGTTCTACGCGATCCGCCAGCAGTTCGCCTCGCCGCCGGACGAGGCGTTCTACGGCCTGGGCCAGCACCAGGAAGGCGTGATGGACTACAAGGGCAAGGACGTCGAGCTGGCCCAGCACAACATGGACATCGGCATCCCGTTCGTGGTGTCCTCGCGCAACTACGGCGTGCTGTGGGACAACAACTCGATCACCCGCTTCGGCGACCCGCGGCCGTACCAGCTGATCGACAAGGGCCTCAAGCTGTTCGATGCCGACGGCAAGCCCGGCGGCCTCACCGCCAGCTACTACGTGGACGGCAAGCTGAAGCTGCGCCGCGACGAAGCACGCGTCGACTACCAGTACCTCGACGACCTCAAGCGCTGGCCCGCCGCATTGACCGACGCGAAGGGCGTAGCCGGCGGCCCCGGCCAGACGGTGGAGTGGAAAGGCCAGATCGCTTCCGGCGTGGCAGGCGCGCACAAGTTCCGGCTGTACGCCAGCGGCTACTTCAAGCTCTACATCGACCACAAGCTGGTGCTGGACGACTGGCGGCAGAACTGGAACCCCTGGTACCGCGACTTCACCGTGGCGATGAAGCCCGGCGAGAAGCACGCCGTCCGCATCGAGTGGACGCCGCAGTCGGGTTACATCGCGCTGGACCACCTCGATCCGCTGCCGCCGGCGGAGCAGGACGAGCTGTCGCTGTACTCCGAGCTGGGCCACGCGGTGGACTACTACTTCATCGCCGGCAACAACCTCGACGACGTGATCGCAGGCTACCGCGAGGTCACCGGCAAGTCGGTGATGCTGCCGCGCTGGGCCTACGGCTTCTGGCAGAGCCGCGACCACTACGAGACGCAGGAACAGCTGCTCGACACGCTGGCGCGCTACCGCAAGCTGGGCCTGCCGCTGGACAACATTGTGCAGGACTGGCGCTACTGGAAGGACGACGCCTGGGGCTCGCACCGGTTCGACGAGTCGCGCTACCCCGATCCCAGGGGCATGATCGCAAAGGTGCACGACGAGCACGCGCGCTTCATGATCTCGGTGTGGCCGAAGTTCTACCCGACCACGGAGAACTACAAGGAACTGGAAGCCGGCGGCCACATCTACCGGCGCAACATCGAGGAAGGCGTCAAGGACTGGGTGGGGCCCGGCTACCTGAGCTCGTTCTACGATCCGTATTCGGCCGAGGCGCGGCGCATCTACTGGCGGCAGATCCGCGAGAACCTGGGCGACCTCGGCGTCGATGCCTGGTGGCTGGACGCCACCGAGCCGGACATCAACTCCAACACCAGCATCGCCGAGCGCAAGCTGCTGATGAACCCGACGGCGCTGGGACCGGGCGCGGCGTTCTTCAACAGCTATCCGCTGATGACCACCACCGCGGTGTATCAGGGCAGCCGCGCGTCGTATCCGGACAGGCGCGTGTTCATCCTCACCCGCTCGGCCTTCGCCGGGCAGCAACGCAACGCCGCCGCGAGCTGGAGCGGCGACGTGGTGGCGCGCTGGAGCAACCTGCGCGACCAGATCTCCGCGGGCATCAACTTCTCGCTGTCGGGCATCCCGAACTGGACCACCGACATCGGCGGCTACGCGATCGAAGACCGCTACATGAAGCCGGATGCGAAGAACCTCGCGGAGTGGCGCGAGCTCAACCTGCGCTGGTTCCAGTTCGGCGCGTTCAGCCCGGTGTTCCGTTCGCACGGACAGGGCGTGCCGCGCGAGATCTACAACATCGCGCCGCCCGGCACGTCGGTGTACGACGCGCTGGCGTGGTACGACGCGCTGCGTTATCGCCTGATGCCGTACATCTACACCGTGGCGTCCGACACGTGGTGGAAGGACGGCACCATCATGCGCGGGCTGCCGATGGATTTCCCGCACGATCCCAAGGTGCGCGCGATCGACGACGAGTACCTGTTCGGCCCCGCCTTCCTGGTGGCGCCGGTGACCCGTTACGAGGCGCGCAGCCGCGCGGTCTACCTGCCGGCCGGCAGCGACTGGTACGACTTCAACACCGGCAAGCGCTACGCCGGCGGACAGAGCGTGCCGGCGCCGGCGCCGCTGGCGCGCATGCCGCTGTTCGTGCGCGCCGGCGCGATCGTTCCGACCGGCCCGGCGGAGCAGTACACCGCCGAACATCCCGACGCGCCGATCACCGTGCTCGTGTTTGCAGGCGCCAACGGCAAGTTCTCGCTGTACGAAGACAAGGGCACCGATTACGGCTACGAACACGGCCATTATTCGCGCGTGCCGATCAGCTACGACGACGCCACCGGCGTGGTCACGTTCGGCAAGCGCGAAGGCGATGGCACCGGCGCGCCGGCGACGCGGCAATTCGTCATCCGCCGCATCGACGCCGCGCATCCGAATGCGGATGCCATGGATGCCAGCCGCGACCGGCGCGTCACCTATTCCGGCAATGAACTGACCGTGCCGCGCTGAGCCGGTCATCACGAGGGCGAATGGAATGAACAAGCTTCGAAACGTGTTTGTGCGGATGGCGGCAGGGGCGGTGTGCCTGCTGTCGGCAGCCGCGGCTGCCGCCGATGGTCATGCCGCGTGGGTGGATGCATGGACGGCCGCGCCGGACACCGCCGGTCCGGCGCTGAACGGGCAGGCCGTGCGCCAGGTCGTGCGCGCAAGCGTGGCCGGCACGCAACTGCGCATCCGCCTGTCCAACCTGTTCGGCGCCACCGCGGTCACGCTCGGGCCGGTGCGGATTGCGCAGAGCGCCGGCGGCGCGGATACCGTGCCCGGCACCGGCCATCAACTGCTGTTCGACGGCAAGCCCACCGTCACCATCGCCAAGGGCGGAAGCGCGCTCAGCGACCCGGTGACGATGGACGTGAAGGCGCTGCAGAACCTCGCGGTGAGCCTCTACGTGCCGGCCGCCACGGCCTACCATCCGGCGACCGTCCACAATGCCGGCATGGCCACCGCCTGCATCACCGAACGCGGCGACGCCACTGCCGCCGCGCGTTTCCCGTGCGACGAAAACAGCGGCAACCGCTTCTATCTCACGGGGGTGGAAGTGGCCAGCCCGGCCACCCGCGCCACGCTGGTCGCGTTCGGCGATTCCATCACCGACGGCGTGGGTTCCAAGCCGGATGCGAACGAGCGCTGGCCGGACGACCTCGCCGCGCGCCTGCAGGCCGATCCGAAGCTGGCCTCCATCGGCGTGGCCGACGAGGGCATTGGCGGCAACCGCATCCTGCACGACAACTACGGCCCCAGCGCGCTGAGCCGCTTCGACCGCGACGTGCTCGACCAGCCGAACGTGCGCTGGGTGATCCTGCTCGAAGGGATCAACGACATCGGCGGCTCGGGTTATGCGTGGGATGCGAAGGACAAGGTGACGGCGCAGCAGTTGATCGCCGGCATGAAGACCCTGGCGGCGCGCGCGCATGCGCGGCACGTCAAGGTCTACGGCGCGACGCTGACGCCGTATGGCGGCAACGGCTGGCCGTACCACAGCGCCGCCGGCGAGCAGACGCGCGAAGCACTCAACGCGTGGATCCGCCATTCCGGCGTGTTCGACGGCGTGGTGGATTTCGACAAGGCCGTGCGCGATCCTGCCGCACCGAACAGGATGCTGCCGGCCTACGACAGCGGCGACCATCTGCATCCGAGCAGCGCCGGCTACCGCGCCATGGCCGCCGCGGTGGACCTGCGACTGTTCGATCCCGCGTCGTCGGGGCGCTGAGCACGCGCGGCCCGTCCGTGCGGACGGATGGGCCGGTTTCGGGCCGCACGCCCGCCGCGCGACACCGCATGGTGTTCGCGGCGACCGGCGGGTTTCATGCCGGTTTGCCTTCAAATGCATGGAATGCCCCGGGTTTCCGGGTCGCGTGTCTTTGCTCGCGGGAATGACGACATGGCCATCCCCGACCATTGATCGCGATCCGCTATCGGATCAGCGGATCGCCGGCGATCGCGCGGTAGCGGAAGTCGCGCAGCAGCGCCGTGCCGTGGCCGGCGCTGTAGATCCCCGGTCGCAGGCTGAGGAAGTCGCCGAACACGTTGTGGTGGATGCCGGATACTTCCATGCGGATGGTGTGCTGCTGCCAACTGAGGCCGTCGTCGTGCGAGTACGCGAAGCCCACCACGTCGTAGTCGTTGGTCAGGCGCACGCGCACGCGGCGGTTGTCGCGCGGGAGGCGCGCCCATTGCAGTTCCTGCGCGTACTCGAAGGTCTTGATCGTGTCCGGCGTGAAGCCGACGCCGACGAAGGCCTTGTGGTTGTAGAACAGCAGCAGGCCCGCCTCGGCGGGGCCGGTCAGCTCCAGCGCGAGTTCGATCTCGTAGGCGCGGTCGCCCGCGATGCAGACCATCGGCGAGCTGTCGGCCGGCGAGCTGCCGGCGCCGGCCAGCGCAAGCCCACCGGGCACGCGGCGCGCGCGCTGCCGTTCCTGCGGGTGCGGCTGGTGGAAGGACCACAGGATGCCGAAGCGGTCGCGGCTGAAGTCGTCCGAACGTGCGTAGCCGGCCGGGCCGGGCTTGCCGCCCGCCGGCTTGCGCAGCGGTTTCGACAGGTCGCCGCCGGTGGCCACCGGCCAGCCGCTCGCCGTCCACGCCATCGGTTCCAGCAGGGTCTGGCGGCCGAGCGTGCGGAAGCCGTTCTCGTAGCCGTGGTAGATCATCCACCAGTCGCCGGCCGGCCCTTCGACGAAAGTGGCGTGGCCGCGCGACCACCACGGCTCGGCCGCCGAGCGCGTGTGCACGATGGGGTTGTGCGGACAGTTCTCCCAGGGGCCGTGCACCGAGCGCGAGCGCGCCACGATCACCATGTGGCTGGTGGGCGGACCGGCGGTGCCGCCCACGGCGCTGACCAGGTAGAACCAGCCGTCGCGGCGCAGCAGCTTCGGCCCCTCCGGCGCGAAATCCTCGACGATCCAGTCCTGCGGGTACTGCCAAGGCGTGTAGGCGTGCACCAGCGGGCCGTCGGTGGCCAGGCCGTCGTCGCTCAGGCGGATCATGCGGATGCCGTTGACGAACAGGTAGCGCCTGCCGTCCTCGCCGACCACGTGCGCCGGGTCGATGCAGCCGGGAATGCCGAGGTCGACCGGCTCGCTCCACGGGCCGGCGATGCGTTCCGCGGTGATCGCGAAGATCGACCAGTCGCCGCCGGGCCGTTGCGCCGGCAGGTAGATGTAGTAGCGGCCGCCGTGCTTGCACAGGTTGACCGCGAAGACGTTGCCCATCGGCTTGTGCAGGGCGGTCGCGATCGGCGTCCAGCCGAGCAGGTCGGTCGAATGCCAGATCGTCAGCCCCGGCGTGGCGTCGAACGGGGTGAACGTCATGTAGTAGTCGTCGCCGTCCTTGAGCACGGCGGGGTCGGGGCGGTCGCCGGACACGATGGGGTTGCGGTAGCTGCCGTCGCCGAGATCGGCCGTGCGCTGGCCTTCGATGCCCTTGCCCCAGTGCGGGTCGGGGGCAGGGCATTGCTGGCCGGGATCGGCTTTCGCCGTCCGGGCCAGCGGTGCGGCGATCGCACCCGTCGCCATGGCCTTGAACAGGTTTCTGCGCGCAAGGTTCGGCGTGACGGCGGTGGTCGGGAGCGTGCCGCTGCTTGCCGCGTCGGGATGGTCGGCGGGTTTCTTCATGGCGTGTCCGCCACGGTACGGATGGCGTAGACGAAGGCCGCGGGGCCGGCGGGACGCGAACCGACATGGAGCACCAGTCCTTGCCCGGTGCTTTCCCAGCGCACCGGCGTGGACGAACCCAGCAGGCGCACGTCCTGCACGCGGTCGGCCGGCTTGATGCTGTGGATGACGGTCGTGCCGTCGGCGGCCGGCCAGCCGAGTTCGATGGCGTACAGCAGGTCCTTGTTGCGGGTGAAGCGGAAATCGCTGGCGGTCCAGGGTCTGGCCAGTTGTTCCTTGAAGGCGCCGGCATCCGGCACGGTGGGGCCTTCGCCGTACACGCGCCATGGATGGCTGCCGTAGATCGCCGCACCGTTGGTCGCCAGCCATCGGCCGATCTCCAGCAGCACGGCCTGTTCCTGCGGCGCGATGCTGCCGTCCGGTCGCGGGCCGATGTCCAGCAGCAGGTTGCCGTTCTTGCTCACCACGTCGGCGAGCAACTGGATGATCGACGTCGCCGACCGATAAGTGTCGTGCGCCACGTAGCCCCACGAGCCGTTGCTGATGGTGGTGTCGGTCTGCCATGGCGTGGCGCGGATGCCGCTGAGCTGGCCGCGCTCCACGTCCAGCACGCCGCTGCCGGCGGGCATCGCGTGCAACTTGTAGTTGAGCACCACGCCGCCGCGTTGCGCGCCGCGGTTGTAGTAGTAGGCGGCGAAATCGGCCAGCGCATCGCGGAACGCGGGCTGGCCCGCCCACCAGTCGAGGTAGATCAGGTCGGGCCGGTAATAGGCTTCCAGTTCGGCCGTGCGTGCCAGCCAGTCGTCCACGTAAGTGGGCGAGACGTAGGTCCAGTCCTGCTGCAGGTCCTGGTCGCCGTCCTGCATGAAGTGCGGCACCGCGGGGCCGTAGAAGTCGGCATCGACGGGGTCGTTCACGTCGGAGGCGAGCTCGCGGCCGCGATCGAAGAACCAGTCGTGTTCGGCGCGGTGCGAGGACAGGCCGAAACGCAGGCCTTCGGCGCGCACGGCTTTTTCCAGCGCGGCCACCACATCGCGCTTCGGCCCCATCTGCGCGGCGGTCCAGCGCGACAGCTTCGAGTCGTACATCGCGAAGCCGTCCGAATGCTCGGCCACCTGCACCACATAGCGCGCGCCGGACTGCTTGAACAACCGGGCCCACGCCGCGGGATCCCAGCGCTGCGCCTTGAAACCGGCGATGAAATCCTTGTAGCCGCGCTGCGCGAGCGGGCCGTAGGTGGCGAGCTGGTGGGCGTGCTCGCGCGTCGTGCCGTCGTACATGTTGCGCGGGTACCACTCGTTTGCGAACGCCGGCACGGCGTACACGCCCCAGTGGATGAAGATGCCGAACTTCGCGGCACCGAACCAGGCCGGCGCCTTGTACTGCGCGAGCGAGATCCAGTCGGCGCGGAACGGCCCCATGGCGTCGCCGTGCGCGACTTCGGCCAGCAGTGCCTTGCGCTCGGGGGCATAGCGCGCCGTGGCGCGCTGCCAGGCCTGGTCCATCTGCGCCGGGCCGAGTGTCTTCGCAGTGGGAGCGTCGGATTGGCTGCCTGGCTGTGCGGCCCATGCCGGCGAGCCGGCCATGACGCATGCGGACAGCAGGCATCCACGAAGCAGGGAAGGATGCAGTCTGCGTGGAAACCCGGCGTGCGGGAAGAACGACATGGAATGCCTTGGCGAAGGGGGCATCGAACGCTAGCAGCAAGCACACGCCAGCGAGGCGGGATGTGCGAATGCATACGAAGAAACGTTAGCGTCGGCTGCTGATTTCGCAATTGTCGCCTCGGCTACTCCATTTCACGATCCGCTCAAGCAAGGGTGCTTCCACGAGGTTCGCTGCAATCGGTTCGACATGCCATGCCAGCGTTTCCGTCGGTTTGTGCGTCATCCCCGCGCACGCCGGTTCCCATCGGCACATGCGTTACCCGCGTACGTGCCGATGCTTTTTTGTTCATCGGGTCGCGTCGAACCAGGTGGCGGCACGGCATGCCAGCGGCTGCAGGAGGCGAATGCTCCGCAGGTGCGATGGCGCGTGCCGCCCAGGCACCCGGGTGGTGCCTGTTACGGTGCCGTGTCGTCCACCACGGCCAGCCCCTCCGCATCGCCGGGAACCCCTTCGCCACCTTGCAGCCCTTCGGCGTACTGGCGCGGCGTACAGCCGAGCTCGCGGCGGAATACCGCATACATGTACTGCAGCGAGGTGAAGCCGCTGCGCACGGCCACGTCGGCCAGCGGCACGGTGGCGTCGACCAGCATGCGCTGCGCGGTCTGCAGCTTGTGGCGCAGGATGGCCTGGTGGACGGTCAGCTTGAGCTCGCGCTTGAAGTGCTCCTCCAGCAGCGTACGCGACACGCCGACATAGTCGGCAACCTGGTCGGTCTTGATGCCGAGGCAGGCGTACTGGCGGATGTAGTGCAGCGCGCGCATCACGTGCTGGTTGTTCATCGGCTCATGCCGGCTGCTGGCCTGCACGTTGATGCCCTTGGGCGGCACGATGATGCGTTGCTGGGCGAGCCGCCCACCGTGCAGCATCTGGTGCAGCAGCCGTGCGGCGGTGTGACCCATTTCCTGGGCGCCCTGGATCACCGACGTCAGCGGGATGCGGCTGAGCAGTTGCGCCATGGGGTCGTTGTCGATGCCCACCACCGCGATCTCGGCCGGCACGGGCACGTCGGCCACGATGCACGCCTGCAGCAGGTGGCGTGCGCGTGCGTCGGTGACCGCGATGATGCCGATGGGCTTGGGCAGCGAGCGCACCCAGTCCGCGATCGCTTCCTGGGCAACGCCCCAACCGCCCGCGCTGGTGGGCGAGCCGCGGAACACCAGGCCTTCGAGGCTGTCCGCGCGGGTCATGCCGAGGAACGCCTGCTCGCGTTCCATCGCCCAGCGGTTGCCCGGCGTGGGCGGCAGGCCGTAGAAGGCGAAGCGCTGCAGGCCCTGGTCGATGAGGTGGTCGTAGGCCAGGCGAACGAGCTTGGCGTTGTCCGTGGCGACGTAGGGAATGCCTTCCGGATAGTTCGCCGGATCGGCGTAGGAACCGCCTACCGCGACCACCGGCAAGGGCAGGCCGCACAGCGTCTCGCCGACGATGGGGTCGTCGAAGTCCGCGATGATGCCGTCGCCGCGCCAGTGGTGGATGCCCACGGTTCGGCAGCGGAAATCCTCTTCCATGAACAGGTCCCACTCGACGCGCGTGGACGTCAGGTACTGCCCGATGCCCGTGAGGACGTGGCGGTCGTAGACCTTGTTCGCGTTGAAGAGCAGGGCGATGCGATGGGGCGATGGCATGGATACCACGATCTGCTGCGACGGCATCTACCGGATTGGGTTGACGATACCCGCTGGGTCGGCTGCGTACATGCCGCATTGCGACACGGAAAATGACCTGCGCAATGACGGATTTCGCAATTGCGAGGCCACGACGCCGACCGCAGCATCACAGGCGGGGCGCAGCGCGGCCGCCGTGGACGTGGCCACCCGCCGCATCGCCATGGATCGTGCGACGAATGCGCGCCGACTGTCGGCACGACGACTGGCCTGTATCCGGATTCCTGAAAGGGTGGAGTGTCTTGAAAGCTTCGACGAGGGATGTGGCGCCGGCCAGCAGTGACGTCACCGGCGGCCGAAGGCGGGCAGCGGCATGAGTGTCGTCGCCGGCCTCGACATCGGCACCCAGAGCGTCAAGCTGCTTGTCCACGATGCCGATGGTCGCCGCACGCTCGCGATCCGCGGCCAGCCGCTGGCGCTGGTCGAAGGGCCCGACGGCAGCCGCGAGCAGCATCCCCAGTGGTGGCTTGCCGCGGTCCGGCAGTGCTTCGCGGATCTCGATGCCGCCCTGCGCGCGCGCATCGTGGCGATCGGGGTTTCCGGGCAGCAGCACGGTTTCGTCCCGCTGGACGCGGCGGGCGAGGTGCTCGCGCCGGCCAAGCTGTGGTGCGACACCAGCAGCTGGCGTGAATGCGACGAGATCATGGCCGCGGCGGGGGGCTACCGGCAGTGCATCGCGCTGGCGGGCAATCCCGTCCTGGCGGGCTACACGGCCTCCAAGCTGCCGTGGACGCGCAAGCACCGTCCGGACGTCTATCGTCGGCTGGCGGGCATCCTGCTGCCGCACGACTACATCGATTTCTGGCTCACCGGCGAACGCTGGATGGAGTGCGGCGACGCCTCGGGCACCGGCTGGCTGGACGTGCGCAGGCGTTGCTGGTCGCCGGCGATGCTGGCGGCCACCGATGCGGAGCGCGACCTGTCGCACTGCCTGCCACCGCTGGTCGACGCGCATTTCAGTGCGCCCATCGCGCCCGCCATCGCCGATGAACTGGGCCTGCCGCGCACGGTGCGTGTGTCGGCCGGCGGCGGCGACAACATGATGGCGGCGATCGGCACCGGCACCGTGGCGGCTGGCGTGCTAGGCGTGAGCCTGGGCACTTCGGGCACGCTGTTCGCCAGCGCCGATCGTCCGGTGGTGAATGCGGATGGGCTCTGGGCGGCATTCTGTTCCTCCACCGGCGGCTGGCTGCCGCTGGTCTGCACCATGAACTGCACGGTGGCCACGGGTCGCGTCGCCGCCGCCTTCGGTTTCGAGGCAGGCGAGGGCGACGTGCTGATCGAGCGCACGATGCCGGGCGCGGACGGCTTGGTGATGCTGCCGTTCTTCAACGGCGAGCGCACGCCCGACCTGCCCGCGGCGCGCGCCAGCCTGCACGGCATGACACCGGGCAACTTCACCCGCGCGAATGCCTATCGCGCGGCGATGGAGGGTGCGACCTATGCGCTGCGCCACGGCCTGGATGCCTTGCGCGCCGCCGGCCTGGACTTCGGGACGATCCGCCTGACCGGCGGCGGGGCGAACAGCGCGCCATGGCGGCAGCTGCTGGCCGACGTGTTCGAGCTGCCGGTGGAAATGCCCGTGGAGACCGAGGGGGCAGCCTTCGGTGCCGCCCTGCAGGCGCTGTGGGCATGGCGCCGCCATGGCGGCGACGCAGCCGGCATCGCCGACCTTGCGCGTGAACACGTGGCACTGGACGCGGCGCGCGCCGCGCAGCCCCGGGTAGCGAACGTGCCGGCGTACCGGGAACCCTACCGGCAATTCCTGGCACTGCTGGAGGCCGAGCAGCATGCGCACGGCCGGGTCGCCACCGCATCCCTTTCCGATCTTCCCCGATGACGCAATACGCAGAGGACCCCCAGCCCATGAACACCCCCTTCGTCGGCAAGCGCGAATATTTCGGCGGTATCGGCCGCATCCCCTACGAGGGCCGCGAGTCGGACAACCCGCTGGCGTTCAAGCACTACGACGCGAACCGCAAGATCGGCGACAAGACCATGGCCGAACACCTGCGTTTCGCGGTGTGCTACTGGCACAGCTTCTGCAACACCGGCCACGACCCCTTCGGCCCCGGCACGCGGCGTTATCCCTGGGACGTGGACGGCGCGCCGATGGCCCGCGCCGAGGCGCGCATGGACGCCGCCTTCGAGTTCTTCACCAAGCTGGGCGTGCCGTACTACTGCTTCCACGACACCGACATGGCGCCCGACGCCGACGACGTGGCCGAGTACGAGAAGAACCTCAAGCACATGGTGGCGCTGGCGAAGGAGCGCCAACAGGCCACCGGCATGAAACTGCTGTGGGGCACCGCCAACCTGTTCAGCCATCCGCGCTACATGAACGGCGCGGCCACCAACCCCGACTTCGCGGTAGTGGCGCGCGCGGCGGTGCAGATCAAGGCGGCGCTCGAGGCGACGGTGGAACTGGGCGGCGGCAACTACGTGTTCTGGGGCGGTCGCGAGGGCTACGCCTCGTTGCACAACACGCAGATGAAGCGGGAGCTGGAGCACTTCGCGCGCTTCCTCGCGATGGCGCGCGACTACGGCCGCAGCATCGGCTTCAAGGGCAATTTCCTGATCGAACCCAAGCCGATGGAGCCGATGAAGCACCAGTACGACTTCGACTCGTCGACGGTCGCGGGTTTCCTCGAGGCGCATGGCCTGGAGCGGGATTTCAAGCTCAACATCGAGGCGAACCACGCCACGCTGTCCGGCCACACCTTCGAGCACGACCTGCAGGTGGCGGCTGACCGCGGCCTGCTCGGCAGCATCGACGCCAACCGCGGCAACGCGCAGAACGGCTGGGATACCGACCAGTTCCCCAGCGACCTCTACGATACCGTGGGCGCGATGCTGGTGGTGTTGCGCCAGGGCGGGCTGGCGCCGGGCGGACTGAACTTCGATGCCAAGCTGCGCCGCGAATCGACCGACGCCGAGGACCTGTTCATCGCCCACATCGGCGGCATGGACACGTTCGCGCGCGGCCTCGAAGTGGCGCATGCACTGCTGACCCGCTCGCCGCTGGAACAGTGGCGCACGGAGCGCTACGCCAGTTTCGACACGGGCGACGGCCGCGCGTTTGCCGAAGGCCGGCTGGGCATGGAAGACTTGCGCGCCCACGCGGTCGCGCATGGCGAACCGGTCCATCGCAGCGGCAAGCAGGAGCGCTACGAGAACCTGGTCAACCAGTTCCTGCTGCGCGCGTAAAGCGTCCGGCATCGGCAGCGAAGCGGGGCATCGGGGGCTCCGCATGCAGACAAGAGGGGAGCCTTTCATGGACATGTACAGTGCGACGCTTGATGCCGCCGGACCGCTGAAGCGGACGGAAAACACGCGGCTGATCGTGCAGATCAGCTGCGTGGCCACCCTGGGCGGATTCCTGTTCGGCTTCGACAGCGGCGTGATCAACGGCACGGTGGACGGCCTGAAGCTGGCCTTCCACTCCAATGCCGCCGAGATTGGCTTCGAGGTGGCCTCGATGCTGCTGGGTTGCGCGGTGGGCGCGTTCTTCGCCGGGCGCGCGGCCGACTACCAGGGGCGCCGTACGGTGTTGATTGCCGCGGCCATCCTGTTTCTGCTCTCGGCGCTGGGCGCCGGTGCCGCACACGACGTGGTGTTCTTCGTCCTGGCGCGCCTCACCGGCGGCTTCGCAGTCGGCGCGGCCAGTGTGATCGCGCCGGCCTACATCGCCGAGGTGGCGCCGGCACGCTATCGCGGCCGCCTCGCCACGATGCAGCAGGTGGCGATCATCAGCGGCCTGTTCTGCGCCTTCTTGAGCAACTACCTGCTGGCCAGGGCGGCCGGCGCGTCCACCGAGGCGCTGTGGCTGGGCCAGCAGGCATGGCGCTGGATGTTCTGGATGCAGGTGTTGCCCGCATCGCTGTTCCTGGTCTCGCTGCTGTTCATCCCCGAGAGCCCGCGCTTCCTGGTGATGCGCAAGCGCGAGGCCGAGGCGGAAGCCGTGCTGATGCGCCTGTACGGCGACGACAACGGGCGCGCGAAACTCGGCGAGATCCGCACCTCGCTGGCGCAGGACCGGCACCGGCCCAAACTGTCCGACCTGGTGGACAAGGCCACCAGACGCATTCGGCCCATCGTGTGGGTGGGCATAGGGCTGGCGGTGCTGCAGCAACTGGTGGGCATCAACGTGGTGTTCTACTACGGCGCCGTGCTGTGGCAGGCCGTGGGCTTTTCCGAGAGCGATGCGCTGCTGATCAACGTGGTCTCCGGTGCGCTGAGCATCGCCGCCTGCCTGGTGACCGTGGCGCTGGTGGACCGGATCGGCCGCAAGCCGCTGCTGTGGATCGGTTCGCTGGGCATGGCGGTGGCGCTGGCGCTGGTGGTCTGGGCGTTCGCGCATGCGCAGCTCGATGCCACCGGCAAGCTCGCGCTGGCGCCGCCGATGGGCACGCTGGCGCTGGTGGCCGCCAACGTCTACGTCGTGTTCTTCAACATGTCGTGGGGGCCGGTGATGTGGGTGATGCTGGGCGAGATGTTCCCGAACCAGATCCGAGGCTCCAGCCTGGCCGTGTCCGGCGCCGCGCAATGGATCGCCAACTTCGCCATCACCATCAGCTTCCCGCTGCTGCTGGTCGGCATCGGCCTGGGACCCACCTACGCCATCTATGCGGTGGCCGCGGCGCTGTCGACGGTGTTCGTGCTCTGTTGCGTCAAGGAGACGCGGGGCAAGGAACTGGAACAGATGTAAAGACATCGGGATCGGCCTTGTTCCGATCGAGTTCAACTGCAGCAGTCATCCATATGGGCGTGTTGAAGGCTGCCCAAAGTCGCCCGGCCGGTACGCCCGGGGGCCTGGAAAGCAGGATCCCGGCGACACTTGTGCGACGCGGCTGCGTATTGCGGCGTTGGGTGTGCACGACAAATCCCTTGGCGCCATTTCGGATGCCGCGCCGCACTTGCATTTGCTGCGGTCGGGAATCGGCTGTGATCCTCGATCAGGTGCTGTCGCAGCGCAAAAATGCCCATTGAAACTCCCCCGGGTATTGCTCCGACAACACTACCGCTTGCCGGGCAGGCCGGATCCTCCAACAACCGTACGGTCCTGCTGCGTCGGCTTCGGCTCGGAAAATCCAGTAAAGGTCACGCCCAGTTCCACCTCGCCCAGCGCGTAGATGCGCTTGTCGCGCAGGCCGTCCAACCCTTCCTGCCAGGCGAGCAACATGCGTTCGCCGGTTTCCGCGAAACCCGGGTGGTCGGCCATCGTCTCGCGCACTCGCGGACCCACCTCGGCCATGGCTCCGCCGATCCGTTCGACGATGTCGACCTGCCCGCGCGGGGGCAGTCCGAAGGTGGCGGCAATGAAGGTCTGCAGGCTCTTGTCCGGACTCCAGGTCTTCTTGCCCATGAAGGCGATCGCCGGCGGATTCTTCGCATAGTCGGCACAGGCAGCCGTGGTGATCATGTCGTAGGCCGGCGCCAGCCGCACACCGCCGTGGCGGGTATGGCGCAGCGCCACGTCCTTGGCGCGGCAATCGGCGTTGCGCAGGGCGTAGTTGATTGCTTCGGGAAAATTGAGTTGACTGTTAATCAGGGGCGCTGGCTCGAATCCGGCTTCGGGCGCCAGACAAACCAAAAGGCCGGCAGCGATGCCGGCCTTTTCGAGTTCATGCCTTCGCGATGCCGCGATTACTGCGCCGCGGCGCAACTGGCGGCCTGTTCCGCGCTGGCCTTCGCACCGCGGACGCGGCCGGAGTTGGCGACCACCACCACCAACGCCTCGTCCGGCCGGTCGTGGCGGCAGAATCGCCAGGTGTTGGTCATGCCGCTGGCGCTGCCGTCGCTCTGGAAACGCACGAGCCGGCGCCCGCTGTCGCCGAGGATGACGATGCCGGCGTAACCGGCCCGGGCGCGCAGCGGAGGCGCGTCGGGCTGGCCCTTGTGGGCCGGGTCGTGGCCGATCAGCCAGCCGGACTCCCAGCGCGCATCGTTGCTGCAGCTCCGGCCGTCGCGGCTGGGGCAGAACAGGGTGGGTTTGCCGCTGACCGCCGCGGTGCCGCGCGCGTGCTGCAGGGCGGCGATGAATTCAGCCTGCGCGACCTGCGCCTGGTTGCGCTGGAGCAGCGGCGCCAGCGACGGCACGGCGATCGCCGCCAATACGCCGAGGATAGCCACCACCATGATCTGCTCGATCAGGGTGGCGCCGCGTTGCCTTTCACGGTGGCCGCAAGCCTGTCGCATCGCCATGACGCGCTCCTGCACGGGCGGAAAGGCCATGCTAGGAAGGTGGGTTTGCGCGGCCAGCCGTCCGTTGGATGGTCGCGACGTCGGCTTCTGCTGACAAGGTCTGTCAGCAGCGGCGATTTAATATGCGGGCATCAGCCCGCATATCGTCCGCCATGACCGATCGCTTCGAACTCGTCGCACCCTACCAGCCCGCCGGCGACCAGCCCGAGGCGATCCGTCGCCTCAGTGAGGGCTTCGAGGCGGGCCTCGCCGCGCAGACCCTGCTTGGCGTCACCGGCTCGGGCAAGACCTACACCATCGCCAACGTGATCCAGCAGGTGCAGCGGCCGACCATCGTGATGGCGCCGAACAAGACGCTGGCGGCGCAGTTGTACGGCGAATTCCGCGAGTTCTTTCCGCACAACGCGGTGGAGTACTTCGTCAGCTACTACGACTACTACCAGCCGGAAGCCTACGTGGTGGCCTCGGACACCTTCATCGAGAAGGATGCCTCGATCAACGAGCACATCGAGCAGATGCGGCTGGCGGCGACCAAGGCGCTGCTGTCGCGACGCGATGCGATCATCGTGGCCACGGTGTCGGCGATCTACGGCCTGGGCAACCCCGAGGATTACCTCAGTCTGCGGCTGATCCTGGCCAAGGGCGAGCGTATCGACCAGCGCCAGCTGATCCGCCAGCTCACCGAGCTGCAGTACACCCGCAACGAGTTGGAGCTGCGCCGCGGCACCTATCGCGTGCGCGGCGAGATCATCGACGTGTTTCCCGCCGAGTCGGAGACCGAGGCGCTGCGCATCGAGCTGTTCGACGGCGAGGTGGAGGGGCTGGCGCTGTTCGATCCACTCACCGGCGAGACGATACGCAAAGTGCCGCGCTATACGGTCTACCCGCGCACGCACTACGCCTCCACGCGCGAGAGCGTGCTGAACGCGATCGACACCATCAAGGACGAGTTGAAGGAACGCCTGGAGGTGCTGTACCGCGACAACAAGCTGGTCGAGGCGCAGCGGCTGGACCAGCGCACCCGCTACGACGTCGAGATGATGGCCGAGGTGGGCTACTGCCAGGGCATCGAGAACTACTCGCGCCACCTTTCCCGGCGCGCGCCCGGCGAGCCGCCGCCCACGTTGTTCGACTACCTGCCGGCCGACGGCCTGCTGGTGGTGGACGAATCGCACGTCACCGTGCCGCAGATCGGCGCGATGTACAAGGGCGACCGTTCGCGCAAGGAGACCCTGGTGGAGTTCGGCTTCCGCCTGCCATCCGCGCTGGACAACCGTCCGCTGCGTTTCGAGGAGTGGGAGGCGCGCGTGCCGCGCGCGATCTATGTCTCCGCCACGCCACGCGACTACGAGCTGCAGAAATCCGGCGACGCCGTCACCGAGCTGGTGGTGCGCCCCACCGGCCTGGTCGACCCCGAGGTGGAGGTGCGCCCGGTGCGCACCCAGGTGGACGACTTGCTGGGTGAGGCCAACAAGCGCATCGCCATGGGCGACCGCGTGCTGGTCACCACGCTGACCAAGCGCATGGCCGAAAACCTCACCGAATACCTCTCCGAGCACGGCGTGAAGGTGCGTTACCTGCATTCGGACATCGAGACGGTGGAGCGCAGCGAGATCATTCGCGACCTGCGCCTGGGCGAGTTCGACGTGCTGGTGGGCATCAACCTGCTGCGCGAGGGCCTGGACATGCCCGAGGTGTCGCTGGTGGCGGTGCTCGACGCCGACAAGGAGGGCTTCCTGCGCTCCACCGGCTCGCTGATCCAGACCATCGGCCGCGCCGCCCGCAACGTGCGCGGCAAGGCCATCCTCTACGCCGACGAGGTGACCCGTTCGATGCGGGCGGCGATGGACGAGACCGGCCGCCGCCGCGAGAAGCAGCTCGTGTTCAACGAGGCCAACGGCATCACCCCGAAGACGGTCGAGCGGCGCATTGCCGACATCATGGAAGGCGCGCGCAGCGAGGCGCCGTCGCGTGGCCGTGGCGGCAAGGGCCGGCAACGCGCCGTGGCCGAACCGGCGGCCAGCTACGAGGCGATGGACCCGGCCAAGGCCGCTGCCGCCATCAAGAAGCTGGAGGCACAGATGTACAAGCATGCCCAGAACCTGGAATTCGAGGACGCGGCGAAGCTGCGCGACCAGATCCACCAGCTGCGCGAGCGGGCGCTGCGCTAAGCGGGGCTGGGCGGCTTGTGGCCGGCCCGGGAGTCGCCTATACTGCGCGGCTCGCGCGGCCTGGCGTCGTGCGAATCGGGCGGTTAGCTCAGCGGTAGAGCACTACCTTGACATGGTAGGGGTCACAAGTTCGATCCTTGTACCGCCCACCAGATACCATGCAACGGCGCGAACTCCGGTTCGCGCCGTTTCTTTTTGGACTTGTCCATCCCTAGCCGGAGCGTCGCGATGGTCTATCTGTGGGTCAAGAGCTTCCACGTGCTGTTCGTGATCGCCTGGATGGCCACGGTGTTCTACCTGCCGCGCATCCTGGTCAACCTCGCCGAGGCTGGCGACGAGCCGGCGGTGAAGGCGCGGCTGCTGCTGATGGGGCGGCGGCTGTACAAGTTCGGCCACAACATGTTCGGGATGGCCTTCCTGTTCGGCCTGGTGCTGTGGCAGGGTTGGCGGCTGTTTCCCACGAAGCTGCCGAACGTGGCGGCGGGCATGCACTGGATCGACGCCAAGTTGACTTTGGTGGCGTTGCTTTTGGCCTATTTCGTGTGGGCGGGGCGGATGATCAAGCGTTGCGAACAAGGTGGTGCACTGCCGTCGTCGAAGGCGCTGCGCTGGTTCAACGAGTTGCCGGTGCCGCTGCTGCTGGGCGTGATCTTCCTGGTGATCGCCAAGCCGTTCTGAAGCAGCGCGTAGGAGCGCCCCCTGTGCGCGATGGCCTCGTGCTTCGATCGAGCGAAAAAGCATTCGCGCACAGGGTGCGTTCCTACAATCAGCGGTTGAAATACTCCCGGTACCACGCCACGAAACGCGCCACGCCCTCCTCAATCGAGGTGCTCGGCGCATAGCCCACGTCACGGCGGAGCGCCGACACGTCGGCCCAGGTGTCGGGTACGTCGCCCGGCTGCATGGGCAGCAGGTTCTTCCCCACCGTGCGGCCCAGGTGCTGCTCCAGCAGTTCGATGAAGCGCAGCAGCTGCACCGGCCGGTCGTTGCCGATGTTGTAGACGCGATACGGCGCCTTCGAGCTGCCGGGGTTCGGCGACTGCGCGTCGTAGGTCGGGTCGGGTGCGGCCGGGTGGTCGAGCGTGCGGATCACGCCCTCGACGATATCGTCGACGTAGGTGAAGTCACGGCTGTGGTTGCCGTGGTTGAACACGTCGATGGCCTCGCCGCGGCTGATGCGATCGGCGAACAGCATCGGCGACATGTCCGGTCGCCCCCATGGCCCGTACACCGTGAAGAAGCGCAGCCCGGTGGTGGGCAGACCGTACAGGTGGCTATAGCTGTGCGCCATCAGCTCGTTGGCCTTCTTGGTGGCGGCGTACAGGCTGACCGGGTGGTCCACCGAGTCCTCCACCGCGAACGGCAGCTTGCGGTTCGCGCCGTAGACCGAACTGGACGAGGCGTAGACCAGGTGCTCGACATCGCCGTGGCGGCAGGCTTCGAGGATGTTGCCGAAGCCCACCAGATTGCTCTGCACGTAGGCCTGCGGGTTCTTCAGCGAATAGCGCACGCCGGCCTGCGCGGCCAGGTTCGCCACGCGCTGCGGCCTGAAGCCGGCGAAGGCGTCGTTCACCGTGGCGGCGTCGGCCAGGTCGGCGCGGCGATGGGTGTAGCCCGGGTGGCTGGCGAAGCGGGCGAGGCGCGCTTCCTTCAACCGCGGATCGTAATAGTCGTTGTGGTTGTCGATGCCCAGCACTTCGTCGCCGCGCGCCAGCAGGCGCTCGGCCAGGGCGGCGCCGATGAAGCCGGCGGTGCCGGTGACCAGGATGCGCATGGGAGAAATCCTTGGAGAGATCGCTGCATTCTATCGCCGGCCGCCAATTGACAGCCCGCGATAAGCTAGACTAGCGTTTCCGCATCGGTTCCGAGAGACAAGGTGGCCCGCGCCAAGGCGCCGGCCGAGCGTGCGACATGGCAACTACCTGCAGACACCGCTGACGACTTCCACGCCTTGTGCTCCACGAAGGCGCCTCGGCGCCTTTGTTGTTTCTAGAGAATGAACATGATCGAGATCACGCTACCCGACGGTAGCAAGCGCCCGTTCGACCACCCCGTGTCCGTGCAGGACGTGGCCGCCTCCATCGGCGCCGGCTTGGCCAAGGCCACCCTCGCCGGCAAGGTGGACGGCAAGCTGGTGGATGCCAGCTTCCCCATCGAGCACGACGCCCGCCTCGAGATCGTCACCGAGAAGAGCCCCGAGGCGCTGGAGATCCTGCGCCATTCCACCGCGCACTTGTTGGCACAGGCGGTGCAGCGGCTGTATCCGGGCGCGCAGGTCACGATCGGCCCGGTGATCGACAACGGCTTCTACTACGACTTCGCCTACGAACGTCCGTTCACGCCCGAGGACCTGCCGAAGATCGAGGCGGAGATGGAGAAGATCGTCAAGGAGGCGTTGCCGCTCACGCGCAGCGTGAAGTCGCGCGACGAGGCGGTGGCGTTCTTCCGCGGCATCGGCGAGAGCTACAAGGCCGAGATCATCGAGTCGATCCCGGCCAACGAGGAACTGTCGCTGTATACGCAGGGCGAGTTCACCGACCTGTGCCGCGGTCCGCATGTGCCGAACACCGGCAAGTTGCGCGCGTTCAAGCTGATGAAGGTGGCCGGCGCCTACTGGCGTGGCGACAGCAACAACGCGATGCTGACCCGCATCTACGGCACGGCGTGGTTGAACGACAAGGACCTGAAGGCCTGGCTGCACCAGCTGGAAGAGGCCGAGAAGCGCGACCATCGCAAGATCGGCAAGGCGCTGGACCTGTTCCACCAGCAGGAGGAAAGCCCGGGCATGGTGTTCTGGCACCCGCGCGGCTGGGCGATCTGGCAGGCGGTGGAGCAGTACATGCGCGGCGTGTACAAGCGCAGCGGCTACCAGGAAGTGCGTTGCCCGATGGTGCTGGACGTGTCGCTGTGGAAGAAGTCCGGCCACTGGGACAACTACGCCGAGAACATGTTCTTCACCGAGTCGGAGAAGCACACCTTCGCGCTGAAGCCGATGAACTGTCCGGGCCACGTGCAGGTGTTCAACACCGGCCTGCACAGCTACCGCGAGCTGCCGATCCGCTACGGCGAGTTCGGTGGCTGCCACCGCAACGAGCCGTCCGGCGCGCTGCACGGCATCATGCGCGTGCGCGCGTTCACCCAGGACGACGGGCACATCTTCTGCACGCCGGACCAGGTCGAGGCGGAGGTCACCGCATTCCACCTGCAGGCGATGAAGGTCTACGCCGATTTCGGTTTCACCGATCTGGCGATCAAGCTCGCATTGCGACCGGAGAAGCGCATCGGTTCGGACGAGTTCTGGGACCGTACCGAGGAAATGCTGCGTCGTGCCTTGCGTGCGGCCGGCGTCGAATGGGAGGAATTGCCGGGCGAGGGCGCGTTCTACGCGCCCAAGATCGAGTATCACCTCAAGGACTCGATCGGACGCGCCTGGCAGGTTGGCACCATGCAGGTGGACTTCATGATGCCCGAGCGCTTGGATGCCGAATATGTGGATGAAAATTCACAGAAACAGCACCCGGTGATGCTGCACCGGGCCATCGTGGGCTCGATGGAGCGCTTCATCGGCATCCTGATCGAGCATCACGCCGGCCTGCTGCCGGCCTGGCTGGCGCCGGTGCAGGCGGTGGTGTTCAGCATTACCGACGCCCAGGCCGGATACGCCAGCGAGGTGGCGCAAGCCCTTGTCGACAAAGGCTTCCGGGTGGAGGCCGATTTGCGCAACGAGAAGGTCGGCTATAAAATCCGCGAACATACGTTGCAGAAAATCCCTTATCTTCTGGTGGTCGGTGACCGCGAGAAGGAAGCGGGGACCGTTTCCGTGCGTACCCGTTCGGGCGAGGATCTGGGCAGCACACCGCTGGCCGACTTCATCGGGCGACTGCAGGCCGAGACGCAGCGCTGAAGGCGTTGTGCGGCCTAATCGAAACTTCTTCTGGAGGATAGTGGTATCGCTACCACCGACAACAAGGGTAATCGCCGTAACCTGGAAATCCGCGTTCCGCGCGTACGCGTGATCGGCGCCGATGCTGAGCAGCTGGGCATCCTCACCCGCGACGAGGCGCTGGCACTGGCGCAGGAAGCGGGGATGGACCTGGTCGAGATCCAGCCGAACGGCGATCCGCCGGTCTGCCGCATCATGGACTACGGCAAGTTCAAGTTCGAAGCCCAGAAGAAGGCCCAAGCGGCCAAGAAGAAGCAGAAGCAGGTCGAGATCAAGGAAGTGAAGTTCCGTCCGGTCACGGACGTGGGCGACTATCAGATCAAGCTGCGCAACATGCTTCGCTTCCTGGAAGAGGGTGACAAGGTCAAGGTCACCATCCGTTTCCGCGGCCGCGAGATGTCGCATCAGGATCTCGGCCAGAGCCTGGCCAGGCGCATCCAGGAGGACGTGGGCGAGAACGGCCAGATCGAGTCCTTCCCGCGCCTGGAAGGTCGCCAGATGGTCATGATGATCGGCCCCAAGAAGAAGCAGTAACGGCGAGCGGCGGCCATGTCGGTCGCCGCTTTGCTCGTACGGCCGAACCCACCCGGCACAGCTCGTTTCCTTCTCCTCACCGGGGAAAGGGCGAAAAGGGGCCGTCCTGCCACAAGGCTGCGTCGAAGCCCGCTTCCGGGCTGCGTTCGCGCGAGCACTCGCCTCGACCTTCTCCCAAGTGGGGAGGGGGTGCACGGGCTGGCGTCAGCCCTGCATCCCCCGTATAATCATCCGTTCGACCCGCCAGGATGGGTCGTGCACCGATGTCGGCAGGATGGAAAGCGCGGCCTCGCGGTCGCCGCCGAATCAGTCAGAAACCGGGCTGCTCTCGTAGAGCGCAGCCTCATCAGGAGTATCACCATGCCCAAGATCAAGACCAACCGGGCGGCGGCGAAGCGTTTTCGCAAGACCGCTTCCGGCAAGTTCAAGGCCGGTCACGCCTTCAAGTCGCACATCCTGACCAAGAAGTCGACCAAGCGTAAGCGCAACCTGCGCGCCACCAACCACGTCAAGGCGTGCGACACCAAGGGTGTGGCTCGCATGTTGCCGTATCTCTGAACCGGGAGGACTAGACCATGGCTCGTGTCAAGCGTGGCGTTACCGCCCGTCGTCGTCACAAGAAGATCATCGGCCGCGCGAAGGGCTATTACAACGCCCGCCGCAAGGTGTTCCGCGTAGCGAACCAGGCCGTCATCAAGGCCGGCCAGTACGCCTACATCGGCCGCAAGCAGAAGAAGCGCCAGTTCCGCGCCCTGTGGATCGTGCGCATCAACGCCGCCGCCCGTCAGTTCGGTCTGTCCTACAGCCGCCTGATCAATGGCCTGGCCAAGGCCGGCATCACGGTCGACCGCAAGGTGCTGGCGGATATCGCCGTGCACGACATCAAGGCGTTTGGCGCCATCGCGGAAAAGGCGAAGGCCAGTCTGGCCGCTTGATCGTCGACCACTGACGATATGATGTGAATCAAGCGGGGAGAAGGCCAACGCCTTCTCCCCGTTTTTGTTTAATAACGTCGCTTTTCGCGTTCGCTCCCTCTCCCCTCCGGGGAGAGGATTGAGGTGAGGGGTCGGGGCTTGCCTTGACCTTGATCGAAGCACGCTTCGACCCTGGCATTGACGCAAGAGTGGCCCCTCACCCCAGCCCTCTCCCCACAGGGGAGAGGGAGCTAAAAGCCAAAGCGGAAATCGCATCGATGGACGATCTGGAAAGCCGCGCCGCGCAAGCGCAGGCCGCAATCGACAAGGCCGATACGCTGGACGCGCTGGAAGCCCTGCGCGTAGGCCTGCTCGGCAAGAACGGCATTGTCACCGTCGCGCTGAAAACGCTCGGTTCGCTGTCGCCGGAAGAGAAGAAGACGCGCGGCGCCGAGGTGAACCGCGTCAAGGAACGCCTCGCCGACGCGCTGGCCGCGCGCAAGGCCGTGCTGGAGCAGGCCGAGCTGGATCGCCGTCTCGCCTCCGAGACCATCGACATCTCGCTGCCCGGCCGCGACGGCGAGCGCGGCGGCATCCACCCGATCACGCGTGCGCTGGAGCGCATCGCCGCGATCTTCGCGCGGCTGGGCTACCAGCGTGCCGACGGTCCCGAGATCGAGGACGACTGGCACAACTTCGAGGCGCTGAACTTCCCGCCGCACCACCCGGCGCGCGCGATGCACGACACGTTCTACTTCGGCGACGGCCGCCTGCTGCGCACGCATACCTCGCCGGTGCAGATCCGCTCGATGAAGGGGCGCCAGCCGCCGATCCGCATCATCGCGCCGGGCAAGGTCTACCGCAGCGATTCGGATCAGACCCACTCGCCGATGTTCCACCAGATCGAAGGCCTGCTGGTGGACGAAACGTCCAGCTTCGCCGACCTCAAGGGCACGCTGGCCGAGTTCATCCGTGCGTTCTTCGAGCGCGACTTCGAGATGCGCTTCCGCCCCAGCTACTTTCCCTTCACCGAGCCCTCGGCCGAGGTGGACATCCGCTGGGAAACGAAGGACGGCGAGTCGCGCTGGCTGGAAGTGCTGGGCTGCGGCATGGTGCATCCGAACGTGCTGGCGAACTGCGGCATCGACCCGGAGCGCTACACCGGCTTCGCCTTCGGCCTGGGCGTCGAGCGCTTCGCGATGCTGCGCTACGGCGTGACCGACTTGCGCGCGTTCTTCGAGAACGACCTGCGCTTCCTCAAGCAGTTCGCGTAATCGCCAGCCAAGGATCACGACATGAAATTCTCCGAGAACTGGCTGCGGGAGCTGGTCGACATCAAGGCCGATCGCGCGGCGCTGGCCCACGCGCTGACCATGGCCGGGCTGGAAGTGGAAGAGCTCACGCCGCTGGGCGAAGGCCTGGACGGCGTGGTGGTGGCCGAGATCGTCGGTGCCGAGAAGCATCCCGAAGCCGACCGCCTGCAGGTGTGCAAGGTGGACGCGGGGCAGCGCGAGCCGTTGCAGATCGTCTGCGGCGCACCGAACGCGCGCGTCGGCATCAGGGTGCCGCTGGCCACGGTCGGTGCCGACCTGCCTGGCGGCATCCACATCAAGGCGGCCAAGCTGCGCGGCGTGGAGTCGTTCGGCATGCTGTGCTCGGCCAAGGAGCTGGGCATCGACGCGGATGCCTCGGGCCTGCTCGAACTGCCGGCCGATGCGCCGATCGGCCAGCCGCTGGCGACGTACCTCGGCCTGCCCGATGCCAGCATCGAGCTGAAGCTCACGCCGAACCGCCCGGACTGCCTCGGTCTCTACGGCCTTGCGCACGACGTGGCTGCGTTGTTCGGCAGCCGCGTGAAGACTGGCGAGCAGGCGCACGCCCCGGTGACGAGCGAGGCTCGCCGTGGCATTCGCCTCGATGCCGGCAAGGACGCGCCGCGCTACCTCGGCCGCATCGTCGAGAGCATCGACGCTACGGCGCGCACCCCGCTGTGGCTGGCCGAACGCCTGCGCCGCGCGGGCCTGCGTCCGATCAGCGTGGTGGTGGACGTCACCAACTACGTGATGCTGGAGCTGGGCCAGCCCATGCACGCCTTCGACAACGACAGCCTCGACGGCGACGTCGTGGTGCGCCATGCGCGCGCCGGCGAGACGCTGAAGCTGCTCGACGGTAGCGAGGCGATCCTGGACAAGGGCTTCGTGCTGATCGCCGACGATCGCAAGGCGCTGGCCGTGGCCGGCGTGATGGGTGGCTTCGATTCGCGGGTCACCGGCGCCACGCACAACATTTTCCTGGAGGCCGCGCACTTCGCGCCGGCCGCGATCATGGGCCGCGCGCGCAAGCTGGGCCTGCACACCGACGCCTCGCACCGCTTCGAGCGCGGCGTCGATCCCGAGCTGCCGCGCCGCGCGCTGGAGCGTGCCACCGAGTTGCTGCTGGCGATCGCCGGCGGCCAGGCCGGGCCGGTGCTGGTGGCGGAGAACCTCGCCGACCTGCCGAAGCCGGCGCCGGTGGCGCTGCGTCGCGCGCGCCTCCGGCGCGTGCTTGGCGTGGACGTGGCCGATGCCGAAGTGGCGCGCGTCTTCACCGCGCTGGGCATGAAGGTGGAGCCACAGGCCGATGGCTGGAAGATCACCGCGCCCAGCAGCCGTTTCGACATCGAGCGCGAGGAGGACCTGGTCGAGGAAGTCGCCCGCATCTTCGGCTACGACAACATTCCCACCGCCACGCCAGCCGGCGCGCTGGCGCTGGCGGCCGAGCCGGAGGCGCGTATCGGCGAATTGGCCCTGCGCGAGCAGCTGGCCGCGCGTGGCTACTTCGAGGCGGTGAACCTGTCCTTCGTCGCCAACGAGCTGCTGGCCCAATGGGGGCTGGCCGGGCAGGGCGTGCCGCTGGCCAATCCGCTGTCGGCCGATCTCGCGGTGATGCGCCCCTCGCTGTTGCCGGGCCTGGTCGAGGCACTGCGCCACAACCGTGCACGCCAGCAGGAGCGGGTGCGGTTGTTCGAAGTGGCGCGCGTGTTCGCCGCCGGCAACCCGCCTGCGGAAACCCCGAGCCTGGCCATTGCCGCCTGCGGTACCGCCCGTGCCGAGCAGTGGGGCGAGCCGTCCCGTGCGCTGGATTTCTTCGATCTCAAGGGCGACCTGGACGCCTTGCTGGCCTGGGGCGGCGAGCCGGAGCACTGGTCGGTGCATGCCGACGATCTGCCGGGCTGGCTGCATCCGGGGCGTGGCACGCGCCTCTCGCGCAACAGTGAGACGGTAGGCTGGCTGGGGGCCCTGCACCCGCAACTGGCCAAGGCGCTGGACCTGGGGCCGGACGTGCACGTGCTGGAGCTGGCCCTGGAGCCGCTGCTGGCGCGTCGCCTGCCCAAGGCGCAACCGGTGGCGCGCTTTCCCTCGGTGCGCCGCGACATTGCCGTCGAAGTGCCGGAAGACGTTAGCTGGTCACGGATCGGCGAGGTCGTTCGCAGCACGCTCGGCGGCGTGCTGAAGGAGCTGCGCCTGTTCGACCGCTACAGCGGCAAGGGGGTCGAAGCGGGCCGAAAAAGTCTCGCTATGGGCTTGATTTTGCAGGATGCTTCCCGCACCCTTGTCGACGACGACGCAGACCGTTGCGTGCGGCAGGCCATCGCCGCACTGGAGCGGGAATGCAAGGCCAAGTTGAGAGGATGAGATGGCGCTGACCAAGGCGGATATGGCCGAGCGGCTTTTCCTTGACGTGGGCCTCAACAAGCGGGAAGCCAAGGAATTCGTGGACGCCTGCTTCGAGGTGGTCCGCGAAGCACTGGAAAGAGGGGAGCAGGTGAAGCTGTCGGGTTTCGGCAATTTCGACCTGCGCGAGAAGAACCAGCGGCCAGGGCGCAACCCCAAGACCGGCGAGGAGATTCCGATCTCGGCGCGGCGGGTGGTGACGTTCCGGCCAGGGCAGAAACTCAAGGTGCGAGTCGAGGGCTATGCTGGACCAAGGGAATAACACCGAGCTGCCTGCCATTCCGGCCAAGCGCTACTTCACCATCGGCGAAGTGGGCGAGCTGTGCGGGGTGAAGCCGCACGTGCTGCGTTACTGGGAGCAGGAGTTCCCCGCGCTGAACCCGGTGAAGCGCCGCGGCAACCGGCGCTACTACCAGCGCCACGACGTGCTGATGATCCGCCAGATCCGCGCACTGCTTTACGACGAAGGCTTCACCATCACCGGCGCCCGCGCGCGGCTGGAAGGCCCGCAGGCGCGCGTCGAGGCGAGCATGTCGCACCAGATCGTGCACCAGGTGCGGCTGGAGCTGGAGGAAGTCCTCGCCCTGCTGCGCCGCTGAGCGCATTCCTCTGTTATAGTTCGCGCTTTCCGATCGCAAGATCGCGAAGCACAGAAGGCGGCCACGTTGCCGCCTTTCAAGTCCAAGTCGGGGCGTAGCGCAGCCTGGTAGCGCATTTGCCTGGGGGGCAAAGGGTCGTCGGTTCGAATCCGGCCGCCCCGACCAATCGAGACAGAATCATGCGCAGTCCGCTCGGCGGACTGCGCATTTTTCTTGCCGTTCCGATCGTCTGGCATGGCGCACTTGCCGCGCGGGCATTCGGCGTGCGTCGCAGTTTCCGATCCGGCTGGCCCGCTCTCGCTGACAACGTTGTCTGCACCGGCTGTGTGACTTGCTGCGAATCCGCCGAGTTCCGGTGCGTTGCGAGTCGAGCAGTGCGTTCTCCGAGCATCGACCTTTCGTAAAATATTGCGCAATACCACGGAAAAGCGCGTGTGTGACCGACGTCGCGCAATGGCGAACTGTCTTCGCACGCCGGATAGACAACGATGTCATTTCTGGCAAACACTGGACTTCGTTCGCTCATGACACGCGGTATCCGGCAGGGATGCATGAGACGACTGTCCCCACGCGACCGCCAGGACTGCGGTCGTGAATCCGTCTCGGCAGTTCATCCACGACGATGCAACCACCTGGAGACAGTCCCATGCGAGTCAAACCATCGATCCACTGGCCGCGGCTGGCCTTGAACACCTTGAGCGGCGCCATAGCGACGGGCCTGTCGCTGTCCTTCCTCACGCTGCTGCCCGTGCAGGCTGCGCATGCGCAGACGAGCCCGCCGAGTTGCGCGGCGGCATGGAATGCGGCGGCGGCGTATTCCGGCGGGCAGGTCGCCAGCGAAAACGGCGTCAACTACGTGGCGAACTGGTGGACCCAGGGCAACGACCCTGCAACCCACAACGGCGCCACGGGCAGTGGCCAGCCCTGGACCGCGCAAGGCAGTTGCGGAACCGTGTCGCCGCCGCCCCCGCCCCCGCCATCGGGCGATTGCGACCCGGCCTGGAATGCGGCGACGGCATACAGCGGCGGCGCCGTGGTGAGCGAAAACGGCGTGGACTACAAGGCGAACTGGTGGACGCAGGGCAATGACCCGGCGACCAGCAGCGGACCCGCCGGCAGCGGCCAACCCTGGACTGCGCTGGGCTCATGCGGCGGCGCACCGGCCCCCGCACCGGCCCCCGCACCTGCTCCCGCACCCGCACCCGCACCCGCACCCGCACCCGCACCCGCACCAGCACCAGCACCAGCACCCGCACCAAGCGGTTTGCTGTTCAGCCCGTACAAGGACGTCACGGTCAACCTCAACTGGAACACCAACGTGATGCAGACGGCCGTCACCGGCAGCACGATCCCGGTAGTGGGCAGCGGCAGCCTGGTCGCCACGGCGGAGCCGAAGCTGGGGGCGATCACGCTGGCCTTCGCCACCGGCGAGTGCGGCAGCGAGAACTGGGGCGGCGTGCCCGGGGCGAGCTTCGCCAGCGCGAACATCCCGGCGCTGTCCGGCGCAGGGCTGGATTACGTGGTATCCACCGGTGGCGCGGCCGGCACCTTCACCTGCGGCAGCACCGCAGGCATGGCGGAGTTCCTGTCGCGTTACATGTCGCCGCAGATGGTGGGCGTGGACTTCGACATCGAAGGCGGCCAGTCGCAGGCGGACATCAACAACCTCGTCACCGCCGTGGCCTATGCGGAGAGCGTGTATCCGAACCTGCGCTTCTCCTTCACGCTGGCCACGCTGGCGGCTTCGGATGGCAGCTATGGCGGCCTGAACAGCCTGGGCGACATGGTGGTCAAGTCGATCAAGGCCGCCGGACTGAAAAACTACAGCATCGATCTGATGGTGATGGATTACGGCGGCGCCAGTCCCGCGGTCTGCGTGGTGTCGAACGGGCAGTGCGAGATGGGGCAGTCCGCGATCCAGGCGGCCACCAACCTGGAGCACACCTATGGCATCCCCGCCAGCCAGATCGAGCTGACGCCGATGATCGCGCAGAACGACGCGGCCACCGAGGTGTTCACCACGGCCGACGTCGACACCGTGACCAGCTACGTGGTGAGCAAGGGCCTGGCGGGCCTGCACTTCTGGTCGCTGGACCGCGACACGCCGTGCCCGGGCGGTGCCAGCGGTTCGGCCTCGCCGACCTGCAACTCGCTCGGTGGCACCACGCCGCTGGAGTACACCAACCGCTTCCTGCAGGATCTGGGGCGGTAGCCGGTAGTCGCGCAGGGCGGCGGGCCGGTTGGCTCGCCGCCCACCCGGCTGGATGGACGACAGGTGCGGCATGGCTGCGCGCGCGTTAGGCTGCCGACGGTCGCCCACGCAGGAGATGCCGCATGCCGTCGAACAGCTGTCATCCGAATGCGCCGCACGAGAAGCTCAAGGCGCCCGACTGGTATGTCTCCGCCCTGATGATGGATCGCGCGCTGGACGCGATCCTGCGCCGCGTGAAGAAGCTCGACCGCACGCACGACATCCCCTATCTCGCCGGCTACAGCCAGGACGGCAAGACGATCTACATCGACCGCCACCTGCCGAAGAGCTTCACGTTCCGCGGCCGCACGATCGAGGTGGACCGCTTCCTGGTCCTGCACGAGGAAGTGGAGAAGACCCTGATCGACCGGCTTGGCCTGCATTATTTGCACGCGCACCAGATCGCCACCCGTGCCGAGGAGGCCGCGGTGAACGCGCAGCGCGTCACCTGGAAGGCCTACGACCGCTTCATGCAGAAGTACGTGAAGTCCGTCGGCGACGAGCGCCTGCAGAAAGTGCCGGCCGACCTCGACCTCAAACCCTACCGCGACTACCACGATTACGATCTGATGCAGCGGATGGAGCAGCATCTCGACCAGGCGCCGGGGCTGGGCGCGAAGCTCAAGGCCGAGCTGCGGTCCTATGCCGCCGCGTTCCGCGAGGAGCACGAAGTGGAGCGGCGCCGCGCTGAGCGTGGTGCCGGCACGGGCAAGCGTGCGGCGGCTGCATCGAAGAAGAATGCAGTCAAGAAGCCGGTGGCGAAAACGGCCGCGCGCAAACCGGTCGCGAAGGCGTCGCGTCGCACCGGCGGTTGAGCAACGGATGCACTGCGACGCGCCAAGCGGCGCGTCGCTCGCGTTCCTCAATACAGCACGCGGCTGCGCAGCGTGCCGGGGATCGCCGCCAGCTTGTCGCGGAGTTCGTTCGACTGCGCCTCGTCGGCGGCCACGTCGATCACCACATAGCCCAATTCCGCGTCGGTCTGCAGGAACTGCGCGTCGATGTTGATGTTGCCTGCGGAGAACAGCTCGTTGATGCGCGACAGCACGCCGGGCACGTTCCGGTGGATGTGCAGCAGGCGGCGGCTGCGCGGATGCTCGGGCAGCGACACCTCGGGGAAGTTCACCGCCGACAGCGTGGAGCCGTTGTCGCTGTAGCGCACCAGCTTGCTGGCCACCTCGATGCCGATGTTGTCCTGCGCCTCCAGCGTGCTGCCGCCGATGTGCGGAGTGAGGATCACGTTGTCCAGCCCGACCAGTGGCGACACGAACGGGTCGTCGTTGCCCTTGGGCTCGACCGGGAACACGTCCACCGCGGCACCGGCGAGATGCCCGTCGCGCAGCGCCGCAGCCAGCGCCTCGATGTCGACCACGCTGCCGCGCGAGGCGTTGATCAGCATCGCGCCCTGGCGCATCGCGGCGATTTCCTTCGCGCCGAACATCAGCTTGGTGGCCGGTGTTTCCGGCACGTGCAGGGTCACCACGTCGGCGCGCTGCAGCAGGTCGTGCAGACTTGCGGCGGCGTGCGCATTGCCCAGCGAAAGCTTGGTTTCCACGTCGTGGAAGATCACCTGCATGCCCAGGCCCTCGGCCAGCACGCCCACCTGGGTGCCGATGTGGCCGTAGCCGATCACGCCCAGCACCTTGCCGCGCGCCTCGTAGCTGCCCGCGGCGGACTTGCTCCAGCCGCCGCGATGGCACTGCGCGTTCCGCTGCGGGATGCCGCGCAGCAGCATGATGGCCTCGGCGATCACCAGCTCGGCCACGCTGCGCGTGTTGGAGTAGGGCGCGTTGAACACCGGGATGCCCAGCCGCTCGGCCTCGGGCAGGTCGACCTGGTTGGTGCCGATGCAGAAGCAGCCGGCCGCGATCAGCTTGCGGGCATGGCGCAGCACCTCGGCGGTGAGCTGGGTGCGCGAGCGCAGGCCCACGATGTGGGCGTCGGCGACGCGTTCCAGCAGGGTCGCCTCGGGCAGCGACTTCTGGTGGTATTCGATATTCGTGTAGCCGGCGCGCTCGAACACTTCCACCGCAGTCCGACTCACGCCCTCCAGCAGCAGCACCTTGATGTCTTGCCGGGGGAACGAGGTCTTCATGGCGGCTCCGGGGTGGAAAGGAGCTGCTACTATGCCAGAATTGCGGCGTTGCAACACGTCGCGGTTTGGACGTCCATACGAAATCAAGGCATAAGTTTATGCCGCCCGCCGGAGATGCCATGAGCGTTGCCCTGGACGAGCTTGCCCGCCGCCTGCCAGGCTTGCGCCTGCTCACCGGGCCGGGCGACCTGGAGCACTACGGCCGCGACTGGACCCGCCGCTGGAAGCCGGCGCCGCTGGCGATCGCGCTGCCGGCAGCGGTGGAGGAAGTGCAGGGCATCGTGCGCTGGGCCAACGAGCATGGCGTGGCCGTCGTGCCCTCGGGCGGCCGCACCGGGCTTTCCGGCGGCGCGGTGGCGGCACACGGCGAGCTGGTGCTGAGCCTGGAACGGATGAACCGCGTGCTGGGCTTCGACGCCGCCGACCGCACGCTCACCGTGCAGCCCGGCATGCCGCTGGAAGCGGTGCATGCGGCGGCACGCGAACATGGACTGGTCTACCCGGTGGATTTCGCCGCGCGCGGTTCCTGTTCCATCGGCGGCAACATCGCCACCAATGCCGGCGGCATCCGGGTGATCCGCTACGGCAATACCCGCGAGTGGATCGCCGGGCTCAAGGTGGTGGCCGGCAATGGCGAACTGCTGGAACTCAACCGCTCGCTGGTGAAGAACTCCTCGGGCTACGACTTCCGCCAGCTGATGATCGGCTCGGAAGGCACCTTGGGCATCGTGGTGGAAGCCACGCTCAAGCTCACCGATCCGCCGCCGCCCGTGCAGACCATGCTGCTGGCGCTGCCGGACATGGACGCGGTGCTTTCGGTGTTCGGCCTGTTCCGCGAAAAACTCGCGCTGCAGGCCTTCGAGTTCTTCACCGACGTGGCGTTGAAGCACGTGCTGGCGCATGGCGCGCAGCGCGCGCTGGACGGCGAGCATCCGTACTACGTGGTCACCGAGTTCGACGCGCCGGACGAGGCCGTGCAGGACGCCGCGCTGGCAGTGTTCGGCGAGGGCATGGAGCAGGGCTGGATCGTCGACGGCACGATCGCCCAGAGCGAGGCCCAGGCCGCCGCGCTGTGGCGACTGCGCGAGGGCATCACCGAAAGCCTGGCGCCGCACAAGCCATACAAGAACGACGTGTCGGTGCGCATCGGCGCCGTGCCGGCCTTCCTGCACGCGATGCAGGCGCTGCTGGCGGGCGAGTACCCGCACATCGAGGTGGTGTGGTTCGGCCACATCGGCGACGGCAACCTGCACATCAACGTGCTGAAGCCTGCGGAGATGGCCGATGCGGCGTTCATCGCCCAGTGCGAGCAGGTGACGAAATTGCTCGCCGCCACGCTCAAGGAACACGGCGGCAGCATCTCCGCCGAGCACGGCATCGGCCTGGTCAAGCGGCCCTATCTCGACAGCACCCGCAGCGCGGCGGAGATCGCGCTGATGCGCGGCGTGCGCAAGGTGTTCGATCCGAACGGCATCCTCAACCCGGGCAAGTTGTTCGAGGCCTGACGCGAATCGGGATGCAGGGCATGTCGGGATTCATCCCGACTATCCAGGCGGCGCGGTCGGTTGCGTTTCCGGCAGGCAAACACCTAGCCTTGCGGTTCCCCGCCATCCAACGAGAATCGCCATGGCCGAACCGCGCCGCACGCTGTATCCCGAGATCGAGCCCTACGACCGCGGCATGCTCCAAGTCTCGGAGCTGCACACGTTGTACTACGAGCAGTGCGGCAATCCGGACGGCAAGCCGGTGGTGTTCCTGCATGGTGGCCCGGGCGGCGGCACCAATCCCAAGTGCCGGCGCTTCTTCGACCCGGTGGTATACCGCATCGTGCTGTTCGACCAGCGCGGCTGCGGCCAGTCCACGCCGCACGCGGAACTGCGCGAGAACACCACCTGGGATCTGGTGGCCGACATCGAGCGCGTGCGCGAACATCTGGCCATAGCCCGCTGGCAGGTGTTCGGTGGTTCCTGGGGTTCCACGCTGGCGCTGTCCTATGCGCAGACGCACCCGGACAAGGTCACCGAGCTGGTGCTGCGCGGCATCTTCATGTTGCGCCGCTGGGAGCTGGAATGGTTCTACCAGAAGGGCTGCGACGCGCTGTACCCGGACGCGTGGGAAACCTATCTCGCGGCGATCCCCGAGGTGGAACGCGGCGACCTGATGAGCGCCTACCACCGCCGCCTCACCAGCGACGACCCGGCCGTCCGGCTCGCCGCGGCGCGCGCCTGGTCGGTGTGGGAGGGCTCCACCAGTTACCTGCACCAGGATCCGGCCAGCATCGGCTCGCACGACGAGGACGAATTCGCGCTGGCCTTCGCCCGCATCGAATGCCACTACTTCGTCAACGGCGGGTTCTTCGCGCACGAGGACCAGTTGCTGCGCAACGTGGAGCGCATCCGCAAGATCCCCGCAGTGATCGTGCAGGGCCGCTACGACGTGGTCTGTCCGATCCGCAGCGCGTGGGACCTGCATCGCGCCTGGCCGGAAGCCGACCTGCGCATCGTGCAGGACGCCGGCCACTCGGCGTTCGAGCCGGGCAACGTGCATGAGCTGATCGAGGCCACCGACCGCTTCGGCCGGGGTTGAACCACCTTCAAGCGCGGGCGAGGAATTCCGCCGCCCGCTCCCCGATCATCGCGCAGGATGCCTGGGTGTTGCCCGAGATCAGGGTCGGCATGATCGAGGCGTCGGCCACGCGCAAGCCGCCGATGCCGCGCACGCGCAGTTCGGGATCGACCACGGACGCGGCGTCGCTGCCCATGCGGCAGGTGCCGACCGGATGGTAGATGGTGTCGGCGTGTCGGCGGACGATCTCGCGCAGGCGCGCCTCGTCCGTCGTTTCGGCGTCGTGGTAGGCCGGGCCTGCGTAGGCCGCGAAGGCAGGGGCGGCGAGGATGCGGCGGGACAGGGCGACACCGGCGACCAGCGTATCCAGGTCGCGCGGGTCGCTTAGGAAGGCCGGATCGATCAGCGGCGGCTTGCGCGCATCGGTTGAAGCGAGCCGTACGCTGCCGCGGCTGTGCGGCCTGAGCACGCAGGCATGCAGGGACAGGCCGCGGGCGGGATGCAGGTGGCGGCTATGGTGGTCGACGATGCCGATGCACAGCTGCAACTGCACGTCCGGCCGTTCCAGTTCCGGCCGGGTGCGCAGGAAGCCGCCGGCCTCGGCGACGTTGCTGGTCAGCAGGCCGTGGCCGCGGCGATACGGCTTGATGGCGCGCAGGATCTGCGGCAGCAGCGAAGGTACCGTGCCGAGCAGATCGGGATCGCGCACCTTGCGGCTGATGGTGAAGTCCGGATGGTCCTGCAGGTTGTCGCCCACGCCGGGGCTGTCGTGCCGTACCGCGATACCCAGCTCACGCAGATGAGCGGCGGGGCCGATGCCGGAGAGCATCAGCAGTTGCGGCGTGCCGAAGGCGCCGGCCGACAGCACCACTTCGGCCCGCGCCCCGAATTCACGGCCGTCCAGGCAGCGGATGCCGTTGGCGCGGCCCTGCGTGACCAGCACCCGTTCGACCTGGCAGTCGGCCAGCACGGTGAGGTTCTTCGGCGCGAGTCCGGCGAGATAGGCGCGCGCCGCATTGCACCGGCTGCCATCCCGCTGGAACACCTGGAACAGGCCGACGCCCTCCTGACTGGCGCCGTTGAAGTCCGTATTGAGCGAATGACCGCATTGCTGCGCAGCCGCCACGAAGGCCTGCGCGCAGGCGCTGGGGCTGGCTTGGTCGCTCACGTGCAGGGGGCCGCCGACGGCATGCCATGCGTTGGCGCCGCGCGTGTTGTGCTCGCTGCGCAGGAAGTACGGCAGCACGTCGCGCCACGCCCAACCGGTGGCACCGAGCGCGGCCCAGTCGTCGTAATCCTCGTGCTGGCCGCGGATGCAGATCATCGCGTTGATCAGGCTGGAACCGCCCAGCCCGCGCCCGCGCGGCTGGTAGCCGCGGCGGCCGCCCAGGCCCGCCTGCGGCACGGTGTGCCAGGCGTAGTTGCGCGCGTTGCGGAACGGCATCAGCGCGGCGATGCCCAGCGGCACGTCCGAGCGGATGCCGCTCTTCGCGGGGCCGGTCTCCACCAGCAGCACCGAGGTGTCTTGGCGCGCAACCGCCAGCCGCGCCGCGGTGGCACAACCGGACGGCCCCGCGCCAACGATGATGTAGTCGAATGCCTCCGGTGACGCGTGCATTCAGCCCTGCTTGGTGCCGAAAATCTTGTCCCCCGCATCCCCCAGCCCCGGCAGAATGTAGCCGTGCCCGTTGAGCCGCTCGTCGATGGAGGCGGTGTAGATCTCGATGTCGGGATGCGCGGCCTCGATGCGCTTCAGTCCCTCCGGCGCGGCGACCAGGAACAGGCCCTTGATGCGCTTGCAGCCGGCGGCCTTGAGCATGTCCACGGTGGCGACCAGGGTGCCGGCGGTGGCGAGCATGGGATCGACGATCAGGGCGATGCGCTCGTCCATGCGCCCGGTGAGTTTCTCGTAGTAGGCGATCGGCTTCAGCGTCTGCTCGTCGCGCTGCAGGCCCACCACGCTGACCTTGGCGGCGGGGATCAGGTCCAGCACGCCGGGCAGCATGCCGAGGCCGGCGCGCAGGATGGGCACGATGGTGATCTTGGCGCCCTTGATCCGCTGCACGGTGAGCGGGCCGGCCCAGCCCTCGATGCGTTCCTCGACGGTCTCCAGGTCCTTGGTGGCCTCGTAGGTGAGCAGGGCGGCGACCTCGCCTGCCAGCTCACGGAACTCCTTGGTGCTGATGCCGGCGCGGCGCATCAGGCCGAGCTTGTGCCGGATCAGCGGGTGGCGGACTTCGACGATTTTCATCGGCCAAGCATAGTGGCAGCCGGCCGCGCATAGGAGCGCACCCTGTGCGCGATGGCTTTGCGCTTCGATCAGAGCCAGAGCCATCGCGCACAGGGTGCGCTCCTGCAAAAAAAAGCGCCGCCATGTTGCGGCGGCGCTTTGGATGGAACGGTGCAGCTTCAGTGCGCGGCGGGAGCCGCGGCGCCGTCGCCTTTCAGGCAGGAGCTCATGAAGGTCTTGCGGTCGGCACCCTTGAGCGTCTTGGTCTTGGCTTCGGCGTTGCAGCTCTTCATCTTTTCCTGCTGCGTGGCCTTGGCGGCCGGGGCCGCAGCGGCGCTCTCGCCCTTCAGGCAGGAGCTCATGAAGGTCTTGCGCTCGGCGCCCTTCTTGCCGGTGGCTTCCTTGTTGCAGTCCGCCATGCGCTGTTGCTGCGCGGTGAGCGGTTTCTTGGCGGCCGGAGCTTCAGTCTTGGCGGCTTGCGGCGCGGCGGTGGCTGCGAAAGCGGCACCGGCAAGCGCCATGGCGGCGCTGACGGCAAGCACACGGATCGACACGGACATGATGTGACCTCCCTGGGTGACCGGCGGCTGCCGGCGGAGGCAGTCTATCGCCGGGGAGGGCGCACCGTCGCTGAACGGTGCGGGGATCGCGTAAGCCCGGCGCCCGCAGCGATGTCGGCGGTGGACGCAGGCATCTGCCGGGGCGAAGGTCCGGCCCCGGCAGGCGTCGTCCGGGCCGGTTCAGGCGGCCTTGCTTTCACTCTTGCGCGGGCCTTCCAGCAGGGCGTGGCGCACGTGCGCCACCACCAGGTCCACCTCGGCGCTGGTGACGTTGAAGTGCGGGGTGAAGCGCAGCGAGTTGACGCCGCCGTGGATCACGCCGACGCCGTGCTCGCGCAGGTATTCCTCGGTGGAACCGGCGCCGTAGCACTTGAACTGCGGGGCCAGCTCGCAGGAGAACAGCAGGCCGGTGCCCTGCACCTTGGTGATCAGGCCGCCCAGCTCGTCCTTCAGCGCGTTGAGCTTGTCCACGAATTCCTTGCCGCGCGCGCGGATGTTGGCGCGCACCTCGTCGCTGAGCTCGCCCAGCACGGCCAACGCCACGTCCAGCGCGCGCGGGTTCGCGGTCATCGTGTTGCCATAGATGCCCTTGCGGTACAGGCCGGCGGTGCGTTCGCTCACTGCCAGCACCGAGAGCGGGTACTGGCCGGCGTTGAGCGCCTTGGAGAAGGTCTCCATGTCCGGCGCGGGCAGCTTCTCGAAGCCGGGGTAGTCGGTGATCGACAGCACGCCGTGCGCGCGCAGGCCGGCCTGGATCGAGTCGACCAGGAACAGCGAGCCGTGCGCTTCGGTGAGCCGGCGCGCGGCGGCGTAGAACTCCGGCGTCACCGCGCGGCCCGGGTCGCCTTCGCCCATCACCGGTTCGAGGAACATCGCCTCGACGAACCAGCCGTGCTTGTCGGCATCGGCGAACGCGGCTTCCAGCTGGGCCACGTTGTAGGGCTCGACCACCAGCACGCTGTCCTCGTGGCGATAGCTGGCGAGATGCTGCTGGTAGGTCTTGCGCGAGGAATCGGAATACAGCGCCGGCTTCTCGGTGCGGCCGTGGAAGGCGCCCTTCACCACCAGGCGCTTGATCGTGCGCCCGGCATAGCGGCCGCCGGCGTCGGTCATCAGCTTGGCGTTGACGTCGGCGAAGCGGCAGGCCAGCGAGACCGACTCCGAGCCGGAGTTGAGGCACAGGTAGCGCGCATACGGGTTGGCGCCGCGGTTGCGGCCCAGTTCCTTGTTCAGGGCACGGGTGAAGCGCAGCTGCGCCACGCTGGGCGTCATCACGTTCGCCATCACCTGGTCGCGCGCCAAGGCAGCATCGATTGCCGGATGGTTGTGGCCGAAGCCGAGCATGCCGTAGCCGCCGTTGTCGTGCAGCACCGCGCCCTTCAGGCTGACGATCCACGGGCCGCGCGCGGCGGCCGGCAGGTAGGGGTTGATCGCGTCGTCGGGGTAGAAGTTGACGAAACCGGCCTGCGCCTGCGCCAGTTGCGCGGCCTCGTCCAGCTTCAGGAAGTCCGCAAGCCCGGTACGCAGTTCGCGATGTTGGGCCACCGCGGCGGCCACGGCTTCGCCGAGCATGGGGTCGACGGCCGCCATGCGTTCGATGCTGGCATCGTCCAGGCCGATGGTGCGCGGCTTGCCGCCGAATTCGCGCAGTTCGCGCAGCTGATCGATCAAACCCATGGTGTTCTCCTCGGTTCCGTCGGCGCCTCGCACCCAGCGCGAAGCAGGCCGACGTGTTTGCGTGGGGGCCCGGCTCCCGCGGCGCATGGCCCGGTTCGACGGGATGGGGCGCGCTTCCACGAACGCCGAGGATAACCCGGCAGGCAGGGTGCCCGGTACCCCCTGAGGGAGCTGGAGCGGTCGGCGCGTGTGGCGCCTTGCCCTGCCCGATCAGGTACTTGGGGGCCGTTTTCCGTCGCTTGTACGGCCGGGATGACGCCTGTCACCCGCGATGGTTGACGGCGGCGACTGGGGGCGACGCGACGCGCTGCCTAGGCTGTGCGGCAGGAGGAGACACCCACATGAGCGAGACTACCGTTGCCCGACTTGCCGCCGCCGCGAAGCGTTACGGCTCCCTCATTGCGCTGGATGGCGTGGACCTCGCCGTGCGGCGCGGCGAACTGCTGGCCCTGCTCGGCCCCAATGGCGCCGGCAAGAGCACCAGCATCGGCCTGCTGCTGGGGCTGATCCGCCCCGATGCGGGCCGCGCCGAACTGTTCGGGCTGGACCCGCAGCGCATCGAGGCGCGCCGGCGCATCGGCGTGATGCTGCAGTCGGCCAATCTGCCGGCCACGCTGCGCGTGGGCGAGCTGCTGCGACTGACCATGAGCTATTACCCGAACCCGCGCGGCTTCGACGAGACCGCCGCGCTGGCCGGCATCGCCGACCTGCTGCCGCGGCCCTACGGCAAGCTCTCCGGCGGCCAGCAGCGGCGCGTGCAGTTCGCGCTGGCGCTGTGCGGGCGGCCCGAGCTGCTGTTCCTCGACGAACCCACCGTGGGCATGGACATCGACGCGCGACAGAAGCTGTGGGCGGCGATGCGCGCGCTGGTGGCCGAAGGCTGCGCCGTGGTGCTCACCACGCATTACCTCGAAGAAGCCGAGGCGCTGGCGCAGCGCGTGGTGGTGCTGGACAAGGGACGCGTGCTCAGCGAGGGCAGCGTGGACGACTTGCGCAAGCGCGTGGCGCTCACCCGCATCCGTTGCGTGAGCGATCTCGACGCCGATGCCGTTGCCGCCTGGCCGGACGTGGCGTCCGCCGTGCGCGAGGACGGTCACCTGCGCATCGCCACCGCGCAGGCCGAGGCGGTGGTGCGCCGCCTGCTCGACGCCGATCCCGCCCTGTGCGAACTGGAGGTGCAGCGCGCCGGCCTCGCCGAAGCGTTCACCGAACTCACCCGCGAAACCGCCGCCGAGCAGGAGGCCGCCTGATGAACGCCGTTGCCATGACCGCCGCCTCACCGGCCGCCGCTTCCGCCATGCCGCCGCGCCGTGTGTTCGGCGCCTACCTCGCCGAGGCGCGCAGCGAATGCCTGCGCTATCTGCGCGCGCCGGGTTTCATGCTGCCGATCGTGCTGTTTCCCACGCTGTTCTATCTGATGTTCGGCATCGCGATGGGCAAGTCCAACGGACCGGACATCGCGCGTTACCTGCTGGCCAGCTATGGCGTGTTCGGCGTGATGAGCCCGGGCCTGTTCGGCTTCGGCGTGTCGCTGGCGCTCGAGCGCGACGGCGGCCTGCTCACGCTCAAACGCGCGCTGCCGATGCCGCCGGGTGCCTACCTGCTGGGCAAGATGCTGATGGCGATGAGCGCCGCGGCACTGGTGATCCTGTTGCTGCTGGGGCTGGCGCTGGGCGTTGCGCACGTCGTGCTGGCGCCGGTGCAGGTCGCCGCGCTGTTCGCCACCGGCGTGCTGGGCGTGTTGCCGTTCTGCGCGCTGGGCATATTCGTAGGCACGCTGATCAAGGGGCAGGGCGCGCCCGGCCTGCTCAACCTGGTCTACCTGCCGATGTCTTTCCTGTCCGGCCTGTGGATCCCGCTGCCGATGCTGCCGAAGGCGTTGCAGCAGATCGCGCCGGTGTGGCCGAGCTACCACCTGGACCGGTTGGCGCTGGCGGCGGTGGGCATGGAGCAGGGCGCGGCGTGGCCGCATTTGCTCGTGCTGTTCGGCTTCTCGGCGGTGTTCCTGGCGCTGGCGACGCGGCGGCTGCGCCGCTACGGCTGAGGCGCGCTAGCATGCGGACCATGAACGACATGAGCGAACGCGCATCCGGCTCGCGCTGGCCCGCCTGGCTGCATCCCGCACCGGGTTCCACGGCAGCGGCCATGCGCGCCGCGGGCCACTCGCCGTGGGCGCATGCGTGGAACCTGCTGTGGTCGTTCTGGGTGTTCCTCGGCCCGTTGTTCCAGCCGCTGGGAGTCGGCTTCTGGGTGTCGCTGTCGGTGGGCTACCCGTTGTTCCTCGCGCTTTTCCTGCTGGCGAGCGTGCGACCAGCCGCCGAGGTGAGCGGTTACGTCGGTGCGCTGGTGGTGCTGACGGCCGTGTCGATGCCATGGAATCCCGCGGCATGGACCTATGGAGTGTTCGCCTGCGCGATGGTGCCGTACCAGGGGGCGTGGCTTTCCAGCGCGGTCAAGATCGCGATCATCCAGGCGCTGCTGGTGTTGGAGGGCATCTTCCTGGGCTGGCCCTGGTACGCCTATCTGATCCTGGTCGGCGTGTGCACCAGCACGGGCGTCGGTGCGCTGGCCGGGCGCATCAGCTGGGACAAAAATACCAAGTTGCGCATCTCGCACGAGCAGATCCGCCAGCTGGCCGCCACCGCCGAGCGCGAGCGCATCGGCCGCGACCTGCACGACCTGCTCGGCCACACCTTGTCGCTGATCACGCTGAAGCTGGAGCTGTCGCGCAAGCTGTTCGACCGCGATCCCGCGGCGGCGCGGCGTGAGCTCACCGAGGCGGAAGACGTGGCGCGGCATGCGCTGGCGGAAGTGCGCACGGCGGTGACCGGCATCCGCGCCGCCGGCTTCGCCGCCGAGCTGGCCTCGGCCGCGTTGCTGCTGCGCGCATCCGGCGTGCAGTTCGACTCGCGGCAGCAGGTCGCCGGCCTGCCCGAGGCGATCGAGTGCGGGCTGGCGCTGGTGTTGCGCGAGGCGGCGACCAACATCGCGCGGCACGCGCATGCGACCCGGGCGCGGGCGTCGATTGCCCGCACCGGCGACGACGTGCGGCTGCTCATCGAGGACAACGGGCGCGGCGGCGTCCATGCGCAGGGCAACGGCCTGCATGGCATGCGCGAACGCGTGCAGGCGCTGGGCGGCAGCCTGCAGCTGGATTCGCCGCCGGGCGGCGGCACGCGGCTGGAGATCGAGGTGCCGTTGTCGGCGGGTGCCGTGGTGCGCAGCGCCGACCTGCCGCGAGCCAGCGTGCCCGCGTCCATCCAGGTGCGGCACGCCTCGTGATGCCGCGTCGCGAAGCATCCCCGGGAGCGCTGCGCCTACAGTCACGGCGGGTGACCACATGATCCCGGCACGCGTCAGTCGCTGGTTCGTTCCGGCGCCGGATTCCGGCGTGGCCGACGACCTCCGTCGTGGAAAGTCGCCGTGGGCCGACAGCATCCACCTGTTGTGGTCGCTGTGGATCTTCGTTACGCCGCTGTTCGACAGCGGAACGCATGGCTACACGCGCACATGGTGGGTTTGCACCCTCGTTTCCTATCCGGTGTTCCTGCTGCTGTTCGCCAGGACCCAGTTGGCGTCGCGGCGCACGACGCATTTCTACGCTTGGGCCATGGCGGTACTGTGCTTCGTGCTGCTGCCCTGGTATCCGAGCGGCCTCAGCTATTTCGTCTATGCCTGCGTGATGTTGTGCCATTGCCGGATGCACCTGCGCGTTCGGCTGGCCCAACTCCTGGTGCTCAACGCGATGTTCGTGGCACTGGCGTGGCGGATCGGCTATCCGACGACCGTGCTGATGGTGATACCCGTCTCGGCGATGGGGGTCAGCGCCATCGTCATGGTCGAGGGCGTCTACAAGGAAAAGGATGCGGCCTTGCGCCTGTCGCAGGACGAGATCCGCCGCCTCGCCACCCTGGCCGAGCGCGAACGCATCGGCCGCGACCTGCACGACCTGCTCGGCCACACGCTGTCGCTGGTCACGCTGAAATCCGAACTGGCGCGCAAGCTGGCGCTGGTCGATCCGCCGCGCGCGCAGCGCGAGATGGAGGAAGTGGAGCGCGTCTCGCGCCACGCGCTGGCCGAGGTGCGCGCGGCGGTCACCGGCATGCGGCGCAGCGACCTGGCGGCGGAACTGGTCTCGGCGCGGCTGATGCTGGAGGCCTCGAACATCGCGTTCGATGCCGAGGCACCGCCGATGCTCGACCTGCCCGCGGACACCGAGGCATCGTTGGCGCTGGTGCTGCGCGAGGCGATCACCAACATTCATCGCCATGCGCATGCCACGACGGCTCGCGTGGTGTTCTCCCGCGAAACGGAAAGCCTGCACATGCGCATCAGCGACAACGGACGCGGCGGCCTCGCCGCCCACGGCAACGGCATCAGCGGCATGCGCGAACGCGTGCGCGCGCTGGGCGGCACGCTCGCCATCGACTCGCCAGCGCGGCGCGGCACCACGCTCGATGTCGCGCTGCCCTTGCGCGCGGCATCGCGGACCGCGGCGACGGAGGCGCGGACGGCCTTGCCGCTGCCGGCCGGCCAGGAGCACGCCGCATGATCCGCGTGCTGCTGGCCGAGGACCAGGCGATGGTGCGCGGCGCGCTGTCGGCGCTGCTGAATCTCGAATCGGACATCGAAGTCTTGGGTTCCGCCTGCGACGGTGAAGCGGCCTGGCGCGAGCTGCAGAAGTTCAAGCCCGACGTGCTGGTCACCGACATCGAGATGCCGGGCCTCACCGGGCTGGAGCTGGCCCAGCGCATCCAGCGCCACGAGCTGCCGATCAAGGTGATCATCGTCACCACCTTCGCGCGCCCCGGCTTCCTGCGCCGCGCGCTGGACGCGGGCGTGTCCGGCTACCTGCTCAAGGACGCGCCCGCCGAGAACCTCGCCGAAGCCTTGCGCACCGTGCACCGCGGCGGCCGCGCGATCGATCCGCAGCTGGCGCTTGAGGCGTGGTCGGAAGCCGATCCGCTCAACGACCGCGAGCGCCAGGTGCTGCGCCTGGCCGGCGAGGGCCACTCCGCGGGCGACATCGCCACCCAGCTCAACCTCTCGCACGGCACGGTGCGCAACTACCTGTCCGAGGCGATCGGCAAGCTCGGCGTGGCGAACCGCATCGAGGCGTATCGGCTGGCGCGGCAGAAAGGCTGGCTCTAACGGCTTTGCCGCCAGCGCGGCAGTGGCCTGTCTTGCTTTCGTGGCGAAACAGGCGGTTGCAGCCCGCGCACGAAGCCGGCGGGATCGGCCGGCGACAGCACCACGGTGCACATGGCTCCGCGCAACACCACGGCACGCTGCCAGTCGGTGACGAAGGCGCGGTAGCGGCCCAGCTTCGCGTTGCGGAACCAGCCCGAGAACGAGAACAGGCCGCCGTTGCCGAATAGCCGGATCGAGCCGGCGCCGGCCTGCGGGTCGATGGTGGCCTCGCGCAGCTCGCCCAGCGCGACGCTGGTCGTCCAGCACAGGCGGCGCACCTGCAGGGTGCCGTCGCGCAATGCATAGTCGCGCACCACGAACGGGATGGCGGCCAGCAGGATCGCCAGCGGCAAGGCGATCGCCGCCGTGCGCAACAGCGGCAGTGCATGGGGCGGCACGGTGGATGCGGCCAGCCATGACACACCCGGCAGGATCAGGGTGACGACGATCGAGATGCCCTTGAGAAAACCGCTCCAGGGCGCGGCGGGGTAGTGCGGATCCATCGCCGGATTCTGGCCGCTGCCTGCAGCGGGAACAAGGCGGGCGCCGGCGGGTCCGGGCTTGCGCGATAATGCGCCGTTGCACTTCGCATTCGTCCTGTTGCCGAGCCGTTCCTTGAAGAAGTCCGATTTCGATTTCGACCTGCCGCGCGAGCTGATCGCCCAGGTGCCGTTGCCCGAGCGTTCGGCCAGCCGACTGCTGCTGCTGGACGTGGCCGCCGGCAGCCGGGAGGACCGCATGTTCCGCGAGCTGCCCGGCTTCCTGCGGCAGGGCGACCTGCTGGTGTTCAACGACACCCGCGTGTTGCCGGCGCGCCTGTACGGCCGCAAGGAGAGCGGCGGCGCGGTGGAGATCCTGATCGAGCGCGTCACCGGCGCGCACGAGGCCACCGTGCAGCTGGGCGTGAGCAAGAAGCCGAAGGAGGGCGCGCGGATCGAGCTGGCCGACGGCAGCCATGCGGTGGTGCTGGGACGCGACGAGGGTTTCTTCCGGCTGCGCTTCGAGGCGCCCGAACCGCTGGAGAGGCTGCTGCTCAAGCTAGGCGAGATGCCCCTGCCGCCGTACATCGAGCGGCATGCCGACGCCGCCGACATGGAGCGCTACCAGACCGTCTACGCGCGCGAGCCCGGCGCGGTGGCCGCACCCACCGCAGGCCTGCATTTCGACGAGCCGCTGCTGGCCGCGTTGCGCGAGCGCGGAGTGAATTTCGGCTACGTGACGCTGCACGTGGGCGCAGGCACCTTCCAGCCGGTGCGGGTGGAGGACATCGGCGGGCACCACATGCACAGCGAATGGCTGAACGTGGGCGCGGGCCTGATCGAGCAGATCCACCGCACCCGCGCCGCCGGCGGCCGGGTGATCGCGGTGGGCACCACCGTGGTGCGCGCGCTGGAGAGCGCCAGCTGCGACGGCGTGCTGCGCCCGTTCGCGGGCGAGACGCAGATCTTCATCTTCCCGGGCTACCGCATCACCAGCATCGACGGTCTCATCACCAACTTCCACCTGCCGCAATCGACCTTGCTGATGCTGGTGTCGGCGCTGGCCGGGCGCGAGTTCATGCTGGACGCCTACCGGCACGCGGTGGCGCAACGCTATCGGTTCTTCTCCTACGGCGATGCGATGTTGATCCTGCCGCAGGGGGCTTGAGCTTCTAGCCCCTCTCCCGCTTGCGGGAGAGGGGAGGAAGCCGCGACCTGCGATAATGGCCGGATGACTTCCCTGACATTCGATCTCCTCGCCACCGACGGCGCGGCCCGCCGCGGCCGCCTCGCGTTTCCCCGCGGCACGGTGGAGACGCCGGCCTTCATGCCGGTGGGCACCTACGGGTCGGTAAAGGCGATGACGCCGCGCGACGTGCGCGAGACCGGCGCCGAGATCATTCTGGGCAACACCTTCCATCTGTACCTGCGGCCCGGGCTGGAGATCGTGGAGCAGTTCGGCGGGCTGCACCGCTTCATCGGCTGGGACCGACCCATCCTCACCGACTCGGGCGGCTTCCAGGTGTTTTCGCTGGCGCACCGGCGCAAGCTCACCGAGGAGGGCGTGACCTTCGCCTCGCCGGTGGACGGCTCGAAGGTGTTCCTGTCGCCGGAGGTGTCGATGCAGATCCAGCGCGTGCTGGATTCGGACATCGCGATGATCTTCGACGAGTGCACGCCGTATCCGGCGACGGAAAAAGTGGCGTTCGATTCGATGGAATTGTCGCTGCGCTGGGCCGAGCGCTCGCGCCGTGCTTTTGACGACTTGAAGAATCCCAACAACCTGTTCGGCATCGTGCAGGGCAGCGTGTACGAACCGCTGCGACGGCGCTCGGTGGAGCGGCTGGTGGAGATCGGCTTCGACGGCTACGCGGTGGGCGGCCTCGCCGTGGGCGAACCGGAAGAGGCGCGCAACCACACGCTGGATTTCACCGTGGGCCTGCTGCCGCAGGACAAGCCGCGCTATTTGATGGGCGTGGGCCGGCCCGAGGACATCGTGGCGGCAGTGTGCCGCGGCATCGACATGTTCGACTGCGTGATGCCCACCCGCAACGCGCGCAACGGCTTCCTGTTCACCGCCGAGGGCACGCTGCGCATCCGCAACGCGAAGTACGCCACGGACACTCGGGTGATCGAGGAGGGTTGCGACTGCCACGCCTGCGCCAACGGCTTCAGCCGCGCCTACCTGCGCCACCTCGACCGCTGCAACGAGATCCTCGGCAGCCAGCTCGCCACCATGCACAACCTTCGCCATTACCAGCGCTTGATGGCGGGGCTGCGCGAGGCGATCGCGGCGGGGCGGCTGCCGGATTTCGTGGCCGCGTTCCATGCGCGTCGGCAGGGTGCCGCAGCCGAGGCTTGAGGTTCCGGGGTCATCCGCAGGCCTGCGTCATCACTCGGTCGCGGATGGACGTCCACTCCTCGTCCTTCACGCGGAAAGAGCACATGGATGTGCCCGGCCTTGGGGAGCGAGGAAAGCCGAGTCCATCCGTGGACTCTCCCCGCGTGCCTTCGTTCTTCCATGCCTGGGTGCAAACAGCTCCCGGCGCGGGCCATGCGGAGGCATTGAACAGGCTCTGGGCCGGGTGGGATGTCCGGTGTGCCGTGCGGAGGGCGGGAACGCATGGCATAATCCATGGTCTTTTATCGGGCGTTCAGCGGAAATCCCTGCTGGCACCATTACTTGCGAGACGAAACGATGAGTCTTCCGATGTCTGTCACGCTGGCCCAGGCCGCTGCGCCCCAGGGCGGCGGCCTCTCCATGATCCTCATGATGGTGGTGCTGTTCGGCCTGATGTACTTCATGATGATCCGCCCGCAGATGAAGCGGCAGAAGGAACACCGCACGATGGTCGCGGCGCTGGCCAAGGGCGACGAGGTGGTGACCAACGGCGGCCTCGCCGGTCGCGTGGAGGAGGTGGGCGAGACCTTCATCACGATCGAGATCGCACCGAACGTGAAGGTGAAGCTGCAGAAGGGCGCGGTGTCGCAGGTACTGCCCAAGGGCTCGCTGAAGTCCGCCTGAGCCGGGCGGCCGTGACGAAGGCACTCCATTTGAACAGTGCGGCCAGGGATGGCCGCTTCTGGACGTACGCGACCATGGATGATCGCAAAAACAAACCCCGGCCGAGGACGACGGCTGGCTGACGTTCGCGGTCACGGACGGTTGCAAAGGATCACAGATGAGCGATTTCCCACGCTGGAAGTACGCGCTGGTCGTGCTGGCGATGCTGTTCGGCATCATTTACGCGCTGCCCAACGCTTTCCGACCGCTGTCGGCGGTGCAGGTCACTGCCGCCAACCAGGGCGCCGCGCCGGTCGATGACGCGCTGCGCCAGAAGGTGGTCGACGCGCTGGCCAAGGACCACGTGGTGGCGAAGGACGTGGAAGTGCAGGGCGACCACCTGCTTGCCACCTTCACCAATGCGGATCTGCAGAAGAGCGGCGCTGACGCAATCAGCGCCTTGCTGGGCGATGGCTACACCGTGGCGTTCAAGCTGCAGTCCACGGTGCCGCGCTGGCTCACCATGATCGGCGCGAACTCCATGCCGCTTGGCCTGGACCTGCAGGGCGGCGTGCATTTCCTGATGCAGGTGGACCAGAGCGGCGTGCTCGACAAGCTGGAGAACAGCTATGCCGACGACATCCGCGGCCAGCTGCGGCAGAAGGACATCCGCTACGAGTCGGTGGCGCGCAGCGCGGTGGCCGGGCAGGGCATCGTGGTGGTACTGCGCTCGGCGGCCGACCGCTCCAGCGCGGCCGACCTGATCGCCACCAACTCGCCCGACCTCGCGGTGACCGACGGCTCCAGCACCGGCGACCGCTACGTGCTGTACGCCGCGATCAAGCCGACCAAGCTGCGTGACCTCTCGCTGGGCACGATCAAGCAGAACCTCGGCACGCTGCGCAACCGCATCAACAACCTCGGCGTGTCCGAGCCGCTGATCCAGCAGCAGGGCGAACAGCACATTGTGGTCGAGCTGGCCGGCGTGCAGGATCCCACCAAGGCGAAGCAGCTGATCGGCGCCACCGCCACGCTGGAATACCGCCCCGGCATAGGCTACCCCGGCGACCCGCGCGCACAGGAAGCCGCGCGCACCGGCAGCATTCCGCCGGACGCCAACCTCTACTACACCAGCAACGGCCACGTGCCGGTACTGGTGGGCAAGCGCCCGATCGTCACCGGCGACGAGCTGATCAACGCCAGCTCCGGCGTCGACCAGAGCAACGGCACGCCCTCGGTGAACGTGACGCTGAACGCTTCCGGCGCGAAGAAGATGCAGGAGTTCACCAACGCCAACGTCGGCAAGCCGATGGCGGTGGTGCTGATCAACACCGAGTACGAGACCAGCACGGTCAACGGCAAGGAAGTGCGCACGCCGAAGACCACGTACAAAGTGATCAACGACGCCACCATCCAGAGTCCGTTCGGCAAGGAGTTCTCCACCAACGGCCTGGGCAGCCCCAAGGAGGCCTCCGACCTCGCGTTGCTGCTGAAGAGCGGCGCGCTGGCCGCGCCGATGGACATCGTCGAGCAGTACGTGATCGGCCCCAGCCTCGGCCAGGAGAACATCAAGAAGGGCTTCGACGCGGTGATGCTCGGCCTGCTGCTGGTGCTGGCGTGCGCGGCGGTCTACTACAAGCTGTTCGGCCTCGTGGCCGACATCGCACTGTTCTTCAACCTGCTGATCCTGGTGGCGGTGATGTCGATGATCGGGGTGACCCTGACCATGCCGGGCATCGCGGGCATCGTGCTCACGCTGGGCATGGCGATCGACGCGAACGTGCTGATCTGCGAACGCGTGCGCGAAGAATTGCGCAACGGCTCCACGCCGCACGCGGCGATCCACGCCGGCTACGACAAGGCCTGGGCCACGATTCTCGACGCCAACGTCACCCACCTGATCGCGGCGCTGGCGCTGATGACGATAGGTACCGGCGCGATCCGCGGCTTCGGCGTCACGCTGGGCATCGGCATCCTGACCTCGATGTTCACCTCGGTAGTGATGACGCACGCGTTCACCGCGCTGATTCACGGCCGCCGCAAGCTCAAGACGCTGTCGGTCTAAGGGCGGGATTCAATCCATGGAAATCTTCAATCACAACAGCAACATCCACTTTCTGCGCATCCGCGTCTTTAGTATCGCTGTGGCGATCGTGCTGGTGATCGCCTCGGTGGCGCTGATCGCCACCAAAGGGCTGAACTACGGCCTGGACTTCACCGGCGGCGTCTCGCTGACGGTGGATTACGCCCAGCCGGTGCAGACCGGCGACGTGCGCGACGCACTGGACAAGGGCGGCGTCGAGAACACGGTGGTGCAGAGCGTGGGCGGTACGCGCGAGGTGTCGATCCGCATGCAGCCCACCAGGGACATGCTGGACGCCAAGGGTCAGGTGAACCTGGACAAGGTGGCCGGCACGGTGATGCAGGCGCTCAAGGCCGCGCGCAGCGACGCCACGCTGAAGAGCCGCTTCTCGGTCAGCGCCGAGGTGGGCTCGGAGCTGAAGAGCGACGGCATGGTGGCCGCGGTGTTCGTGATACTCGGCATCATGGCCTACCTGTGGATCCGCTTCGAGCGCCGCTTCGCGATCGCCGCGGTGCTCACCGAGATCCACGACACCCTGGTGACCCTCGGCGTGCTGGCGCTGGTGCAGCGCGAGTTCGACATGACCGTGCTGGCCTCGGTACTGGCGGTGATCGGCTACTCGATCAACGACAAGGTGGTGGTGTTCGACCGTATCCGGGAGCTGTTCCGCCTCGCGCGCAAGGCCGAGCCGGAGGAGATCCTCAACCGCTCGATCAACAGCACGCTGTCGCGAACCATCATCACCTCGCTGTTCACCGGCATCACCATGGCCGCGCTGTTCTTCTACGGCGGTCCGGCGGTGCACAACTTCGCGATCACCATGCTGATCGGCATCGTGGTCGGCACGCTGTCGTCCATCTTCGTCGCCAGCCCGATCCTGCTGTGGCTTGGCGTGTCGAAGAAGGACCTGATGCCGGTGAGCAAGGAAAACCCGGAGCTCGCCCGCAGGCCATGAGGCCGCATCGCCCGCCCCGCGGGCGATCCTGATTGGCTCTCCCCCGCTACGCGGGGGAGATGCCCGCAGGGCGGTCGCTTCGCCAGTGCAAACGGCCCGGTTCCACGGGCCGTTTGCGTTTCCGCAGTTCAACTCCGGAGCTCGGCGTCCAGCTCGGCCAGCCGTCCGGGCGTGCCCACGTCGGTCCAGCGACCGCGGTGCAGCGAGCCGCCCAGGGCGCTTCGCGCCATCGCGGCTTCCAGCAACGGCCGCAGCTTGAAGCGCGGCGGTTTCGCCTCGACGCCCGCTGCGTCGCCCACCGCTTCACGCCAGCCATCCAGCAGCTCGCGACGGAATACGCCGATGCCGCTGTAGGTGAGCCGCGGCTTGCCATCCGCATGCAGCCGGCCTTGCGTGTCCAGCCGGAAATCGCCCGTGGAATGATGCACCGGGTTGGTGACCATCAGCAGGTGCGCGTGTCCTTCGGGTTCGGCGGGCAGGGCGGCGAAGTCGGCGTCGCACCACACGTCGCCGCTGATCGTGAGCACCGGTTCCGGCCCCAGCAGCGACAGCGCGTTCAGCATGCCGCCACCGGTCTCCAGCGGCACCGGGCCTTCGTAGACGTAGCGGATGCGCAGGCCCCAGCGCGAGCCGTCGCCCAGCGCCTCGGGAAACTGTTCGGCGAGATGCGAGGTGTTGATCGCCACGTAGTTCACGCCGATCGCGGCGAGCTTCTCCAGATGCCACACGATCAGCGGCTTGCCGCCGACTTCGAGCAGCGGTTTCGGCGTAAGTTCGGTGAGCGGGCGCATGCGCTCGCCCAGTCCCGCGGCGAAGATCAGCGCGTGCCGCATGCCTTGCCCTCTTCGTGGCGACAGGTTGCCGTCATCCCGGCGAAAGCCGGGATGACGGGCAGGGAAGGTCGATGCATTTCCGTCATGCAGCGGCCACCTTGGTGAGATCGCGCCCATGCGCGTGGCGTTCCAGCAGCGCCGCGAAGTCGGCCAGTTCCGGATGGCTCTTCGCCACCTCAATCACGTAGCGGTACACCTGCGGCACGTCGGCGAGATAGCTCGGTTTGCCGTCGCGATACCACAGCCGGTAGAACTGGCCAAGCACGCGCACGTGGCGATGCAGGCCGGTGAGGTCGAACCAGCGCAGGAAGCGGGCGGCGTCGACGTCGCCGCCGATCGCACCGGCATGCCGCAGGCGTTGCCTGTAGGACTCCACCCAGCCCTCGACGCGCCCGCGCGGCCACGCGACGTAGGCGTCGCGCAGCAGCGAGGCGAGATCGTAGGTGACCGGGCCGTGCAGTGCGCCCTGGAAATCTATGATTCCCGGATTGTTCTCGTCCGCCACCAGCAGGTTGCGGCTGTGGTAGTCGCGGTGCACGAAGCAGCGCGGCTGTGCCAGCGCGTTGCGGATGATCACGTCGAACGCTGCCTCCAGCACGTCCCACTCCTCGCAGCTGGGCGCGTGGCCGAGGTGGCGTTCGAGGAACCATTTGGGCATCACCTCCAAGCCGTTCACCAGCACCTGGTGGTCGAACGGCGGCAGGCCGTCGCAAGCCACGCGCGTCTGCATGACGAGCAGCGCGTCCATCGCATCGCCGTAGAGCCTGTCCGCGTTCGCGTCATCCAGTTCGGCGAGATACAGCCGCGAACCCAGGTCCTCGATCAGCAGGAAACCCTGCTGCAGATCCTGCGCCGCCACTTTCGGCACGTGCAGGCCGGCGGCGGCGAGCCGTGCGCCAATCGCCAGCCACGGCCGCGGGTCTTCGTGCTCAGGCGGCGAGTCCATCACGATCCAGCTCTGCCCCGCATGCGTGGTGCGCCAGTAGCTGCGGAAGCTGGCGTCGGCGGAGGCGGGTTCGAGCATCAGTGCGGGATCGCCTAGCCTGTGGCGGACCCAGGCGAGACGGGCGATGGCGCGGTCTTGGGCAGAAGGTGGCATGGCGCGATGCGAGCTTGGAATGCCCTGCAGCTTAACGGTGTGATGGTGGCCGTGCGAACCACCAGCCGCATGGCACGGACGAGATCCGTTACCGCGAGCTTGAGCGCTTGTGCGCAGGGGCCGCCAGCAGTGCGATCAACTCGCGGACCACTTTGCGCTGCATGTCGGAGAGCGTCAGGAATGCCTCGAAGGCGAGGCGGTCATGGCCGCGCACGTGATCCGGCCATGCGGAGTTCACCTCGCGCACGCCTTTATGGACTGTCGTGCCGTACTGCAGTTCATGCGGCGGCACGCCTGCGATGCGGGCCAGCGCCTGCAGGTTCGCCTGTTTCGGGATGTGCTTGCCGTTGAGCCAGCTGGAAATCGCCTGTGGAGTCACGGCTTCGCCGCCGTATCGCGGCACCAGCTTCTCCAGCACGGTCGAGCTTGCCTCGATGCCGGCCGCTTCGAGGGCCGCGGCCAGACGCTTGGCGAAGGCGGACTGTTCGGTCTTCATGGGCAACGACCATAGGCCGCAGCCATACGGGCCTATGAAATTAATGCTTTCAAAAACATGAAAGAATCACTTACATTTGGCGATTGGAATCCTGACCGCCGCCGCCATGCCCAAGTCCCTGCTCGAACAGCTGCCCGAGATCGTCGCGCGTGGGCGACAGCAGGCGGAGAAGATCCTGGAGGGCCTGGAAGGGCGGCACCGCGTGGGCCTGCAGACGCGCGAGTGGGTGCTGCCGTCGAAGGACACGCGCGACAGCGACTGGATTACCGCCGCGAACCGGCAGGCGCACCTGGACGCGGAAGGCGAGGGTGGCTGGACCAACCGGCTGATCTACGGCGACAACCTGCTGGCGATGGCCGCGCTGCTGGCCGGCGACGAGTACACACCCAGTCTGCGCGGCAGGGTCGACCTGATCTACATCGACCCGCCATTCGACTCCAAGGCCGACTACCGCACCAAGGTCGAGTTGCCCGGCGTGGAGCTGGAGCAGCGACCGACGGTGATCGAGCAGTTCGCGTATTCCGACACGTGGTCGGATGGCACGGCGTCGTATCTGGAGATGATCACGCCGCGATTGATCCTGATGCGGGAGTTGCTGGCAGACAGCGGCACGCTATGTCTCCACATAGGCATGCAAGTGAGCCACTACGTCAAGATCGTTCTGGACGAAATCTATGGCAAGGCGAACTTCAATACCGAAGTGGTCTGGTCGTACGGCACCCCAAGCGGAGGTCGTGCTGCGGGCAACAAGATCGTGAAGTCACACGAATACCAGCTGTGGTATGCGAAGAACTACGGCCAGCAGAAATACAACAAGGAATATTTGCCGTATTCCGAAAAATACATCGAGGATCGATTCACCGAGGTCGACGGCGACGGGCGCCGGTACCGGACCAGGGAGCGGGAGAAGGGGCATTTTGAGCGCCAGTACCTCGACGAGAGCAAGGGCGTCCCTCTGTCGACTGTCTGGACGGACGTCAAGCAGCTGTATGCCTACCACCTGCTGAAACGGAAGAAGGAAGAGACCGGCTACGAGACGCAAAAGCCCGAGGCACTTATCGATCGGGTAGTAAAGGCCGTAACGGATGAAGGCGATCTCGTCCTCGATTTCTTCGGGGGCTCCGGGACCACCGCCGCCGTCGCCGAAAGGCTCGGCCGCCGCTGGGTCACCACCGACCTCGGCAAGCCCGCCTGCATGATCATGCGCAAGCGCCTGATCGACCAGGGCGCGAAGCCGTTCCTGTATCAGGCCATCGGCGACTATCAACTGGAGGCGGCAAAGAACGAGCTGGGCCGCAAGTTCCGCGTGGGCGACCTGTCGGCCATCGTGCTGTCGCTGTATGGCGCGCAGCCGCTCGACCCCGACGACAACCCGATGCGCAATCTCGGCAAGGTGGTGTTCAACGGCAAGAAAACGCTGGTGCTGGTGGATTCGCCGAACAAGCTCACCGGCGATGCCACGCTGCGCAAGGCGATTGCCCAGCGCGACAACCTGATGGGCGGCTGGGACCGCGTGGTGGTGCTGGGCTGGAACTTCGAACCGGCCATCGGCCAGAGCATCGCGGCGCTCAACGACGAGCGGCTGGAAGTGCTGGTGATCCCGCCCGACCTGCTCGACCGCCTGCGCAAGAAGGGGGGCATCGAGAAGTTGCGCGGGCAGGTGCGTTTCTCCAGCCTGCAGTACCTCGCCATCAAGCCGGTACGGCGCCGGCGCATCGATGCCGGCGAGCTGTTGCAGGTGACGCTGGACAACTACGTGCTGCTCTCGCCGGAGGCGATCAACCTCGACGAGGCCAACCGCGCGAAGCTGCACAGGGTGATGAACGCCGAGCCGCTGGCGCTGATCGAGTACTGGGCGGTGGACCCTGATTACGACGGCACGGTGTTCCGCTCGGTGTGGCAGGACTATCGCGGCAACACCGCGAACGACGACGACCCGCTGCGCGTGGTGACAGAGGCCCGCTTCGAGGTGCCGCGCAAGGATGCCGTGCGCCGTGTCTGCGTGCGCGTGGTCGACGTGTTCGGCTTCGAGGCGGAGGTGGTGCAGGCCGTGGCGGAGTGCGCGCCATGAGCCGCGCCGCATCGCCCGACGACCAGCTCGCGCTGGCCAGGGCGCTGACGCGGCGCGCGCAATCGCTTTGCCTTGGGCTGGAGCATGGCGACGCGGAAATCCTCGAACTGGTCACGCCGACCACGGCCGAGCTGCTGCGCTGGTGGTTCGGCGAGGATGCCTGCCAGTCGCGCGCCTGCAATTTCCACGTGGGGCAGCGGCAGGCCATCCTCAACACCATCGTGGCGCACGAGGTGCTGGACAGCCCGAGTCTGGCCGACCTGTACCGGCGGGCGTGCGCGGACGAACTCCTGAAGGGCGATCGGCTCGCCGAAATCGCGCAGGGCAGGCACGCGCATCCGAAGTACTGCCTGAAGATGGCCACCGGCACCGGCAAGACCTGGGTGCTGCAGGCGCTATTGCTCTGGCAGATGCTGAACCACACGGCTGCGTTGGCGGAGGGACGCGACGATCCGCGCTTCACCCGGCATTTCCTGATCGTCGCGCCTGGCCTGATCGTGTACGAGCGCCTGCTGGATGCGTTTTTGGGCAAGGAAGATGGCGACGGACAGCGACGCTTCGAGACATCCGACATGGCCGTTTGCCGCGAGCTGTTCGCGCCGCCGGTACATCGCGATCAGATCGAACAGTTCGTGCGCGGCAACGTCTGCACCAAGCAGGAGATCGGGCTGAAGGCGACCGGCGGCGGCCTGGTTGCCATCACCAACTGGCACCTGCTGGTGGATGCCGAAGCGGAAGAAGAACAGCAGCAAGCCTGGGACGCGTCGCTGGCGACGCCCGGCAGGGTAGCGGATGCCGCCGCCGTGGCCTACGACGTGCTGCCGCTGACGCCGGGGCGGGCGACGGGCAACAGCCTGGACGTGCTGGACCGTCGTTGGGCGCGTGGCAACGTGCTGGCGTACCTGGCCGGCCTGCCGAGGCTGATGGTGTTCAACGATGAGGCGCACCACATCCACGAACTGAAGCGCGAAGGCCAGGCCGACGAGGTCGAATGGCAGAAAAGCCTGTCGCGCATCGCCGCCGGCAAGGGACGGCATTTCGTGCAGGTGGATTTCTCGGCCACGCCCTACAACGACGTCGGCGGCGGCAAGAAGAAGCGCAAGCTGTACTTCCCGCACATCGTGGTAGATTTCGACTTGAAGGACGCGATGCGCGCCGGGCTAGTGAAATCGCTGGTGCTGGACAAGCGCAAGGAAATCGGCGCGCTTCCGCTCGAGTTCAAGGCCGAACGCGACGAGAACGGTAATCCGACCCTGTCCGAGGGGCAGCGCGTGATGCTGCGTGCCGGGTTGCAGAAGCTGCGCAAGCTGGAAGCCGATTTCGCCAAGCTCGACCCCATGCGCAAGCCGAAGATGCTGGTGGTCTGCGAGGACACCAGGGTTTCGCCGAAGGTGGCGGACTTCCTGCTCGACCAGGGGCTGCAGGAAGACGACGTGCTCACCGTGGATTCCGGCAAGAAGGAGGAGCTTGGCGAAAAGGAATGGCAACGCGTCAGGCAGCAGCTATTCGACGTGGATCGGCGCGCTCAGCCGCGCGTGATCGTCAGCGTGCTGATGCTGCGCGAAGGGTTCGACGTCAACAACATCTGCGTGATCGTCCCGCTGCGTTCGTCGCAGGCGCAGATCCTGCTGGAGCAGACCATCGGCCGCGGATTGCGCCTGATGTGGCGTGATTCGGGGCCGATCCAGGACATCAAGCGCGAGAACCGCGAGCGCATCAACCGCGGCGAGGAACCGGAGTCGCTGATCGACATCCTCTCCATCGTCGAGCATCCGGCGTTCCAGAGCTTCTACGACGAGCAGCTCGGCAAGGAGCTGGTGGGCGAAACCGGCGACGATCTCGGCGACAGCGTCGGCGACCTGATTGCGGTGGAGTTGCGACCGGACTACCAGAAATACGACTTCGCGATTCCCTTCATCCTGCGCGAGGCGGAAGACACGCTGGACTATCTGCCGATCGATGTCGGCAACCTGCGGCCGTTCGGCGGCATGACGCGCGAGCAACTGAGCGGGCTGGTCGGCAAGGGCGACGTGTTCACGTCGCACGACCTGCAGAGCAGCACCTTGTTCGGCGATTACCGCGTCGACGGTGCGGTGATGAATGTCGGCGGCTACAACGAATGGCTGTCGAGGTTGACCCGCCGGATCACCCAGGCGTTGAGCCAGCCCTTGCCGGAGGGGCGCAAGGTCGCCGCCCATCTGGCCAAGCCGTACACGCAGGTGGGATCGGCGATGATGGCCGCGGCCATCGACGATTACATCCGCTCGCGGCTGTTCCGCGAGGAGTTCGAGCCTTTCGAGAACGAAAATTGGCGACTGCTGATGCTGCGGCCGGTGGTCGACCACGTGGTCAAGGAGTTCGCGCTGGCGCTGGTGAAGGCGGAGGATCGCAACACGAGCGGCGAGGTCGAGGTGCGCCACCGCCGCCTGTCCGAGGTGGGCAGGCTGCCGATGCGCGAAAGCGCGTCACTGGAAGTGGAGAAATGCATCTACCCGCGTCTGCCGTACCCCAGCCGCAGTGGTGGTCTCGAACGCGCTTTCATCGAGTGGGCGCTGCACGACACCGGCGTGGCGGCGTTCTGCAAGATCAGCGAGACCCGGCACGATTTCGTGCGGTTGCGCTACGTCAAGGACAACGGCATGCCGGCGTTCTATTCGCCGGATTTCCTGGTGCGCACGGCGGACGCCGTCTATGTCGCCGAAACCAAGGCGCAGGATCAGACCAGCCATCCGAACGTGCGGCGCAAGCGCAAGGCCGCAGCGGCCTGGTGCGAATGCATCAACGCCTTGCCACCGGAGTTGCGCAGCGGCCTGCCCTGGCACTACGCACTGGTCGGCGAGTCGATCTTCCACGACTGGCGGCAGAACGGCGCACGGCTTGGCGAATTGCTGGCGTATTCGAAAGTCCGCGCCGCGGCGACGGCGCAGTCGCAGGACGGCCTGGCTCTGGGCGACGGCTTCTGAAATGACGTCGCCCAGCCTTCGGGTCTGTGCACAACGTTTTGTATTGACCTGCACCGAGAAGCGGCGCGGGCCTGGATTGTCAGACCGCGCCGGGCCTATACAAGAGCCCTGGCCATGAACACATTGAAGTCCGTAGCCGTGTACTCACCGAAAGAACCACACCACTCGAAGCCATTACGCCGATAGAGCTCATGCGCGGGTTCAAAGGCTTCGCCCGTGCCGGTTTCCAGAAGAAGGCGCGAGTATCCACGCCGGAGGGCGGTGCGGATGATTTCATCGAGGATCGCCTGTCCAATGCCGCGGCGAAGGAATCCGGCGCGCGTTCGCATGGATTTGACCTCGCCGGTACGGGAGTCCAGTTCTTTCAGGGCCCCGCACCCGCATGGAACGCCGTCTGTCCGCGCCACCCAGAAGATGACCTGCGGCGAGCGAAGGCTCTCCATGGCGAGGGCATGCACATGGCCGGGTGGGGAGCTGCTGTGCATGCCGGAGAGATGTTCGGCTACAAGCAGCCGGACCTCGGTAGAAGAAAGGTCGTCCTGCCGGATGTCTATGCCCACGATGCAGCCTCCTGCGCGGCCTAGCTCAAGTTGTACGCTCGCTCCTCGTGCTCGGCGATGTCCAGTCCCATCTGTTCCTGTTCGGCATCCACGCGCAGGCCGATCACGCGGTCGACGAGCTTCAGGATCGCCCAGCTCAGCACCGCGCTCCACGCGATGGTGAAACCCACGCCCTTGGCCTGGATCCACAGTTGCAGCAGTGGCCGCGTCACCGTGCCGAAGCCGCCCAGTTTCGGCGCGGCGAACGGGCCGGTGAGCAGGGCGCCGATGATGCCGGCGATCGCATGCACGCCGAACACGTCCAGCGAGTCGTCGTAGCCCAGCCGGTGCTTGAGCCGGGTGGCGGTGAAGAAGCACACCACGCCCGCGACGAAGCCGATCAGCAAGGCGCCGGCTGGCCCCGCGGTGCCGGCGGCGGGCGTCACCGCGACCAGCCCGGCCACCGCGCCGGAGGCGATGCCGAGCACGCTGGCACGCTTGTGGGTGGCCCATTCCACGGCGGTCCAGCCGATCGCGGCGGCGGCGGTGGCGATCTGCGTCACCAGCATCGCCATGCCGGCGCTGCCATTGGCGGCCACCGCCGAGCCGGCGTTGAAACCGAACCAGCCCAGCCACAGCAGGCTGGCACCGACCACGGTGTAGCCGAGGTTGTGCGGCGGCATGTGCGTCTGCGGCCAGCCGCGGCGCTTGCCGATCACCAGGCAGGCGACCAGGCCCGCGATGCCGGCGTTGATGTGCACCACGGTGCCGCCGGCGAAATCGAGCACACCGAGATCGCCGAGCAGCGAGCCCGGACCGCCCCACACCATGTGCGCCACCGGCAGGTAGACGAAGGTCAGCCACAGGCCGCTGAACCACAGCATGGCACTGAACTTCATGCGCTCGGCATAGGCACCGATGATCAGCACCGGGGTGATGATCGCGAAGGTCAGCTGGAACATCACGAACACGCTTTCCGGCACGGTCTGGTACAGCGTATCGGGCTTCAGCCCGGCGAGCATGGCGCGGTCCAGTCCGCCGATGATCGAATGCCAGTTGGTCGTGCCGGCATGCATGCCCGCGGTGCTGAAGGCCAGCGAGTAGCCGTAGAGCATCCACAGCACCGTCACCAGGGCAGTGATCGCGAAGCACTGCATCAGCACCGAGAGCAGGTTCTTCGCCCGCACCATGCCGCCGTAGAACAGCGCTGCGCCGGGTATCGTCATCATCAGCACCAGCATGGACGCGGTGAGCATCCAGGCGGTGTCGCCGCTGTCGAGCTTCGTCACGGACGCGGCCTGGGCGAAGGCGGAGAGCGGCAGGAGGGCCAGCGCGGCGCCGGCGAGCAGTCGGCTAGAGCGCATCGGCGTCGACCTCCTGCGTGCGGATGCGGATCACCTGTTCCAGCGCGGAGACGAAGATCTTGCCGTCGCCGACCTTGCCGGTGCGCGCGGTACCGGCGATCGCCTCGATCGCGCGCTCCACCTGCTCGTCGCTCACCGCGATCTCGAGCTTGAGCTTGGGCAGGAAATCCACCACGTACTCGGCGCCCCGGTACAGCTCGGTGTGGCCGTGCTGGCGGCCGAAGCCCTTGACCTCGGTGACCGTCATGCCCTGCACGCCGGCTTCGGCCAGCGCCTCGCGCACTTCGTCCAGCTTGAACGGTTTGATGATGGCGGTGATCCACTGCATGCATCTTTCCCCACGGATGGTCCTGTGTTGCGGCACAGCAGAATGCGTGCCAGCGGCGGAAAGCGCATGGCGTGGCCGATTGGACGGCCAAATGGCGGATGAGCCGGTCCGGATCTGGTGAAACTGGTGCAAACCTTGCCTGCTGTTGGTGCAAACCGGGGATTTGACCGGGCTGCGCACAATCAGTACCATTTTGGTCTGGATTAACGCCGATCCCCGCACGCTGATTCCCCATGCTCCGCGTCAGTCGACTCACGGATTACGCCACGGTGGTGATGACCTGCATCGCCGCCCATCCGGACGACGTGCTGAGCACGGCGCAGATCGCCGACGAGACCCGGCTGGAACTACCCACGGTGAGCAAGCTGCTGAAGTCGCTGGGCCACGCGGGCCTGGTCGAGTCCTTCCGCGGCGTCAATGGCGGCTACCGGCTGGCGCGGCCGGCGCAGGCCATCAGCCTCGCCGAGATCGTCGAGGCGATGGAGGGGCCCATCGGCATGACCGAGTGCGGCGTCACCGAGGGCCACTGCGAGCGCGAGGCGCAATGCGGCGTGCGCGGCAGCTGGCAGCGCATCAACAGCGTGCTCGACCACGCGCTGCGAGCGGTGAGCCTGGCCGACATGCTGCGGCCACCGCCGCGCCGCGCCGACGTGACGGTCGACATCAGCACCCTGAAAAAAGCCGGCACCCTGAAAGGCAGAACCACGGCATGAGCAGCGAGATCACCGAAACCACCGCCACCGCGCTGCGCGACAACGCCGAGGTCGCCGAGGCGCTGGGCCGCAACTACAGCGCCGGCTTCGTCACCGAGATCGAAATGACCGGCCTGCCGCCGGGCCTGGACGAGGAAACGATCCGCGCGCTCTCCGCGATCAAGCGCGAGCCGGAATGGATGACCGAGTGGCGCCTGGCCGCCTACCGCCACTGGCTGACCATGCCGCAGCCGGACTGGGCCAAGCTCAAGCTGGACGCGATCGACTACCAGGCGATCAGCTACTACGCCGCGCCCAAGCAGGGGCCGAAGTCGCTGGACGAGGTCGATCCCGTGCTGCTGGAAACCTACGAGAAGCTGGGCGTGCCGCTGCACGAGCGCGCCGCGCTTGCCGGCGTGGCGGTGGACGCGGTGTTCGACTCCGTGTCCGTCGGCACCACCTTCCGCAAGCAGTTGGCCGAGGCCGGCGTGATCTTCTGCTCGATGAGCGAGGCGATCCGCGAACACCCCGAGTTGGTGCAGAAGTATCTAGGCAGCGTGGTGCCCACGGGAGACAACTTCTTCGCCGCGCTGAACTCGGCGGTGTTCTCCGACGGCAGCTTCGTGTTCATCCCGAAGGGCGTGCGCTGCCCGATGGAGCTTTCCACCTACTTCCGCATCAACGCGCAGAACACCGGCCAGTTCGAGCGCACCCTGATCGTGGCCGAGGAAGGCGCCCACGTCTCCTACCTCGAAGGCTGCACCGCGCCCAAGCGCGACGAGAACCAGCTGCACGCCGCGGTAGTGGAACTGGTGGCGCTGGAGCGCGCGCAGATCAAGTACTCCACCGTGCAGAACTGGTACCCCGGCGACGAGAACGGCGTCGGCGGCATCTACAACCTGGTCACCAAGCGCGGCGATTGCCGCGGCGACGACAGCAAGATCAGCTGGACCCAGGTGGAAACCGGTTCGGCGATCACCTGGAAATACCCCAGCGTGGTGCTGCGCGGCGACCGCTCGGTGGGCGAGTTCCACTCGGTGGCGCTCACCCACCATTACCAGCAGGCCGACACCGGCACCAAGATGATCCACATCGGCAAGGACACCAAGTCGAAGATCGTCTCCAAGGGCATCAGCGCCGGGCGCAGCAACAACAGCTACCGCGGCCTGGTGAAGGTGGAGAAGGGCGCCGAGCGCGCGCGCAACTACACCCAGTGCGACTCGCTGCTGATCGGCAAGAAGTGCGGCGCGCACACCTTTCCGTACATGGAAGTGAAGAACCCCACGGCGATCGTCGAGCACGAGGCCACCACCTCGAAGATCTCCGACGACCAGATGTTCTACTGCCGCTCGCGCGGCATCGGCGAGGAGGACGCCGTCTCGATGATCGTCGATGGCTTCTGCAAGCAGGTGTTCCGCGAGCTGCCGATGGAATTCGCGGTGGAAGCGAAGAAACTGCTGGAAGTCAGCCTTGAGGGTGCCGTCGGCTGATGTAGGAGCGCACCCTGTGCGCGACGCACTCCGGCAACCCATCGCGCACAGGGTGCGCTCCTACAAGTGACCTATCGAGTCGAGTCATGCTGAAAATCGAAAACCTGCACGCCCGCGTCGCGGGCAAGGAAATCCTCAAGGGCCTCTCGCTCAGCGTGAAGCCGGGCGAGGTGCACGCCATCATGGGGCCGAACGGCGCGGGCAAGTCCACGTTGGGCAACGTGCTCACCGGCCGCGACGGCTACGAGGTCACCGCCGGCAGCGTGAGCTTCGATGGCGTCGACCTGCTGGCGCTGGAACCGGAGGCGCGCGCCGCCGCCGGCGTGTTCCTCGCGTTCCAGTACCCGGTGGAGATTCCCGGCGTCAACAACACCTACTTCCTGCGCGCGGCGCTCAACGCCCAGCGCAAGGCGCGCGGCGAGAAGGAACTGGATTCCATGCAGTTCCTCAAGCTGGTGCGCGAGAAGCTCAAGGTGATGCAGATTTCCGACGAGCTGCTGCACCGCGCGGTGAACGAGGGTTTCTCGGGCGGAGAGAAGAAGCGCAACGAGATCTTCCAGATGGCGGTGCTGGAGCCGAAGCTGGCGATCCTCGACGAGACCGATTCGGGCCTGGACATCGACGCGCTGAAGCAGGTGGCGCAGGGCGTCAACGCGCAGCGTTCGCCGCAGCGCTCGTTCCTGGTCATCACGCATTACCAGCGCCTGCTCGACTACATCGAGCCCGACTTCGTGCACGTGCTGGCCGGCGGCCGCATCGTGGAGAGCGGCGACAAGACGTTGGCGCTGAAGCTGGAAGAACACGGGTACGCCTGGGTGCGCGAGCACGGCGAGCCGGCCGGGGCGACGGCATGAACCAGCCGGCACCCGCGCCGTTCGTCGCGGCGCTGCTGGCCGCGCCATTGCCGGGCAGCGGTGTCGCCTGGCTGGACACGCTGCGCCGCGAGCAGCTCGACGCCTTCGCCGCCGCCGGCCTGCCCGACACGCGCATGGAAGCGTGGAAATACACCGCGCTGCGCGCGCTGGGCCAGCGCCGCTACGTCGTCGGCGATGCGCGGGCGGCTTCGCGCGCGATCGACCCCGCCGCGTTCGCGTTGCCGGGCGTCGACGGGCCGCGGCTGGTCTTCGTCAACGGCGTGTTCCGCGCCGATCTTTCCGCGCTGGACGATCTGCCGGCAGGGCTCGCGCTGCAGCCGTTGGCGCAGGCGCTGCGGCAGGATCCCGAGCCGCTGCGCTTCGTGCTGTCGCGCCACGAGCCGGAGCGGGGCGACGCCTTCGTGCGCCTCAATGCCGCGCTGGCCGCCGACGGCGTGGTGCTGAAGGTGGCGGCCGGCGCGAAGATCGTCGCGCCGGTGCACCTCGTGTTCCTCGGCGCGCCCGCCGAAGCCGAGCTGGCCTGGCATCTGCGCCATGTGATCGAGCTGGGCGAGGGCGCCGAACTGGCGCTGGTGGAACACCATGTGGCGGGCGGCGAACAGCAGCATCTGGGCACGTCGGTCAGCGACATCGCGCTGCGCGACGGTGCGGTGCTGCAGCACACGCTGTTCCAGGACGCTGCCGTCGGCAGCAGCCTGATCCGGCGCAGTCGATTGCATCTGGGAGCGCAGACGCAGGCCCGGCTGCACGTGCTGGAACTGGGCGGCGCGCTGGTGCGCCACGAATTGCGCGCCGAGCTGGCGGGCGATGGCGCGCGGCTGGATACACGTGGCGTGTTCATGCCGCGCGGTCGCCAGCACATCGACACCCAGCTGGCGATCCGCCATCAGGCGCTGAACACGGCGTCCGACTCCGTCTGGCGCGGCGTGGCCGACCAGCGCGGGCGCGGCGTGTTCCGCGGCGCGATCCTGGTGGCGCCCGGCGCCGACGGCAGCGACGCCAACCTCGGCAACAAGAACCTGCTGCTGTCCGGCCAGGCCGAGATCGACACCAAGCCGGAGCTGGAGATCTACGCCGACGAGGTGAAGGCCGCGCACGGCGCCACGGTGGGCCAGCTCGACGAGCGTTCGCTGTTCTATCTCCGCTCGCGCGGCATCCCGCAGGCCGAGGCGCGCGCGCTGCTCACCACCGCGTTCTGCCGTGCAGTGCTGGACGACCTGCCGAACGCGGCGTTGCGCGAGCACCTCGCCGCGCAGTTGGCGGTGTAGGAGCGCACCCTGTGCGCGGATGCTTTTGCCTTGATCAAGCGCCAGAGCCATCGCGCACAGGGTGCGCTCCTACAACAGCCAGGCCTCCGACACGGAACTCTCTGAGATGAACCCACAAGCGAGCACGCCCACCACCTTCGACGTCCAGCGCATCCGCGCGGATTTCCCGCTGCTCGCGCGCACGGTGCACGGCAAGCCGCTGGTGTACCTCGACAACGCGAACACCAGCCAGAAGCCGCGGCAGGTGATCGAGGCGGTGGACCGCCATTACCGCGAGCACAACGCGAACGTGTCGCGCGCCGTGCACCTGCTCGGCGAGGAGGCCACCGCGGCCTACGAGGGCGCGCGCGACGCGCTGGCGCGCTTCATCAACGCGCCGTCGCGCAACGAGCTGGTGCTCACCTCGGGTACCACGCAGTCGGCCAACCTGGTGGCCTACAGCTTCGTGCTGCCGCGGCTCCAGCCCGGCGATGCGATCCTCACCACCGCGATGGAGCACCACGCCAACATCGTGCCGTGGCAGATCGTGGCCGCGCGCGCGGGCGCCACGGTGAAGGCGGCGCCGATCGACCAGCGCGGCGAGCTGATCGTGGAGAAGTTCGTCGAGCTGCTCACGCCCGAGGTGAAGCTGGCCTGCGTGGGCCACGTCTCCAACGTGCTGGGCACGGTGAACCCGGTGCGCGAATTGGCGAAGGAGTGCCGCAAGCGCGGCATCCCGCTGTTCGTGGACGGCTCGCAGGCGGTGCCGCACCGGCCGGTGGACGTGCAGGCGCTGGGCTGCGATTTCTACGCGCTCACCGGCCACAAGATGCTGGCGCCCACCGGCACCGGCGCACTGTGGGCGCGCAGGGAACACCTCGACGCGATGCCGCCGTTCTTCGGCGGCGGCGAGATGATCCGCGAGGTGAAGTTCTCCGGCACCACGTTCGCCGAGCCGCCGCATCGCTTCGAGGCGGGCACGCCGAACATCGCCGGTTTCGCCGGCGTGAGCGCCGCGATCGGTTACTACGATGCGCTGGGTTTCGACGCGATCCGCGCCCACGAGCGCGCGCTGCTCGACCACGCCACCGAGCGGCTGCGCGAAATCCCTGGCCTGCGTCTGTTCGGCGAGGCGCGCGAGAAAGAGCCGGTGATCTCGTTCCTGATCGAGGGTGCGCAGGCCACCGATCTCGCCACCTTGCTGGACCTGGAAGGCGTGGCAGTGCGTTCCGGCCACCACTGCGCGCACCCGCTCATGCAGTTCTACGGCGTGCCGGCCACGCTGCGCGCCTCGCTGGCGTTCTACAACACGCACGAGGAAATCGACGCCTTCGTGGCGGCCCTGCTCAAGGTGCGCCAGCTGCTGCGCTGAGTTGCCGCAGCGATGCCCCGGCATCCCGGGGCGCCATCCCGGGCCGTTATGCTCGGGCTCTTGTCCGTCACAGGGTTCCCGATGTTCGCTTCCTTGCCCGGCCCGATCCGCGTGCCGCTGGTCATCCTGCTGCTCGTGCTCAACGTGCTGCTGCACGTGCTGCCGCTGTTCGCGCTGACCCTGGCCAAGCTGCTGCTGCCGCTGGCCGGGTACCGGCGTGCCTGCTCGCGCGCCCTGGTGGCGATCGCGGAGAGCTGGATAGGCGCGAACAACGCACTGTTCGAGCTGTTCACGCGCATCCGCTGGCAGGTGGATGGCTTGGACGGATTGCGCCGCGACGCGAACTACCTGGTGCTGGCCAACCACCAGAGCTGGGTGGACATCCCGGTGCTGCAGAAGATCCTGAACCGGCGCGTCCCGTTCCTGCGCTTCTTCCTGAAGAGCCAGCTGATCTGGGTGCCGCTGCTGGGACCGGCGTGGTGGGCGCTGGATTTTCCGTTCATGAAGCGCTACTCACGGGAAACTCTGGCGAAGCACCCCGAACTGCAGGGCAAGGACCGGGAGGCCACCCGCCACGCTTGCGCGAAATTCAGCCAGCTGCCGGTGTCGGTGATGAATTTCGTCGAGGGCACCCGCTTCACGCCGGCCAAGCACGATGCGCAGGGCTCGCCCTACCGGCATCTGCTGCGGCCGCGGGCCGGCGGCGTGGCCTTCGTGCTGGATGCGATGGGCGACGGCCTGCAGGCCATCCTGGAGGTAGCCATCGTCTATCCCGCTGGCCCGTGCAGCTTGTCCGACCTGATCGCTGGGCGCCTGCGTGAGGTACGGGTGAGCCTGCGCCAGCGCCCGATCGAGCCCGGTTTGCGCGGCGATTACGAGCGCGACGAGGCATTCCGCCAACGTTTCCAGAACTGGATCAATGCTTTGTGGCGCGAGCAGGATGCACGGATCGGGCGACTGCTGGAATAATCGCGCCGATGCCGCGCGCGCGACTGAATACCGCGTGAGGCGGCAAAGCCGGCCCCATGCCGCCGTCGGGCAGGGCGCGGTAAGCTTGTGAGGGCGGTGATGCCGCCGTGAAGGCAGCCATGGAACTGCCGTGGAAACGGTCAAAGGGGTGGAGGATGACGCTGGATCGAGGCCAAGCAAACCGGATGCGCCCAAGGCTTGCCCATGGGTGAGACGATGCGCCCGTCGCCGGAATCGAGCGAGGCCCGCGGCCACGGCGTGCTGCAGGCCATCGCGCGGATGTCGTCCACCCGTGCGAATTACTGGGTGGGCCAGGCCGCCGACTTCGTGGTCAGTTTCGCCCTGCTCGGCGCGGCGCTCTGGGCAGACCACAGCCGCCCGTTGCAGGCGGTGCTGGTGGTGCTGGTGGGCCTGTTCGTCTTCAGCTTCATCGAGTACGCCTTCCATCGCTGGCTGTTCCACGGGCCGGTGCCGCTGTTCGAGGAAGGCCACACCCTGCATCACGAGAAGCCGCTGGGCTTCGACTCGCTGCCGTTCTTCTTTCCGCCTGCAGTGATTTTGCTGCTTGCGGCGGTGCTGACCCTGGCGCTGCCGATGGCGATCGCGCTGCTGTTCGCCGGCGCGATCGCGCTGGGTTATGCCCTGTACGGCTTCAGCCACCTGGTCATCCACCGCCGCCGCTTCAACCATCCGCTGGCGCGCAAGTGGGCGGCGGTGCACCACGTGCACCACCACCATCCCGACAAGAACTACGGCGTCACCTCGCCGCTGTGGGATTTCCTGCTGGGCACGTGGTACGTGTCCAAGAGCAAGGTGCGGCTGAGGTAAGCGTGGGCATGCCGGAGCGCACCCTTAGTGCGCGAATGGCATTTGATGAGGCGCCGGCCAAGAACATTCGCGCACAGGGTGCGCTCCTACGGGTTTTCGCAGGTCGGCAGGCCGCGCAGTTCCACGGCGTCGGCGTCCACGCGCAGCACCGAACCCTGTTCGTACCAGTCGCCCAGCACGATGCGTTCGGCAGGCTGGCCGTCGAGTTCGAAGCGGTGGATCGCGGGGCGGTGGGTGTGGCCGTGGATCAGCCGCGTCGTGCCGGCCTGGCGCATCGACTCGGCCACCGCGTCGGCATTGACGTCCATGATGGCTTCCATCGTGCTGCCGGTGTGGGCCCGACTTTCCGCACGCGATTTCGCGGCGAAGGCACGGCGCGCCTCCAGCGGCATGGCGAGGATCTGCGCCTTCCACGCGGGCGTGCGCACCTGCTTGCGCACCGCCTGGTAGGCCGTGTCGTCGGTGCACAGCACGTCGCCGTGCATCAACAGGGTGGGGCGGCCGTGCAGCGTGTGCACGGTGCCATCCTCCAGCAGTTCGAAGCCGGCGCGGCGGGCGTAGTCCTCGCCGAGCAGGAAGTCGCGGTTGCCGACCATGAAGTAGACCGGCACGCCGGCGGCGCGCACGGCACGGGTGGCGGTGGCGATGCGTGCGGGCAGTTCCGCGTCGTCGTCGTCGCCGACCCAGGCCTCGACCAGGTCGCCGAGGATGTACAGCGCATCGGCGCGGCGCACCTCGTCGCTGGCGAGGTAGCGTTCGAACAGCGTGGTGATCTGCGGCCGGCTGTCGTCCAGGTGCAGGTCGGCGATGAACAGCGTGGTCATGCTTGTCTTCAGCCGCCGTGCGCAGGCTTGCGGGCGCTGCGCTTCGCGGGCTTGGGCACGGTGGCGGCGGGTTCGGCTTGGGCGGGCGCGCTGGCCGCGGCGGCAGGCACGGTTTCGCCGACCACCTGGGCGCTCTCGATCACCACCAGCGGATTGGGCACGTCGGCGGCGAACGGGCCGATGCCGCGGGTGGGCAGGGCGGCGATCTTGTCGACCACGTCCATGCCCTTGATCACCTTCCCGAATACCGCGTAGCCCCAGGTGAGGCCGCTCTGGTTGCCCACGAAATCCAGTCGGCGGTTGTCCACCAGGTTGAAGAAGAACTGCGAGGTGCCGGAGTTCGGATCGGCGCCGCGCGCCACGGCCACGGTGCCGCGCAGGTTGGACAGGCCGTTGTCCGCTTCGCTCTGGATCGCCGGGCGGGTGCGCCGCGGTTGCAGCTCGCGCGTGTACAGGCCGCCCTGCACCAGGTAGCCGGGGATCGCGCGGTGGAACACCGTGCCGGCGTAGAAGCCGTCGCGCACGTACTGCAGGAAGTTCGCCACGCTCTTCGGCGCCTTGTCCGGGTACAGCTCCAGCGTGATATCGCCCTGCGAGGTGTGCAACACCACTTCGGGATTCGCCGCGGCGGGCGCCGGTTTGGCGTCTTGCGCCTGCAGCGCGGGTGCGAGCAGGGCGGCGGACAGGAGCAGCAGGGCGAGCTTGAGCTTGGGCATGGCAGCGGACGTTCCGAAATATCCGCGCATGATACGCGGCCAGGCGTGCGCGTGTGCTTCTGGCGCGAGGGCGGAGCGAGGACTTGAAACTTGCCGCCATCTGCGCGCCGCGGCGATTCCGGACGAATCGCACCGGTATCGCCTTTTCACCCCGCGGACAGTTCCAGTTCCAGGCCCAGCTCGCCCATCGGCGCCTGCTCCTGCTGCAGGTCGGCCTCGCTGAGCGGGTGCTGCTCCAGCCACGCGGCCGGCAGTTGCAGGCGCAGCCGCTGGCGGGTGGCGGCAAGCTTCATGGGCGGCAGCGATTCGGCGCGGCGGCCGCGGCGGAACAGCACCGCGAGGCGCAGCAGCGCCGTGGTGTAGCGGGCCAGCTGGCGGTAGCGCTGGGGCAGCGTGGCGATCACCGCCTTGTCCGGCTTGCGCCGGTGCAGCTCGACCACGGCGGCGAGCAGCTGCTGCTCCTGCCGCGAGAAGCCGGCGAGGTCGGCGTGGCGCAGGATGTAGGCGCCGTGGTGATGGTGCTGGCTGTGCGCGATGGCGAGGCCGATCTCGTGTACGCGCGCGGCCCAGGACAGCCACTCGCGCGCCTCGCCGTCCAGCTTCCAGGCCTTGGCCACCTGGTCGAACAGCTGCAGCGCGGTGGACTCCACCCGCCGCGCCTGGGCGCGGTCGACGCCGTAGCGGCTGGCCAGCGCATCGATGCTGCCGGTGCGCGGGTCGCTGCCGGCGGCGCGGCCGAGCAGGTCCCACAGCAGGCCCTCGCGCATCGAGCTCTCGCACACGCGCATGCGCGCGATGCCCAGTGCCTCGAACGCGGCCTCGAAGATCACCACCGCACCGGCGAGCACCGGCGTGCGTTCCTCCACCAGGCCGGGCAGCTTCAGCGCGGCGATCGTGCCCTGCGCGAGGATCGCGTCGCGCAGCCCGGCCAGCGCGGCGGGGGTGATGCCGTCGTCGCTGAGCTTCATCGCCTGCACCACCGCGCCGATCGCCTTGGCGCTGCCGGAGGAGCCGTAGGCCTCCTGCCAGCCCGATTCGCGGTAGTCCTCGGCGAACTGCTGCAGCAGCACGCCGATCTCGCCGCGCGCGCGCTGCCAGCGCTTGCGGTTGAGCTTGCCGCCGGGAAAGAAGCGCAGCGTGGAGGCGATGCAGCCGGCCTGCACGCTCTCGGTGTGCAGCGGCGCGAGCCCGCGGCCGATGATGAACTCGGTGCTGCCGCCGCCCACGTCCATCACCAGCCGCGGCTCGCGCGAGGCGGGCAGGTCGTGCGCGGCCCCGAGGAAGATCAGGCGCCCTTCCTCGCGGCCTGACACCACCTCGATCGGGTGGCCCAGCGCGGCTTCGGCGGCGCCGAGGAAGGCCTGCGGCGCGGCCAGCCGGCGCACCGTGTTGGTCGCCACCGCACGCACCCGCTGCGAGGGCAGGCCGGCGATGCGCTGGCCGAAGCGCGCCAGGCAATCCATCGCGCGGGCGCGGCGGTCGGCGTCCAGCGAACCGTCGCTGCGCAGGCCCGCGGCCATGCGCACGCTGTCGCGCAGGCGATCGATCACCCGCGGCTCGCCGTGCTCCATGCGCGCCACGATCAGGTGGAAGCTGTTCGAGCCCATGTCCACCGCGGCGAGCAGCTCGCCGTCGCGGATCGGGGTCTGGTCGGCCTGGCTCAAGCGCGGGTTCCTTGCGGCGACGGATGGGTGTGGCGACGACTGCCGTGGCGGCCATGATGCCGCATCGCCGCATTCACGGGCACAGCTTGTCCAGCAGCATCTGCTGCGCGGTGTACGGCGCATGCCGGCCCGGCGTGGCGCGGTGGTAGCGGCCGTCGGCGTCGAGCAGCCAGGCCTGAGTGTTGTCGGCGAGGCCGTTGGCGAGGGTTTCCTCGTAGACCCTCGCGGCCAGTTCGGGGTCGCGGATGGGGAAGGCGATCTCGATGCGGCGCATCAGGTTGCGCTCCATCCAGTCGGCGCTGGCGCAGTAGAGCTCCGGCGCGCCGTCGTTGCCGAACCAGTACACGCGGCTATGTTCGAGGAAGCGACCGACGATAGAGCGCACGCGGATGCGTTCGGAGATGCCGGGCAGGCCGGGGCGCAGCGTGCAGGCGCCGCGCACGATCAGGTCGATCTCCACGCCGGCCTGCGAGGCGCGGTACAGCGCCTCGATCACGTGTGCCTCGTTCAGCGCGTTGAGCTTGGCGACGATGCGCGCGGGGCGGCCGGCACGGGCCAGCGCGGTCTCGCGCTCGATGCGTTCCATCACCCCGGTGTAGAGCGTGAACGGCGAATGCAGCAGGCGTTTCAGCGCGATGCGCGGACCCAGCCCGGAGAGTTGCTGGAATACCTTGTGCAGGTCTTCCCCGATCTCGGGGTCGGCGGTCATCAGGCCGATGTCGGTGTAGGTGCGGCTGTTGATCTGGTGGTAGTTGCCGGTGGAGAGGTGGGCGTAGCGGCGCAGCGTGTCGCCTTCGCGGCGCACGATGAGCATCATCTTGGCGTGGGTCTTGTAGCCGACCACGCCGTACACCACCTGCACGCCGGCTTCCTGCAGGCGCGTGGCGAGGCGGATGTTGGCTTCCTCGTCGAAGCGCGCGCGCAACTCGATCACCACGGTGACGTCCTTGCCGTGGCGCGCGGCCTCCACCAGCAGATCCACCAGCGGGGTGTCCTCGCCGGCGCGGTACAGGGTCTGCTTGATCGCCAGCACCTGCGGATCGGTGCTGGCCTGGCGCAGCAGGTCGATCACCGCGGCGAAGCTCTGGTAGGGGTGGTGCAGCAGCACGTCGCGCTGGGCGATCGACTCGAACTTGTCGCGGCTCGTCTCCAGCCCGGCCGGCAGCTGCGGGGTGAAGCGCGGGTACTTCAGCTCGGGACGGTCGACCCAGTCGCAGATCAGCCCGGCGCGGATGATGTTGACCGGGCCGTCGCAGCGGTAGACGTCGGCCTCTTCCAGCTGGAAGTTCTGCGTCAGCATCGCGGTGATCGCCTGCGGACAATCGTTGGCGATCTCCAGCCGCACCGGCCGTGCATAGCCGCGCCCCAACAGCTCCTCGCTGAGCGCACGGGCGAGGTTGTCCACCTCGGCCTCCTCCACGATCAACTCGCTGTTGCGGGTGACCCGGAACTGGTAGGAGCCGACCACCTTGAAGCCGGGGAACATCAGGTCGACGAAGGCCTGCAGCAGCTCGGCGAGGAACACGAAGTGCTCGCCCTCGCCGCACACCTCGGCGGGCAGGCGGATGATCCGCGGCAGCGAGCGCGGCGCCCGCACCAGCGCCATGTGGCCCTCGTGGCCGAACGCGTCGCGGCCCTTCAGCACCACCGCGATGTTCAGCGTCTTGTTGAGGATGCGCGGGAAGGGATGCGCCGGGTCCAGCCCCAGCGGCGACAGTACCGGCAGCACCTCGTGCTCGAAATAGCCCTGCAGCCAGCGCCGCTGGCGCGGGGTCCACTGCTTGCGGGTGAGGATGTGGATACGCTCCGCATCCAGCTGCGGGCGCAGCTCCTGTTGCCAGATCTGGTACTGCTCGGCGACCAGCTCCAGCACGCGGGAGCGGATGCGCGCCAGCAGTTCCGGCGGCGACAGGCCGTCCGGCCCCGGCGCGGCCGAGCCGTAGGCGTGGTGGTGCTTGAGCATCGCCACGCGCACCTCGAAGAACTCGTCGAGGTTGTTCGCCACGATGCTGAGGAAGCGCAGCCGTTCCAACAGCGGTACTGCAGCGTCGCGCGCCATGGCCAGCACGCGGAAGTTGAACTCCAGCGCGGCCAGCTCGCGGCTGAGGAAGAGCTCGGGAGCGGCGAGGTCGGGGTGCGCGGGCGCTTGGGCGACGGGGCGTGACATGCGTGCATTCTGGCGCAAGCGCGCCGGCCGATGCGCGACGCACCGCATGCTGCTTCAGCTTTCGTCGTGGCCGGCGGGCGCCGAACGGCGGCCAAGGCACATGGATGTGTCGCACGCGATCAGGCACGCAAGTGCTTGATCGTCGGAAGCGAGTCCGGACATGTGCCGGACTCGCTGACTCGAATAACGGCAGGATGACATTACTCGAGATCAGTTTCGCGCGCGAGCAGGCGCTCGGGTCCGAAATGGCAGGCGAAGGTGGAGCCGCGGCCCGGCTCGCTCTCGATCGTCAGACGCGCCTGGTGCAGGTTCAGCACGTGCTTGACGATGGACAGGCCCAGCCCGGTGCCGCCGCTGCCGCGCGAGCGGCTGGAGGAGACGCGGTAGAAGCGCTCGGTGAGCCGGGCGAGGTGGCTGGCGGGGATGCCGTAGCCGGTGTCGCTGACCGAGTAGGTCGCGCCGTCGTCGCTGCGCCGCCAGCGGATCGCGATGCTGCCGCCGGCCGGGGTGTAGCGCACCGCGTTGCTGACCAGGTTGGAGAGCGCGCTGTGCAGGTCCTTCGGCGAGCCGAGCAGGTCGAGCCCGGCATCGGCCTGCACGGTGACGGTGTGGCGGCCCTGGCTGAGCGCCTCGGCCTCCTTGCGCAGCGTGGCCAGCAGCGGCGCCATCGGCACGCGCTCGTCCTCGACGTGGTGCTGGGTTTCCAGCCGCGACAGGGTGAGCAGGTCTTCCACGATCTGGCCCATGCGCTTGGACTGCGCGCGCATCTCGCCGAGCACCGGCGCCAGCGCGGGCGCGTCCTCCGCATCGATCAGCTCGAGGTAGCCGTGGATCACGGTGAGCGGCGTGCGCAGCTCGTGCGAGACGTTCGCCACGAAATCGCGGCGCATCTGCTCCAGCCGGGTGACGTGGCTGGTGTCGCGCGCCAGCAGCACCTGCTGGCGGCGGCCGAACGGCAGCAGGCTCACGCTGATCTGGCTGTCCGGCTTGCCCGGCGCGATGGTGTCGTGCAGTGGTTCGCGCTCGCCCCCCTGCTGCAGCCAGCCAGCCAGTTCGGAGGCCTGCAGCCGCTGCCGCAGCAGCACGCCGCGATCCTGCGACAGGCTCAGGCCGAGCAGGGTCTCGGCGGCGTGGTTGCACCAGCGCACGTGCTGGTCCTGGTCGAGCAGGACCACGCCGTCGGGCAGCTGGCTGGCGGTGCGGCGCAGGTCGCGCAGGTTGGAGGCGAGGCGGCGGGTACGCATCAGGAGGCGGTCATGGCGTGGCGTGGCAACCCTGGCGGGTGCCGGCATGATGGATGGCGTCACATGACCGAATCGGGTCAGCAGCAAGACGATTTCCGCCACGGCGACGAGCGCCACGCCCGCCGCGACGTGGCCGCCGGCCAGCCAGCCGAGCAGCGCGCCGGCGACGAGGGCGGCGAAGCAGAGGGCGGCCAGTTTCCAGCGCGGGGCGGTGGGCATCGGGAATGTGGGCAGGAGCTGACACGAAGAGCTTACAGGCACTTCCCGTCGTCTCGATCCTTTGCCGATGGGTCGCAAGGCGCCGGGCTTCAATAGCAGTCATCCCGGCGAAAGCCGGGATCCAGTGACTTGCGTGATGCGCTTGAGGCACTGGATTCCGGCTTTCGCCGGAATGACGGGCTTTAAGTTGGAGGCATTACGGCGAGCCGGGGATGGGGGCGAGAACCCGCTCAAACGCTGGCCGAAAAGCGGTAGCCGCTGCCGCGCACGGTCTGCACCATGTCCTGCAACTGCCACGGCTCCAGCGTCTTGCGCAGGCGGCGGATGTGCACGTCCACGGTGCGCTCCTCCACGTAGACGCTGCCGCCCCACACGTGGTCGAGCAGCTGCGCGCGCGAGTAGACGCGTTCGGGGTGGGTCATGAAGAAGTGCAGCAGGCGGTATTCGGTGGGGCCGATGGTCACCGGGTCCTCGCCGGCGAACACGCGGTGCGCGGGGCCGTCGATGCGCAGCCGGCCCAGCTCCACCACGCCATCGCCGTCGTCGCCGTGGGTGCGGCGCAGCACCGCCTTGATGCGCGCGATCAGCTCGCGGGTGGAGAACGGCTTCACCACATAGTCGTCGACGCCGGCCTCGAGGCCGTTGACGCGGTCCATCTCCTCGCCGCGCGCGGTGAGCATGATGATCGGGATCTCCCGGCTCAGCTCCTCCTTGCGCAGGCGGCGCGCCAGCTCCAGCCCGCTCATGCCCGGCAGCATCCAGTCCAGCAGGATCAGGTCGGGCACCTGTTCGGAAATGGCCAGCTGGGCGGCGCGGGCGTCGGCCGCCTGCATCGCCTCCATGTCGGCCTTGCGCAGGGCGAAGGCGATCATGTCGCGGATCGAGGTTTCGTCTTCGACGATCAGGATGCGTTTGTGCACGCGGGCAGCGTCCGTTGGCCTGTGACCGTGGTATTGCAATGCAGGAATGTTACGCGGCGATGACATGGATGACCGTCGCGGGTCGCCTCAGTCGTGGTTTGTTTCCAGGCCGAGACACAGATGCCCGGCGCAGCGCTGATCCTGCAGCTGCTGCGAGCCGTCGCGGGTGGCGGGGTTGTCCGGCGTCTCGATCTTGCGCTTGCGCAGTTCCAGCACCAGCGGAGTGAGCTCGGCGATGCGCGCCTGGATGCGTGCGCGGGCGTAGTAGCTGAGGTCGTCGCGCTTGAGCAGGCGCTGCAGCTGCTCCATCGCGTCGAACGGACGGCCGGAGTAGTAGCTGGCGTCGGCATAGGCCTCGCCGGCGCGTTCGCCGTCGCCGGCCTTGTCGCTGGCGCGGGCGTAGGCGCTGTAGATCTCGGGCTGGTCGCTGTCCTGCAGCAGTGGGCGCAGCAGGTCCGCCGCGGTGGCAGCTTGCTGCTTGTCGCCGCCGTCGGTGAGCGCGGTGGCGTAGGCCAGTGCCACCGCGCGGTTGCGCGGCGACTGCTCGTTGAGCTGGCGGTACAGCGCCAGCGCGGCGCTGCGCTGGCCGGCCTGCAATTCGGCATCGGCCAGCGCCAGGGTGAGGATCAGGTTGCCTGCGTGCGCCTTGAGCAGCGGCTGCAGTTGGGCCGCTGCCTGCGCGCCGCGGCCGCTGTGGGTGAGCGCCAGCGCGTAGCCGTAGCGGTTCGCCGGCGTGTCGAAATCCGGGTGATCCTTGAGGTTGCTGCTGTACCAGCTGGTCAGGCGCACGGCGTTGCCGGCCAGCACGCGCACCCGCTCGCGCATCAGCGCGTAGGTGCGGAGGCCATCCGGATCGGCGGCGTTGCGGTCGAGCCGGAGCGGTGCGCGCACGAACGGCATCGGCGCTGTGATCTGCTCCCATTGGCCCTTGAGCAGGGTGTCGCCGGAGGGGCGCAGCTTCTGCGCGGCGATCAGCGCGCCGGCCCGCGCCTTGGCGTCGGCGATGCGGTCGCTGGTGACCGGATGATCCTGCAGGAACGAGGGCACCTGGCCGCCCGCACCGGCGCTCATCACGTCTTCCATGTGGCCGAAGAACGCGGCCATCGCGTCCGGGTCGAAGCCGGCGTTGGCCAGCGTCTGGATGCCGGCGCGGTCGGCCTCGATCTCGTCCTTGCGGGTGAAGTTGATCTGCTTCTGCGCGAGCAGGCCCTGGCCGGCGGCGAACACCGCCGTCGGCGCGTCGCCGGCGCCGCGGCCGGCGGTGCCGGCGGCGATCGCGCCCAGCAGCACCAGCGCCATCAGCGGCGCGTCCTTCTTCGAGGCCTCGAACGCACGCTGCAGGTGGTTCTGGGTGATGTGGCCGATCTCGTGGGCGATCACGCCGGCCAGCTCGCTTTCGTTGCGGGTGATCGTGATCAGGCCGGAGTTCACCGCGATGTAGCCGCCCGGCGCGGCGAAGGCGTTGATCTCGTCGTCCTTGACGATGAAGAACGCGAAGTGGTCGCGCGGCTTGGCGCAGGCTGCCACCAGCCGGAAGCCGAGGTCGTTGATGTAGTCGTCCAGCAGCGGGTCGTCCACCACCATGCCCAGCGCGCGCATCTGGCGCAGCACCGCGGCGCCATAGTCCTGCGCCTCCTGCGGCGAGATCAGCGCGTTCGCCGAGCTGCCGAGGTCGGGCAGGCGCACGTTGTCCTGCGCCCCGGCGGCGAACGCGAGGCCGGCGAGGATCAGGGCGGTCAGCAGGCGCTTGGCGGGGCGTCGTGGTGCCATGGGCAAGGGTTGGGGGAGAATACGGGTATGACCGTGCGCGAAGGCGTCGGTTCAGCGTTGCAACGGCTTGTTCCGGGGGCCTTCGCCCCCATTTTGCTGCACAGGCAATTGGAGTTACGTGATGTCCAAGATCGAAGTCTATTCCACCGCGGTCTGCCCGTACTGCGTGGCGGCCAAGAACCTGCTCAAGGCCAGGGGTCTGAGCTGGGAAGACATCCGCGTGGATACCGACCCGGCGCAGCGCGACGCCATGCTGGCGCGCAGCGGCGGCCGTCGCACGGTGCCGCAGATCTTCGTCAACGACCAGCTGGTGGGCGGCTACGACGACCTGGTGGCCGCCGAGCGCAGCGGCAAGCTGGCCGAACTGCTGGGCGAGGCCGCATGAGCGGGGGCCAAGGCGACGGCAAGGACGGCGGCAAGAATCGTCTGGCCGAGTTCACCGCATTCCGCCAGCGCATGAACGAGCGCATCCTCGCCGAGGACAACCAGGTAGTGCGGCGCTTCTTCGCGCTGGACACACAGACCTACAAGCCCGGCGCGCTGGACGTGAAGACCAAGGAGCTGCTGGGCCTGGTCGCCTCGATGGTGCTGCGCTGCGACGACTGCATCAGCTACCACGTGGCGCAGTGCAAGGAGGCCGGCGTGACGCGCGAGGAATTCTTCGAGACCTTCAGCGTGGGCCTGGTGGTGGGCGGTTCCATCGTGATCCCGCACCTGCGCCGCGCGGTGGATTTCCTCGACCGGCTGGAAGCCGGTGACGCCGGTTCGGCCGGGAACTGCGCCGACCACGCCTGACGCGGACCGAACGCACTGTAGGTCGGGCTTCAGCCCGACCCACGATGGCGTGGCGCACGAGCCGGGTATGCCATTTCCCGCAACGCTCCGTGCGAGGATTTTCAACGCCTTGCACGCGCCTCCGGCTGTTCGCTGCCGTACGGATCGGCGATAATCGCAGGGTTATCGATGCTGCGCGCCCATCCCCCGGCGCTGATCGACGGTTTCATTCCCCAAGGAGTTTCCCCCATGAGCAAGACCATCGCGGTGATCCCGGGCGACGGCATCGGCCCGGAGATCATGACCGCCACGCTGCGCGTGCTCGACGCACTGGACTGCGGCCTGAAATACGACTTCGCCGACGCCGGCATGGTGGCGCTGGAGAAGCACGGCGACCTGCTGCCCAAGGCCACGCTGGACAAGATCGCCGAGCACAAGGTGGCGCTGAAGGGTCCGCTGACCACGCCGATCGGCGGCGGCTTCACCTCGATCAACGTCACCCTGCGTCGCCACTTCGACCTGTACGCGAACGTGCGTCCGGCGGTGAGCTTCCCCGGTACCAGGGCGCGCTTCGACAACATCGACATCATCACGGTGCGCGAGAACACCGAGGGCGCCTACCTGTCCGAGGGCCAGAGCCTGTCCGAGGACGGCGAGACCGCGATCTCGATGGTACGCAACACCCGCAAGGGTTCCAGCCGCATCGTGCGCTACGCGTTCGAGTTGGCGGTGAAGAAGGGCCGCAAGAAGGTCACCGCCGTGCACAAGGCGAACATCATCAAGACCGCCTCGGGCCTGTTCCTCAACGTGGCGCGCGAGATCGCCAAGGAGTACCCGCAGATCGAGTTCAACGAGATGATCGTGGACAACACCTGCATGCAGCTGGTGATGAAGCCCGAGCAGTTCGACGTGATCGTCACCACCAACCTGTTCGGCGACATCCTGTCGGATCTTTGCGCCGGTCTGGTCGGCGGCCTGGGCCTGGCGCCGGGCGACAACATCGGCGAGCACGCGGCGATCTTCGAGGCCGTGCACGGCTCCGCGCCGGACATCGCCGGCAAGGGCATCGCCAATCCCTGCGCGTTGCTGCTGGCCGCGTCCGACATGCTCGACCACCTGGGCATGGTGGACAAGGGCGACAAGCTGCGTGCCGCGATCCGCGACACCATGATGAACGACCGCGAGAGCGTGACGCCGGACCTCGGCGGCAAGGGCAGCACCGAGAGCTTCGGCGCCGCCATCGCGAAGCGCGTCGCGGCCTGACCGCTCGCGACATGACCATGCAAGGCCGCGGCATCGTCCGCGGCCTTGCCGTTTCTGGAGCACGCGTTGGCGGATTGCTAGCATGGGCGCCTCGACCTGCCGGTACGGCCATCCGATGGACATCGCGTTCTGGGTCTATGTCTACATCGCCGCCGCCGTGCAGGCCGCGCTGCTGGCGCTGGCGTTGTGGCGCCGCTCCGCCAACCGCGGGGCGAACCGCCTGCTCGCCGTGTGGGTGGCGCTGACCGGCATCGACCTGGCGGTGAAGGCGGCCTACTGGCACACACTGGCGCCGGAGTGGTTCCGCGCCTACCGACTCGTGGCGCTGTTTCCGTTTCTCTACGGCAGCCTGTTCTTCCTCTATGTGCGGGCGCTGACCCGGGGCGTCGGTTTCCGCTGGCGCGACTTGCGGCACCTGCTCGGCTTCGCGGCGATGCTGCTGGCCACCGGTCACGTGCTGCTGGGAAGTACGGCGCGATTGCAGGCGATGTCGGCGAGCTGGATCGCCGGCGAGCGTTCGGTCGGCCACTGGTTCGACATCGCGCTGTTCGTCTACAGCCTGTCCTACGTGGCGGCGGCGCTGGTCCAGGTGCACTGCTACCGCCGGCGCCTGCGCGAGCGGCGTTCCGATGCCGACCGCCTGTCGCTGCGCTGGATCGACGCCATGGCGGCCTGCCAGGTGGTGATCTGGTGCATCGCCATCGTGCAGGCGCTGGTGTACCTGCCGGTCCTCAACTACGGCCTGCTGTTCGGCGCCATCGCGGGCTGGATCTGCGTGATGGGCTGGTTCAGCCTGAACCAACCGCCGGTGGTGGTCGAACCCGAGGCCACTCCGGCGGACGAGATGATGGCGACGCCCGCCGCGAACAGCGAACCGGACGACGCACGCCACGATGCGGTGCAGGCGCGGCTCGCTGCGCTGATGGAAGGCGCCGCGCCGCTGTACCTGGAGCCGGCGCTGACGATCGGCCAGGTGGCCAAGCGCAGCGGCTATCCCGAGTACCTGGTGTCGGCGGTGATCAACCGCCGCTTCGGCGGCACGTTCTGGGACTACATCAACCGGCTGCGCGTGGAAGCGGCACGCGCCTGCCTGGCCGACGCCGGCGACGCGCGCAGCATCCTCGACATCGCCTACGCCTGCGGCTTCACCTCCAAGTCCACCTTCAACGCCGCCTTCAAGCGGCAACTGGGCGAGACGCCCAGCGCCTACCGCAAGGCGGCCCGGCCGCTCACGGCTGTCGATGACGCAGGGCAGTGATGATCGCCGCCACCAGGTCGCCGGTGCGGTCGCCGTAATCCAGCGAGATGCCCATGCGCACCACCACGAGCTTTTCCGATGGCACGATCACCACGTACTGCCCGAACGCGCCGCGCGCGTAGTACATGTCCTTCGGCAGCTGCGGCATGCCCCAGGGCGCGTTCCACACCGGCACCCTGGTGTCGTGCTTGATGTTGAGCCAGAAACCGGCGCCGTAGCCGGTGTCCAGTGTCTGCGAATGGCTGTAGGCCACCCAGCCCGCGGGCAGGATGCGCTTGCCGTCGACCACGCCGTCGTCGAGGTAGAGCTGGCCGAAGCGGGCGAAGTCGCGCGCGGTGCCGTAGCTGCCGCCCGAGCCGACCAGGGTGCCGTCGGCGTCCGTCTGGATCACCGTGTGCGCCATGCCAAGCGGCGCGAACAGTTCGCGCCGCGCGAAGCGCTCGGCGGCCACTGCGCCGCCGCCGGCGACGTCGCTGACGATGCGGCCGAGCAGCACGTAGTCCAGGTTGCCGTAGGCCCAGGCGGTGCCGGGCGCATGCGCCAGCGGCATCCCTGCCGCGTAGCCGGCCATGTCGCGCTGGAGGAAGGTCATGCGGGTGAGCGGGTTCACTACCCCATCGGTCTCGTCGAACGGCAGGCCGCTGTCCATGCGCAGCAACTGGTCGATGGTGATCGCGTGGTGCGGGTTGCCGGGCGAACGCCACGCGGCGATGGGCGCGGGCCCGTCCAGCCGCAGCCTGCGGTCGCGTACCAGGATGCCGGCCAGCGCGTTGACCAGCGACTTGGTCAGCGAATGCGCCCAGATCGGCGTGTCCGGCCCGTAGCCCGGGGCGTAGCGCTCGGCGATCAGCTGGCCGTCGTGCAGCACCACGATGGCCTTGGTATTGCGCGGATGCGCGGGATCAGGCTCGGCGAAGGCGCGGTCGATCGCGGCACGGATCGCGGGGTCGTCCGAGGCGACCGCGTGGTCGGGGAACGGATTCGCGATGGGCGTGGGCGCGAAGCCGGTGGCCTCGGGCACCGGGCCGTCGCCATGCAGCAGCAGGCAGCCCAGTCCGGGACGGAACACGGCGCGCGCGCCGAAGGCGCCCAGCACGCTGGCGTCCGCCTCGTGCCGTGCCCCGTCCACGCGCCAGCGGATCGCCCAGTCGATGGCGCGCATCTGCGGCGCATGCTGTTCGCGGAACACGCCAGCGGGATCGACCCGGCTGACGAAGGCCGCGTCGCACAGGCCGCGGCTGACCGAGCCGGTGGCGATGAGCAGCAGGGGCCGGCCCGCGGTGCCCAGCCAGATTGCGCCTGCGAGCAAGGCGGCCAGCACCAGGCCGAGGATGGTTTTCAGGATGCGCATGATCATGGCGTTCTTCCCGTGTTTCACGAATGCGGCGCCAGGGCGGCGGAGGGATGCAAGCGGGTGGCGGGCCGGCGCAGCAGCAGTTCGCACACGGCGAGGTCGAGCGGCCAGCAGGCCCAGGTGGCGAAGACGTAGACGGGCAGGGGCGGCAGGTGCAGCGCGATGCCGGCGCCAAGGATCAGCCGCAGGGTCACCGCGGCGAAGGTGAGCGCGGCGGTGCGGCACATCCAGCGACGATGTCCGGCGATGTCGCCGGCCACGATGCGGCGGATGCCCTTGCCCATGCAGAACAGCCAGGCGAGGGCCAGGGCGGCCAGCGCCACGCCGGTAGCCGCGCCGCCCTGCGTGTGCCGGGACATTGACAGGGCGGCGAGGGCAGCCGCCAGGATGCCGCTGGCGGCGAGCCAGCCGCCCAGCCGGTGCAGGCGAGGCATCCGCCGGCGTACGGCCGCGCTCAGCTGCAGCGGAGTCAGCAGCAGCGCCAACCCGGCGCCGAAGAAGTGCGCCGGCACGTCCAGCCCCGACATGGCGAACTGGGTGGCGAAGCGGTTGTACGGCGAGTGCTCGCGGTAGAGATAGGCGAACGCATAGGCGGCGACCGCGATCGAAAGCGTGGTGAATGCCAGGATGGCCAGGCCGCGCAGGAGCCTGGCGGATCGTTCGTGCATGGGACTGTCCCCGGTCGTGGGAAGGAGCAGCCAGCATGCGGCGGCGGGTATTCGGCTTCGTCCGGGACAGCGGAACCGTACCCTGGTGCGTGCCGCGGAGGTGCGATCCGGCCGGCTCGGACGTGTCCGATGCCGGCTGAAGGCCATGCGCAGGCTCTAAGATGCGCGCTCGCCTGCCGGCACGCCGCCGGCGTCGGTTGCCGGTGGGAGAGTGCATGAAGGCGAGGGAGTGGCTGTCGGGATTGCGGAACGGCAGGGATCGTCCGGCGGCGCACCGCATCGCCACCGTGGCCGATGGCCTGGCCGGCGGGCGCGACAACTTCCTGCTGCTGCGGCTGCTGGCGGCGAGCCTGGTGATCTACGGCCATGCGCCTGCCGTCACCGGCGGCCGGAGCTGGCCGGACGTCTTCGTCTGGCTGGGCTGGGGCAGCTACTCCGGCGACTTGGCGGTGGACGTGTTCTTCGTGGTCAGCGGCTTCATGATCGCCGGCAGCTACCTGCGCCGGCGGCATCTGGCGGATTTCCTGTGGGCGCGGCTGCTGCGCATCTATCCCGCCTACATCGTCTGCCTGCTGGGCACGGCCTTCGTGCTGGGCGCCGCGTGCACCAGCCTGCCGCTGCACGACTACTACGGCAGCCACGAGGTGGTGCGTTACGTGTCGAAGAACGTCCAACTGGGCAAGGGGCTGCTCTGGGAGCTGCCGGGCGTGTTCACCGGCAATCCGAAGCTGGCGTTCGTCAACGGCTCGATCTGGACCTTGCCGGCCGAGGTGCGCATGTACCTGTGGGTGGCGCTGGCGGGCGTGCTGGGCATCCTGCCGCGGCGCTGGTGCTGCAATCTGCTGCTGGCGGCACTGTTCGCTTGCGGACTGCTGGCGCCCGCGCACGTGCCGCTGGTGCCGCTGGCCTCGTTCCTGCGGCTGGCAGGCTGCTTCGCACTGGGCGTGTTCTGCTGCGTCAACCGCGAGCGAATCCCGGTGGGCTGGTGGTGCGTGGCCGTGCTGGCCGCGCTGGCGTGGCTGCTGCACGCGACGCCGGTTTATCCGTTCGTCTTCGCGCTGGCGCTCACCGCCTTCGTGTTCGCATTCGGTTATGCCTCGCCGTGGCTGGGTTGCCTGCGCTTCGGCGATTACTCGTATGGCCTGTACCTGTGGGGCTACCCGATGCAGCAGCTGGTGGCGCATCTCGCTCCGCGATTGACGACTGCGGGCAACATCCTGCTGGCCTGGCCGCTGGCCATGCTGCTGGCGGTGCTGTCCTGGCACCTGGTCGAGCGGCCGGCACTGCGGCTGAAATCCTTGCCGGGAGCGATGCAGGCGAAGGCGCGAGGAGTGTTCGCGCGCATCCGCGCAGGCACTTGAGAGCCTGCGCGGATGACGCCGCTGCGTCAGTGCGACGCGGGCTTGTAGTGGCCGCCTTCCGTGCGCACGGCGATGTTGAGCCGGTTCCAGGTGTTGATCAGGCCGATCAGCAGGATCAGGTCGATCACGGCCGCATCGTCGAAGTGCTGGTGCAGCCGCTCGTAGAGCGCGTCGGACACCGACTCGTGCGAGGGCAGCTCGGTGAGTTCCTCCGCGAAGGCCAGGGCGGCCTGTTCGGCCTCGCTGTACAGCTTGGTCTCGCGCCAGGCAGGCAGCAGGTACAGGCGCTGCTCGGTTTCGCCGGCGGCGCGGGCGTCCTTGCTGTGCATGTCCAGGCAGAACGCGCAGCCGTTGATCTGCGAGCAGCGCATCAGCACGAGGTCGGCCAGCTTCGCGTCCAGGCGGCCGCGCGCGCGGATTTCCTCGCCGAGCTTGATCAGCGGCTGCATGGCGGCGTAGTGGTGCTGGATGGAAATGCGGGTCATGGGGCGACTCCTTCGGTAGTGGGAGATGACGGCCGGATCGGGCCGTTCAGTGCAAGGACGTGCCAACCGGGGGATTCGTTACCGTCGCCGCCAGGCGCGCCAGCTTGCCTGGGTGGCGCAGCGCGTGGATGGCGGTGATGCGTTCGCCGTCGCCCTCGATCCAGATCGCGGTGGTCAGCGTGTTGCCGGCCCAGGCCAGCAGGGCCGGCGCGCCGTTGAGCGTGAGCAGGCTGTAGCGCAGCGGCTGCAGGCGGGTGTTGTGGGCGATCTGCAGGTACAGCCGCGCCAGCCGCTCGGCGCCGTGCAGCGGGTGCAGAGTGGCGGCCACCACGCCGCCGCCGTCCGAGATGTGGATGGCATCCTCGGCGAACAGCGCCTGCAGCGATTCCAGCGTGGGTTGTTCCATGGCCGCGACGAAGCGCTGCAGCAGGCGCTGCTGCGCGCGCGCATCCACGCTGAAGCGCGGGCGGTCCTCGCGCAACCGTGCCCTGGCGCGATGCACGCGCTGGCGGCAGGCGTTCTCGTTGATGCCGAGGATGGCCGCCGTCTCGGCGTGGCTGTAGTCGAACACCTCGTTGAGCAGGAAGGCGGCGCGTTCCTCCGGTCCCAGCCGTTCGAGCAGGGTGAGGAAGGAGAGTGTGAGGCTCTGGTCGCGCTCCAGCAGGGCTTCGGGTGTCTCGGTGCCGGTGTTTGAAGCGGGCGCGGTTTCTTCCGCCAGCGGCTCGGGCAGCCATGGGCCGGGATAGTGTTCGCGCTCGGTCTTGGCGCGGCGCAGCTTGTCCAGGGCAATGCGGGTGGTCACGGTGACCAGCCAGGCCTCCGGGTCGTCCAGCGCGTCGGTGTCCTGCGCGTGCCAGCGCAGCCAGGCGTCGTGCAGCACGTCCTCGGCGTCGGCGGGCGTGCCGAGCATGCGATAGGCCAAGCCGAACAGGCGCTGGCGGTGTTGCTGGAACAGGGCGGTTTGCGTATCCACGGCGGTTTCCTCGAGGGGTCGCAATAAGAGCCTGTTCACGATCTCCGCATAGCTCGCGTTGCCTTGCCCTGGCCGCCAGGTGGTGGTGCGTGGCGTAGCGCTTGCCTGGCTGGCAGGCCAAGCCGCGCGCTGCCGCATGGCGGCCATGGCAAGGCAACCCAGAGGGCTGGGTCTGTTTGCCCGTATCCCTGCGTCATCACTCAGTCGTGGACGGACGTCCACTCCTTCGTTCTTCCTTGGTCTGAGCGCAAACAGCTCCCAGCGCGAGCCATGCGGAGATCGTGAACAGGCTCTAAGGACGCGCGGGCGGGCCTTGGCGTTACCGCTTCAGCGGACGAACGGCCACGGTGCGCAGACGAGCAGCCATGCCAGCACCAGCATACCCAGATATTTCAGCGCACGGAACAGCTTCGGGTGCTTCTTCTTGAACGCGCGGTTGCGTTCGCGGTTGCGCTGGTTGAGCGCGAACACGCGGTTGACGAAACCGGTCTTTTCTTCCGGCGATTCGGTGTTCGGCGACGCGGTGATCTTGCCCATGAACGCCCCCACGCGATGGTTGATCGCGCTCATCCAGCGCGTGCGCAGCGGGCGTTCCACGTCGGCGAACAGGATCACCCGGGTCTGGTCCGTCTTGTTCTCCACCCAGTGCACGTAGGTCTCGTCGAACACCACGTCCTTGCCGTCGCCCCAGGCGTGCTCCTCGCCGTCGACGAAGATGCGGCAGTCGCGCGAGTTCGGCGTGATCAGGCCGAGGTGGTAACGCAGCGAGCCCGCGAACGGGTCGCGGTGCGGGTTGAGCCTGCTGTTGGGCGCCAGCGTGGCGAACATCGCCGCCTTGATGCTGGGGATGGATTTCAGCAGCGCCACCGTCTTCGGGCACAGCGCCTCGGCCGAGGCCAGCGGTTCGCCGTACCACTTCAGGTAGAAGCGCTTCCAGCCCTGCTTGAAGAAGCTGTTGAAGCTGGCGTCGCTGCCGTTCTGCGCGGCGCGGATATGCCCTTCGTCGAACAGCGACAGCGCCTCCTCGCGGATGGTCTGCCAGTTCGCCTGCAGCAGGTCCAGTTGCGGGAAGCCGCGGCGGTCGAGGATGGGGCGCGCCGGCACCGCGGAGAACGCGTACATCAGCAGGTTGTACGGCGCGAAGATCGCCGAGTGGTCCACCAGTTGGCGGTCGAAACGCAGGCGCGCCCGTCCGCGCAGGTGCACCAGCAGCACGCACAGCGCGAACAGCAGGATCAGGATCAGCAGGACGAGGCGCGGAGTCATCGGTCGGGCGGCAAGGTGGGGTGGGGCAATGCGTCATTCTAGCGCCCGTGCCGTGAACCGCCGCAGCGCGCTCGCTCAGTGCGACAACACGCGCAAGGGCGCGCCGCCGGGCCGGTAGCCGCGCGCCAGCGCACGCTGCACGTAGGCCACGGCGCGCCGTATGGCGCCGCGCGGTGTTTGTCCCTTGGCCAGTTCGGCGGCGATCGCCGAGGCCAGCGTGCAGCCGGTGCCGTGGGCCTCCAGCTTCAAGCGCGGGTGGCGCAGCTCAAGCACGCCGCGCCCGTCGAAAAAGCGATCCACCACCTCGCGGCCGCTGCCGTGGCCACCCTTGAGCAGCACGGCTTTGGCGCCCAGTTCACGCAGCTCGTTGCCGGCGCGGGCGCAATCCTTCGCGTTGCGGATCGGATAGCCCAGCATCGCTTCGGCTTCGGGCAGGTTCGGCGTGAGCACGTCGGCCAGCGGAATCAGCTCGTCCACCAGCACCGCGATGGCGCCCTCGTCGAGCAGGCGCGCGCCGCTGGTGGCGATCATCACCGGATCGACCACCAGCCATGCCGGCTTGCGCGCGGCCAGCTCGCAAGCCACCAACCGCACGATCGCCGCGCTGCCCAGCATGCCGGTCTTCACCGCGGCGATGGGGAAGTCGTCGAACACCGCGGCGATCTGGCTGCGGACGTGCGTGAGCGGCACCGGGTGCACCGCGGCCACGCCACGCGTGTTCTGCGAGGTGATCGCGGCGACCGCCGAAAGCCCGTGCACGCCGCGCGCGTGGAAGGTCTTCAGGTCGGCCTGGATGCCCGCGCCGCCACCGGAGTCGGAGCCGGCGATGGTGAGGGCGATGGGAGGCGTGGCTTGGGGCATGCTGGCTTGTTGTCGTGCTTGTGGGGCGTGTCGCTACTGGATGCCAGCCTGCGCCGGCATGACGATCAAAAGCGGTACGCATGTCGGTGCGGCAAACTTCACGCCCGTCATTCCGGCGTAGGCCGGAATCCAGTCACAGCAGCGTCGGATAAAGGTCGCGCCATTCGGGGTTCTCGCCTTCGATCAGTCGCAGTTTCCAGGCACGTTCCCACTCCTTGAGTTGTTTCTCGCGCAGGATGGCGGACTCCATCGTTTCATGCAGCTCGTACCAGACCAGATTGTGGACGTGGTAGCGAGAAGTGAAGCCCTGGACGGCCTCGTTGCGGTGCTGCCAGACTCGCTTGATCAAGTCGCTGGTAACGCCGATATAGAGCGTGCCGTTGCGCTTGCCGGCAAGCATGTAGACGCAAGGTTGTCGCCGATCCATGGCGTGGTCTCCACTGGATGCCGGCCTGCGCCGGCATGACGATCAAAGTCGAACCCGCTTCAACTCTACAGCGCCTCCGACGCGAAATCCGCCAGCCGCGAGCGTTCGCCGCGCCGCAGGGTGACGTGGGCCGAGTGCTCCCACTGCTTGAAGCGATCCACCGCGTAGGTGAGGCCGGAAGTGGTTTCGGTGAGGTAGGGCGTGTCGATCTGCTCCACGTTGCCGAGGCAGACGATCTTGGTGCCGGGGCCGGCGCGGGTGATCAGGGTCTTCATCTGCTTGGGCGTGAGGTTCTGCGCCTCGTCGATGATGAGGTAGCGCGACAGGAAGGTGCGTCCGCGCATGAAGTTCAGCGAGCGGATCTTGATGCGCGAGGCGAGCAGGTCGTTCGTCGCCTGGCGACCCCAGCTGCCGCCTTCCTCGGGGTTGGCGAGCACCTCGAGGTTGTCGGTGAGCGCGCCCATCCACGGCGTCATCTTCTCCTCCTCGGTGCCGGGCAGGAAGCCGATGTCTTCGCCGACGCTGACCGTGGCGCGGGTCATGATGATCTCGCGGTAGCGCTGCTGGTCCATCACCTGGGCCAGGCCGGCGGCGAGCGCGAGCAAGGTCTTGCCGGTGCCGGCGGTGCCGAGCAGGGTGACGAAATCCACGTCCGGGTCCATCAGCGCGTTGAGCGCGAAGTTCTGCTCGCGGTTGCGTGCGGCGATGCCCCAGACGTGGTGGTTCGCGTGGCTGTGGTCGTCCATCAGCGCGAACGTGGCCTTGTCTTCCTCGATCTTGAGCACGCGCAGTTCCACGCCACTCTCGCCGGGCAGGTAGAGGCATTCGTTGGGGTACCAGTCCTCGTCCTCGTGGCGGTCGAGCTTGTAGTAGGTGCGGCCGCGCTCGTTCCAGGATTGCACTTCAGGGTGCTTGTCCCAGAAATCCTCGGTCAGGGCGGCCGAACCGGTGTAGAGCAGGGCGAAGTCGTCCAGCGCGCGGTCGTTCTCGTAGTCCTCCGCGTCGATGCCGTAGATCTTGGCCTTGATGCGCAGGTTGATGTCCTTGCTGACCAGGATCACCGAACGCTCGGGGTTCTGGTCGCGCAGCTCGATCACCGCGGCGAGGATCAGGTTGTCCGCCTTGCCGTGGTTCGCGCTGGTGCGCTGCTGGAAGTACAGCCGGCCCACCGCGCCGCCGCGCTTGAGCTTGATGCCTTGCGGGCTGGCCAGCTCCAGGCCGTTGCTGATGCCGTGGCCGTTGCCGCGCACGATCAGCTCGTTGAGGAAGCGGCTGACCTGGCGGCCGTTGCGTGAGACTTCCGAGGCGCCCTTTTTCTTCTCGTCCAGTTCCTCCAGCACCGTCATCGGGATGAACACGTCGTGTTCCTCGAAGCGGAACAGCGACGTCGGGTCGTGCAGCAGCACATTGGTATCGAGGGCGTAGATGCGCTTGCTTCCGGTCATGCGGCTGGAACCTCGTGAGTGGAGATGCAACAGGACTGCGGCATGCGGGATGCCGCGGCGACAGCGACGAGAAGGGCGGCGGTCACTTGGCGGGAATGGCGTCGAACACGGCTTGGGCGTGGCCCGGCACCTTCACGCCACGCCACTCGGCGGCGAGCCTGCCGTCCGGATCGATCAGGAAGGTGCTGCGCACCACGCCCATGTGGCGCTTGCCGTAGAGCACCTTCTCGTGGATCACGTCGAAGGCGCGGCACCAGGTTTCGTCCGGGTCGGACACCAGCGGGAACGGCAGTTCCTGCTTGGCGGCGAAGTTGGCGTGGGATTTCGCCGAATCGCGCGAGACGCCGACGATCTCGGCGTGGCGTTTGCGGAACTTCGGGTAGAGGTCGCGGAAGTCCTTCGCCTCGCCGGTGCAGCCGGGAGTGGAATCCTTGGGGTAGAAGTACAGCACTACCCATTGGCCCTTGAGGTCGGCGAGCTTGAGAGTGCTGCCGTCGCCGGCGGTGCCGCTGAGGGCGGGGGCCTTCTTTCCGAGGTCTGGCATGGTCTCTCCGGAAACCCGATGGGGTTTCGCCTGTGTTCGGGCAGAGACTAGCGCGATGAATGTTACGGATGACAGCCTTGTCAGACGGCCATCCGCGGAGCATTCTGAGAGCCTGTTTGCGCTCTCCGCATGGCCCGCGCCGGGAACTGTTTGCGCGCAGGCCAAGGAAGAAGGAGGGAGTGGACGTCCGTCCACGACCGAGCGATGACGCAGGCATGTGGGCAAACAGCCCCGGCCCCGGAATCCATAGGTGCTGGGGTTGCCCTGCCGTGGCCGCCATGCGGCAGCGCGCGGCTTGACCTGCCAGCCAGGCAGGCGCTGCGCCACGCACTACCACTTGGCGGCCACGGCAAGGCAACGCGGGCTATGCGGAGAGCGCAAACAGGCTCTAAAACTTTACCGGATCCATGATCGCGTCCAGGTTCAGGCCGTCGCACAGTTCCAGGAAATCGTCGCGCAAGGCGGCGATGTGCACGTCGGCCGGAATGCCGATCGTGAACTGCGCCTGGAACATCTCCGCACCGGTCTGCATCGCGTGGTAGCGGGTGGAGTGCAGTTGCTCCACGCTGATGCCCTGCTGGCTGAAGAACTCCACGATGCGCACCACGATGCCGGGGCGGTCCGCGGAGATGATCTCGACCATGTAGGGCAGCAGGTGCGAGTTCGGTTCGCGCGGCGCGGTGCGGTAGTGGCTCAGCCGCAGGTTCTCGTCGCGTGCCAGCTTGTTCAGCGCCGTCTCCAGCTTGGCCAGTGCGTCCCAGGCGCCGTTCGCCAGCAGCATCATCGATACCTCGTTGCCGATCGTGGCCACGCGCGACTCGGCCAGGCTGCAGCCGGCGTCGGCGATGCGGCGGGTCAGCGCGGTGAGCGGCGAGTGGGTGGCGGAGGTCAGCGCGTGGATCAGCAACTGGTTGTCGCTGCCCGAACGGGCGGAGGGCGTCGGTTTCAATGGGGTGGCCTGTGCCGGATCCCGCGCGGCGCGGGAATCGCGCCGGCCAGCTTACTTGCCGCTCCGGCAAGGCCGCAAGTAACATGGCCGGTCTGAATCTGCAGCGGAACCGAGCCTTGGATATTCGCGGAAGCATCTGCGCGCTGGCGACGCCGTTCGTGCCCGATGGCACGCTCGACCTGCCGGCGTTCGCGCGCCTGCTCGACCATCAGCTCGCCGGCGGCACGCAGGCGCTGGTGGTGGCCGGCTCCACCGGCGAGGCGCACATGCTCGAGCACGACGAGCTCGATCGCCTGCTCGCGTTCGCGGTGGAACATGTCGCCGGCCGCGTTCCGGTGATCGCCGGCACCGGCGAGGCGGGCACCGCGAAAACCGTGGCCGCCACGCGCCGCGCCAAGGCGCTGGGTGCCGATGCCGCGCTGGTGGTGACGCCGTACTACGTGCGTCCCACCCAGGAAGGCATGCGCCGGCACTTCCTCGAAGTGGCCGAGCACGGCGGCCTGCCGCTGGTGCTGTACAACGTGCCCAGCCGCACCGCCTGCGACCTGCTGCCGGAGACGGTGGCGCAGCTCGCCGGGCATCCGGCCATCGTCGGCATCAAGGAGGCGCGCGCCGATGCCGGACGCATCGCTGCGCTCGCGGAACTTGCGCGCCCGGATTTCGTCTATCTCTCCGGCGACGACGGCACGGCCGGGCAGGCGATGCTGGCCGGTGCGGCCGGTACCGTGTCGGTGGCGGCGAACCTGGTGCCCAAGGCGTTCCGCGCGCTGTGCGACGCGGCCACCGGCGGCGATCGCGTCGCCACCGCGCGCTGCGAGGATGCCTTGGCGCCGCTGCTGCAAGCGTTGAACTGCGCACCGAACCCGATCGCGGTGAAGGCCGGCCTGCCGGAGCTGGGACTGGGTTCGGCGCTGCCGCGGCTGCCGCTGGTGGAACTCGCCGAGGGGCCGGATCGCGCCCGTTTGCGCGAGGCGCTGTCCAGTCTGGCATCCTTGGCGCATGCCGCCTGACTGAATTCCATCTTGGCTGTGCCGTAACCGACCTTTCCACGGAATCCCTTGCATGAAGAAATCCTCGCTCCTCGTGACCCTGCCGGCGCTGGCCTTCGCGGGCCTGCTGCTCTCCGGTTGCGGCATGTTCCGCTCCACGAAGGCGTGGGAAACCGCCAAGCAGGAGTCCCCGCTGGAAATCCCGCCGGGCCTGGACACCCCGCCGGCGAATGCCGCGCTGGTGATCCCGCCGCCGGGCTCGAGCCAGCCGCAGGCGGCGCCCGTGCCCGGCGCGATCTCCGATGCCTTCGTGGTGTCCGATACCGTCGACAGCACTTACCAGAAGGTGGGCCAGTTCCTGGCGGGCGGCAGCGCGGGCCAGGTGACCGGCCATGACGACAGCGCGCATGCCTACACCGTGAACGTGGTGGGCGGCGAAGCGCCGGCGAAGAAGCGCGGCTTCTTCGGCCGCATGTTCCATCACGACAAGAGCAAGGCCACGTCCGACACTGCCACGCACGCGGTGCAGGTCACCGTGAATCCCAGCGGCAACAGTGCCAGCGAAGTGCGCGTGCAGGGCGACGAGGGTGCGGTCGCCAAGCTGATCGATGCGCTGAAGAAGGGCATGGGAAGCTGATTCCGACGCCGTTCCCGCCCACGAAAAATGCCGCCCGATGGGCGGCATTTTTCGTTGCGGTGCCTTGAAGGGGGCGGCTTGCAGTGTTCTGCCGCCCCTCAATCCCGACCCTTCAGCGTTCCAGCAGCTTGAGCTTGTCGGGCTTGCCTTCCCAGTCCTTCGCATCGGCGAGGCCGTCCTTGCGCTCGGTGATCACCGGCCACGCCTTCGCCAGTTCGGCGTTCAACGCCACGTAACCCTCCTGGCCGGCGGGCACGTCGTCTTCCGGGTAGATCGCGTTGATCGGGCATTCCGGCTCGCACAGCGTGCAGTCGATGCATTCGTCCGGATCGATCACCAGGAAGTTCGGGCCTTCGTGGAAGGCATCGACCGGGCAGACTTCCACGCAGTCGGTGTACTTGCACTTGATGCAGTTGTCGGTGACGACAAAGGTCATGGGACGGGGCTCTTGCGTTGTGGCGTTGGCAAGTATGACTGCAACGCGCGCCGGGTGAGAAGTCGCCGATGGCGGTGCCTGCGGACTGCCTGGGCGTGGCGGCTGCGCCCATATGCGCACGCTGGAGGGTGGCTGCCGTGGCGGTTGCCCCGAAAGCAACCGGCACGACCGTTTGATCGTGCCGGTTGTTCTTGAAGAGTGCGGCCATGGATGACTGCGGTTGGTGCCTGGGCGGGGCGAAAGCCAGGAACTGGCTGCTGCCTGCCGGCTTGCCGCGATCATGGATGATCGCAAGAGCAAGGCAATTGGCGCTCCCAACGAGGTTCGAACTCGTGTTCCCGCCTTGAGAGGGCGGTGTCCTGGGCCACTAGACGATGGGAGCGGGTTGATGCGGAGCGCGCTAGTATAGCGGAAATGTTTCACCCGGCAATGCTCCGGCGTTGGCAGGTAAGATGAGCGGCCGCAGGCCGTTGCGCCGTCGCCTTGGCTGCGTGCCGGACCCGATACCCGCAAGGACTCCACACGCTTGAATTCCGAAGCCAGGAACGACGCCAGGCCCGCGCTGCGCATCATCCCGCGCGAGCAGCACACGATTTCCCGCAAGAACATCAGCAAGGCCGCGCTGCGCGTGCTGTACCGCCTCAACGAGGCCGGTTACGACGCGTTCCTGGTCGGCGGCGCCGTGCGCGACCTGCTGCTGGGCGGCCGGCCCAAGGATTTCGACGTGGCCACCAGCGCCACGCCGGACGAGGTGAAGAAGCTGTTCCGCAATTGCCGGCTGATCGGCCGCCGCTTCCGGTTGGCGCACGTGGTGTTCGGGCCGGAGATCATCGAGGTGGCCACCTTCCGCGGCACCGGCGAGGAGGAGGGCGCGGAGGGCGAACGCCATATCGTCGACGGCCGCATCGTGCGCGACAACGTGTGGGGCACGATCGAGGAGGACGCGCTGCGCCGCGACTTCCGCGTCAACGCGATGTATTACGACATCAGCGACTTCTCGGTGCGCGACTACGTGGGCGGCATGCAGGACCTGCAGGACCGCGTGTTGCGCCTGATCGGCGAGCCCGCCACGCGCTACCGCGAGGATCCGGTGCGCATGCTGCGCGCGGCGCGGCTGGCGGCCAAGCTGGATTTCAGCATCGATGAAGCCGCGGCCGCGCCGTTCGAGGAACTGGGACCGCTGCTGGCCGAGGCGGCGCCGGCGCGGCTGTTCGACGAATCGCTGAAGATGTTCCTCGCCGGGCACGGTTTGAAGAGCTTCCGCATGCTCGAACAGTGCGGCCTGCTGAAGTTCCTGTTTCCGGCCACCGCCCGTGCGCTGAAGCGTGGCGACGAGGCGTTGCGCGCGCTGGTCGAGCAGGGCCTGGCAAACACCGATGCGCGCGTGGTCGAAGGCAAGTCGGTGACCCCGGCGTTCCTGTTCGCGGTGCTGCTGTGGGGCGAGGTGCGCGACGTGGCGCAACAGCAGATCGCCCGCGGCAAGGACGCCACCGAGGCCTGGGCGCGCGCCGCGTTGCAGGTGGTGGGCGAGCAGTGCCAGCGCGTGGCGATTCCGCGCCGCTTCACTTTCACGATGGAAGAGATCTGGTCGCTGCAGCCGCGCTTCGAGCAGATCCAGCGCAAGAAGGTGTTGCGCCTGCTGGCGCACCCGCGCTTCCGCGCCGCGTTCGATTTCCTGCTGCTGCGTGCGCACGAATCGCCGGCGATCCGCGAGCTGGGCCTGTGGTGGGAGCATGCCCAGCAGCTGCCGCACGAGACGCTCGCGGCGGCGCTGCCTGCGCACGGCGGCGGCAACGAACCCGAGGCGGCCGCGCCGACTGCCGGTCCAGCGCGCAAGCGGCGCCGGCGCAAGCCCGCGACGAAATCGAAACCGGCGTGATCGCAGCCTACGTCGCGCTGGGCGGCAACCTGGGCGATCCGCGACAGCAGTTGCTGGAGGCCATGGACGCGCTGGCGCATCTGCCCGGCACGCGCGTGCTGCGCCGCTCGCGGCTGTACCGCACGCCGCCCTGGGGTGTGCTGGAGCAGCCACCGTTCCTCAATGCCGCGGTAGTGCTGGATACCGACCTCGCGCCGCACGACCTGCTGGATGCGCTGCTGGCGATCGAGCAGCGCGCCGGTCGCGTGCGCGCCGAGCGCAACGGCCCGCGCACGCTGGATCTCGACCTGCTGCACATGGATGGGGTGCAGCTCGACGACGAGCGACTGACCCTGCCGCATCCGCGCATCGCCGAGCGCGCCTTCGTGCTGCTGCCGCTCAACGACCTCGCGCCGGACCTGCTGCTGCCGGGGCAGGGCCGCGTGGCCGGCCTGCTCGCCGCAGCGGATACGCAGGGCTGCGAATGCCTGGTCGAAGACCGGCTGGCCGAATGATGCGGTGCAGCGGATAATCGGCCGATCCCCGCCTTCGAGACGACATCGTGTACGTGGCCCCCGAAAACATGCCCGCCCGCAAACCGGTCACCGTGCCCGGCCTGCACGCGATGAAGGCCGAAGGCCGCCGCATCGCGATGCTCACCGCCTACGACTACAGCCTCGCTGCGCAACTGGAACTGGCCGGCATCGACGTGGCCCTGGTCGGCGATTCGCTGGGCATGGTGGTGCAGGGCCACAAGAGCACCCTGCCGGTGACGCTGGACCACATGGTCTACCACACGCAGGCGGTGGCGCGCGGATTGTCGGCCACGCTGCTGGTCGCCGACCTGCCGTTCATGGCCGACCGCGACCTGCCGCACGTGCTGGAGGCCGGCGCGCGGCTGGTGGGCGAGGCGGGCGCGGCGATGGTGAAGATCGAGGGCGCCGCGCCACACATCCTCGACGCGACTGCCGCGCTGGTGGCGCGCGCGATCCCGGTCTGCGCCCATCTGGGCCTCACGCCGCAGTCGGTGCACAAGTTCGGCGGCTTCCGCATCCAGGGGCGCGAGCAGGAGACCGCCGACCGCATCCTGGCCGAAGCGCAATCGGTGCAGGCGGCGGGCGCCGACCTGCTGGTGCTGGAAGGCGTGCCTGCCGCGCTGGGCGAACGGGTGACCAAGGCGCTGAAGATTCCGGTGATCGGCATCGGCGCGGGCCCGCACTGCGACGGCCAGGTGCTGGTGATCCACGACATGCTCGGCATCACGCCGGGCAAGCGACCCAAGTTCAGCAAGGATTTCCTTGCCGGCCGCGATGCTGTGGCGGCGGCGATCGCGGCCTATGCGGCGGACGTGCGCAGCGGGGCGTTCCCCGCGCCCGAGCACTGCTTCAACTGACCCGAGAGCCTGTCCAATGCAAACCGTGCAAGACCTTCCGGCCCTGCGCGCCGCGATCCGCAGCTGGCGGAGCCAGGGCCAGACCGTGGGGCTGGTGCCCACCATGGGCAACCTGCACGCGGGGCATTACTCGCTGCTGAAGCTGGCGCGCGCGCGGGCCGATCGCGTGGTGGCCAGCGTGTTCGTCAACCCCACCCAGTTCGGCCCGGACGAGGATTTCGCGCGCTATCCGCGCACGCTGGCGCAGGATCAGGCCGGTCTGGCCGAGAACGAATGCGACCTGCTGTTCGCGCCCGAGGTGGCGACGATGTATCCGTTCGGCGCCGAACAGAGCGTCAGCATCCACGTGCCCGGGATCACCGACACGCTGGAAGGCGCCCACCGTCCCGGCCATTTCGACGGCGTGGCGACGGTGGTGTGCAAGCTGCTCAACCAGGTGCAGCCGGACCTTGCGGTGTTCGGCCAGAAGGATTTCCAGCAGCTCAAGGTGATCGAGCGCATGGTCGGCGACCTGGCGCTGCCGGTGAAGGTGATCGGCGCACCCACCCTGCGTGCCGACGACGGCCTGGCGCTGAGCTCGCGCAACCAGTACCTGTCCGATGCGGAGCGGGCGCTGGCACCGCTGATCCAGCAGACCCTGCAGCAGATGCGCGAGCTGCTGGAGAAGGGACACGCGCGACGCATCGTCGAGGAAGCCGCGCAGTCGAAGCTGGAGCGCGCGGGTTTCGTCACCGACTACGCCGTGGTCCGCCGTGCCGAGGACCTGTCCGAGCCAGCCGACGGCGAACGCGAAGGGCTGGTGGCGCTGGTCGCCGCGCGGCTGGGCGCGACGCGGTTGATCGACAACTTGCCGTTCGACTGAAGCATCCCCATTTTCCTGGCTGAACGACCGATGTTGCGGTGCAATGTCGGCGGTTCGATAATGCGCAGCCACGCGGGGCGTTCCCGCAGGAACCCGAAGTCATGCAACTGAACATGTTCAAGGCGAAGATCCACCGCGCCACCGTCAGCCACGCCGAGCTGCATTACGAGGGCTCGATCGCGATCGACGGCGAGCTGCTGGACGCCGCGGGCATCCGCGAGTACGAGCAGATCCATGCCTGGGACATCAACAACGGGCAGCGCTTCGTCACCTACGCGCTGCGTGCCGAGGAGGGCTCGGGCATCATCTCGGTGAACGGCAGCGCCGCGCGCAGCGTGGAAGTGGGCGACCTCATCATCATCGCCGCATTCGCCCAGCTCGACGAGAAGGAACTGGAACAGTTCCAGCCCACCTGCGTCTACGTGGACGCGAACAACCGCATCACCCACACCAACCGCTCGATCCCGAAGCAGATGGCGGCCGCGTAGGTCGGGATGAATCCCGACCCACGGATCAGAACGCCGGCAGTACGGCGCCCTGGTATTTCTTCTCGATGAAAGCCCTGATCTCGGGGCCGGTCAGCGCCTGTGCCAGCTTCTGCACGCGCGGGTCGTCCTTGTTGTCGGGGCGGCCCACCAGGCAGTTCACGTAGGGCGAGTCCTTGTCCTCGATCAGCAGGGCATCCCTGGTCGGATTGAGTCCGGCCGCCAGCGCGTAGTTGGTATTGATCAGGGCCAGGTCCACCTCGTCCAGCGTGCGCGGCAGCATCGCCGCCTCCAGCTCCTTGAACTTGAGCTGCTTCGGGTTCGCGGTGATGTCCTTCGGCGTGGCCAGCGCGTTGCCCGGATCCTTCAGCGCGATCAAGCCGTGCTTCGCGAGCAGCAGCAGGGCGCGGCCCTCGTTGCTGGGGTCGTTGGGCAGCGACACGGCGGCGCCCGCGGGCAACTGGTCGATGCTCTTGATCTTGCGCGAGTAGGCGCCGAACGGCTCGATGTGCACGCCCGTGATGCACACCAGGCGGGTGCCGTGCTCGCGGTTGAAGGCATCCAGATAGGGCTTGGTCTGGAAGTAGTTCAGGTCGATGTTCTTCTCGACCACCTGCGCGTTCGGCTGCACGTAGTCGGCGAATACCTTGATCTCCAGCTTCACGCCTTCCTTCGCGAGGATGGGCTGCGCCTGCTTGAGGATTTCCGCGTGCGGCACCGCGGTGGCGGCCACGGTGAGCGTGTTCGCGTCCTGCTTCGGCGCGGAGCAACCGGCGAGCAGCAAGGCAAAGGCCGCGGCGCCGGCGGCACGCAGCATCCACGTCACGACGGCTTGCGGGCGCAACCGGCGAGCAGCAACAAGGCGAGGATGGCGGAGATCGCGGGAAGCAGCAGCATCGGTCATGGCGGTTTCCAGGGGAGTTCCAGACTAGACGTCCAGATCGTGGCGGGGAAATAACCGGATCAGTGTTGCTTATAACGCGCCACGATGCGGTCGCCCACCATCTGCAGCAGTTGCACCAGCACCACCAGCAGCACCACGGTCACGACCATGTAGTCGGACTTGTAGCTCAGGTAGCCGTAGCGGTAGGCGAGGTCGCCGAGGCCGCCGGAACCGATCGCGCCGCCCATCGCGGTATAGCCCACCAGCGCTATCGCGGTGACCGTGATGCCGGCGGCGATGCCGGCGCGGGCCTCGGGCAGCAGCACGTGGCGCACGATCTGCCAGGTGCCGGCGCCCATCGCCTGCGCCGCCTCGATCACGCCCTGTTGCACCTCGCGCAGCGCGGTTTCCACCAGCCGCGCGAAGAACGGTGCGGCGCCGATCACCAGCGGCGGGATCGCGCCGCGCACGCCCAGCTTGGTGCCCACCAGCACGTAGGTCACCGGCATCAGCACGATCATCAGGATGATGAAGGGCACCGAGCGCAGCACGTTCACCACCAGCGCGGTGATGCCGTACAGCTTCGGCATCGCGCGCAGCTGGCCGCGGCCGGTGAGGTAGAGCAGCACGCCCAGCGGCAGGCCGATCGCCACGGTGAGCGCCAGCGAGCCACCAAGCATCAGCAAGGTGTCGATGCAGGCGCGGCCCAGCTCGCCCCAGTCGTCGATGTTGGGAAACAGCGTCTGCAGCAGTGGCGAGGTCATGGCAGTTCCTCGATCTCGATGCCCGCTCCGCGCAGCGCGGCCAGCGCGGCGTCGGTATTCGCTCCCTCCAGCGTCAGCGTGAGCTGGCCGTAGGGCAGCTCCTTGATGCGGTCGATGCGGCCGGCGAGCAGGTTGAAGTCCACGCCGCTCTCGCGCATCACCCGGCTCAGCACCGGGCTGAGCGTGGTGGCGCCACGGAAGGTGAGGCGCAGCTTGCGGCCGCCCACCTGCGCCAGCGGCGCCTGCGCGCCGGCGGCCTCCTCCGGCAGCGCCTCGTTGACGAAGCGCCGCGTGGTGGCGTGCCGCGGGTGCAGGAACACGTCGGCCACCGTGCCGCTCTCCACGATGCGGCCGGCGTCGAGCACCGCCACGCGGTCGCAGATGCGGCGCACCACGTCCATCTCGTGGGTGATCAGCACGATGGTGAGCTTGAGCTCGCGGTTGATGGACGCCAGCAGATCGAGCACGGACGCCGTGGTCTGCGGATCGAGCGCGCTGGTGGCTTCGTCGCACAGGAGGATCTCCGGCCGGTTCGCCAGCGCGCGGGCGATGCCCACGCGCTGCTTCTGGCCGCCGGAGAGTTGCGCGGGGTACTTGTTCGCGTGCTCGGTCAGGCCCACGCGCGCCAGCAGTTCGCCGACGCGGGCGCGGATCTTCGCGGCGTCGCGTTCGCCGGCGAGCCGCAGCGGGAACGCCACGTTGTCCGCCACCGTCTGCGAGGCGAGCAGGTTGAAGTGCTGGAAGATCATGCCGATGCGCCGCCGCTGCGCGCGCAGCGCCGGTTCGGGCAGCGCGGTCATCTCGGTGTCGCCGATCAGGATGCGCCCGCCGCTGGGCCGTTCCAGCAGGTTGACCAGCCGGATCAGGGTGGACTTGCCCGCGCCGGAGTGGCCGATGATGCCGAACACCTCGCCATCCAGGATGTCGAGGCTGAACGGCTGCAATGCGGGGATGTCCTTGCCGTCCACGCGGTAGGACTTGTGTACGTCGAGGAAGCGGATCACGGCAATCCGGGTGGCGAAGCGGGCGGATATTCTAGCGTCTGGCGTAGACTTCCATACGTCCATCTACGGGAACCCCGGCCATGAGCAGCGTCCACGACTTCAGCGCGCGCGACATCGACGGCAACGAACGCTCGTTGTCGGAGTGGCGAGGCAAGACCTTGCTGATCGTCAACGTGGCCTCGAAATGCGGCTTCACCCCGCAATACGCCGGCCTGGAAAAGCTGTGGCGGGACGGCCGCGACCGCGGCCTGGTGGTGCTGGGTTTTCCCTGCGACCAGTTCGGCCACCAGGAGCCGGGCGACGAGACGGCGATCCGCGAGTTCTGCGACACCAGCTATGGCGTCACCTTTCCGCTGTTCGCCAAGATCGAGGTGAACGGCGAGCATGCGCATCCGCTGTACCAGTGGCTGAAGCACGAGGGCAAGGGCATCCTCGGCAGCGAGGCGATCAAGTGGAACTTCACCAAGTTCCTGGTCGACGGCCATGGCCAGGTAGTGAAACGCTACGCGCCCACCGACACGCCGGAAAAGATCCGCAAGGAGCTGGATCGCCTGCTGGCGGATTGAGCGGCCTGGCCCGCGCGGAGCGCACCCTGTGCGCTCCGCAGGCGATTCATTCGCCGCCGCGGTATCCGGCCAGCAGCTCGACGATGGCGTCGATGTCGCGGGTTGCACGGGGCTCGTCGGGGTTGCGTGCGTAGTTGTTGAGCAGGATCGCGAAGGCCAGTTGCCTGCCGCCCGTCGTGGTGACATAGCCGGCGAGGCAGTGCACATGGGTCATGCTGCCGGTCTTGGCCTGCACCTTGTCGTTGGCCGGGCCGTCGCGCATGCGCCATTCCAGCGTGCCGTCCACGCCGGCCACCGGCAGCATGCCGCGCAACGTCGCCGCGTATGGTTGCGCGGCGAGGTATTGCAACAGCTGCACCATCGCCCCGGGCGTGGCCAGATCGCCGCGAGACAGCCCGCTGCCTTCCTCCAGCAGCACCGACGAGGGCGGGATGCCGATGCGTTCGAGCAGCGCCTGCAGCGCGCGCAGTCCCCAGGCTTCGCTGCCGAGGAAGCCGGTGGGGGCGTCGGGCTGGTTCGCCGCCGCGGCCTGCGCGCTGACGCCATCTATCTGCAGCAGGTTCTGCAGGTACAGGTTCTGCGAGCGCTTGAGGCCCTGGGCGAGGATCTCGCTCATCGGCGGCGACAGCACTTCGGCCAGCACCTGCGCGTTCGCGCGCAGCGCGTCGTCGCGTTCCGGCCAGTGCAGCACGCGCAGCGCGCCTTTCAGCCGCATGCCGTGGCGGGCCAGCGCCACGCGCAGCTCTTCGCCGGCTTGCCGCGCGGGATCGGGAATCGCCAGCCGGTAGCTGCGCGGCGGCGTGCCGGCGGCAACGCTGCCGAATGCGTGCAGCAGCGGATCGCCCGGCGCGCGGTAGAGGTTGATGTCGTCGTGGCCATGCGGCGGCGCGGTGACCAACGTACCCGCCAGCGGCGGCGCCGCCGCGGCGGGCGCGAAGTCCAGCCGCGCGGGTTCGCCGGCTCGCGCTGCTGGCGCCACCGTCAACGCCACGGTGTTCTCGTGCACGCTGAGCGCGGAAGCGGGCGCGGCGAACCAACCCAGCAGGTCGCTGGTTTCCCACCCGCTGCCCAGCGGCGGTCCGGCGAAGTAGCTGTCGTCGGCGATCAGTTCGCCGCGGATCTCGCGGATGCCGCGCGTGGCGAGCTGCGCTGCGAGATCGTCGGCCCAGTCCGGATTCGCACCGGGCGTGCCCAGGGTGGGATCGCCCATGCCGACCAGCAGCAGCGGGCCGTCCAGCCGGCCGTGGCGGATCGGTGCGGCCGAGATCAGGCGCGTGGGAATCCGGTAGTCGGGAGCTAGCGTGGCCAGGCTCAGCGCCGCAGTGAACAGCTTGGCGGTGGAGGCGGGCTGGAACAGCTTGCCGGCCTGGTGCGCGTACAACGTATGGCCGCTGTCCAGCGCCACCACGGCGATACCCCAGTCGGCGGCGGCATAGCGTGGTTGGCGGATGATTGCGTCGATGCGCGCAGCCAGCGTGGCCGGTGCCTGCGCGGTGGCGGAAGCGCGAATGGGCGTCTGTGCCGCCGCGGGCGGCACGGCGTGCGGCAGCGCGAGCGGAGCGAGCAGTGCGGCGATCCGGAGGGCGGCTTTCATCCGCCGAGTATCGCGCAGCGGCCGCGCCATCAGCCCGGTGCCGCCGCGGCGATCCAGGCCTGGCGGCGCTGCAGGCGCAATGCGATCCATCCCAGGCTCAGCCCGCGCGTCAGCATGAAGACGAGGAAGGCGAACCACAGCCCGTCGTTGCCCCAGCCGCGGCAGGCCCAGGCCAGCATGGCGAACAACAGGCCCGCGAGCAGCATGCCGTCGCGCATCTCGCGGGCACGGGTGGCGCCCACGAACAGGCCGTCCAGCAGGTAGCTCCACACCCCTGCCAGCGGCAGCACGGCCAGCCAGGGCAGGGCGTGGTAAGCCACGGTGCGCACCGCGGGCAGGCTGGTTTGTGCATCGACGAACAGGTGGCCGCCCAGCGCGAACAGCACGGCGAAGCCGAGGCTGCCCAGCAGCGCCCAGCCGCCGGCCACCACCAGCGCGCGGCGCAGGCCGAGTGCGTCGCGGGCACCGATTGCGTGACCGCACAGCGCCTCGATCGCGTTGGCCAGGCCGTCGAGGCCGAAGGCGGCGAGCAGCAACCCGTTCAGCAACAGCGCGTTCGCGGCCACCACTGCGTCGCCAAGCCGCGTGCCGAGCAGCGAAATCGAAAAGAACACCGCTTCCAGCACCAGCGTGCGCAGAAAGATGTCGCGGTTCACCGCCAGGAGCGGGCGCCAGTGCGGCCAGCCGCGCATCGCGGCCCAGTCCACCCGCCCGGCCACGGCGCGCAACGCCCGCCATGCCCGCGTCAGGCCGAACAGCGTGCCGCACCACTCGCCGGCGACCGAGGCCAGCGCGATGCCGGGCACGCCCAGCCTGAAGCCCAGCACGAACAGCAGGTTCAGCGCGATGTTCGCCAGGTTGGTGACCAGCAGCAGCGCCAGCGTGGTGCGCGTGTCGTGCTTGCCGATGAACCAGCCGGCCAGCGCGTAGTTCAGCAACGCCGCCGGCAGGCCGATCAGGCGCAGGTGCAGGTAGTCCAGCCCCAGCGTGCCCAGCGCGGCTGAGGGGTGCATCTGGCCGATCAGCCACGGCAGCAACGGCCACATCAGCGCGCCGACCAGCAGCCCGGCGATGGTCGCCAGCAACAGCGCCTGCGCCAGGATCGTGCGCAGCGCCGAACCGTCGCCGGCGCCGTGCGCTTGCGCGGCGAAGCCGGTGGTGCCCATGCGCAGAAAGCCCAGGCTCCACACCGGCAACGCATACACCGCACTGCCCACCGCCACCGCGGCCAGGTCGCTGGCGTGCGGCAGGTGACCGGCCACCGTGCTGTCTACCAGCGCCACCAGCGGCACGCTGAGGTTGGACAGGATCATCGGCGTCGCCAGCGCCCACACGCGCCGATGCGTGGGGCGGTGGCGCCAGTCGGCCAGGAGCGGCGATACGGTCGGCGGCATGAGTGGAGGCCTGCGGGGGACGCGGCATTCTGGCACGGGAGCCGGGCGCTCCCCGGAGCGTGCAGGGGCGATCTGCTAGGCTTGTCTGTTACTGCCGGTGCGATGCCGGTGCTCTTCCCGTTACCGGAACCCGTCATGCAGATTGCCGCCAACGCCGCCGTTGCCTTCCACTACACCCTCACCGACGACGACGGCCAGGTCGTCGACAGTTCCGCCGGCCGCGAGCCGCTGGCCTACCTGCACGGCCAGGGACACATCGTGCCGGGTCTGGAGAAGCAGATGGAAGGCCGCCAGGCCGGCGACAAGTTCGACGCCCACGTGGCGCCCGAGGAAGGCTACGGCGTACGTCACGAGGAACTGGTGCAGGAAGTGCCGCGCGAAGCGTTCCAGGGCGTGGCGGACATCCAGCCCGGCATGCAGTTCCAGGGCCACGGCCCGCAGGGCGTGATCAACGTCACCGTGACCAGGGTCGAGGACGACAAGGTGCACATCGACGGCAACCATCCACTGGCCGGCAAGGCGCTGCACTTCGCGATCGAAGTGACCGAGGTGCGCGAAGCCACCGAGGAAGAGATCGCGCACGGCCACGTGCATGGCGCGGGTGGCCACCACCACTGATCGCATTGCGGTGGCTCGCCGCCACCGCGCGACACGACAAGGGCCCGGCGGTGCGCTGCCGGGCCCTTGTCGTCAGAGCAACTTGCGGTAGACCACGAAGCCCGACTTCTCGGCCACCTGGTCGTAGAGCCGCATCGCGGCGGCGTTGGTTTCATGGGTTTGCCAGTACACGCGCGGCGCATGCACCGCCTTCGCGTGCTCGCAGACCCGTTCGATCAGCGCACGGCCCACGCCGCGGCCGCGCGCGGCGGCAACGGTGAACAGGTCCTGCAGGTAGCAGCTCGGCTCGATCTGGATCGTGCTGCGGTGGAACAGGTAGTGCGCCAGGCCCAGCAGCGAGCCGTCGCGTTCGGCGACCAGGGCATGCACCGGTTCGGCTGGATCGTGGAAGCGCACCCAGGTGACGCGGGTGATTGCCTCCGGCAAAGCGGTGGGGCCGCTGCGGCCGTAGAACGCGTTGTAGCCGTCCCACAGCGGCTTCCAGGCGGCGTAGTCGGCGGCCGTCACGGGCCGGATCGAGATCATGTCGCTCACGGAGCGCTCGCTGCTGCGGATGGAGAGGGCGCAGCTTGCGCGCCTCGTGGATGCCGCACCAGTGCGTTCAGTACCAATCCAGCAACGACACGCCCAGCCCCAGGTAGGTGGCGTTGTGGTTGTAGTCGATCAGGCTTTCGCCGTAGCCCTTGAACAGCTCCATGTAGCCGCGCAGGTTGCCGGCGATGGGGAAGCTCCAGGTGAGGCGCGCGGCGCCGTGGCTGCGGCTGCCGCCGCGCAGCGAGTGGCGCAGCATCATGCCGAACTCCTGGCCGTGCCATTCGTGCACGATCTGCACGTCGGCGCGGCCGACGTAGTCGCTGATGTCGGGGTTGTCGTCGTCGCTGCGCGACTCGGGGATGCGCCACCACGGGCGGAGCATCACGGTCCAGCCGTCGCGCTCGAAGCCGAAGTCGGCGATCACCCGGTTCCAGCTGCGCGACAGCGGGTTGCCGCGGCCGTTGGACTGGTGGTCGACGCCGATGCCGAGCAGGCGGCCGTCCCAGCCCAGCACGCGGTAATGCGTGTCGAACACCAGCAGCGCCTCGGGCTCGTAGTTCGTCTCGCGGAACGGGCGCGAAGCCTGCGCGTTGTAGACCTGCCAGCGCGAGCTCTGGGTGTAGCCCAGCCACAGGTCGCCGGCATCGCCGAACACACCCTGCCAGACCTTCGTCTTCAGGCTGAGCTGGAACTTGCCCTCGACGTTCTGCAGTTGCTGCGGCGTCTGCACGGTGTTGTCGGGATTCGGGCTGTGCGGTTCGCGGTTCTGGTTGCTGGTGGCGAACAGCGGCAACGCGTACACCGGCCTGTAGCCGCGCAGGTTGAAGGTGCCGAGCTTGCTCTCCGGCGACAGTTCCCAGCGGCTGTCCAGCAGCGACAGCGGTGCGGCCACCTGCGGCTCGGCCGCGGCGACGACGCTGGTCTGGCGGTCGTGCGCGAACAGGCCCTCGTTCGTCGTGGCGGGCTGCTCGTTGCGCTTCTGCGCAGCCGGCAGCTGGTCGCGTCCGGTCGCGCGGTCGTAGCAGGCCAGTCGTTGTGCGTCGCTCTCGATCGCGGTGCAGGCGCGGATGTCCATCGGATCGGGATTCTGCGCACGGCAGACGCCGGCGACGAGGCAGCCGGCCAGCAGCAGGATGCGGCGATAAGGCATGGGGACTCCGGCGCATGGGGGGCGTGGAATGACCGGAGTCTAGTCGATTGGATCAGGCGGCAATGGATGGCCGTCAGCAAAAAAACGGCCACGTCGTCGACGTGGCCGTTTTTCCTTGCCCGGTGCTTTACTGGATCTGCTTCACCCACGCCTCGTACTGCGCCTTGCTGACGCGCTTGCCGTCGTGGCTGGCGTTCAGAAAATCGTTCGCCAGCGGCGGATAGGCCGCGGCCTGCTCCTCGGTGATCCACTTGCTGTTGCCGGCGAGCTGGCTGAACGGCGGCGGCGTGGCGATCTGCGGCGCGGCAGGCGGCACGCTGCGCACGGTCACGTTGGGTTGCGGTGCCTGCGCGGGAGCGGACGTCTGCGCGGGAGCCGGCGCCTGCTGCATGGTGTCCTGCGACGGCGGCGCCTGCGTGGGGGGCGGTGTAGGCGGCATGGTGTTCTGCGGTGACGGTGGCGGCGTCTGACCGGTGGTGTCCTGCGCGAAGGAGGCACCGGCGAAGATCAGTGCGCCGGTGACGAGTGCGGGCAACAACACATTGCGTGCTTTCATGACGATTACTCCATGCCAGAATGTCTGAGGGAGTGCGAGCCTCGCAGGCGGTGAGGGGATCCGCGTCCCGCGAGGCCTGTGATGGACGCTAGCAGAGGCTGCATAAATGTCGCCGCAACATTCTTGTCGAGCCGGTGTGAAAACGACGTGCCGTTGAACGCAGCTTCAGCGAACACTGCCGTATTGAGCCTGCCGCAGGCGCGCGTGCTGCAGTTGCATGCGCAAGGCCTGCTGCAGGCGCCACGGCGCAAGCCGCGCCGCGGCGACGTGGTGGCGGCGATCGAGCGCATGCGCCTGTTGCAGATCGATTCCATCCACGTGGTCGCGCGCAGCCCCTACCTGGTGCTGCATGCGCGCCTCGGCGATTACCCGATGGCGTGGCTGGACGAGGCGCTCGCCGATGGCCGCATCGCCGAGTGCTGGGCACACGAGGCCTGCTTCGTCGCCGCGCGCGATCTGGCCGCGCACCGCGCCTGGCGCGAGCGCGGCAGCCATTGGGCGCAGCGCCACGCCGAGCGCATGCATCGCGACCACCGCCCGGCGATGGACGCGCTGCTCGCGCGCATCCGCGACGGCGGCCCGGTGCTGGCATCGGATTTCCCGCGCGAGGATCGCGGCGTCTCCGGCTGGTGGGAGTGGAAGCCGGAGAAGCGCTGGCTGGAAGCCTGGTTCGCGCTGGGCGAACTGATGGTGCCGCGACGCGAGCGCTTCCAGCGCGTGTACGACCTCGCCGAACGGGTGCTGGCGCGGCTCGATCCGCCGTTCACGCCCAGCCTGCTCGACCCGGCGCAATTGCGCCGGCACTTCATCCTCGACGGCGTGCGCGCGCTGGGCATCGCGCAGGCGCGCTGGATCGCCGACTACTTCCGCCTGAAGCCGGCGGTGACCGCGCACGAGCTGGCGCCGCTGCTGGCCGAAGGCGAATTGCTGGAGGTGGCGGTGCGCGGCTGGGACGTGCCGGGCTACGTGCATCGCGTGCATGCCGCGGAACTGGAACGTGCGCGTGGCGGCCGCCTGCGCGCCACCCATACTGCCCTGTTGTCGCCGTTCGATCCGCTGGTCTGGGATCGCGCCCGCGCCCTGGCGATGTTCGACTTCGACTACCGCATCGAGTGCTACGTGCCGGCGCCGAAGCGGCGTTACGGCTATTACGTGCTGCCGATCCTGCATCGCGGCGCGCTGGTCGGCCGGCTGGACGCGAAGGCGCATCGCGACGAGGGCGTATTCGAGATCAAGTCGCTGTACCTGGAGAATGGCGTGGACCCGGCGCCGCGGCTGGCGAGCGAGCTGGCTGCCGCGATCGCGCACACCGCGCGCTGGCACGGCACGCCACGGATCCGTCTCGCGCGCTGCCGGCCGGCGGCGCTGGCACCGGTGCTGCGGGCCGCGTGGAAAGCGGAGTCCGCCTGAATCAGTGCGTGCCGGGCACGACGGCCGTCGCGCCGGGCGGGCGCCCCGGCGGGCTCTGGCTCAGCTGGCTGGACAGCAGGCGGCAGCGGGCATCCAGATAGGGGCGGGTCTGCGGGTCGCTGGCGGCCTGCAGCAGGCTGTCGCGCATGGCCTGGTAATGCGCCTGCAACTGGTCGGCCGGGAAGACCGCCGCGGTACGGTGGCCGGCCAGATAACCGGCCAGATAAGCATCGCAGGAAGGCACGCCGGTGATCGCGGCCGGTGCGGGCGGCGCGGGCGGGCGCGTCGGCCGGGTGGTGGCGCAGCCGGCCAGCAACAGGCCGGCACACAGCGGAAGCAGCAGGCGGGTGCTCATGCGGGGAGTCCTCGGGGAGAAGGATGACACGACATGATATTCGCGCTCCTCGCATCCGGATATCGGCTGCGGTTATCATGTGCGGGCTGAGTTTGCCGGGGTCGCCAAGCACCGGTGGCCCGATGCAGCCGATCCGCGATCTGCCACATCAGTTCACCCCGGGGTTGTTTTCCTTTGCACACCAGTAAGCCGGCTGCCGCATTCGCGGCGGTCGAGTCTCCTTTCATGCAATACCCAGTGGAGTGATTCAATGTCTGATCGTCAGATCGGTACCGTCAAGTGGTTCAACGACGCCAAGGGCTTCGGTTTCATCGCCCGTGACAATGGTCCGGATGTGTTCGTGCATTTCCGCGCGATCTCCGGCAATGGCTTCAAGAGCCTGCAGGAAGGCCAGCAGGTCAGCTTCAAGGTGGTGCAGGGCCAGAAGGGCCTGCAGGCCGACGAAGTGATGCCGGCCTGAGCCAGCGCTCATGCGTCATCCGAAACCGGGCAGCGATGCCCGGTTTTTTTGTGCCCGCCATCCATGGCAGGCCCCCTGCAGGCCATCGCTGCGCGATGTCAAAAATCGCTCCCGGCGATTTTTTGTGCCCGGCATGCAAGGCAAGCCGCCCTGCGGGCCATCGCTGCGCGATGCCGTGTCGTTCCTGGCGATCTTGTGCCCTGCATCCATGCCGGGTGCCCATTTTGGCCATTGCCGGCGCGATGGCAGTCATCGGTTCCGGCGATTTGGCGCCCGCTATCCATGGCAGGCGCCCTTCGGGCCATCGCTGCGCAATGTCAAAAATCGCTTCCGGCGATTTTGTGTCCGCGGACACTTTCCGGCGATGACGCTTGACATATCGCTTGCATTCGTGAAATTCCGTTATGCTTCACCCACTGCGTCTGCTCGGCCACGTGCGTGCCCGGTATGGAACCCCTGTCGATTCCATGTCGCTACACCCGACCCCGGCATGCCCAGTAAGTCGTCGGCCCGCGGGGTCGGCTCGTCTCAAGCGTCTGGAATGGATCGGAGTGAGTCATGTCGGATCGTGAAACAGGTACCGTCAAGTGGTTCAACGACGCCAAGGGGTTCGGCTTCATCAGCCGCGAGAATGGCCCCGACGTGTTCGTGCATTTTCGTGCCATCACCGGCACGGGCTTCAAGAGCCTGCAGGAAGGCCAGAAGGTGACGTTCAAGGTGGTGAACGGCCAGAAGGGTCTCCAGGCCGAAGAAGTCGCCCCGGCTTGATCGCCGTGTCGAAAGTGGAAAAGGCCGGCGCAAGCCGGCCTTTTCTTTTTTATTGCGATCGCCTTTGCTTTTGCGAGCATCCCTGATCGTCAGGATCAAACGGGCAGCCACCCATGGCTGCACTCTTCGATGAGCACCACGACAACCACCTCGGACTCCATCGTGCTGCAGCTTGCGATGGCCGATGGTGCGCGCGTGGAGTTGCTGTGCGTGGCGCCGGCCGGCGCGCCGCGCGCGGCGGTGTACTGGCTGCCCGCGATGGGCGTGCCGGCGAAGCATTACCTGCCGCTGGCCGCAGCGCTGGCGGCACAGGGCGTGGCGGTGGCGTTGCACGAATGGCGCGGCATCGGTTCCAGCAGCCTGCGCGCCGGCCGGCGCAGCGACTGGGGTTACCGCGAGCTGCTGGAGATCGACCTGCCTGCCGGCTTGGCTGCGATGCGCGCGCGCTGGCCGCAGGCGTGTCCGTGGCTTGGGGGTCACAGCCTGGGTGGGCAACTGGCCTGCCTGTACGCCGCGTTGCATCCCGACGAGGTGACGGGTCTTGCCCTGGTGGCCAGCGGCGCGCCGTATTGGCGGCGCTTCCGCCATGGCGCCGTGATCGGCCTGGCCTACGCGTTGGCGCCCGTGCTGGCGGCGCTGCTGGGACACCTGCCCGGCCGTCGCCTCGGCTTCGGCGGCAACGAGGCGCGCGGCGTCGCCGCCGACTGGGCGCGCAGCGGCCGCACCGGCCGCTATGCCGCGGCGGCCATGGCGACGGACTTCGAGCAGCGCCTGGCCGCGCTGGAGCGACCGGTACTGGCCCTGCGCCTGCGCGACGACTGGCTGGGCCCGGCCGCCTCGCTGGACTGGCTGCTGGGGAAAATGCCTCGCGCGCCGCGTCGCCACGAGCTGGTGCTGCCGGACGAACTGGCCGGCCAGCCGGCCGACCACTTCGGCTGGATGAAGGCGCCGGCCACGATTGCCGCGCGCATCGCCGACTGGGTCGCCGCGCGCGACGCAGCGTTCGCGACAGCACGCCACCCCGGCCCTTGATGCGCGGGCGGGGCGCCGGCACTGTAAGGGTCTCCTTCCCCGGCCGGACGCCCGATGAAACTGTTCGAACCCTTCCCGCAACGCAGTCTGACATTGCGCAACCGCATCGTGGTGTCGCCGATGTGCCAGTACTCGGCGATCGACGGCATGCCCGACCATTGGCACCTGGTGCACCTGGGCAGCCGTGCGGTGGGCGGCGCGGCTGCGGTGATCGCCGAGGCCACCGCGGTGTCGGCGCAGGGGCGCATCTCGCCGGGGGACACCGGCATCTGGAACGACGCCCAGGTCGCTGCGTGGCGGCCGATCACCGCCTTTATCGCGGCGCAAGGCGCGGTACCCGGCGTGCAACTGGCGCATGCCGGGCGCAAGTCCAGCGCGCACCGGCCTTGGGATGGCGGCGGTGCGCTCACCGCGGCGCAGGGCGCATGGACCGCGGTGGCGCCCTCGGCGCTGCCGTTCGACGCGGGTTGGCACACACCCGAAGCGCTGGACGTGGCTGGCATCCAGCAGTTGATCGCCGATTTCCGCGCGGCCGCGGTACATGCGTTGGCCGCCGGTTTCCGGCTGATCGAACTGCACGCCGCGCACGGCTACCTGCTGCACCAGTTCCTGTCGCCGCTCAGCAATCGGCGCGAGGACGAATACGGCGGCAGTTTCGAGAACCGCACGCGCCTGCTGCGCGAGGTGGTCGCCGCCGTGCGCGAGGTGTGGCCGGCGGAACTGCCGCTATGGCTGCGCATCTCGGCCACCGACTGGGCCGAAGGCGGCTGGGACATCGAGCAAAGCGTGCAGCAGGCGCGCGAACTCAAACCGCTGGGCGTGGACCTGGTCGACGTGTCCAGCGGCGGCCTGCTGCCGCACGTGAAGGTGCCTGTGGCGCCGGGCTACCAGGTGCCGTTCGCCGCGCAGATCCGCCGCGAAGCGGGCATCGCCACCGGCGCGGTGGGCCTCATCACCGGATCGAAGCAAGCCGCCGGCATCGTGGCAAACGACGAGGCCGACGTGGTGCTGATCGCCCGCGAGAGCCTGCGCGACCCGTATTTCCCGCGTCGGGCGGCGCAGGAACTGGGTGCGCAGTTGCCCGCGCCGGCGCAATATCAACGAGCATGGTGAGCGAGGAGTACCGATGGATGCGCAGCCGATCCTGATCGACGGCCGCCTGCACGATCTCGGCGACGGTTTTACCGTGCGCCGGCTGCTGCCGGTGTTCGAGGCCCGCCACGTGGGCCCGTTCGTGTTCTACGACCACATGGGGCCGGCGGATTTCGCGCCGGGCCGCGGCATGGACGTGCGGCCGCATCCGCACATCGGCCTGGCCACGGTGACCTGGTTGTTCGACGGCACGATCCGCCATCGCGACAGCCTCGGCAGTCTCGCCGACATCCGTCCCGGCGCGGTGAACTGGATGACCGCCGGCCGCGGCATCGCGCATTCCGAGCGCACGCCGCCGGAGGCGCGCGCCGCGGGCCAGCGCCTGCACGGCATCCAGGTATGGGTGGCGCTGCCGCGCGACCACGCGGAGATCGCGCCGGAGTTCCATCACCACGAAGCCGACGCGTTGCCGTGCATCCGCCAGCCGGGCGTCGAGCTGGTGCTGATCACCGGCACCGGCTGGGGTGCGGCCTCGCCGGTGAGGGTGTACGCGCCGATGTATTTCGCCGAGGCGCGGCTCGATGCCGGTGCCGAACTGGCCCTGCCGGCGGAGCATGCCGAACATGGCGTGCACGTGATCGAGGGCGGGCTGGCATGGGGCGAGCTGTCCGTCACGGCGGGCCGGATGGCGGTGCAGACGGGGGCAGCGGCGCCGTCGTTGCGAGCGAAAGTCGCCAGCCGCGCGATGCTGTTCGGCGGCGCGCCACTGGATGGCGAGCGTCATCTGTGGTGGAACTTCGTCGCCAGCAGCCGTGAGCGCATCGAGCAGGCCAAGGCCGACTGGCGGGAAGGGCGCTTCGGCAAGGTGCGCGGCGACGAGCAGGAATTCATTCCGCTGCCGCCCGGTTGAAGAGAACGCATCACATGTCCGAGTTCGCCAGCTTCCGCGCGTTCTATCCCTACTACCTCGGCGAGCACAGCCAGCGCCTGTGCCGGCGCTGGCATTTCATCGGCAGCACGCTGGTACTGCTGATCCTGCTGCTGGCGATCGCCAGCAATCGCTGGGCCTGGCTGTGGCTGTTGCCGGTGGCCGGCTACGGCTGCGCGTGGATCGGCCACTTCGTCTACGAGAAGAACCGCCCGGCCACCTTCCGCCACCCGCTGTACAGCCTGCTGGGCGACTGGGTGATGTACGCGCAGATGCTGCGCGGGAAGGTCAGTTTCTAGCGGCGCTTTGGTCAATCCCGTCGCGGCTGCAGCCGCGATATGTGCTTCAGCGGTACTGCTGGTGGCAGCTCTGGCAGGTCTCGCCCACCGGCTTCAGCGCCGCAGCCAGCGCCGCGCAGGTGGCCGGCGCGGACACGGTGGCCTGCTGCAGGCGCGTCTGCAGCTGGTTCGCGTCATCGGTGAAGCCTTTGTCGGCAATGCCGAAGGTGGGCAGGATGTCGGTGGCGGTGGACTGCAGGCGCAGCAGGTGGTGCTGGATCGTCGCCGCGTCGCACTTCTGCGTCTTCATCGCCTGCTTCAGCTCGCCCATGTGGTAACCCATGGTGTGCATCACCGCCTTGGGCATCGGGTTGCGCGCGGCGAGCGCATTCATCACCTGGGACGTGCCGAGCACGCCGACGACCAGGCCGAGCAGGATCAGGAGGGCGGCACGCATCATGGATTCCTTGCTGGAGACGAGCCCACGAGAATAACCCGGTTCCCGAGGACGGGCGATAGAATGACCGCTTTGCGCAGCGCATGTCCTGCGCCACACCATCGGGTTTTCGATGAGCGATGCCACCTACCCGCATGAACGTTTCGCCGGGGTCGAGCGCCTGTACGGCGCCGGCAGCGTGGCGAAGCTGGCGCAGCGCCATGTCTGCGTGGTGGGGGTGGGCGGCGTGGGCTCGTGGGCGGCCGAGGCGCTGGTGCGCAGCGGCGTGGGTCGGCTCACCCTGATCGATGCCGACGAGGTCTGCGTGTCCAACACCAACCGCCAGTTGCACGCGCTGGGCGGCGAATACGGCAAGCCCAAGGTGGGCGTGATGGCCGCGCGGCTGCATGCGATCAACCCCGCGCTGCGGCTGGAGGCGATCGAGCGCTTCCTTACCACTTCCACGCTGGACGAGCTGCTCGACCACGGCTACGACGTGGTGCTGGATGCCTGCGACGCGTTCCGCGTGAAGCTGGAGATGATCGCCTGGTGCCGTCGGCGCAAGCTGCCCATCGTCACCGTGGGTTCGGCCGGCGGCCGCACCGATCCGACCCAGATCCGCGTGCGCGACCTCTCGCGCACCGAACACGACGCGATGTTCAGCCTGATCCGCAAGAAGCTCCGCGCGGATTTCAACTTTCCGCGCAGCCCGCAACGCTACTTCGGCGTGCCCGCGGTGTATTCGCTGCAGAACGTGCAGTACCCGCAGCCGGACGGCACGGTCTGCGGCACCCGCCCGCCCGGCGGCGACGCGCTGAACCTCGCGTGCGGCGGCGGATTGGGCGCGGCCACGCATGTCACCGGGGCGTTCGCGTTTGCGGCGGTGGGGAAGGTGATGGAGCGCTTGCTGCAGGCGGACGGCTAGGCGCGCCAGCGCGTCGGGAGCGTCAGCTGCCGGGAACGGCCACGGCGTCGACGACACCGGCGGCCCGGGTCTGATTGCCGCCCGCCTGCTTGGCACGGTACATGGCGCGATCGGCGGCGCGGGCCAGCTGCTCGCCGTCCTCGCCATCGACGGGAAAGATGGCCACGCCGATGCTCGCCGACATGCAGATCGGCTGCTCCGCGAGCTGGAAGACCGGGCCGAGCGCCGCGCGGATCCGCTCCGCGATGTCCATGCCGTGGCCGGGCGAGGCCAGCGCATCGAGCAGCACCACGAACTCGTCGCCGCCGATGCGCCCCGCGACGTCGTGCTCGCGCAGGCAGCCGCGGAGGCGGCCGGCGACTTCGCACAGCAGCAGGTCGCCGACGGGGTGGCCGTGGCGATCGTTGACCTGCTTGAAGCCGTCCAGGTCGATGTAGAGCAACGCCACATGCGTCTTCCGGTTGGCGGCGCGCGCCAGCGTGGAGTCCAGCTGGCGACCGAACAGGTTGCGGTTGGGCAGGTCGGTCAGAGGGTCGTGCAGGGCGAGATGGTGCAACCGCGCCTGCGCCTGCTTGCGCTCGATCGCGGTGCTCACCTGGGTGGCGACGAATTGCAGGAGTTCGCTGTCGGCGTCGCTGTAGCCGACCTTGCCGCGATGCTCGATCACCAGCGCGCCGATCGTGCCGTCTTTCGATTGCAGCGGCACGCCGAGCCAGCGTGTGGCGCCATCCCCCGCCGCAGCGGCCAGCTGCACGGGCTGGCCGCTGCGGATCACCGCTGCGATGCGCGGGTCGGCGGCAAGCGCCTCCGGTTCGGGCACGGCCTCGTGCTCGCCGTACGCCACGCAGGGAAAGCGCAGGCGATTCTCCGTGCGGTCGTGCAGGGCGACGAGGAAGTTCGTCGCGGGCAGGATGCCGCCGATGATCTGGCGCACCTGCTCGAACAGCACGGGCAGGTCCTGCGCGGCATGTGCCGCCTCGGCGACTGCGTGCAGCGCCAGCCGCATCGATTCGCCGCGCTTGAGCGCGGTGATGTCGCGGGCGACGGCGATCCTCACCCGGTCGGCTTCGGACCAGCGTGCCGACCACATGATGTGCACCACCTCGCCGTCCTTGCGCACGTAGCGGTTCTGGAAGTTCGATTCGGGCTTGCCATCCATGATTGCCGCGGCGGTGCGCAGCGTCGCTTCGCGGTCCTCCGGATGCACGAGCTCGATCATCCGCCGGCCGATCACCTCCTCCGGCGCGTAGCCGAAGATGCGCTCGAACGCGGCGCTGACGAACACATAGCGCCCCTCGGCGTCGACGACACAGATGGCGTCCAGCAGGAGGTCGAGGATCTTGCCCAGCGGGGTGATTGCAGTCGTTTCCATCGGGTCCGGACGAGTCGCGGCATTCGTGCCGAATCGGCAAGCACGCCTTGTGCCATTGCGCGGCGGCGTTCTTGCGCCGCCGCCGGTTCGGCATCCGTGCCCCACCAAGCCATCGCTGTGCGGGACACGCTTCAACGCATCACGCGGGCGCGGCGATTACCAACCCATGTAATGGCCGCCGTTGATGGCGAGGTTCGCGCCGGTGATCCAGGCGGCTTCCTCGCCGGTGAGGAAGGCGACAGCGTGGGCGATTTCCTCCGGCTTGCCGAGGCGGCCCACCGGGATCTGCGCCACGATCTTCGCGCGCACGTCCTCGGGCACGGCCATCACCATGTCGGTGCCCACGTAGCCGGGGGAGACGGTGTTGACGGTGATGCCGAACTTCGCGTTCTCCTGCGCCAGCGAGATGGTGAAACCGTGCATGCCGGCCTTGGCAGCTGCGTAGTTGGCCTGGCCGTACTGGCCCTTTTGGCCGTTGATCGAGCTGATCTGCACGATGCGGCCCCACTTGCGATGGCGCATGCCGTCGATCACCGGGCGGGTGACGTTGAAGCAGGCGTTGAGGTTGGTGTTCACCACCTCGGTCCACTGCTCGTAGTTCATCTTGTGGAAGGTGGTGTCGCGGGTGATGCCGGCGTTGTTGACGAGGATTTCCACCGCGCCGCACTGGGCCTCGATCGCCTGGATCATCGCCGCGCAGGAGGCGGGATCGGCGACGTCGCCGGCGACCATGCACACCTCGATGCCCTCGGCAGCCATGGCTTTGCGCCAGGCCTCGGCCTTTTCCGCGCTGCGGTAGTTGGTGGCGACCCGGTGCCCCTGCCGGGCGAGGTAGCGCACGATCGCGCTGCCGATGCCGCCCGTGCCACCCGTGACCAAAGCCGTGCGTTGCGTCATGTCCAGTCTCCTTGGGTTCGCTGCAGGGCACGTCGCAACGGTCGGCGACCGGCGTAGGCCCATGGAGAGATTTATAACTGCTCAGCCGGCAAAGCAACCGTCGCGTCTTGGAATAAGCGTCGGATCGAAGCGCGACAGCGCCGCGGCCAGCAGCGTGGGTGCGTCGGCGGCGTCCGTGGGCACCGGCTGGCCGAGGAAGGCCAGCGCGCGGCGCAGCGCCGGCAGCGGATCGGCCGGGTCGACCGGCCAGGCCTGCGCCGACTTGGAGAGCTTTTGTCCCGCGCCGTCCAGCGCCAGTGGCAGGTGCAGGTAGCGGGGCGTAGGCAGGTCCAGCAGGCGTTGCAGGTGGATCTGCCGCGGCGTGGAGTCCAGCAGGTCGCAGCCGCGCACCACCTCGGTGACGCCCTGGTGGGCGTCGTCCACCACGCAGGCCAGTTGGTAGGAGTACAGGCCCTCGACGCGGCGTATCACGAAATCGCCCGCGGCCTCGCGCAGGTTCTGACGCCGCGAACCCTGCACGGCATCGTCGAAGGCGATCTCGACATCGGGCGCACGCAGCCGCCAGGCCGGCCCGCGCCGCGGGTCGGGTGTCGCCACGCAGTGGCCGTCGCGATGCAGGCCCGCGCCGGCGGCCAGCTCGCTGCGGCTGCACCAGCAGGGAAACACCGCGTCGATGGCGCGCAGCCGCGCGAACGCGGCGTCGTAGGCGCCCAGGCGTTGCGACTGGTGCAGCACCGGCTCGTCCGCCGTGAAGCCGAACGCGGGCAGGGCAGCGAGGATGGCGGCGGCAGCGCCGGGCACTTCGCGCGGCGGGTCGATGTCCTCCATGCGCAGCAGCCAGCGGCCGCCGGCGTGGCGGGCGCGCAGCCAGCTGCCGAGCGCGGCGACCAGCGAGCCGAAGTGCAGCCGTCCGGTGGGCGAGGGGGCGAAGCGTCCGCGGTAATCCATCCGCGGCAGTCTGCCTGCCTGCGGGGCGGCTGGCGAGTGGGCCGGATGCTTGAAACGGGGCGCCATCGACCCCACCCATCTTCGCGCCCCATTTCTTTCAACGTGACTGCCAAAGAGACAGCCATGCGCCGTATTGCACTATTCCTCGGTACCAATATCGCCGTCCTGTTCCTGCTCAGTATCGTCTGCCACCTGCTGGGGGTGGACCGGATGGCCGCGGCCCAGGGCTTCGGCGGCAGCACCGGGCTGCTGATCTACGCCGCGGTGTTCGGTATGGGCGGCGCCTTCATCTCTCTGGCCATGTCCAAGTGGATGGCCAAGATGTCGACCGGCGCGAGGGTGATCGGGCAGCCCGCGAACGAGGCCGAGCGCTGGCTGCTGGACACCGTGCGCCGCCATGCGCAGAACGCCGGCATCGGCATGCCCGAGGTGGCGATCTACGACGCGCCGGAAATGAACGCCTTCGCCACCGGCATGACGAAGAACAGCGCGCTGGTGGCGGTGAGCAGCGGCCTGCTGCAGCAGATGGACCGCGAGCAGGTCGCGGCGGTGCTCGGCCATGAGATCGGCCACGTCGCAAACGGCGACATGGTGACCATGACCCTGATCCAGGGCGTACTCAACACGCTGGTGATCCTCGCCGCGCGCGTGGTTGGCCGGCTGGTGGACGGCTGGCTGTCCGGCGGCCGCGACGACAACCGCGGCGGCAGCGGCATCGGCTATTTCGTCACCGTGATGGTGCTGCAACTGGTGTTCGGCCTGTTCGCCTCGATGATCGTGATGGCGTTCTCGCGCTGGCGCGAGTTCCACGCCGACGCCGCCGGTGTCAAACTGGCGGGCCGCGGCGCGATGATTTCCGCGCTGCAGCGGCTCAAGGGCGACCATGGCGAGAACACCTTGCCGAAGACACTGGCTGCGTTCGGCATCTCCGGCCCGCTGGCCGAGGGCTTCCAGCGCCTGTTCATGAGCCACCCGCCGCTGGACGAGCGCATCGCGGCGCTGCAGAACGCCTGACGTCAAAGATCCCCTCTCCCGCGTGCGGGAGAGGGGTGGGGGAGAGGGGCTTTTGGCCAGTTCGTGCCCTCTCCCCCGGCCCCTCTCCCGCTGGCGGGAGAGGGGAGCAAACCCACCTACATGGCTATTCCAACGGACATTCCATCGTCATGACTACCACCACCGAAACCCGCAAGTTCGAAGCCGAAGTCGCCCAGGTGCTGCACCTGGTCACCCACTCGCTGTACTCGCACAAGGAGATCTTCCTGCGCGAGCTGGTCTCCAACGCCTCCGACGCCTGCGACAAGCTGCGCTTCGAGGCGCTGAGCAAGCCCGAATTGATGGGCAGCGACAGCGAGCTGCACATCGACGTGAGCTGGGACGAGGCCGCGCGCACGGTGACCGTGCGCGACAACGGCGTCGGCATGACGCGCGACGAGGTGGTGGCGAACATCGGCACCATCGCCAGCTCGGGCACGCGGCGTTTCCTCGAAGCGATGAGCGGCGAGCAGAAGGCCGACGCGCGGCTGATCGGCCAGTTCGGCGTGGGCTTCTATTCCGCCTTCGTGGTAGCCGACAAGGTCACCGTGCTGACCCGGCGCGCCGACGCGCCGGCGGGCGACGGCGTGAAATGGGAGAGCGACGGCAAGGGCGAGTACGTGCTCGAAGCCGCCGAACTCGCCGAACGCGGCACCACCGTCGTGCTGCACTTGAAGGCCGACGAGAACGAGTTCCTCAAGGGTTGGCAGCTGCGCTCGCTGATCAGCAAGTATTCCGACCACGTGGCGTTCCCGATCCGCATGCCGATCGAGAAGGACGGCAAGCCCACCGGCGAGTGGGAAACCGTCAACGACGCCTCCGCGCTGTGGACCAAGCCGAAGTCGGAGATTTCCGACGCGGATTACCAGGGCTTCTACAAGTCGCTGGGCCACGACTTCAACGACGCGCTGGCCTGGACGCACAACCGCGTCGAGGGCAGCCAGAGCTTCACCACGCTGCTGTACATCCCGTCGCAGCCGCCGTTCGACCTGATGATGGGCGGCCGCGACGAGCGCAAGGGCCTCAAGCTCTACATCAAGCGTGTCTTCATCATGGACGCAGCCGAGGAGCTGCTGCCGAACTACCTGCGCTTCGTGCGCGGCGTGGTCGATGCCGACGACCTGCCGCTCAACGTGAGCCGCGAGATCCTGCAGCACAACCGCCAGCTCGAACGCATCAAGGCCGCCTGCGTCAAGCGCGTGCTGGACCTGATCGAGAAGCTGGCCAAGGACGAGCCGGAGAAATTCGCCACCTTCTGCAAGGCGTTCGGCAACACGCTGAAGGAGGGCATTAGCGAGGACGCGACGAACCGCGAGCGCATCGCCAAGCTGCTGCGCTTCGCTTCGACCAAGGGCGACGGCGCGCAGCAGAACGTCGCGCTGGACGACTACATCGGCCGCATGGCGGTGGGCCAGGACGCAATCTGGTACATCACCGCCGACAGCTACAAGGCCGCCGCCGGCAGTCCGCAGCTGGAAGCGTTCCGCGCCAAGGGCATCGAGGTGCTCCTGATGTTCGACCGCATCGACGAATGGATGGTCGGTTATCTCGGCGAGTACGAAGGCAAGAAGCTCAAGAACGTGTCCAAGGGCGAGTTGCCGCTGGATGAGGCGGAGAAGAAGCAGCAGGAAGAGGCCGCGAAGGAAGCCGAGCCGCTGCTGAAGAAGCTCAAGGAATTGCTCGGTGATCGCGTGGGCGAGGTGAAGGTATCGGCACGTCTCACCGATTCGCCATCGTGTCTGGCGTTGAACGATTACGAAATGGCCCCGCATCTGGCCCGCCTGCTGCGCGAAGCGGGGCAGGATATGCCCGATTCCAAGCCGACGCTGGAGATCAATCCGGCGCATGCGCTGGTCAAGCGCGTCGAGACCGAGACTGATAAGGGCAAGGCGCGCGATTTGGCCACGCTGTTGCTGGAGCAGGCGGAGATTTCTGCCGGCGCGCAGCTGCCAGACCCGGCGGCGTTCGTGCAGCGGATGAATCGGGTGTTGCTGGGCTGAGGCGCGTTGCGTCTTGCCGAGAAGAGGAGCCCGCCCATCGGCGGGCTTTTCTTTGCCGGAAGCCCGCCGATGGGCGGGCGCAACAGAGCGCCTTGCCTCCATCCAGGTTCTCCCCTAGCGTGCGCCGACGGTCTCGGGGATCAAGCGGTGAAAGTGTCGATCGGCAAACGACTGTTCTTCGCGGTACTGCTGGCCTTCTTCGTGGTGGCCGGGATCGGCGTGGAGCTGGTGCGCTGGAAACTTTCGGACCGCGCGTCGCGCTCCTCGACCGATGTCCAGGACGTGAGCGGGCTGGCGGAGCGGCTGTCCGCCAGGTATCGAAAGCACGGCGACTGGTCGTTTCTGCCGGCCAGCTCCGACCAGCGCAGGCGCTGGTTTCTCGACCGGGCGCTGGGCGTCAAAGCGGATGGCACGCCGGTCATCCGTGACCGGACGTCACCGAACCTCGATTACCGCATCGGTTTGCTGGACGGTCACCGGCGCTATCTCGCCGGGATCGTCGCGAGTCCGGCGCTGGTCGCCATCGCCTCGATCGACACCGTCCAGCGATCGATCGTCGTCGACGGCGTCGCCGTGGGCTATCTCGTTGTGGCCAGATCACAGAACCCGGACGACGACCCGGCCATCGCGTTTCTGCTGGAGCAACAGAAGAATCTGTTACTCATTGTCGCCATCGGCGTGCTGCTGAGCGCGCTTGCGGCCGCGCTGCTGGCAGCGCATTTCCGCAAACCGATCCGGCAACTTGTCGATGGCACGCGCCGGCTGGGACAGGGGCATTTTGACGTGCAGCTATCGACTCGCCGCAGCGACGAACTGGGCGAGCTGGCAGCAACGTTCAATCGGGTCGCCGCCAGGTTGAAGGACACCGAACGCTGGCGCCAGCAATGGGTGGCTGACACTTCGCACGAACTGCGCACACCGCTTTCGGTGTTGCGCGCGCAGCTGGAGGCACTGCAGGACGGCATCCGCACCACCACACCGGAAACCGTCGCGCTCATGCTGCGGCAGTTACGCTCGCTGACCACGCTGGTCGATGACCTGCATGAACTGACGCGCGCCGATCAGGGCCAGCTTCAGTACGACAAAGTGGCGGTGGATGCCTGGGCCCTGGTGACGGAGGTCTTCGCGAGTTTCGGCGAAAAATTTCGGATGGCCGGGCTCACCGCGTCCATCGGCACCGCGCCGCCGCCATCCATGGTGCTTGCGGACGCGACGCGGATGCGGCAGGTGCTCGTCAACCTGGTCGAAAACAGCGTGCGCCACACCGACGCGGGTGGTCGCATCGAAGCCGGCGGCGAGCGGGTCGGACGCGAGTTGCACATCACCATCGACGACTCGGCGCCCGCCGTTCCGGCCGCCCTCGTCGAGCATCTGGGCGAGCGGTTCTTCCGCGTCGAGCCATCGCGCAATCGGCAGTTCGGCGGCACGGGCCTGGGCCTTGCGTTGAGCCGACACATCGTCGAAGCGCACGGCGGGCGCCTGAGCTTCGCCGCCTCCGCGCTGGGCGGCCTGCGCGTCAGCATCGCGCTGCCGCTGGAAAGCCCATGAGCGCCACCATCCTCATCGTCGAAGACGAAAGCGAGCTTGCCGCGATCGTGGCCGACTACGTCAGCGCGGCCGGCTACCAAGCGCAGGTGATCGGCGATGGCGGCGCCGCGCTTGCCAGTATCCGGCACCACGTGCCCGACCTGATCGTGCTGGATCTCATGCTGCCGGGCCTCGACGGTCTGTCGCTGTGCAGGACGGTGCGCGGGTTTTCCGCGGTACCGATCGTCATGGTCACCGCGCAAGTGCAGGAGATCGACCGGCTGCTCGGTCTGGAAACCGGCGCCGACGATTACCTGTGCAAGCCATTCAGCCCGCGCGAACTGGTCGCGCGCATCAAGGCCGTATTGCGTCGCTCGGGTCCGGCAGCGGCACGCACGCCACTGCTCGACGTCGATGCCGATTCGCGCACGGCACGTATCCACGCGCAACCGCTGGAGCTGACGCCGACCGAGTTCAGCCTGTTGGCCGCGATGGCGAAGCGTCCGGGCACGATCTTCTCGCGCGCGCAACTGCTCGACCTGGTCAGCCGCGACAACCTCGATGTGACAGACCGCGCGATCGACAGCCACATCAAGAACCTGCGCCGCAAGCTCGCCGTGCGCCTGCCGGAGGTCGACGTGATCCACTCCGTCTACGGACTGGGCTACCGGCTGGATCTCTGAACCGTTTCCATAATCCCTCCACATTCCTTCCTCACCCTGCGCTCGTCGATTACCGACGAACCTGACGAGGAATGCAGAGATGAGCAAGCACAGGAAAAACGCAACACGCATCGCGGCCATGGCCGGCGCCGTCGCGCTGACTGGAGCCGGTCTGGTGCTGTTCGGCATGCCCGGCCACGCGCAATCCGGGCCGCCACAGAAAGACATGGCCGTCGACAAGGCCATGCGCAGCGAGGTGGTCGAAAGCATCATTGCCAACCTGAATCAGTCCTACGTCTTTCCGAGCAAGGCCGCCGCGATGGGAAAGAGTCTGCGCGCCCAGCTGCAGCACGGCGATTTCGATGCAATCACCAGCGCCGACAAGCTCGCCGAAAAGTTGACCGAGACACTGCAACGCGACAGCAACGACAAGCACCTTGAAGTGCGCTACTTCGAACACGCGATAGCCCAGGGCGACGATCAGTCCGACTCCGCCGAGAACAAGGCCGCCGAGCTGGCCGAAGGCAAGCACTTCAACTTCGGCATCAACGGTGTCGATCGCCTGCAGGGCGACATCGGCTACATCGACTTGCATCAGTTCGGCCGGCCGGCGACGGTCGCCACACGCATCGCCGCCGCCATGACCCTGATGAGCGACACCGGTGCCCTGATCATCGACCTGCGTCACTGCGGCGGTGGCGATCCGGAAAGCGTGATGCTGTTCGCCAGCTACCTGTACGACAAGCCTACCCACCTCAACGACGTCTACTGGCGCGACGAGAACCGCACCGAACAGCGCTGGACCACGGCCACCGTTCCCGGCCCGCGCTATGGCCAGGCTCGCAAGGTCTACGTGCTGACCAGTAGCGACACGTTTTCCGGCTGCGAGGATTTCGCCTATGCGCTGAAGAACAATAAGCGCGCCATGCTGATCGGCGAGACCACCGGTGGCGGTGCCCATGGCGGCGGCCCGCACCGGCTGGCCGCGCATTTCATGATGTTCGTTCCCTCAGGACGCCCGATCAGCCCGGTCACGCACACGGACTGGGAGAATGTTGGCGTGGTGCCGGATGTGCACTCTTCGGCGAAGAAGGCGCTGGACGTGGCGCAGGTGGCTGCGCTGAAGGCATTGATTGCGGGCGAGAAGGATGCTGATTGGCGGCAGAGATTGAAGGAGCGGTTGCGCGATCTGGAGTGAGGCTGGTCCGGGACATTGGTTACGGCCATGACCGGGTTCGGCTGCAGCGCGCGTGCAGCGGATGAACCGGGTGCCGCTGGGTGCGTGGGCCCAGGCGTCGGCAAGCCTAGGAAAAAAAAGGCCCGTCGCTTGCGACGGGCCTTTGCATTTCCGCACGGCGACTTACCGGGTGCGGGGGGGCGGGCTAGGGGAATTGCCGGGCGTGCTTTGCACCGCCGGTGCCGGCGCCATGGCCGGTACCGGTTGGCTGCTCCCCTTGTAGGTTGCCCGGTAGCCGTCGTGGTAGTAGTGCTGGACGGGCAGGGGCGGGTGCCCGCCTTGATGGAAGCGCATGCCTTGGCTTGCCAGCGCGAGACGGTCGCCGTCGAGGTGCACCCAGTACCAGGAGCCCGGTGGCACCGGCTTGGTCGAAACGTAGGCGAACCAGGCATCGTAGTTGCCGTCGGTGCGTGGCTCGGTGCGTACGGCCAGGTTCATGATGAACTGGCTGGGCACCGGCTTGCCGTGCTTGTCGACGGCAGGCTTGCGGATCATCCCGTCCAGGTTCGCGCGCAACAGGCGGCGGAGCTTGGGCGTGAGCTGATAGGCCGGCGACGCTTCGGTGACCCTGCCTTGGGCGTTCACCTGCACCAGCACCGGCTCGACCTTGTGGGGAAACTGGTTGAGCGACATCGAATCGTCGGCGATGGCGCCCGCGCTACCCAGCATTGCAACGACGGCGACGGCAAGACATGTGGCGCGCATGATGCTCTCCTTGCGGGTGGGGTACTTACCCCATACGCCGATACCAATGGGTTTGTCAATTCAGCATTGCACGCGTCCGCCAGCCCGCGTCGTGCAGTTCTTCACCAGTGGTTGATCGCGCACCGGCGGCGGGTGCCGCGCATGCGGCTGGCCGGGTTCGTGGCGGTCGGAGCGGGGTGGATGGAACGGCGGGTATGGGCGCGATCCGGCCCAGCCGTAGGGCGGGGCCAGATAGGTCGGTTGGCTCAGCTCGGCCTGGTAGGTCGCATTCTGCTCGCGCAGCGCGTCGTTCTCCGCTTGCAGCTGCACGCGCTCGTCGGCCTGCTCGGCCTGCGCCTGCAGCGCGGCGGCCTGCCGGGCTTGCGCGCGGGCCTGTTCGGCCTGCTGTTGCGCGAGCTCGGCCGCCTGTCTGGCCTGCTCGGCACGGGCGTCCTGTGCGGCCCGATGGATGGCGAGGCGCTCGCGATAAAGCGCATCCAGGTGGCGGGCCTTGGCCCAAGCCGCGGCGAGACCATCCTGGCCGAGGCGCAGGTAATAGTCGATGGTTTCGGTGGCGTCGGCCTGGTGCAGCAGTTCGCCCTTGCCGACGGGGCAGGGCTGGTCGGTGTAGACGACTTGCCCGCCCTGCATGCACTTGTAGATGTCCTGCGCGCCAGCGTCGAACGGCACCAGGGCCAGCAGCGCAAGCAGGGTGGATCCGAAGACGGGAAGGCGGTTCATGCCGCCATTCTGCATCGCGCGGATGTTGTCCGGGCGTGACCGGGGCATGCCTGGTCGGTTCGGTGGTTCCGGCACGCGGGGGCGGAATGGCGCTGCCGCCGCATGTCAGGTCGACGGAGCCTTCTTCCGCCGCCGCGGTTTCTGCTCAGCCGATACCAGCAGCTGCTGCAGGTAGGCGATGCCTTCCTCTTCGGGGAAGAATCCCACCACGTCGGCGACGCTGAGGTTGTGACGGTCGCGCAGGGCAAGGAATTCATCGCGGGCGCGGGCGAGGCGCTCGGCTTCGGCGGCTTTCTTGCCAAGTGGCTTGGGTTTCGGTGCGGGCTTCGGCGCAGGCTTCGGTTCCTGCTTCGGTTCGGGGTTGCCCTGGTCGAGCGCGGCGAGCTCGGCCTGGAACTGACGGAAGTCGTAGGGCTTGGAACTCATGGTTCTCGCGCGGTTCGGGGACCGGGCCATTCTCGCATGCCGTTGGCGTCCGCTTCCGGCTGCCGGCCGGATCGCGTCTAATGCGGCGTTGGTTCCCGCGAAATGTCCGCAATGAGTGCCTTGCTGCTGCTGTTCGTCTGTCTGGTGCTGGGCGCGCTGGTGCGCCGCCTTGCTCAGCCGCCGGCCGGCATCGTGCACGGGCTGAACTGGTGGGTGCTCAACATCGCGCTGCCGGCGCTGGTGCTGGAGCTGATTCCACAGGTGAGGCTCGATGCTCAGCTGTGGTTCCTGGTGGCGGCGATGTGGCTCACCTTCTTCGGCGCCTGGCTGCTGTTCGCGTGGATCGGACCACGGCTGGGCTGGTCGCGCGGACGCGTCGGCGCGCTGGTGCTGGTGTGCGGGCTGGGCAACACCTCGTTCATGGGCTATCCGATGCTGCAGGCGCTGCATGGGGAGGCGGGGCTGACGCTGGCGGTGGTGGCCGACCAACTGGGCTGTTTCCCGCTGCTGGCCTCGGTGGGCGTGGTGGTGGCCTGCCTGTATGCGGGGCGTGATCCCGATCCGCGCCGGATCGCGCGACGCATCGCCACGTTTCCCGCCTTCATCGCGCTGGTGGTCGGCATCGTTGCCGGCGTGCTGGGCGGCTGGCCGGCCGTGCTGGACGGCGTGTTCCATCCGCTGGGCGCCACGCTGACGCCGCTGGCACTGTTCTCGGCGGGACTGCAGTTTCGCCTGCAGGTGGGCGAGCGCCAACTCGGCGCGGCCGCTTGGGGGTTGGGCTGGAAACTGCTGCTGGCGCCGGCGTCGTGCTGGGCGCTGGGAACGGCGGCCGGCGTGGGCGGGCTCACGCTGACCGTGGGCGTGCTGCAGGCGGCGATGGCGCCGATGGTGTCGGCCACCATCCTCGCCGACGAGTACGAGCTGGATCCGGAACTGGCGAACACCGTGCTTGGCGCAGGCATCGTGCTGTCGCTGCTGACGGTGCCGCTGGGCAACTGGTTGCTGGGTGCGTGAGTGGACAGGCTCTCACTGCCTGACGTTGAGGCGCTGGGCCATGGCATCGACTGCGGCCCGTGCCTGCACGAGGCCGGAACCATCGCGACGGCGATGGAGGCGGATCGCCTCGATGTAACGGCCGGCGCGCAGTTCGACCTCGATCTCGTCGTCGCTGATTTCCGGATGCAGTTCCGGCGGCCGGTCGATGGCGCGGCGGTAGAGCCAGCCTGCGGCCGCGTAGCCGGCCATGAAGCAACAGAAGAAGCCGATGCCGTACGACCAGGGATGGACGGCGACGTAATCCATGACGAAGCTCCACGGGAGACGCGGCGATAATGCCAGCGATGAACGACCAGCACGATAACGCCCCGACGGAAGTACGCGCCGACGTGTGGCTGTGGGCCGCGCGCTTCTTCAAGACGCGCGGCCTCGCCAAGCAGGCGATCGACGGCGGCAAGATCGACGTCAACGGCGGCGGCTGCAAGGCGGCGAAGCTGCTGCATGCGGGCGACACGCTGAAGATCGGCCGTGGCGAAGAGCGGCTGGAAGTCGAGGTGCTGGCGCTGGCGGACAAGCGCGGCCCGGCCAGCGTGGCGCAGGCGCTGTACCGCGAGAGCGAGGCCAGCCGGCTGGCGCGCGAGGTGCAGCGCGAGCAGCGCCGGCTGGTCGGCGTGCAGGCGCCGCGCCAGCGCCCCGACAAGCATGCGCGCAGGGAATTGCGCCGCTTGAAGGACGATCCGGGCAGTCTCTGAGCTGGTTCCGGGCAGTGCATCGCAGATTGCGTCGTGCTTCTGCCCCACCATCCGCATCAACGACAGGTCGCGCCAAGTCCGCGACTCTCAACCTGGCGGGATGGCTTCGGGGAGCTTCACGATGAATGGCATGGGAATTTTCAAGCGATGGCTGGGTGGTGCCGATGCGTCGGCGCAACGGCCGGACGGCCGGCGGCAGGCGCCGCTGGGCACGCGCATGCTGGTGGTGGACGACTCGCCCACGATCTGCGCGGTACTAGGCCGCATGCTGGAGCAGGACGGCTACGCGGTGCAGAAGGCTGCCGACGGCGAGCACGCGTTGGAGCTGGCGAAGGCCGAGCTGCCCGAACTGATCTTTCTCGACATCGTGCTGCCGGGCATCAACGGCTTCGCGGTGCTGCGCTCGCTGCGCCACGACCCCCGCACCGCGCACATCCCGATCGTGATGATCAGCGGCAACCCGCAGGCCACCGAGCAGTTCTACGTGCAGCGCTACGGCGCCGACGACTTCCTGAAGAAGCCGTTCGGCCGCGCCGAAGTGCAGGCCAGCATCGAGGCGCTGGTGCGCGCAGGCCGGCTGGCCGCCCGTCCGGCCGAGCTGCCGGTGGTGGCCGTGCCGCCAGTGGTCGAAGTCGTGGGCGAAGTGATGACCGGCATGGCGGCCTGAGCCGCCGCCAGAACATGTTTCGACGCCGACGGCCCGCGATGGCGGGCCGTCGGCTTGTGGCACCCCTGCGGGCTCAGGGCTTGAGCCCCAGCGCCTTGGCGACGCCCTCGCCATAGGCCTTGTCGGCCTTGCTGCAGTGCCCGATGTGGCGGCGCTGGATTTCCTCCGGCACGCCCTCCATTGCGCGCGCGGTGTTCTCGAACAGTGCCTTCTTCTGCTTCGCATTCATCAGCCGGAACAGCGTGCCCGGCTGCGAGTAGTAGTCCTCGTCCACGCGATGGTTCCAGTGGTCGGCAGCGCCTTCGATCGACAGCGGCGGCTCGCGGAAATCCGGCTGCTCCTGCCACTCACCGTAGCTGTTGGGCTCGTAGGCCAGCGTGCTGCCGTGGTTGCCGTCCACGCGCATCGAGCCGTCGCGGTGGAAGCTGTGGACCGGGCAGCGCGGTGCGTTCACCGGGATCTGGTGGTGGTTCACGCCGAGGCGGTAGCGCTGCGCGTCGCCATAGGAGAACAGTCGCGCCTGCAGCATCTTGTCCGGCGAGAAACCGATGCCAGGCACGACCTGGGCCGGGTTGAACGCGCTCTGCTCGACGTCGGCGAAGAAGTTCTCCGGGTTCCTGTTGAGCTCCCACACGCCCACCTCGATCAGCGGGTAGTCCTTGTGCGGCCACACCTTGGTGAGGTCGAACGGGTGGTAGGGCACCTTGGACGCATCCTTCTCCGGCATGATCTGCACGCACAGCTTCCACTTCGGGAAGTCGCCGCGCTCGATCGCGTCGAAGAGATCGCGCTGGTGGCTTTCGCGATCCTTGCCGATGATTTTCTCCGCCTCGGCGTCCGTGAGGTTCTTGATGCCCTGCTGGCAGACGTGGTGGAACTTCACCCAGTAGCGGTCGTTCTTTGCGTTGATGAAGCTGAAGGTGTGCGAGCCGAAGCCGTGCATGTGGCGGTAGCTGGCGGGGATGCCGCGCTCGCTCATCACGATGGTGACCTGGTGCAGCGCCTCGGGCAGCGAGGTCCAGAAATCCCAGTTGTTCCTGGCGCTGCGCAGGTTGGTGCGCGGGTCGCGCTTCACCGCGTGGTTGAGGTCGGGGAACTTCAGCGGGTCGCGGAAGAAGAACACCGGCGTGTTGTTGCCGACCAGGTCCCAGTTGCCTTCCTCGGTGTAGAACTTCAGCGCGAAGCCGCGGATGTCGCGCTCGGCGTCGGCCGCGCCGCGTTCGCCGGCCACGGTGGTGAAGCGGGCGAACAGCTCCGTCTTCTTGCCGACCTTGGAGAAGATCTTCGCGCGGGTGTATTTCGTGATGTCCTTCGTCACGGTGAAGGTGCCGAACGCGCCCGAGCCCTTGGCGTGCATGCGCCGCTCGGGGATCACCTCGCGGTCGAAGTGGGCCAGCTTCTCCAGCAGCCATACGTCCTGCAGCAAGGCCGGTCCGCGCGGGCCGGCGGTCAGGATGTTCTGGTTGTCCGGCACCGGCGCGCCGGCGACGGTGGTGAGACGGGGTTTGCGTTTCCTGGGCATGGCGGGCTCCGGATGGCGGTGGGTCTGTCGATCGAATCTACGCAGCGGCGACGGCCGATGGAATTCGCTTGTTTCGATGCGGCCGATAGCGCACGGCTATGGGCCGCCGTCCGCGGCGATGGCGGACGCACAGACATGCCATGCCCGCGGTGGACGACAGGTGATGCCGGTGCGCGCGGCGTGGGCTCAGCCGATCAGATCGTGCGCCATGGCGCGCGCCGCCGCGCGGATTTCCTCGCGGAAGGCGTCGTCTTCGATGGTGCGCGCCAGCACCATGCCGCCCACGCACAGTGCGGCGAGGGCGAGCCCGTACCGGCGCGCGGCCTCCGCGCCGGCGGATGCCTCGGCGCCTTGCGCGAGCATGCCGGCCATGCGTTCCAGCAGTCCGCGGTAGGCGCGTTTCACGCCGGCGCCGGCGCGCGCCACGTCGGAGGGCAGGGCGATCAGCGGGCAGTGCCCCTCGATGTCGTCCAGATGTTCGCGCGAGAGATAGACATCGACCATCTGGCGGGCGAACACGCTGCCGCCGCGTGCGGGATCGAAGTCCAGCTGCGGCCAGCGTTCGGCCGGGTTGAAGTCACTGTAGGCAGCCACCGCCTCCACATACAGGTCTTCCTTGGTGCGGAAGTGGTTGTAGAAGCCGCCGCGGGTGAGTCCGGCGCTGGCCATGATCTCGTCGATCGAGACTTCGGCGAAGCCCTTGCGGTTGAACAGCACGCGGGCGCACTCGACGATGTGCGCGCGGGTCCGCTGCTTGTGCTCGGCGCTGTACGGCATGGCGGTTTCCTCCGGTTCCGGCAAGCGTAGCGCCGGTGCTGAATATGTTCTTGAACATATGAAGATGCGGCGCAGACTGCGCTCGTCCATCACCGAGGAGTGCGCCATGAAGCTGTATTACGCCGAGACCTTCAACCCCCGCAAAGCCTGTGCGGTAGCGAAATACCTGCAATCTCCAGTCGAATACGTGCGCGTTGACCTCGCGCATGGCGAGCATCGCCAGCCGCCGTATCTCGCGCTGAACCCGAACGGCAAGGTACCGTTGCTGGTCGACGGTGGCCTGCGCCTGTGGGAAGCCGACGCGATCATGGTGCAGCTGGCGACCACCGCCGGTTCGGACCTGTGGCCGTCCGCGCCCGCATTGCAGGTCGAGGCGCTGCGCTGGCTGTCGTGGAACCAGACGCATTTCTCGCGGCATGGCGGCTCGTTGTATTTCGAGCACCTGATCAAGCCCATGTTGGGCCTGGGCGAGACCGATGCGGCCGCGGTGGCGGAGGCCGGCAAGTTCTTCCGGCAGTTCGCGGCCGTCCTCGACGAGCATCTGGCCAAGCACGAATGGCTGGTGGACGACCGGCTCGGCGTGGCGGATTTCGCCGTTTCCACGCCGCTGGGCTGGGCGAAGGAAGCCCGGCTGCCGCTGGATGGCTTCGGGCACGTCGCGCGCTGGCACCGGCAGTTGCAGGCCTTGCCGGCGTGGCGCGAACCGTTCCCGCAGGCCTCTTCCTGAGTCATCGGCTGCCTGCGCCTGCTCGTGATGTGCAAGAGGCCGCCGGTTGCCCGGCGGCCTCTTGTCTTGCATCTTCCTGTCCCGCACCGCCGGTGTGCGGCGGCGCGGGACGTGAAGAGTCTTGCTTACCAGTCGTACTTGACGCTGAGCTGGCCGTAGCGCGGGGCCTCGATGCCCACCGGCAACTTGTAGCTGGTGCTTGGCGCAGCCGTCGAGCCATAGGTGCTGTTGTAGGCCGTGATTGCCTGCACGTTGAACACGTTGAGGACCTGCAGCTGCAGAGTCAGGTGCTTGCCCGCCCATGCCGGGATGTAGCTCACCGACAGGTTGAGCTGGTGGATCCACGGCGTGCTGCCCGCATCGCCAGGGCGTGACGGCTTGCCGCCGCACCAGTGCATGCCCGAACCATAGCCGATCGGGTTGGTCTCGCCGGGGCCGAAGAAACCCGCGCAGGTAAACGGCGCGCCCGACTGGATGATGTACATGCCGCTGACCAGCCATTCCGGTGTGACCGCATAGGTGCCGTAGGCCTTCAGCGTGTGCCTGTGCATGTTCGGCAGGTCACCGTTGGCGTACTCCATGATCTCCGGGTAGTCCCAGGCCGTGGAGATCGAGCCGGACTCGTGGCCGCCGGACGCAGCCGAAGCGTTGGAGATCTGGCCGGACCACGACTCGGTCGGGCCTTCCGTGGTGCCGTAGCTGCGGGCGAACACGTAGTCGATCTTACCCATCCACTTGCCGTCCCACGGATGCTCCAACGACTCCTCCAGGCTGTAGTACTTGCGGAACGCCGCCGGATAGCCGACCAGGCCATCCGAAGGGTTGCCGACGGCCGTATGCGGGTTCCAGGTATAGGTTCCGTACTGGGTGCACGTGGGGTTGAGCGCGCCGTTGTCGGCCAGGCAGTAGCGCAGGGTGTTGCTGCGGCCCGGGTTGACCAGCACATCCGTTTCCGTGGGGTAGATGAGCGGATTCATGTCGGCGTTGGCCGGCAGCTGGATGGCGCCGGTGTCGTCCACGATGTCGCTCATCTTCGAGTAGGTGGCCTGCGAGGTCCACACCAGCTGCTGACCAAACGCATTGAACATCTTCTGGAAGCCCAGCACGTACTCGTCCTGGTACATCGGCTTCAGGTTGGTCGCAGCGATGACCTTCGGGTCCTTCGCGACGCCGGTTTCGCCGTCGGGCGAGTACGCCGCACTCGTCGGCAGCTGGGTCAGGCCTTGCGGAATGCCGTTCGCATCGATGGAGGTATAGGTATAGAACTGCGAGAGGTAGGCATTGTCGCCCGCCATGCGCGTGCCCAGGCCCGAGGGCAGGGCTAGGTAGTAGCGGCCCGCATTGCCGTACAGCTTGGCGCTGCTGTCGCCGAAGATGTCCCAGCTGAAGCCCAGGCGCGGCGCCCACTGCGGCTTGGTCATGCGGATGTAGGGCTGCATGTCCGGGTTGTAGTTGGTGAACTGGTCGTTGCGCAGGCCGAGGTTCAGCAACAGGTTCGGCGTCACCTGCCAGTTGTCTTCGATGTACTGCGCCTTCTGCATCACGGTGAACGAGGCCGTGCCACCGTAGGTCGACTTGCTGACGTAGTAGCCCTGCGGGTTGCTGGCGGATACCGCGGTGGGGACGCATATGCCCTGGCCGTTGCAGGCCAGGGTCGGCGAGGTGAGATTCGACTGCTGGCCATAACCCCAGCTGTAACCCGGGCCGGCGGTAACGGTGCCGTCGTCGACGTCGGTACTGCGCTGGTTGTCGATGCCGAACTTCAGGTCGTGGTTGCCCAGCTTCCAGTCCAGGTCGACGCGGAGGTTGTTCGACGTCGACCGGTGGCCTGCGGAGGGCAGGGTGCCGGGATTGAGGTTGTAGTTGCCGTAGCCCGGAACCGCCGGGTTCTGGCCGCCGATGGCGCCCTGGCCGCCCATGCCCGGCAGCGTCGGATCGTAACCGGGGTAAGGCAGCGCCTGGTCGAAGTAGGTGCTCTTCATCTTGCCGCCCAGCACGCTCAGCGTGAGGTTGTCGGTGATGTAAGAGGTGTACTTCAGAACGCCGACGTCGAACTTGCTCGAGTACAGCGGATTGTTGACTTTCTTGAAGCTGCCCACCGTGTTGCTGGTGTAGTCGTAGTTGTAGGCGTTGTTCGCGGTGTCCTCGACCTTGCTGGAAGCGTAAGTGGCCTCCAGCGTGTTGCTGTTGTTGATGTTCCAGTCCAGCTTGCCGTAGAACTTCGGCGAGGATTGGCCATGCGAACTCCAGGTGGTCATCCCCGTCGAAGAGGCCAGGCCGGCGCTCTTGCCATTGGACTGTTGGGCCTCGGCGGTCAGGTAGAAGAACAGCGTGTCCTTGATGAGCGGGCCGGACACATAGGCGTCGTAGATCTGGGTCCAGGACTCGTTCTGCGAGCGCGGCTGCCGGAGGTCGCCGTATTGCTGGCCCTTCTGGCTCGGCAGCGCATGCGGGTTGGCGTAGTAGTAGTTGTCGTAGCTGGACTGCGCCCAGCTCGGCGCAAAGGTGGCATAGACGCCGGCGTGGAAGTCGTTGCCGCCGCGCTGGCCCACCTGGTTGATCACGCCGCCGGTGGAGCGGCCGTACTCGGCGCCGTAGCCGGAGGTGATGGTCTGCTGCTCGGCGATGGCGAAGTACGGCAGGGCGATGCCGCCCGCGTTGCCCACCGGGTCGGTGGTGTTGAAGCCGTTGATGTAATAGGCGTTCTCTACCACCGAGTCGCCGCCGAAGGAGATCAGCGGGGTGCCCGCCGGGCCGCTGCCCAGGCCGGCATTGCCGCCGGCCGTGCCGGGCGCCAGCAGGGCGATGGACTCGGCGTTGCGCGCCAGCGGCAGCACCTTCAGGTCCTGCGCGGTGATCACCGAAGTCTGGCGGGTGGAGGACACGTCGATCGCCGGGATCGAGTTGGCCGTCACCGTGACGCTGGAGAGATTCTGGACGTTCTTGCCGGCTTCCGCGGCAGAGAACGGCACCTGGGCGCCGCCGCTCACGCTCACCGTTACATGGTTGTGCGAGGCGACCACGTTGCCGCCCTGCACCAGGGACACCGTGTAGTCGCCCACCGGCAGGTTGCCGGCGCTGAAGCGGCCGGTGCTGTCGACCGGCACTTCGCGGGTGAGTCCCGTCTGGTTGCTGACGATCCTGACCGTTTCCCCTGTCGCCACCGGGGCGGTACCGAAGATCGAACCGGTCGTGGCCTGGCCATACGCCAGGCCGCTGATGCCCAGGCCCACGGCCAGAGCGGCTGCCAAGGCGTTGCGGCGGTATTGGTTCTCACACATGACGCGCTTGTTCATTCCTTCACTCCCCATCAATTCAGACGCCTGATACGGGCACGTGGAATCGGCCACGCCTCGCTTATGCGGCGGCATGGCATGGTCCCCTCTCCCTCAGGTAACCCGAGCCTAATAAATATCGAAAGCAAAGGGCAAATAACTAAGAATTATGAAAGCAAAATTTATTGCGTTAACTTTCCTTTGACTTTCGATTGGGCCAGTGGTCGACCGGCGCCGGGAGCCTTGGGTGCCTGCACGCGGGCGGGCGCAACTTGCACCCGCCCATGCCGCCACGGAAACTGCGCCGACGCGGGCGCCTTCGCCGGCGAGGGGAGCAGGGGATGGCCGGTTTCGGTTTGTTGAAGCGCCTGGTGGCCGGCGGCGAGCGCCGCCACAGCGAGCCGCGCGTGCGTGCGGCGACCAGCACCCGGGTGCTGGTGGTGGACGATTCGGCGACGATACGCGCGGTGCTGGGCAAGATGCTCGGTCAGGACGGCTACGAAGTACTCAAGGCGGCCGACGGCGAGAGCGCGCTGGAACTGGCGCGCACCGAACGTCCCGACCTGGTCTTCCTCGACATCGTGCTGCCCGGTCTGTCCGGTTTCGCGGTGCTGCGCAAGCTGCGCCACGACCCGCTGACCATGCACATCCCGATCGTGATGATCAGCGGCAACGTGCAGGCCACCGAGCAGTTCTACGTGCAGCGTTACGGCGCCGACGACTTCATGAAGAAGCCGTTTGGTCGTGCCGAGGTGTTCGAGCGCATCCGGCAACTGGTGCTGGCGGGTCGCCTGACGGCACGCGCACCGGTCGGGCTGGCTCGGCCCCCGGCCGGCGTGAGCCAGGCCGAGTGGGACGCGATTCCCGACATCGCGATGCCGGACGAGGCGCATATAGCGCAAGAGGCGGCTGCGATGCTGGACGATTCAGCCCGGCAGGTGCAGGGGCGCCGTCTGCGTGAAGGAAAGGAGTGAGCGCGGAGGAGTGAGAAGTGAGAGAGAAGCAGGACGCATCGTTCCCATGCTTTCTCCATCTGCGCACTTCTCTTCACCCACTTCTCGTTGTCGCGCACGGGGTGCGCGGCTGGATCAGCGCAGGCCCTTCAGCCGGTACAGCGCCTCCAGCGCCTCGCGCGGCGTCAGCGCGTCGGGATCGATGGCATCCAGCGCGTGTTCCACCGCCGACGGGGCGGGTGGCGCGAACAGCCCGAGCTGAGGTGAGGCATCGGTGGCGGGCGCCGGCGCGCCGGCATGCGCGTGCATGCCGCGTTCCAGCTCCACCAGCGTGCGCCGGGCGTCGGCGATCACGGCCTTGGGCAGGCCGGCCAGCGCCGCCACCTGCAGGCCGAAGCTGCGGTTGGCGGGACCGTCCTTCACCGCGTGCATGAAGACGAGCTGGTCGCCGTATTCCACGGCGTCCAGGTGCACGTTCGCGATGCCGGGGTATTCGCCGGCCAGTTCGGTCAGCTCGAAATAGTGGGTGGCGAACAGGGTGAACGCCCGGCTGGTGGTGGCCAGGTGCACCGCCGCGGCGCGCGCCAGCGCGAGGCCGTCGTAGGTGCTGGTGCCGCGGCCCACCTCGTCCATCAGCACCAGGCTGTGCGCGGTGGCGTTGTGCAGGATGTTGGCGGTCTCGCTCATCTCCACCATGAAGGTGGACTGGCCGCGCGAGAGGTCGTCGCCCGCGCCGATGCGGGTGAAGATGCGGTCGATCGGGCCGATCACCGCGCGGCTCGCGGGCACGTAGCTGCCGATGTGGGCGAGCAGCACGATCAGCGCGTTCTGCCGCATGTAGGTGCTCTTGCCACCCATGTTGGGGCCGGTGATGACCAGCATGCGGCGGCCGTCGTCGAGTCTGAGGTCGTTCGGCTCGAATGGTTCGTCGCGCACCTTCTCCACTACCGGGTGGCGGCCGCGCTCGATCATGATGCCGGGTTCGTCGCCGAGTTCGGGCGCAGTCCAGTCCAGCGTCTCGGTGCGTTCGGCCAGAGTGGCCAGCACGTCCAGTTCGGCGATGGCGGCGGCGGCCCGCTTCAGCGGTTCGAGTTTCCCGGTGAGCGTGTCGAGCAAGGCTTCGTACAGCGCGCGCTCGCGCATCAGCGAGCGTTCCTTCGCGCTGAGCACCTTGTCCTCGAACTGCTTGAGTTCCTCGGTGATGTAGCGCTCGGCGTTCTTGGTGGTCTGGCGGCGCGTGTAGTGCGTGGGTGCCTTGTCCGACTGTGCCTTGCTGATCTCGATGTAGTAGCCGTGCACGCGGTTGTAGCCCACCTTCAGCGTGGCGATGCCGCTGGCCGCTTTCTCGCGTTCCTCCAGCTCGACGAGGTACTGGTCGGCGTGGGTGGAGAGCCGGCGCAGTTCGTCCAGATCGGCGTCGTAGCCGTCGGCGATGACGCCGCCATCGCGCTGCAGCACGGGCGGCTGCGGCACGATGGCGCGGGCGAGCAGGGCGGCGTTGTCGGCGTGGTCGCCGATGCGCCCCACGAGCGAGCGCAGCAACGGAGCGGGCTCTTGTTGAAGAGTGCGGCCATGGATGGCCGCTTCTTGATCTTCGCGATCAAGGACGAGCGCACTAATAAAGCGCGCGGCCAACAAACCATCGCGCAGCGTGGAAAGATCGCGCGGCCGCGCCGAGCGCAATGCCACGCGCGCCAGGATGCGCTCCAGGTCGCCAATGCCGCGCAACCGCTCGCGCAGCGCTTCGTAGCGACGGCTGTCGATCAGCGTGCCGATGGCTTGGTGGCGGCCACGCAGCACTTCGCGTGAGCGCAGCGGGCGGTTCAGCCAACGCCGCAGCAGGCGTGCGCCCATTGGTGTCGCGGTTTCGTCGAGCACGCCGAGCAAGGTGTGTTCGGTGCGGCCGCTGGGATGCGTGTCGAGTTCCAGGTTGCGGCGGGTGGCGGCATCCAGCGCGATGGTCTCGCTGGCCGCTTCCACCGCCATGCCGCTGAGATGCGGCAGCGCGCTCTTCTGGGTTTCCTCGACGTAGCCGAGCAGGCAGCCGGCGGCGCCGATGGCGAGTGGCAGGCCATCCACGCCGAAGCCGCCGAGGTCGCGCGTGCCGAAGAAGCGGTTGAGCCCACGCCGCGCCGCATCGCTCTCGAAATGCCACGGCGGCCGCTTGCGCAAGCCGGGCAGGGCGGCGACCAGCTTCGGCCACGCCACGCTTTCGTCCACCAGGGTCTCGGCGGGTTGCAGGCGCGCCAGCTCTGCGGCCAACGCCTCGGCGTGCGGCACCTCGCTGAGCAGGAAGCGGCCGCTGGACAGGTCCACCCAGGCCAGACCGTAGCCGTCCTTCGCGCCGGCGCTGATCGCCAGCAGCAGGTTGTCGCGGCGTTCCTCCAGCAATGCGGCGTCGGTCACCGTGCCCGGCGTGACCACGCGTACGACCTTGCGTTCGACGATGCCCTTGGCCAGCGCCGGATCGCCGATCTGCTCGCAGATCGCCACCGATTCGCCCAGCCGCACCAGTTTCGCGAGGTAGTTCTCCACCGCGTGGTACGGCACGCCCGCCATCGGAATAGGTTGCCCCGCGGACTGGCCGCGCTGGGTCAGCGTGATGTCGAGCAGCCGCGCCGCCTTGCGCGCGTCGTCGTAGAACAGCTCGTAGAAATCGCCCATGCGGAAGAACAGCAGCACGTCCGGGTGCGCCGCCTTGGCGGTGAGGTACTGGCGCATCAAGGGCGTGTGCAGGGAGAGATCGTCGTGACTCATGGACGTCGCAGTCGGGAAGGGGTGGAACGGGCTTGCCGGTCGCGTTACCGTGCCGGTCTCAAGACCGGGAGTCTCGCATGGAGTCGTCGTCCGTTCCTACCGATGCCGAATTGCACGCGCTGGCGCAGGCGGTGGCGGAGGAGACGCTGCGCCAGCGCCTGATGCTGGTCACCGCCGAGTCCTGCACCGGCGGCTGGATCGCCAAGACGCTCACCGACCTGCCCGGCAGCTCGGCATGGTTCGACGCGGGCGTGGTGACCTACAGCTACGAGGCGAAGCAGGCGCTGCTTGGCGTGGATCCGCGCACGCTGGAACACGTCGGCGCGGTGAGCGAGGAGACCGCGCTGGAAATGGTATCCGGCGCGCTGGCGCGTTTCGGCGCTGGCGTGGCGGTGGCCGTGACCGGCATCGCCGGTCCCAGCGGCGGCACGCCGGACAAGCCGGTGGGCACGGTATGGATCGCGTGGAAGCGCCGCGGCGGCTACGCCCACGCACAGCTGTTCCATTTCGCCGGCGAGCGCGAGGCGGTGCGCCGGCGGACGGTGGCCGCGGCTCTCGCCGGCCTGCGGAAAACCCTGACGGAATGAGGCGCCGCGGGCCGGCTGGCGGGCTTGACCGCTGTGGGATACTTGGGACTCGCCGCTGATCGCAGCCCGTGAGACGCGACCCGGGCATCATGCCCCCATTCACAGCCCAACCGGAACCAAGACGATGGATGACAACAAGCGCAAGGCGCTCGCCTCCGCCCTCGGCCAGATCGAAAAGCAGTTCGGCAAGGGTGCCGTGATGCGCATGGGCGATCGCGTCAACGAGGCGATCGAGACGGTTTCCACCGGTTCGCTGGGGCTGGACATCGCGCTGGGCGTCGGCGGCCTGCCGCGCGGCCGCGTGGTGGAGATCTACGGGCCGGAGTCGTCGGGCAAGACCACCATGACGCTGCAGGCGATCGCCAATTGCCAGCGTGCCGGCGGCACCGCGGCCTTCGTCGATGCCGAACACGCGCTGGATCCGACCTATGCCGAGAAGCTCGGCGTCAACGTCGACGATCTGCTGGTGTCGCAGCCGGATACCGGCGAGCAGGCGCTGGAGATCGCCGACATGCTGGTGCGTTCCGGCGCGGTGGACATGGTGGTGGTGGACTCGGTCGCCGCGCTGACCCCCAAGGCGGAAATCGAGGGCGAGATGGGCGACTCCCACGTGGGCCTGCACGCCCGCCTGATGAGCCAGGCGCTGCGCAAGCTCACGGCCAACATCAAGAAGTCGAACTGCCTGGTGATCTTCATCAACCAGATCCGCATGAAGATCGGCGTGATGTTCGGCAGCCCTGAAACCACCACCGGCGGCAATGCGCTGAAGTTCTATGCCTCGGTGCGCCTGGACATCCGCCGCATCGGCGCGGTGAAGAAGGGCGAGGAAGTGATCGGTTCCGAGACCCGCGTCAAGGTAGTCAAGAACAAGGTGGCGCCGCCGTTCCGCCAAGCCGAGTTCGAGATCCTCTACGGCGAGGGCACCTCGCGCGAGGGCGAGATCATCGAGCTGGGCGTGGCGCAGAACCTGATCGACAAGTCCGGCGCCTGGTACAGCTACAAGGGCGATCGCATCGGCCAGGGCAAGGAAAACGTCCGTCAGTTCCTGCGCGACAACCCCGCCATCGCCAACGAGATCGATGCCGAACTCCGCGCCCGCCTGCTGGTCGGCGGTACCGGCAAGGCCGCCGCGGCTTCCGAGGAAGCGCTGGAAGAGGCGTGATCGCTCGCTGCTCCATCCCCTCTCCTGCGCGCAGGAGAGGGTTGGGGTGGATAGGCCTTCTGCATGAAACGCCGCGACGGCGACTCCGGCAAATCCCGCCCCAGCGCCTACGACAAGGCGCTGGGCCTGCTCGCACGCCGCGAGCAGTCGAAGCGCGAACTGCGCCGCAAACTCGACCAGGGCGGTTACGCCACCGACGAAGCCGATGAGGCCGTGGCCAGGCTCAGCGAGCAGCACTACCAGGACGACGAACGCTTCGCCGGAATGCTTTTGCGCAATCGTGCCGCCCAGGGCTACGGTCCGGCACGTATCCGCATGGAGCTGAAGATCCACGGACTGTCCGACGCCGCGATCCGCCAGCTGTTGGACGAGTGCGAAGTCGACTGGAACGTCAGCGCGGTGAACCAGCTGCGCCGCCATTACGGCGGCAAGCCCGCCACGGATCGCGCCGAGCAGGGCAAACGGGCACAATTTCTCCTGCGCCGCGGCTTTGCCGCCGCCACGGTAAGATACGCAACCCACGCCGAAGTGGACGAGGCCGACGAGGAAACTTGATCGCGGCAGCGCCGCGGCGTGTCTCTCATGGAAATTGCTGCCACGCATGAAAACCGCCGACATCCGCTCCGCCTTCCTCGACTTCTTCCGCGCGAAGGGCCACGCCATCGTGCCGTCCGCCTCGCTGGTGCCGGCCAGCGACCCGACCCTGCTGTTCACCAACTCGGGCATGGTGCCGTTCAAGAACGTGTTCCTGGGCAGCGAGAAGCTGCCCTACGTGCGCGCGGCCGACGTGCAGCGCTGCCTGCGTGCCGGCGGCAAGCACAACGACCTCGACGCCGTGGGCTACACCGCGCGCCACCACACCTTCTTCGAGATGCTGGGCAACTGGTCGTTCGGCGACTACTTCAAGCGCGAGGCGATCGCCTGGGCGTGGGAACTGCTCACCGGTGTGTTCAAGCTGCCCGCCGAGAAGCTCTGGGTCACCGTCTACCACACCGACGACGAGGCCTTCGACATCTGGCGCAAGCAGGTCGGCGTGCCGGCGGAGCGCATCGTGCGCATCGGCGACAACAAGGGTGCGCCGTTCGCCTCCGACAATTTCTGGCAGATGGCCGACACCGGCCCGTGCGGACCCTGCACCGAGATCTTCTATGACCACGGCGCCGATGTGGCCGGCGGCCCGCCCGGCTCGCCCGACGAGGACGGCGACCGCTACATCGAGATCTGGAACCTGGTGTTCATGCAGTTCGACCGCGCGCCCGACGGCACGCTGTCGCCGCTGCCGGCGCCCTGCGTGGACACCGGCATGGGCCTGGAGCGCCTCGCCGCCGTATTGCAGCACGTGCATTCCAACTATGAGATCGACCTGTTCCAGCACCTCATCAAGGTGGCGGCCGAGCTCACCGGCACGAAGGATCTCGCCAACCAGTCGCTGCGCGTGATCGCCGACCACGTGCGCGCCTGCTCGTTCCTGATCGTCGATGGCGTGCTGCCGTCCAACGAGGGTCGCGGCTACGTGCTCCGTCGCATCGTCCGCCGCGCCCTGCGCCACGGTTGGATGCTGGGCGTGCGCGGCGACTTCTTCTGGAAGATGGTGGCGCCGCTGGTCGAGGAAATGGGCGAGGCGTATCCGGAATTGAAGGCCAGGCAGGCTTTCGTGGAAGACGCGCTGCGCACCGAGGAGGTGCGCTTCGGCGAGACACTGGAACACGGTATGCGCCTGTTCGACGAGGTGGCCGGCAAGCTCGCCGGCAAGGTGATTGCCGGCGTCGACGCGTTTCGTCTCTACGACACCTACGGCTTCCCGGTCGACCTCACCGCCGACATCGCGCGCGAGCGCGGCCTCGCGGTGGACATGGCCGGCTTCGAGCGCGCGATGGACGAGCAGCGCGAGCGCGCCCGCGCCGCGGGCAAGTTCGAGGCCAGGGGCCAGATGCCGGCGGAGCTTGCCAGCCAGCTTGCGCCCACCGCCTTCCTCGGCTACGAGGCGCTGGCGGCGACCGGCTGCAAGGTGCTGGGCATCGTGCGCGATGGCCGCGAGGTGAAGCAGCTGGCCGAGGGCGAGCAGGGCTTCGTGATTCTCGACCGCACGCCGTTCTACGCCGAGTCAGGCGGCCAGGTGGGCGATACTGGCGCGCTGTCGAACGGCGCGGGCCGCTTCGACGTGGCCGACACGCTGAAGATGGGTGGCGTGTTCTTCGGCCACGCCGGCAGCTGGCACGGCGCGCAGCCGCTCAAGGCGGGCGACGCGGTGGATGCGCAGGTCGACGCCGAGCGTCGCCAGGCCATCGTGCTGAACCATTCCGCCACCCACCTGCTGCACGCCGCGTTGCGCAAGGTGCTGGGCGCCCACGTCACCCAGAAGGGCTCGCTGGTGGCGCCCGAGCGCCTGCGCTTCGACTTCGCCCACCACAAGCCGGTGAGCCGCGAGGAGCTGGCCGAAGTGGAGGCGCTGGTCAACGCCGAAGTACGCCGCAACGCCGATGCCGAGGTGCGCCACATGGCCTACGACGACGCCATCGCCTTCGGCGCGATGGCGCTGTTCGGCGAGAAGTACGGCGACGAAGTGCGTGTGCTGAAGATGGGCGATTTCTCGACGGAACTCTGCGGCGGCACCCACGTGGGCCGCACCGGCGACATCGGCCTGTTCAAGATCGTGGCCGAGTCGGGCGTGGCCTCCGGCGTGCGCCGCATCGAGGCGGTCACCGGCACAGGCGCGCTGGCCTTCGTGGGCGACGAGGAGCGCCGCCTCGGCGAGTTGTCGCAGCTGCTTTCCAGTAGCGGCGACGATGCCATCGAAAAGCTGCGCCAGCTGTTCGACAAGCAGAAGAAGCTCGAGCGCGAGCTGGAATCCTTGCGCGCCAGGGCCGCCGGCAGCGCCACCGCGGAGCTGGCCGGCAGCGCGCACGATGTCGACGGCATCAAGATCGTCGCCGCACGGCTGGAGGGGCTGGACGCCAAGGCGCTGCGCGACAGCGTGGACCAGCTCAAGCAGCAACTGGGCGATTGCGTGATCCTGCTGGCGGGCGCGGCGGATGGGCGCGTGTCGTTGATCGCCGGCGTGCACGGCCGCGCGCTGGGCCGCATCAAGGCCGGCGACGTGGTTTCGCACGTGGCGAAGCAGATCGACGGCAAGGGCGGTGGTCGTCCCGACATGGCACAGGGCGGTGGCACGGATGCGCCCGGGCTGTCAACGATCCTGGCGGGCTTGCCGTTATGGGCTGCGGACCAGCTGTCGGCCCGAACCTGACGTCAACCACAATCCCTGCCACTGGTCATGCCTATGCGCATTGCGCCGGTGATGGTTGCTCGCTAGTATCGCTCGAATACCGATGGGCGCCTGCCGCGCACGACCAACCGGTTGTCGCGACAGGTAGCTGGATGGAGAGCCGGGAAGGCGGTAGGGCCTTCGACGGGTCGATCGTCGAACCGCGGTGATGGACGCTCAGGGGTGAGGCACCATCTTCGCGGTCTGGAACCAGGAATTAATGGAGTAGTAACCATGTTGATTCTGACCCGCAGGGTTGGCGAAACCCTGATGATCGGCGACGAGGTGACCGTCACCGTTCTGGGCGTGAAAGGCAATCAGGTGCGCATCGGCATCAACGCGCCGAAGAACGTCGCCGTGCATCGCGAAGAGATCTACCAGCGCATCAAGGGCGAACACGAAGCAGGTGGCGGTTCCGCCTCCGGCGGCGACGAACACTGATCGCGGCATCCGGGCTTTACCTCAAGCCGGTCGGCGGTTATCCTTGCCGACCCTGCCGCAGCACCACAAACCCGGAGAGATGCCCGAGTGGCCGAAGGGGCTCCCCTGCTAAGGGAGTATAGGGTCAAAAGCCTTATCGAGGGTTCGAATCCCTCTCTCTCCGCCAGATACGCAAAACGCCCCCTCGTGGGGCGTTTTGCGTATCTGGCGGAGAGAGAGGTGTGGACGAAACCTCTGGGTGACTCGGCGCATCCTGCGCCTTACCCTTCCGCGCTGCGCGCTCCAGGGCCAGCAGCTGCGCCGCTGTTCGCTCCGGCATCCTGCCTCCGCGAGCGACCGATTCGCCGGGAGCGAACCGGGACAGCCGAAGGCTGGCCCCGTAGCGCGTAGCGCGAAGGGGTGAGCCCCATGGATGGGGCGAACAATCCCTCGTGTCATGGCAACGCAGCGCTGATCGAAGAGAACCTCCGTGGCGATTCTGCCGAGATTCCGTTCGCGCTGAGCGTAGCTTGCGATAGCAAGCGAAGTCGAAGCCGACAGCCCTTCGACTTTGGCCCTGCGGGCCTACGCTCAGGGCGAACGGTGAGTGGTAAGGCTGAACCTTGTCGCCGAACGGTAGCCCACACAAAAAAAGCCGCGACATTCCTGTCGCGGCTTTTCGCTTCACTTCAAGCCATGGCTCTTACCAGATCTTCACCCGCTTCTCCCCATCCCGCACCATCGCGTCGCCACCCTTGCACTGGAACGCCTCGGCGAACGCGGGCATGTTGGACGGCGCGCCGATCGCGCGGAATTGCGCGGGAGCGTGCGGGTCGGTGTTGAGCAGGGTGAGCTGGGCCTCGGGGCGGATGCTGCCGCGCCACACGCGGGCCCAGTTGAGGAAGAAGCGCTGGCCCTGGGTGTAGCCGTCGATCCTGGCCTTCGCCTCGGCGGGATTCTTCGCCAGCGCCATCTGCAGCGCGTCGAACGCCACGTTGAGGCCGGCCAGGTCGCCGATGTTTTCGCCCATGGTGAGGCGGCCGTTGACGTGCTTGCCGGGCAGCGCCTCGTAGCCGTCGAACTGGGCGGCCAACTTGTCGGCGCGCGCGTCGAAGGCCTTGCGGTCGGCGTCGGTCCACCAGTTCGCGTTGTTGCCCTTCGCGTCGAACTTGCTGCCCTGGTCGTCGTAGCCGTGGCCCATCTCGTGGCCGATCACCGCGCCGATGCCGCCGTAGTTCAGCGCGTCGTCGGCCTTGGCGTCGAAGAACGGCGATTGCAGGATCGCGGCTGGGAACACGATCTCGTTCTTCTGCGGGCTGTAGTAGGCGTTCACCGTCTGCGGGGTCATGCCCCATTCGTCGCGGTCCACCGGCTTGCCGATCTTGCCCACCATGTAGTCGTAGTTGAACTTGCGCGCGGCCTGCACGTTTGCGTAGTAGTCGCCGGGCTTGAGGGTGAGGCCGCTCCAGTCGCGCCACTTGTCGGGGTAGCCGATCTTGGGCGTGAAGCTGGCCCATTTCTCCAGCGCCTTCTTCCTGGTGGCGTCGCTCATCCAGTCGAGCTTCTCGATGCGCGCCTTGTAGGCGGCGCTGAGGTTCGCCACCAATTCCTGCGCGCGCTGCTTGGAGGCGGCGGGGAAGTGGTCGGCCACGTACAGTTCGCCCAGCGCCATGCCCATGCTGCCGTTGACGGTGCCGAGCACGCGCTTCCAGCGAGCCTGCATCGCCTGCTGGCCGTTCAGCGCCTTCTCGTTGAACGCGTAGTCTTCCTGCTGGAACGGCTTGGAGAGGTAGGGAGCGGCGGCGTCGATGGCGTGGAAGCGCAGGTAGGCCTGCCATTCGGCCACCGGCGTCTGCGCCAGCATGCGGTCGAACTCCGCGAAGAACTTCGGCTGGCTCAGCGAGAAGCCGTCGCCCACGTTCGCGCCCTGCGCCTTGAAGAACGCGGCCCAGTCGAAGTGCGGGGTGACCCGGTCGGCCTCGGTGATGCTCACGTAGTGGTAGCGGTTCTCGGGCTTGCGCATCTCGGTGGGCACCAGCGAGGCGGCGGCGAGTTTCGTCTCGAACGCCAGCACGGACTTCGCTTGCGCGTGTGCTGTGGCCGCTGGCGTGCCGGTCAGCTCGAACAGCTTGGCGATGTGCGCCACGTAGGCGCCGCGGATCTTCGCGAAGTCGGGCTTGCTGTAGTAGTCGGGCGTGGGCAGGCCGAGGCCGCCCTGGCCGGCGTAGGCGATCTCGCGGCTGGAATCCTTGAAGTCGCCGTTGCCATAGAAGCGGAACGCCACCGCGTGGCCCTGCGCGTAGCTGTCGCGGATATAGGCGGCGATGCCGGCGCTGTCCCTGAGGCCGGCGATGCGCGCCAGCGTCGGCTTGATCGGCGCGTAGCCGGCCTTGTCGATGGCCGCCTCGTCCATGCCCGAGGCATACAGCCAGCCGATCTTCTGCTCGATCGAACCGGGCTTGGCCTGCGCGACGTGCTTGGCCGCCTGCTCCACGATCGTGTGCTGGATGTCAAGGCTGTCCTCGCGCAGCGCGTCGAACGAGCCCCAGCGCGTGCGGTCGGCGGGAATCGGGTGCGCGGCCACCCACTTCGCGTTGACGAAGCCGTTGAAGTCCTGGCAGGCGTCGATCTTCGTATCCAGCTCGCGGATGTCGAACGAGGTGGCAGGCGCGGCGATCGCGCCGGTGGTGAGCGACAAGGCGACGGCCAGTGCCAGCGGCTTCGTGTAGCGATGGGTCATGCAGGTGATCCTCGGAGCGTTGCGGTTCCGCGCGATGCACGGGTGAAAGAATTTGCGAAACCGCAGGCTAGGGCAAATCCGCGGGCAGGCCACAGTGACTTAGGTCATGGATGCGCGGGCGCATGGCGGCGACGATGGTCACGGTCGCCAGCCTCGGCGGCGAGCATCTACTATCCGCGCATGCCCGAATCTGCCCACCCCGTTTTCCGTCCGGCCACCACGGCCGATATCCCCGCCATCGTGGCCCTGGTCGAATCCGCCTATCGCGGCGATTCCGGCCGCCGCGGCTGGACCACCGAATCCGACCTGCTGGACGGCCAGCGCACCGATGCTGCCGGCGTCGCGGCGCTGCTGGACCAACCCCTCGGCATGGTGCTGCTGGCCGAGCGCGACGGCGTGTTGCAGGCCAGCTGCCACATCGAGCGGCATGGCGATTCCGGCTACTTCGGCATGTTCGCGGTCGATCCCGCGCAGCAGGGCGGCGGTCTCGGCAAAGCCGTGCTGGCCGAGGCCGAGCGCATCGCGCGCGAGTCGTGGGAGTGCCGCGCGATGCACATGACGGTGATCGTGCAGCGCGCGGAGCTGATCGCCTGGTACGAGCGCCGCGGCTATCGCCGCACGGGCGAGTACCAGCCGTTCCCCTACGGCGACGAGCGTTTCGGCATCCCGCGCCGCGACGACCTGCGCTTCGAGGTGCTGCGCAAGGAATTCGCCGGAGTGCCGGCATGAGCCTGATGGATGAGGGCTGGGTGCGCGTGGGTACGCGCAGCGAATTGCTGCCGGGCGAATTCACGGTGGTGTTCGACGGCGACACGCCGATCGCCGTGTACAACATCGACGGCGATCTGTACGCGATCGAGGACGTCTGTACCCACGATGGCGGCGACCTCGCCGGCGGCGAGGTGTTCGGCTTCGAGGTGGAATGCCCGCGCCACGGCGCGCGCTTCGACTTGAGGTCCGGCGCGGTGACACGCCCGCCCGCGGTGGAACCGGTGAGCTGCTTCCCGGTGCGCGAGGAAGCCGGCGCGATCTGGACGCGCGACGACCGCTGAACGGGGTGGATCTTTTGCGATCTTCCTTGACCGCTGAAATCGAACGGACGGCCATCCAAGGCCGCACTTTTCAGAAGTGGTAGACGAAGGCCAGTGACTCGGTGAACTGATTGCGCGAGCCGTACTGGCGCACCAGCGGGCTGGCTGCGGCATCGCCGAGCAGGCGGCCGTATTCCAGCGATGCAGCCAGCCCGGTGTGCTGGCTGGTTGGCAGGAACAGGTCGTACTCCAGTGCAGCGAGCTCGCTGCCCGTGTCCGGTTGCCACACCGGCACGCCCAGCGCCTGCGCCGAAACCGGCGTGATGCCGAAGAAGCGCCGCATCGCCACGCCGTTCATGGCCTGCCAGCGCAGCTGCAGCGACTGCTCCACGAGACCGATCTTGGGCGGATCCCATTCCGCGTACAGCTCCAGGTAGGCGCCCGCACCGTTGATGTCGTGGCTGAGGCGCATGCCGGCATCCAACTGCTTGCTGAAGTCCCATTCCAGATAGCCGCCGCCGGTGGCGCGCGGCGCCAGCGTGGGGATCATGCCGGCCAGCCGGCCGAGGTCGTCGTGGTCGCGGCCCCACTGGAAGTCGCCATACAGGCCGCCGTGCAGGTGCGCGTCGCGGATCAGGTCGTACTGCAGGCCGTCCTCGGTGGACAGGCTGAAGCCGTATTGCGGCAGTTCGATGTCAACGAACGGGATCGGGTCGCTGCGGTGCGTGCGCGCACCAGCCCAGCTCGGCATGCGCTGCACGCCGGCACCGATCGCCAGCGTCGGAACGTCGGCGGAGTCGGCCAGCGCGCCGAACGGCAGCGACAGGCACAGCAGGGCAGGCAGCAGGCGGGAGCGGATGACGGACATTGGGCAGCAGCGATGGGGAGCCGAATCAGCTTAACGGCCGTACGCGCGTCCGGTTGTCAGCGATCCATCTCCGCTCAGCAGCGGTTCGGCTCGCGATCATGGGCCGGTCGGGGGAAAGGGCGCCGAAAGGCAGCTTGCCTACCGTGACACTCATCATTGTTGCGAGCGTGCCCCCCGATGCCCGTTTCCGGCTGGACCATCCTGTGCGACTTCGACGGCACCATCTCCGTCGAGGACGTGATCGACTCGCTGCTCGACCGCTTCGGCCGGCCGGGCTGGGAAGTGCTGGAGCAGGACTGGCGCGCCGGCCGCATCGGCTCGCGCGAGTGCATGGCCGGCCAGGTCGAGCTGCTGCAGATGACCCGCACCGAGCTGGACGAGCACCTGCGCGAGCTGTGGATCGATCACGCCTTCCCGGGCTTCGTGGCGAAGGCGCGCGAGCTCAACGTGCCGATCCGCATCGTCAGCGACGGCCTCGACTACGCGATCCACCAGATCCTCGGCCGCTACGGCCTGGACGATCTGCCGCTGGCCGCGAACCACCTTTCGCCCGCCACACCGCCGAAGCAGTGGCAGCTCACCTCGCCGTTCCGGGCCGAAGGCTGCCGCAGCGGCACCTGCAAGTGCGCCTGCGTGGCGCAGGCGCGCACCACGGGCGCAAAGACCCTGCTGATCGGCGACGGCGCCTCGGACTTCTGCGCGGCCGACCGCGTGGACTTCGTGTTCGCCAAGCACCGCCTGATCGAGCATTGCCGCGCCGCCGGCATCCCGTACATGCCGATCACCGGCTTCGAGGACGCGCTGGAATACCTGCCGCGCCTGCTCGACGGCACGCTGGCGCACCACGCGCGCTATCACGAAGCGGCGGCGGCCTGAGCGGCCGCTTCGCCGGTTTCATCGAATCTCCTGTAACACCCTCCGCAACCGTTCCCCCGGATCGATACCCATGAACATCGACAAGAACGCCGTCGGTTTCATCGACGACGCGCAATTGCTCGCCGACGAGGCCAAGTACAGCTCCTTCGGCGACACCGTGCATTACGTGGACCCGCCGAAGATTTTCCGCCACGGCGAAGGCAGCTACATGTACGACACGGCGGGCACGCCGTTCCTCGACCTGCAGATGTGGTATTCGGCGGTCAACTTCGGCTACGGCAACAAGCGCCTCAACGACGCGTTGAAGAAGCAGATCGACGTGCTGCCGCAGGTGGCCAGCCAGTACCTGCACCAGACCCGCATCGAGCTGGCCAAGACGATCGCGCTGGACGCGAAGAAGAAGTTCGGCCTCGACGGCCGCGTGCACTTCAACGTGGGCGGCGCGCAGGCGATCGAGGATTCGCTGAAGCTGGTGCGCAACTACAAGAACGGCAAGAGCCTGATGTTCGCGTTCGAGGGCGGCTACCACGGCCGCACCCTGGGCGCTTCGTCGATCACCTCCAGCTACCGCTACCGCCGCCGCTTCGGCCACTTCGGCGAGCGCGCGATGTTCCTGCCGTTCCCTTACCCGTTCCGCCGTCCCAAGGGCATGACGCCGGAAGAGTATTCCGACAGCTGCGTGCGCCAGTTCGAACGCCTGTTCGAGACCGAATACAACGGCGTGTGGGACCCCAAGACCAACCAGTGCGAATACGCCGCGTTCTACGTCGAGCCCATCCAGGGCACCGGCGGCTACGTCGTGCCGCCGATGGGTTTCTTCAAGGGCCTGAAGAAGGTGCTGGACCAGTACGGCATCCTGATGGTGTCCGACGAGATCCAGATGGGTTTCTGGCGCACCGGCAAGCTGTGGTCGATCGAGAATTTCGGCGTGACGCCGGACATCGTGGTGTTCGGCAAGGCGCTGACCAACGGCCTGAACCCGCTGTCCGGCCTGTGGGCGCGCGAAGAGCTGATCAACCCGACCCTGTTCCCGCCGGGCTCGACCCACAGCACGTTCAATTCCAATCCGCTGGGCACCTCGCTGGGTCTGGAAGTGATCAAGATGGGCTACGAGCTGGACTACGAGACCACGGTGCCGAAGAAGGGCGCGCACTTCCTCGAAGGCCTGCGCGAATTGCAGAAGAGGCACAAGGAAATCGGCGACGTCGACGGCCTGGGCCTGGCGCTGCGCGCCGAGATCTGCACCGAGGACGGCTTCACGCCGAACAAGGCCCTGCTCGACAAGATGGTCGACATCGGCCTCGCCGGCGACCTCGAGCACAACGGCAAGAAGATCGGCCTCGTGCTCGACGTGGGCGGCTGGTACAAGAACGTGATCACGTTCGCGCCATCGCTGGACATCACGCACGAAGAGATCGACCTGGCGATGAGCTTGCTGGATCAGCTGCTGACGAAGGCCAAGAAGGGCTGATTGGCCGGCCGCGCTTCAAACGAAAGGCCCGGCGGGAAACCGCCGGGCCTTTTGCTTTCTTCCTCCTTCTCCAGGGAGAAGGTCGATCCGTGTCGATTTGTCTACTGGTCGTTCGTTGCATGGGTGGAAGGGTGCGCGGCCAAGGCGTACGACGTCCGGAACCGAGAAGGAGCGCAAGCCGTGGAACGCGAGTGGCGGTCATTCGCGTCGGCAGCATCCATCGGGGTACTTCAACTTGATATGGAGCAGCCTGCCATGAACAACATTGTTCGAACTGCTTTTCGGCCGTTTGCCGCCGGCGCGGTCGCCGTCTTGATCGGCATGTATGGCGTGACGTCCCGCGCGGCCGACGCGACCGCGCCATCCGCCGCGCCTCCGGTGGCTGCACCACCCGCCGGCACGTACCACATCGACAAAGCCCATGCGAGCCTCCAGCTTCGTGTAAATCACATGGGATTTTCGACGTACACCACGCGATTCAGTCGCTTCGATGCGACGCTGGCGTTTGACCCGGCCAACATACCTGCGTCCAAGCTGGTGGCTACCGTCGAAACCGCCTCGCTGGAAATGGATGCGGCACCGAAGATGTGCATCGATATCGTGAAGGGGCCGCAGCTTCTCGACGCGGCGAAGTTTCCCAGAATCGTCTTCCGCTCGAAAAAAATCCGAATGACCGGTGCAAAGTCGTTCGAGATCGAGGGCACCCTGGATCTGCACGGTGTCACCCGTCCATTGACGTTGGCCGGCACTTACAACGGCGGCTACGCGGGAATACCCGGCATGGATCCGCATGCGCGCATTGGATTTTCCGCGCACGGAGCCTTCAAGCGCTCGGACTTCGGCATGGGATTCGGTGTGCCTGCGCCGGGCACGACGATGGGGGTTGGCGACTTGGTCGACGTGGCCCTGGAAGCCGAGTTCATCGGGCCGGCGTTGGCGAACACTGCTGGCAAGTCGCACTGACGTTCGTTATGAAATGCGGGAAAAGATGGAAAAGACATCAGGAACAACAAGTAGTGCCGCAAGGTGCATCTAGCGCGCAGGATGCGCGCCTGCTCTTCGGGGCCCCTCGGCGGCGATGAGACGTGGACGATCAGGCCGCGTAGCGGGCATCGCCAGGGAGGGCGATGCCTTTTCGCGCGGGCAGGAGCCCGCTCGAAAAGCCCGGCCGCGACTCACGGACTTTCCGGCCATGGATGGACGGAAAGCGACGCCGCGGGGTGGCCTTCTCTTTTGGCTACTTTTCTCTTGGCCACGCAAGAGAAAAGTAGCTCGGGCGCCGGCAGGCGCACGAAGCTGCTTTGAAACTTGCGAGAGCGCAGGGGAACAGCCCCTCTCCCCCGGCCCCTCTCCCACGAGTGGGAGTGGGGAGCAAAACGGGAAGTTTACGGGGCCCGCTTCAACGCCAGCACGGCGTTCAGCCCCCCGAACGCGAACGAGTTGCTGAGCACCGCCCGCACCGGCATCTCGCGCGCCGTGTTCGGCACGTAATCGAGATCGCAAGCCGGATCGGGCTTGTCGAGGTTCGCGGTGGGCGGCACCACGTTCTCGCGCAGCGCGCCGATTGCGGCCACCAGTTCCAGCGCGCCGGAAGCCCCCAGCGCATGGCCATGCATCGACTTGGTCGAGGACACCGCAAGCTTGTCGGCATGCGTGCCGAACGCAAGGCGGATGGCCCGTGTCTCGGTGCTGTCGTTGGCCTGGGTGCCGGTGCCGTGGGCGTTGATGTAGTCCACGTCCTCGGGGTTGAGTTCCGCTTCGGCGAGCGCCTGGCGCATCGCGCTGGCGGCGCCTTCGGCGCTGGGCATCACGATGTCGCTGGCGTCGGCGCTCATGCCGGCGCCGGCGAGCTCGGCGAGGATGGTGGCGCCGCGCGCGCGGGCGTGTTCCAGCGATTCCAGCACGAAGATGGCGGCGCCTTCGCCCAGCACCAGGCCGCGGCGGTTCGCGCTGAACGGCCGGCAGGTGTCGTCGGACAGCACGCGCATCGCTTCCCACGCGCGCAGCGCGCCGTAGCTCAGGCATGCCTCGGTGCCGCCGGTGACCGCCACGTCAGTCATGCCGTAGTGGATCATCTGCGCCGCCTGGATGATCGCGTGGTTGGCCGAGGCACAGGCGCTGGCCACCGCATAGGTGGGGCCGCGCAGACCGTAGGCGATGCTGATCTGGCTGGCCGAGGCGTTGGTCATCAGCCGCACGATGGTAAGCGGATGGGTGCGGCTGGCCTTCTCCGCGTAGATCCGGCGGCTCTGCTCGTCCTGGGTGGTCTCGCCGCCCACGCCGGTGCCCACCACCACGGCGGTGCGCTGGCCGAGGCCGTCGCGGGCGAAATCGATGCCGGAATGCGCGATCGCCTCGCGCGCCGCGTGCAGCGCGAATTCCGAGGTGCGGTCGAGCAGGGGCAGGGTGCGCTCGTCGATGCCGGTGGCGGGGTCGAAGCTTTCCGGCACCTGGGCGGCGATCTTCACGCGCAGCGTGTCGCTGTCACGATGGCGCAGCGGGCCGATCGCGCTGCGTCCCTCGCGCAGGCCCTGCCACAGCGCGCGAGCGCCCACGCCCAGCGGGCTTATCGCGCCCATGCCGGTGATGACGACCCGGCGTGTCTCGATGGTGGGCATTACGCGTTGCCTTCGCCGCTGGCCGCCTTTTCGTCCAGCGCCTTCTGCACGGCGTCGACCAGGCTCTGCGCGGTGTCGCTGTCGAAGTTGGCGCCCTGCTGCTCGGGGAAGTGGATGTCGAAATGCTCCTCGATGTCGAAGATCAGCTCGATCGCCTCCAGCGAGGCGATGCCCAGGTCCTTCAGCGTGGACTCGGGCTTGACGTTCGCCACGTCGACCTTGGCCTGCTTGGCGATGATCTCGAACACTTGCTGCTGGGTCGTTCCGGTCATGACGGATCCTTGGTGGCAGGCGACAATAGGCGGGTCCGCGCCGGACGTTCCGGCACGGGCATGCCCCATACAGTCTAGGCAAACTGGCTTACTCATGCCTTTCATTTCGCAACTGGAACCGGACGCATTGCTCACTGCGTTCATGATGGAGCCGCCCATCGGCTTCGTGGTGGAGCGCTCGCCCCAAGGCATGCCGGGTTTCGTGGCGCCATTCGACCTGCTGACCACGGCCGACGACGCGTTGCGCCGCCGCGTGGCCGCGCTGCCGCTTGCCCGGTACTGGCGCCGCCTGCTCTCCTGGCGCACCCGCTTCGCCGGCACCACGGTGTCCGAGTACGCGCCGCTGCCGGCCGAAGTGGCGCCGGTCGAACTGGCGAAAGGGCTGAAGGCCGCCTGGGGGCACGAGTGCCGGCTGCTGATCGTGAAGGACATCGCGCAGGACTCGCCGCTGCTCGGCGACGCCGAGAACGCCCACGCGCGCGCCTTCGCCCATGCTTGCGAGGCGGAAGGCTTCGTGCTGCTGGAAGGCCAGGCGCTGGCCTACGTGACTATCGACTTCGGCTCGGACGACGACTACCTTGCCAAGCTCAGCTACAGCCGGCGGAAAAACCTCCGCCGCAAGCTGCGCTCGCGCGCGAATCTCGACATCGAGGTGGTGCATGCCGGCGACGCGCGCTTCCTCGACGAGGCAACGCTGGCGGCGTACTACACGTTGTTCGACGCCGTGTATGCGCAGAGCGAGATCCACTTCGACCGCCTGAGCCTGGATTTCTTCCGCCGCGTGCTGCGCGACGCTATCAGCGGCGGAGTGCTGTTCGTCTACCGGCACGCAGGCGAGATGATCGGCTGGAACCTGTGCTACGAGCACGGCGGCAAGCTGATCGACAAGTACGTCGGCTTCGCCTACCCGGAAGCGCGCGAGCACAACCTCTATTTCGTGAGCTGGATGCACAACCTGGGCTATGCGCGCGAGCGGGGCCTGACGCACTACGTGGCCGGCTGGACCGACCCCGAGGTGAAAGCCTTCCTGGGCGCCAGCTTCACCTTCACCCGCCACGCGGTGTACGCGAGGAATCCCGTGCTGCGCACGCTGCTGCGCAAGCTGGGCGGGCATTTCGAGAGCGACCGAAGCTGGCAGGAGTCAGTGGAGAAAGACGATGAGTGAATGTCGTGCGGCGTGGCGCGGCCGAGTGGATCCCTCTCCCTTCGGGAGAGGGTGCCGACCTGCAGACGCAGGAGCGTCTGCGGAACGGCGGAGCCGGCCCCGAAGGGGTGAGTCGCCATGGATGGCGCGAATCCAGGCGGGTGAGGGTGCGCCCGAAGCGAGGCGTTGCGATTCGGCCGGACCCTCACCCCAACCCCTCTCCCGATGGGAGAGGGGCTATATGGCGAGGTGCGCATGAACGCCCAAGCGCAACGCCCCGTAGTGCTGGACATCGACGGTTCGGTGGGCGATCTGCCGAACCGCCTCGTGCTGCCGCTGGCCGAATGGCAGGAGGCGATCCGCTTCGGCTGCTCGCTGGCCACCATGCGCCGCTTCCGCGCGCTGCTGGACGCGCAGCTGCCCGCACGCTACGGCACCGTGTTCACCGGTTCGGGCGATTTCCATCACCTGAGCTGGCCGCTGATCGCGCGGCTCCAGCCCGCCACGCCCATCCAGGTGGTTGTGCTGGACAACCACCCCGACAACATGCGCTTCCCGTTCGGCGTGCACTGCGGTTCCTGGGTGCGCCGCGTGGCCGCGCTGCCCTTCGTCGAGCACGTGCACGTGCTGGGCATCACCTCGCACGACATCGGTGCGGGTCATGCGTGGGAGAACTACCTGACCCCGCTGCTGCGCGGCAAGCTCACGTACTGGAGCATGGGCGTGGACACCGGCTGGTCGCGCCGGCTGGGTATCGCGCGTGCGTTCCGCGGTTTCGACACGCCGGACACGCTGGTCGACGCCTTCGTCGAAGCCCAGCGCACGCAGACGCTGCCGACCTACCTGACCATCGACAAGGACGCGTTCGCGCCCGAGGTGGCACGCACCAACTGGGACCAGGGTCGCCTGCAGATCGATCACGCCTTGGCGCTGATCGGCAGCCTGCGGCAGGGCCTTGCCGGCAGCGACATCAACGGCGAGGTCTCGCACTACCGCTATCAGGCCTGGTGGAAACGCAAGCTCTCCGCGATGGACGAGCAGCCCGAGATCGACCCCGCCCAGCTCGTCGGCTGGCAGGCGCAGCAGCATGCGTTGAACCTCAAGTTGCTGGAAGCCATCGAGGCAAGACAGTAGGAGCGCACCCTGTGCGCGAAGGCTCTTGGCTCCGGTCAAACGTCAGAGCCACCGCGCACGACCGAAGGAAGTCCCTTGTGGACAGGTTGCGCTCCTTCCGTTGGATCAGGTGGTGCGAAGCACGACTTCCAGCACGCCGCAGATCGCCTCCATGTCCGCCTCGGTGAGCCATTGGCTGTTGCCGATGCTGAGGCTGCGCGCCGCGAAGTCGCGGGCGTTCGGCACGGCGGTCGCGGGCACGATGCCGTGGAGGTAGGCGTAGTCGGGCAGGGGGTGGATGAACAGGCGGCTCACGCCGAGACCGGATTGCCACAGCTGCTCCAGCACGGCGTCGCGGCGGCGCTGGTCGGGCAGCAGCAGGAAGAAGAATGGCCAGCTGCCACGCGCGCCGGCGGGGTCGTCCAGCACGGTGACGCCGGAAATCGCCCGCAGGCGCGGCAGGTGCTGCTGCGCACGCGCAGTGCACTGTTCGATGAAGGCGGGCAGGCGCCGGGCGGCATGCGCGCCCACGGCTTGGCGCCAGCGGCCAACGGCGTGCAGGGGCAACGGCAGGGCGAAGTCGTCGCCCACCGCGGCCACCGGGTCGCCGCGACGCAGTGCGCTGCGCAGCGGGTTGCCGTAAGCCAGGCGCAGGCCGCGCGGGCGGTACAGCGCGGCGTAGCCCAGCAGCTCCGCGCTGCGGCGCAGTTCCCAAGCAGGCCGGTACGGCGCGATGCGCGCGGCGGTGTGCGCCAGTCGTTCGCGCAGTTCGGGATCGCGCGCGGCGAGCAGGCCGCCTTCATAGATGGAGAGACCCTTGCCTGCTGCCAGGCTGAAGAAGCCGATATCACCGGCGAGGCCCACGCTGCTGCCATCCCTGCGCGCGCCCAGTGCCTGGGCGGCATCCTCGATCACGTGGGCGCCCACGTTGTTGGCCACGGCCAGCGCGTCGTCCACGTCGGCGACGCGACCGGCGAGGTGGGTGGGCAGGATCGCCAGCGTGCGCTCGTCGCAGGCGGTGCGCAGCGCATCCGGATCCATGTCGTAATGGCCGAAACGCAAGTCGCACGGCACCGGCTCCAGTCCGGCCTGGTGCACGGCCAGCGGCACCAGCGGGCAAGTGTAGGCGGGCATCACCACGCGGCGACGCGCAGGCTTCAGTTCGCGCAATGTGGCGAGCGCGATCAGCAGCGCGGCGGTGCCGGAGCAGGCGAGTGCCAGCGGTGGAGTGCCAAGCTGCGCGGCGACATCGGCGGTCAGCGTGGCCGCGCCGGGGCGCAGGTCGGCCAGCTTCAGCGGCAGGCCCGCGGTGGGTGGCAGTTCGTGGCGGCGACGGGGCAGCATGTGCGCGGCCGGGTCTCAGGCCCGTGCCGGGCTTTCGTCCGCGTCCGGCTCGTGCTCGCGGCTCTCGGCCAGCCCCAGGCAGACGATGCCGGCGACGATGGCGATGGCGCCCAGCACGTGCGGCAGCCTGAGCGGCTCGTGAAACAGCCATATCGACAGCAGCATCACCGACACCACTTCCAGGTGCGAGGCGGCGAAGGCGGGGCCGATGGGCGCATGCTTGAGCAGGGTCATCCAGGTGAAGAAAGCGCCGACGTAGGCGACCACGGCGCCGTAGATCCAGGGCTTGCCGAACAGGCGCAGCAGCCAGGCCGTGTTGGCCTCCACCGGCAGCGCATGCATGCCGGCGTACTTGAAGCTGATCGCGCCCACCGAATCGAACAGCACCAGCACCAGGAAACCGATCAGGTAGAACCAGCCGCGCTTCATCCGCCAACTCCCACGATCGCCACGCCCAGCGTCACCAGCAGGATGCCGGCCACGCGCAGGCGGGTGAACTTCTCGCCGAACAGGAAGCGCCCGGCCACCATGATCGCCACGATGTTGATCGAGCCGAGCAGGATCGCCTCGGAAAGGTGCAGCAGCGAGAGGAAGGCGATCCAGATCAGGAACTCGACCACGTAGCTGGCGATGCCCAACCAGATCCACGGTCGCCGCGCCATGTACAGCCAGCGCGCCAGTCCATCGCCGGCCGCGGGATCGCCGGCGGCCGCCTTGAACGCGAGCTGGCCACCGGTATCGAGCACCACGTTCAGCACCCAAAGCAGGGCGACGAGCGGAGTGATGGAACCCGTCGGCATGTCAGGCCGCGACGCGCTGGGGGATGTCGGCTGCGGCGACGCGGTCGAAGAACGCGGCGGAGCGCTCGACCAGGGTGCGGCGGTCGCGGTCGATGGTGATCATGTGGTAGCTGTCGTCCAGCAGCAGCAGCTCGACCGGCGCGCTGACCTCGCGCATCACCAGCTCGGCGTTCTTGATGCTGGCGACGTCGTCCTCGCTGGCGTGCGCCACCAGGCAGGGCGCGGTGACCTGCGAGAGCTGGCGGCGCACCGCGGCGGACAGGCCGTACATCTCGGCCAGCGAATACCAGGGGTTGCCGGGCAGGCCGGCGGCGGCGCTGTCGCCGCCCAGCATCGCGGCGCTGACCTGCGCGCGCAGGCGCTCGTCGCGGATGCCGTAGGGCGGCTGTTCCATGAAGCTGCGGTCGCGGCCGATGCCGAGCTTCTTCAGCAGCGGCAGCATGAAGGACATGCGCGCCATCCGCGGGATGCTCCAGCCGTCGTAGCGGAAGGTGGCGCCGTAAACGCCCACGCCCGCGATCTGCCCGGGCCGATCGGCGGCGAGCTTGAGCGAGAGCAGGGCGCCCATCGACAGGCCGCCCACGAACAGGTGATCGACCTTCTCGCGCAGCGCGTCGGCGGCCTGCTCCACGCTGGCGTACCAGTCGCGCCAGCCGGTGGCGAGCAGATCCTCGGCGTTGCCGCAGTGGCCGGCCAGCTGCATGCCGTGCACGGTGTAGCCGGCGCGGTTCAGGCCCTTGCCGAGCAGTTTCATCTCCATCGGCGTGCCGGTGAGGCCGTGGATCAGCAGCACGCCGCTGCGGCCACCTTCGAAGAAGAAATCGGTTTGCTGGATCACGCGCGATACCCAAGACGATGCGAGCCGCATCGGCGGCTTTTCAGGTATGCATGTTCGTGGGGGGCGGTTTCTTCAGTCTTTCGGCGTGGGGCGTGTATCCGCGCCAGTGATCGCTTCTCCCGCTTGTGAACGTGGGGAGGAGACTGGCCGGTGGGGCTGGAGAAGGGGCTCTGACTTCTATCGTCTGTGCGACATTCAGAGCGGTTTCGCACCGCTGACGCGGCGCGAGCTACTTTTCTCTTGCGTGGCCAAGAGAAAAGTAGCCAAAAGAGAAGGCCACGCCGGGGCGGCGCTTGCCGAGCATCCCTGCCCGGCAAGTCCGTGAGTCGAGGCCGGGCTTTTCGAGCGGGCTCCTGCCCGCGCGAAAAGGCGGGCCCATCCCTGGGCTCGCCCGCTGCGCGGCCTCTTCGTCCCCACCTCACCGCCGCCCCAGGGGCCCCGGAACAGCAGGCGCGCATCGTGCGCGCCAGAAGCTGAAGCAAGAGCAAGCTCG
>Ga0068856_100000013_pt1 | contig 165611 bp, 147 predicted proteins | sample KBSCornC62_FD_66595 | JGI IMG/M metagenome (GOLD analysis project Ga0068856, IMG submission 66595) | Corn rhizosphere microbial communities from Kellogg Biological Station, Michigan, USA - KBS Corn C6-2 | ecosystem: Host-associated > Plants > Roots > Rhizosphere > Soil ...
GAAGCGGCGGGCGATACGCCGCTGCTCTGGGTCATCCGCGAACAATTGCAGATGACCGGCACGAAATTCGGTTGCGGCGCCGGCCTGTGCGGCGCCTGCACGGTGCACATCAACGGCGAAGCCGTCAGGTCCTGCCAGACCTCGCTCAGCGAAGCCACCGGCAAGAAGATCACCACCATCGAAGGCCTCAGCGCCAAGGGCGATCATCCCCTGCAGAAGGCATGGATCGCCGAGCAGGTGCCGCAATGCGGTTACTGCCAGTCCGGGCAGATCATGCAGGCGGCCTCGCTGCTGTCGAAAAACTCCGATCCGACCAAGGAAGAAGTGGTTGCGCACATGGACGGCAATCTCTGCCGCTGCATGACCTATTCGCGCATCCAGAAGGCCATCATGCGCGCAGCCTCCGAAATGCGCACCGCGTCCACGGCCACCGATCGGAGAGCAACATGAATACGCACGTGAAAATCAGCACCGACAATGCGGCTCCCGCGACTGCCGATCTCAACCGCCGCTCGTTCCTGGTCGGCAGCGCCGCCGCCGGCCTTGCGCTCGGCTATTCCGCCGTGCCCGGCCTGCTCGGCGCCGACAGCGCGCTTGCAGCAGCGCCCGCCCATTTCGACCCCAGCGTCTGGTACTCGATCGCGCCGGACGGGCTCGTGACGGTGACCTGCGGCAAGGCCGACATGGGCCAGCACATCGCCTCCACCATGTCGCAGATCATCGCCGAAGAGCTCGGCGCGAACTGGAAGGACATGCGGGTCCAACTCGCCTCCAACGATCCGAAGTTCAATGACCCCGTACTCGGCGCCCAGATCACCGGCGGCAGCTGGAGCACGATGATGAACTTCGACGCGATGAGCCGCGCCGGCGCCGCCGGCCGTATCGCGTTGACCGAAGCCGCCGCCGCCTCGATGGGCGTGCCGGCGGGTGAACTCGTGGTGCGCGATTCCGTGATCGCGCATCCGAAGTCGAAGAAGTCGATGACGTTCGCCGAGATCGTCAAGAGCGGCAAGGCCACCAAAACCTTCACGCCCGACGAACTCAAGGCGATCAAGCTCAAGACCGCCGATCAGTATACCATGATCGGCGTCTCGGTGCCGCAGCTCGACATCCCCTCGAAGACCAACGGCACAGCCAAATACGGCATCGACGTGATGTTGCCGGGCATGGTCTACGGCAAGGTCGTGACCCCGCCGGTGCGCTACGGCGCGACGGTGAAATCGGTCGACGACAGCGCGGCGAAGAAGGTGCCGGGCTTCATCAAGGCCGTCACGCTCGACGACAAGACCGCGACGACGACCGGATGGGTGGTGGCGGTGGCCGACACCTACGCCAACGCCCGCAAGGCGGCCGATGCGCTCAAGATCACCTATGACGGCGGTCCGAACGCCAAGCTGTCGAGCGAGTCGCTGCTGACGGAAGCGCGGCGGCTGCAGAAGCTCGATGATTCCGGCCAGTTCTTCGTCAAGGACGGCGACACGGCGGCAGCCTTCGGCACCGCGGCCAAGGTGATCGAGGCGGAATACACCACCAACATCAACATCCATGCGCCGATGGAGCCGATGAACGCCACGGCGCAGTTGCAGGGTGATATCTGGCACATCTACACCGGCAACCAGTTCGCGACGCGCTCCGGCGCGATCGCGGCGGGCGCCGCCGGGGTCGATCCCAAATTCGTCGTGATGCACCAGATGTATCTGGGCGGCGGTTTTGGCCGGCGTCTCGACGCCGACATGACGGTGCCGGCGGTGCAGGCGGCCAAGGCCGTCGGCAAGCCGGTCAAGGTGATCTACAGCCGCGAAAACGACATGACCATGGACTTCTCGCGGCCGCTGACGCTGCAGAAGGTCAAGGCCGGTGTCGACGCCGACGGCAAGCTGATCGCGCTGAACCACGACGTGGTCAGCGCGTGGCCGACCAAGCGCTGGGGAATCCCCGATTTCCTGTCGCCCTCGGTCGACAGGAAGGGTCCGCTCGACGCCTTCACGGTGAACGGCGCGGACTTCTTCTACAGCGTGCCCAACCACAACGTCCGCGCCATCCTCAACGAGATGGCGCACAACGCCACCCCGTCGGGGCAGTTGCGGTCGGTGGCGCCGGGCTGGACGTTCTGGGCGGTCGAAAGCATGGTCGACGAACTGGCGCATGCGGCGGGCAAGGATCCGGCGCAGTACCGCATCGACATGCTGGACGGCAAAGGCAAGAACGACGGGGGTGCGCAACGCTTGCGCAACACCTTGCTCGCCGCGATGGGCATGTCGGGTTACGGCACCAAGGCGCTGCCCAAGGGCGAAGGCATGGGCGTGGCCTGCGTCTCGTCGCAGGAACGCGCCACCGCAAGCTGGACCGCCTGCGTCGCCCATGTCGCGGTGAGCAGCTCCGGCGAGGTCAAGGTCAAGAAGCTGACGGTAGCCACCGACGTCGGCACGCAAGTGCATCCCGACAACATCCGCGCCCAGGTCGAGGGCGCGGCGCTGTGGGGACTGTCGCTGGCGCTGTATGAGAAGGCGACGCTGAAGGATGGCGGCATCGAGCAGACCAACTTCGACACCTACACGCCCTTGCGGATGAGTCAGGTGCCGGAAGTCGCCATCAGCGTCATCGCCAATGGCGAAAAGGCAACCGGCGTCGGCGAGCCGGCGGTGACGGTGATCGCGCCTGCGCTCGGCAACGCGATCTTCAACGCCTGCGGCGCCCGCGTGCGCTCGCTGCCGATCACCGCGGAAGCGGTGAAGGGCGCGATGAAGGCCTGACGCGCACCGCATCGCGATCGACAACGATCCGCCGGGAGTTACGCTCCCGGCGGATTTCTTATTCCGTCATGCCCGCGAAGGCGGGCATCCAGTATCCCGAGGAACCAGTTATTTTAACGAGCGCTGCGGAGTACTGGATCATCCGCCTTCGCGGATGATGACAGTTGTGGGCTGCGCGATCGCTAAAGTTTTAGCATTTCCGGCAAAGCCCCGTTTATCACGCCTCTTAAGCCGTAAAAAACTCGCGCGGGGGTAGCCTTTGCTTCGGCCACTGCCGAGAAGCCGAAGAGGACCCATGACAGCTCTAGCGAACAAGACTTCGACCAAGCGCCGCTTGCTTCTGGCGTCGGATCGAAGCGATCAGAGCAGCGAACTCGCCGATATCCTGCAATCCGTCGGCGACGTCGACACCATCTCGACATCGGATATTCCGGAAAAGCCCGCCGGCGATCTGTCCGGCGTTGTGGTCGATATCAATTTGCGTTCCGCCGAGAGCGTGCAGCGGGTGCGCAACAAGCTGCGCGGCGAGGCCTACCGTGCGCTGCCGCGGCTGTTCGTGCTGGCGGATGCGCTGCATCACAATTCGATGCAGGCGTGGGCGCTGGGCGCCACCGATACGATCTCGCGGCCGTTCGATGCCGGTGCGATCCTCGCCCGCATCCGCTCGGCGTTCCCCGACAGCGATGGATTCGATTCCACCGATCGCGGCCAGACCCTCAACATCGGCGTCGCCGCCGCGCATAAGGTGATGGTCCGGATTTTCGAAAAGCTGCCGGCCGGCGTTCCCCTGATGCTTGCCGACATCGTCGAGGCCGAGAACAAGATCATCAAGGCGATCAAGCATTCCTCGCTCCGCGAATGGCTGACCACGGTCGGCTGCCATCACACCGACAGCTACCGGCATTGCCTGTTCGTCACCGGATTTGCGGTGGCGTTTGCGCAGCATCTCGGCATGCGCGACGACGACCAGCGCCGGTTGGCGCGCGCGGCGCTGCTGCACGATGTCGGCAAGGCCTTCATCCCCGTCGCGATTCTGGACAAGCCGGGCATGCTGTCGATGGAGGAGATGAGCGAGATCCGCGAACATCCGCGGCTCGGCTATGAGGCGCTGTCCGCGCAGGGCGGCTTTCCACCCGAGATGCTCGACGTCATCCTGCACCACCACGAGTTCCTCGACGGCACCGGCTATCCCGACGGCCTCAGCGGCAACCAGATCAGCGATATCGTGCGCCTGACCACGATCGTCGATATCCACGCCGCGCTGGTGGAAAAGCGTGCCTATCGCCTGCCGTTCACCCACGCCAAGGCGTTTGCCGTCATGGAGCAGATGGGCGGCAAGCTCGACCAGCTATTGCTGCAGGCGTTCCGTCCCGTCGCGATGGGGACGTATTGAGCATAGGGCCTGGCGGCCCTGTTCGGTCATTGCGAGCGTTAGCGAAGCAATCCAGAGCCGCAAGGCAATACTGGATTGCTTCGTCGCTGCGCTCCTCGCAATAACAGAAAACTAGCGTCCGCCTTTCGCCAGCCCGGCAAACGGCGCTGCCGCATACACGACATCGCCGCCGACCATGGTCAACACCGACCTGATCCTGCCGATCTCCTTCCCCGGCGCGGTCATGTAGTCGGCTGACAGCACCGCAAGGTCGGCGAGTTTGCCCGGCTCCAGCGTGCCGCGCCTGGAATCGTCATTGGCCATGAACGCGGAATTGCGGGTGTACATCTCCAGCGCCTGGCGGCGGCTCGGAGCCTCCGCCGCGTCGCGCGTCACGGTGCCGCCGATGGTGGTGCCGTCGAGATACCACTCGAGCGCAACGAAGGGATTGTAGGACGACACCCGGTGCGCGTCGGTGCCGCCGGCCACCGTCAATCCCATTTTCATCGCGGTGGCGATCCGCGGCATCGATTTAGCCGCTTCAACGCCGACTTCCTGTTGCAGCCGTTCGCCGCCGAAATAAAGCCCGTCCTGCACGCCCCAGATCAGGCCCAGCGCCTTCATGCGCTTCAGCGAGTCCTCCGAGGCGTTGTAGAGATGCAGCACGGTCCAGCGCAGATCGCGGACCGGGTAATCCTTCTCGATGTCCTCGACGATATCCAGCAGATCATGAACGGTGCGATCCGGATTCCAGTGAATCTGGATGGTGTAGCCCTTTGACGCCGCCCAACGCAGCAGCTCGGACAGCTTTGCCTTGCCGTCCGGCGTGATGTCGCCGTCGGTCCAGTCGGCCCATACCAGGATTTCACCGGGGCCGTTGAAATGCAGCATGGCATCGCCAAAGCCCTGCGGCAGCAATTGCGTCAGGTTCTGCAGATCGGCGAGTTCGCTGCCCGGCTTGGGCGCGCAGAGGTGATAGGCGAGGCGCACCGTGAGCTGTTTGTCGTGCCAGAGCTTGAACACCGCCTGGTAATTGGCGGGATAGACGCTGACCCCGCCGCCGTCGACGATGCCGGTGATGCCGAGACTGTTCATTTCGGTGAAGAATTTTTTGGAGCCGTCGACCTGCTGCGCCAGCGTCGGCTTCGGCAGGTGATCGAAGATCTTGCCGAGCGCGTTGCCATTGGCGATCACGGCGCCGGTCGGCTTGTTGTTGCCGTCGCGCTCCAGCTTGCCGCCGGGCGTCACGTCGGCGTCGTCATGGATGTTGAGCGCGTCCATCGCCTTCGGCGTCAAGAGCAGCCAGTCGTAGAGATGCTGGATATAGACCGGATTATCCGGCGCCGCGGCTTCGACCTCGGCCGCGTTCGGACGGCGTTTTTCGGCAAACTGCTCTTCGGTCCAGCCGCCGGCCACCACGATCCAGGAGCCTGGCTTTTGCGCCGCCGCGGCGGCGTGGATTTTCTCCAGCGCCTGCTTCAGCGACCGCACGCCGATCCAGTTCACCTCGGTGGCAAAGGTTTGCGCGGCGCGGATGCCGTGGATATGGCCGTCGGTGAGGCCGGGAATCACGGTGCGGCCGCCGAGGTCGATCAGCTTTGTTTTGCTGCCGGCAAGCTGCTTCATCGCCGCCGAGGTTCCGGTCGCCAGCACCTCGCCATGTGCGATCGCGATGGCCTGTTGCGTGGAAAAATCCCTGTCGACGGTCAGCACCTTGCCATTGAACAGCACGGTGTCGGCGGTCTGGGCCGAGGCGGTGCCGGCCGGCAGCATCAGACAGATGGCGGACGTGATGACGGAGGCGAGGGCGAGCTTCTTCATGTCTGTTCCCTTGTTCTCGAACTCAAATCTGCAATCTCGCCTCTGTCAGGATCCTGACAGGCGGAAATTCCACGCAATCAATTCGGTCGAAGGCAACACGGACGCCGCCCTGAAAGCGCGCCGCGAACGCCAGCGCTTCGGCGCTATGCTCCGGCGGCGTGCGCATCGCAAGCGTGCAGTGCGGGATCCAGTTGCCGGGCCTGTAGTGCTCGCGGCAGAGCGCCGGGTCGATCGATGCGTGAATCCGGCGATGCATTTCAAGCAGCGCCTGTTTCGGCTCCGGATCGGCCCACAGCGTCGGCGGCGGTCCCGGAAAATGACCGATGCGATTGAACTCGATCTCGATCGCTATTCCTGCCGTGGCGACTTGCCGCATGACGGCGGTCGCCAGCTCTTCCGTCACACCGGGCGTGTCGTATACCGCGAAGGTGATATGCGGCGGATAATTCAGGGCGCGCATCGACGGCTGGTCCTCGAACGCGCTCATCTGCTCCCACAGCGAAGTGATCGCCGCGGCGGAGGCGTTGCTGCTGCTCAGGCTCAGGGCAAACGCCACCGCGCACTCCCTATCCCAGCATCTTGCGCAATTCGGCCTTCGCCACCTTCTCCAGCGTCGAGCGCGGCATTTCATCGACGAAGCGGATCTCGCGCGGCACCTTGAAATCCGCCAGCGCGTTGCGGCAGGCGGTCATGATGGTGTCGTGCAGCTCCGGCGGCGCGCGGTCGACGCCGGCCTGCGGGATGATGAACACGACGGGCACTTCATCCAGCATCGGGTGCTTCTTGGCCACCACGGCGGCTTCGCGCACGCCCGCGATCACAGCGATCACCTGTTCGATTTCGGAGGCCGCGACGTTCTCGCCGCCGACCTTCAGCATGTCCTTGGCGCGGTCACCGAACTTGATGTAGCCGTGATCGAGCAGGGTGACGCGGTCGCCGGTGATGAAATAGCCGTGCTCGTCGAAGCTCTCGCTGGTGGCCTTCTCGTTGTGCAGATATTCCGCGAACAACGACAGTCCCGGAACGCCCTTGATCAGCAGATTGCCGGTACCGCCGACCGGCGTCGCGGCGCCGTCGTCTTCGACGATGCGGATGGCATATTCCGGCGCGGCGCGGCCGATCGACATCGGCGTGTTGGGCTGGTCGACCTCGCCGATGATGCCGTGGGTGATGGTTTCGGTCATGCCCCACCATCCGATGATCTTGACGCCGAAGGCGGAGAACGCCGGCGGATCGTTCACCGCGGTGCCCCAGATCCGGAATTTGTGCTGCTTTGGAATCTCGTGTTCCAGCAGCGCCTTCATGCAGAACGGAATCGTCGAGGTCCAGGTGCAGCCATGCTCCAGCGCCACCGGCCAGAACCGGCTGGCGGAAAACCGTGGCTGGATCACGCAGCTGCCGCCGACCCACAGGCTCGACAGCATCGAATAGGCCAGCGCGTTGGTGTGGAACAGCGGCAGATAGGTCTGGTGCACGTCGCTCTCGTGCAGATCCTGGTGCGCGGCGTTGATCTTGCCGCCCCACAGTGCGTTGGCGTGGCTCCACAGCACCGCTTTCGGCCGCGACGTGGTGCCCGAAGTGTATTGCACGCTGCACGGCGCAAGGGGATCGGTGGCGCGGCGCGGCCGGTCGGCGCTATCTGCGAACAGCGCCTCGAAACGGTCGCCGCGCGGCGCGGCTTGCGCGGGCGCGGTGCCGGCGTCATGGGAGATGACCGCGATCCAGCGCAAATCGCGGCAATGTTTTGAAAGCATTTCGGCATAGGCCGGCTGCGTGATCGCGGCGACGGCGCGGCAATGCCCCGCAAAATATTCCATCTCGGCGGCGGCCGAGCGGGTGTTGGTGGTGACCGCGACGGCGCCGAGCTCGACGCAGGCGAACCAGGCCAGCATCGCCTCGATGCAGTTGTCGAGATGGATCAGGATGTAGTCGCCGGGCTTGACGCCGCGCTTGACCAACCCCGCGGCCAGCGCGCCGACCCGCTCGTGAAACTCGCGATAGCTCCATTGCCGCGCCGGCGCGTCGGACGGCGCCCAGATCAGGAACGGATGATCGCCGCGCCGCTCGCTGCGCATCCGCAGCAGCCACGGCACGTCCATTCCAGCAAACGGCCCGACGATCCCCGGCACAGCGTTCGACATCGATCCTCCCGCGCGGCGCTTTACGAGCCGCTTTTGTCATTGGCGGGATATGGTGCCATCGGATCGCGCGGGGGCAAATATGAAAGGGAGCATGTGACGAGCGAAGCGCGCTTACTTCCCCTCTCCTCTTGTGGGAGAGGGTGGCTCGCATCGTCGGATGCGAGACGGGTGTGGGGTAGCTGCGAGCCTCGGCGTTTGTGGTTATCCCTCATCCGGCGCTTCGCGCCACCTTCTCCCACAAGGGAAGAAGGGAAGGGCACCGCCTCAACCGACCCCATCCTCGTACGACGAAATCTCGATCAAACTGCCGTCGGGATCGCGGCAATAGACCGAGCGCAGCGTGCCGCGGGCGCCTTGCTTGGCGACGGGGCCTTCCTCGATCGCGACGCCGCATGCCTTGAGGTGCGCTACCACCGCCTCGGGGCCCGCCGCGGTCAGGAAGCACAAATCGTCGCTGCCGGCCATCTCGTGGTCGGCGGTGAACCACTCGACCTTGTCGGCGCCGTGCGGCCGCACGTTGATCTTCTGGCCGCCGAACACCAGCGAGGTCCGCTTCGGCTTGCCCTGGCCGGGGTCGAACACCCGGACTTCCATGCCGAGGGTCTTGCGATACCATTCAATGGTGCGCGCGACGTCGGCGACATTGATCACGAGATGATCGATCGCGTTGACCTTGACGGACATAAAGTGCCCTTTCGGCTTATCCTTTCGTCGCGGTTCCGCGCGCGTGTGCCGCACTGGCCGCTTCAATTATTGTTTGTTACAACGGAAGGCCGGCGTCAATTCAACAACAACGAACCGCGCGGTGCGGATCAGTCGAATAAGCGGGGAGTAAACGGCATGATATCACGTCGCAGCGCGATCGGATTGGCGGCAACGGGCGCTTCAGCGCTGGTCTTGTCAGCGCGCGGGGTTTTGGCGGCGGATTATCCGACCCGGCCGATCCGTTTCGTGGTCGGCTATCCCGCCGGCGGCGCCACCGATATCATCGCACGCCTGGTCGGCCAGAAACTCTCCGAGCGGCTGGGTCAGCAACTGATAATCGAAAACAAGCCCGGCGCCGGCAACAACATCGGCACCGAAACGGTGGTCAATGCCGCGCCGGACGGCTACACCGTGCTGCTGGTCAATCCGGCGAATTTCATCAACACCACGCTCTACGCCAACCTCAATTTCAATTTCCCGCGCGACATCGCCCCGGTCGCTTCGTTCCTGCGGGTGCCCAACGTGATGACGGTTGCGCCCGGCGTGCCGGCGAAAACGGTCGCCGAATTCATCGCCTATGTTAAGGACAATCCCGGCAAGGTGAATCTGGCGTCGTCCGGCAATGGCACGTCAGTGCATCTGTCCGGGGAGATGTTCATGGCGATGACCGGCGCCAAGATGCTGCACGTGCCCTACAAGGGCGCCGCGCCCGCGATCACCGATCTGCTCGGCAACCGCGTCCAGGTGATTTTCGACAACATGCCCTCGATCATCGGCCATATCCAGGGCGGTGCGGTGCGCGCGCTGGCGGTGACCACCGCGGTGCGCTCGCCGGTGCTGCCCGACGTGCCGACGGTGGCCGAGACCGTGCCGGGCTACGAGGCGAGCGCGCTGTTCGGCATGGGGGCGCCGAAGAACACGCCGCCGGAAATCATCGCCAGGCTCAACTCCGAGATCAACGCCGTGCTGGCCGATCCCGAAGTGACAAAGCGCATGAACGAACTGGGCGGTCCGCCTTTGATCTCCACGCCGCAGGCGTTCGGGCAGATGATCCAGGACGAGACCACGAAATGGGCCAAGGTGGTCAATTCGGCGGGACTGAAGATCGATTAGGCGCGCTTCACCTCTCCTACTGGGAGAGGTCGGCGCGAAGCGCCGGATGAGGGGTTACGACTTATCGATAGGGTGTACGCGCTCACCGCAGCCCTCTCCCGACGGGAGAGGGGCGCGCTGCTGCCGGAGCGAGTGCTTTATCCTACTTCTTGCTCTTACGCGCTTTCGCCTGCGCTTTCTTCTTCGCCTGCGCCTTCTTCTTCAACTTGCTCTGGTTGTATTCGATCGCTGCGCGCACGAGTTTCTTTAGTGCGGCGATATCGACCTTGTCGCCTTCGAAGAATTCGATCGCGCGCCTGGTGTTGCCTGCGAAGTCGGCGTTGAAAAGCTTGTCGGGATCAGCAAGCTTCGCGCCATAGGCAAAGGTCAGTTTGAACTTGCCTTTAAAGGCGTTGCCGACCGCGATCATGCCGTCGCGCGACCACAGCGGGGTTCCTCTCCACTTGAACTCTTCGATGATCTCCTCGTCCGCCCCCAGCACCGCCTTGCGGACGATCGCAAAGATATTGCCGCGCCAGTCGGTAATTCCCGCGATCAACTGATCGACTTTCCCGGAGTCGGACATCGCCTTCGTGCTTTTGCTCATTCAACTGGCCCTACGCGACGCTCCTGCGTCCCTTCGCGGTGTAGGGTAGCACAAACATATAGAGGCCGCTGAACAGCAGCAGGAACAAGAACGGTAGCGGCGAATAGGTGACCCAGGCCGGCGGCTCGCCAAATGCGCGAATCCCAAAATTGGCGATCACGGTCAGGGTGAACAGGATCGACAGCCAGCGATGCAACTGCCGGATCCACGCGCTCAAGCTCATTGAAACCTCCTGATGATGTGGGGTGATGGTGCGGCGTCGGGGCCGCGATCAGTCTGCCTTGCCCAAGACCTGATCGAGATTGCCGAGGAATTTCTCCCAGCCGGCGCGAGCGCCGCCGAAAGCCTGCCGCTGCTGCGGCCCGAAGCCGGCTTGCTCGACGCGCAGATGCGTGCCTGAGCCGGTCGCGGTCAGCGTGAACGTCACCACGCTCCTGAGATTGTAGGCGGCGTCGTCATGGGCGAAATCCCAGGTGTAGGACAGCGTCTTGTTCGGCTCGACCGCGAGCACCTTGCAGTCCAGCACGCCGCCCCATTCGCCGCGAAGGCTGAAGCTGTGACCCACCTCGGGCCTGAAATCGTTCTTCATCAGCCACGCCTCGATCAGATGCGGCTGGGTCAGCGCGCGCCAGAGTTTTTCCGGCGGAAAGGCGAACTCGCGTTCGACAATGACGGAGCGTGCTTCGGTCGCCTGTTTGTTCATTGATCCATCCTCTTCAGCAAATCCTCGAGCCGGTCGAACCGGTTCTGCCAGAAACCCGCCATCTGGCTGGTCCAGTCGATCAAGGGCGCCAGCGCGCCGAGTTGCGCGCTGTAATGCGTCTGGCGGCCTTGATGGCGATCGCGTACCAGGCCCGCCTGTCGCAGCAGGCCAAGATGTTTTGATACCGCAGGCTGCGATACGCCGGATCGCGCCGTCAGCGCGCCCACGGTCTGCTCGCCTTCACGGCACAGCCGTTCGAACAGCGCGCGCCGGGTCGGATCGGCCAATGTTCGAAACAGCACATCAGGGGCGCCTGGCATGCGATAATCCATAACCAAAAAGTTATTTGATATGCGGATCCATAACCCAGACGATATTCGTGTGTCAAGCATGGCTAGCCAGAACTAGGTCCTAAAAAGCCCGTGGCGTCAGATCGCGCCCCGCATTTGCATATCCATTAAATTATATATGATCGTGATCGGTGATATCCGGCTGTGTGACCCGCGGCACGCCGGCCACATCCGCGCCGTGCAATCCTGCACAGCGGTGCGCGATCTTCGGTCAGACCATGCCGTTCCCGGAACATTTACCGGCCCGGCCACGTTTTTGACGGTAGGATCGGGTACGAGAGCTGATCGAGATTCAAAGGAGGCGAAACATGCGCCAGAATATTCGTTATGCGGGGCTGGCAGCCTTGGCCCTGGTATCGGCGGCTTCCGCTGTCATCGCAGGCAGCTCGCCGGCCGCGGCGTTCGACTATCCCTATTGCCTGCAGGGCAAGCAAACCGGGATACCGGGCGAGTGCGCTTACACCAGCTACGCGCAATGCATGGCATCCGCCTCCGGGCGCGACGCCTATTGCGCGATCAACCCGCGTGTCGCGTTCGATCGGCCGGTGCCGCGGCAGCGCGTGCAGCGGCCCTATGCGGATTATTACAACGATTGATTTTCCGAACGACGGCGGCGCCAAGTCAACGCGCCGCCGATCGGGTGTGCTCGCCTAGCAGCCGCGGCAGATCGATGTGACGATGCGCGCGACCTTGGCGTCTTCCTTGTCGACGGCGGGATCGCCGGTGCCGAGCGCCGGCCCTTTCTGCGCGATGCCACCCCCGGTGCCCGATGACGACAAAGCGGTGCCGGCGGAATTGGTGCCGGGCGTCGCCGGGTTGGTGCCGAACGCTCCGCCGGTCACCGCTCCGGAATGATGGCTACCCATGCCGCCACCGATGCCGCCGCCGCGGCTGAATGCCGCCGCCGGGACAAGCATGGAGAGAACGACGCAGCCGATTGCCAGTATCTTCATGGCGCGACCTCCATATTGCCAATCAACAAAATCCGGTCGGGCACGGTTCCACGGCTTGCGCCGTTGTAATCTCACGCCGTCGCGGCGGCGGCCTCCGCCTTGCCAAACACAATTCCCTTGGACTCGGTGCCCGCAGCCGTCAGCCCCGCGATGACAATCGCCACCGTGCCGACCACGATCGCCAGCGCCAGGCCGTAATCGCCGCCGAAATGCGCGGCGAGGCCGGCCTGCACGGTCGCATTCACCGACGCCAGCAAATTGCCGAGTTGATAGACGAAGCCGGGGAAGGTGGCGCGCGCGGTGTCCGGCGACAATTCGTTGAGATGCACCGGCACCACGCCCCAGGCGCCCTGCACCGCGAACTGCATCAGGAACGCGCCGATCGCAAGCAACACCGGGCTATCCGCAAACGCCCATAGCGGGATCACAGGTAGCGCCAGCAACGACGCGATCACGATGCAGCGCCGCCGGCCGAACCGTTCCGACAGCGTGCCGAACAGGATGCCGCCACAGATCGCGCCGATATTGTAAACCACCGCGATGATGCTGACGACATGCGGTGAGAATTTGTGCTGCACCTGCAGGAAGGTTGGGTAGATATCCTGCGTGCCATGGCTGAAGAAATTGAACGCAGTCATCAGCAACACCGCGTAGATGCCGAGCCGCCAGTGCGATTTCAGTACCGCAAGCGTGCTGCCGCGCTCGACCGCCGCTTGCTTGCTGAAGCTTGGCGATTCCGGAACGGTGCGGCGGATATAGAGCACCAGGAGCGCCGGGATCACGCCGACCATGAACATGCCGCGCCAGCCGATATAGGGAAACAGCACGCCATAGACGATGGAAGCCATGAAATAACCGGCCGGATAGCCCGATTGCAGCAGCCCGGAGACAAAGCCGCGGGCGTGCGGTGGAATCGTTTCCATGGTCAGCGAAGCGCCGACGCCCCATTCGCCGCCCATCGCGACGCCGTACAGTGCGCGCAGCACGATCAGCACGGTCAGATTGGGCGAGAAGCCGGAGGCGAACTCGATCACTGAATATAGCAGGATGTCGACCATCAGGGTCGGCCGGCGGCCCCAGCGATCGGCGGCGCGGCCGAAGATGAAGGCGCCGATCGGACGCATCGCCAAAGTCAGCAAGATCGCCCATGTGACGGTCGGGATATCGGTGTGGAATTCGGCTGCGATGTCCTTCAGCACGAACACCAACAGGAAGAAGTCGAACGCGTCCAGCGACCATCCGAGAAAACTGGCCGCGACCACGTGCTTCTGTTCGCTGGTCCAGCCGGATAATGCTGCAATCGCCATGACAAATGCCTCAACCGAAGATGAGGCGATAATGTTCCACAGAATCCGGCGGCTGAATAGCGCGCGCCGGCCGCGGGGCATCTATGTGCCGGTTTTATTCAAAAACCGGCAACACGCTCGCTCAACCGGGCTTCCGGGTGCAGACTGTGAGGATGCCCGCCGTCCGCGTGCATCGCCATTGATCGCTGAGCACGGCGCTTTCGACCGGCTTTGGCCGGGCCAGGCTGACCGAGACATACGCGGCGCCGGACACCAGTGCCACGATCACCGCCATAAGCGCGATCTGCCGGCGGGTCCACAAATTCCAGTTCGGGGTTCGGATCATTATCCCACGCTCCCATTTCGATGCGGCTAAGATAGGAGCGCGCCCGCCGGGATCATGTGAGCGAGATCACAATTTCGTTCGCATCTCCGGTCACGATAGCTTGAAACCGCCGAAGTGTGATTGGATCGTACAAGCGCGGGCGTTTTTCGGCCGACTAGCCTCGGCCTTTCGCCACAGACCGCCTCAGCAACAGGCCGCCTCGAACAGGTAAATGGTGCCGATTGACCGATTTCGCCGTGCCGCCCGGAGCGCCCGGAATTGCCCCACGCTGGACCTCCAGCGCCAAGAGCGCGGTGGGCACGGCGGCGCGCGCCGAAAGCCAGATCTGGTTCACCATCAGCCACGGCATTCTCAACGAGATCTACGCGCGGCGGCTCGATCAGGCCTGCATCCGTGATTTCGGCTTCATCGTCACGGCGAAGAACTACTTCTCGGAAATCAAGCGCGATACAAGCCACACCGTCGAGATGATCGAGGACGGCGTGCCGGCGTTCCGGCTGGTCAACACCGCGCTCGACGGCCGCTATCGCATCACCAAAATCGTCTTTACCGATCCCGTGCGCGAAGTGGTGCTGCAGCAGCTTCACTTCGAGGCGCTGGTCGGCACGCTCGCCGATTACCAGCTTCACGCCATCATAGCTCCCCATCTGGTCAACGCCGGCGCCGGCAACACCGGCTGGTACGGCGACTTCAACGGAAATGAGATGCTGTTCGCGGAGGGCCGAGGCCTCTCGCTCGCGGTGGCCTCCTCAGTGTCGTGGATTGCGCGTTCGGTCGGCTATGTCGGCGTTTCCGATGGCTGGCAGACGCTGTCGCGCGGCGAGGAATTGAACGGCGCGTATCAGCGCGCGGAAAACGGCAACGTCGCGCTTTCAGGCACCATCGACCTTGCCGCCAGCGGCGGCCATGCGACATTCACCATCGGCTTCGGCGTGCTGCCGGAGGAAGCCGGCCTGCGCGCGCTGCTCAGCCTGCAACAGCCGCAGGCCGCGACGCTCGAACTCTATTGCCAGGGCTGGCGTCAGAAGCAGGCGGCGCTGCTGCAGCTCGATCACATCAGCGAGAGCAAGGGGCTGAACCGCTACCGGATATCCACCTCCGTACTCGCCACCCATCGCGACGAGGCGTCGGGCGCGATCATCGCGAGCCTGTCGATCCCCTGGGGCTTTGCCAAGGGCGATGACGATCTCGGCGGCTATCACCTGGTCTGGCCGCGCGATCTGGTCGAGACCGCCGGCGGGCTGTTGGCGGCAGGCAGCATCACCTCGGCCAAATCCGTGCTGGATTATCTGGCCGCGATTCAGGAAGCCGACGGCCATTGGTCGCAGAATTCGTGGCTCGATGGCCGGCCATACTGGAGCGGCATCCAGATCGACGAAACCGGTTTCCCGATCCTGCTTTACGACATGCTGCTGCGGGCAGGTGCGATCGCGCCGGAAGACCGCGCGCGCTACACCGCGATGATTCGGGCTGCCGCCGGCTACATCGTGCGCAATGGGCCCGCGACCCAGCAGGATCGCTGGGAAGAAGATGGCGGCTATTCGGCTTTCACCATTGCGGTGGAAATCTCGGCGCTGGTGGCCGCGGCGCAAGCGCTTGCCGCGGCCGGCGAAAAGGATATCGCGGCCTATCTCACCGCCACCGCCGATGGCTGGAACGAACAGATCGACGACTGGGCCTACGCCAGGGACACCGAAATCGCGCGAAAGCTCGGCATCGACGGCTATTACATGCGGATCGGCTATTCCTCCGGCGACGCCAATGCGCGCTCGCATGGCCTGATTCCGATCAAGAACCGGCCGGATGGCAACGAGGCGCTGCAGGCGGGCTTGCTGATCAGCCCCGACGCGCTGGCGCTGGTGCGTTTCGGGCTGCGCGCCGCCGACGATCCGCGCATCCTCAACACCGTGAAGGCGATCGATTCGCTGCTCAGGCGCGATCTTCCGGCCGGACCCTATTGGTACCGCTATAACGACGACGGCTATGGCGAGCACGAAGACGGCGCGCCGTTCGACGGTTACGGCGTCGGCCGGCTGTGGCCGCTATTGACCGGCGAGCGCGCGCATTACGAACTGGCCGCGGGGCGGCCGCAGGAGGCGCGGCGTCTGCTCGCCGCGTTCGAGGCTGCCGCGAGCCCCGGCGGGCTCATTCCCGAACAGATCTGGGACAGCCGCGACATCCCGCGCCGGGAATTGTTTTTGGGCCGGCCGTCCGGCAGCGCAATGCCGCTGGTCTGGGCCCATGCCGAACATATCAAACTGTTGCGCTCGCTGCGCGACAACGCGGTGTTCGACATGCCGCCGCAGACGCTCGACCGCTATGTCAGGAACACGCCGCCGCCGGCGCCGATCGTCTGGCGGCAGACCGCGAAGGTCGACCGCATCGCGTCGGGCCGGATCCTGCGGCTGGAATTTTTGGAGCCCGCGCGGGTGCACTGGTCGACCGACAACTGGAATACTGTTCTCGACAGCCCGGCGGTCGCGACCGGCCTCGGCATCTATATCCTCGATCTGCCGAACGGCGGCCTGAGCGGCGAGGGCATCGTCCGCTTCACCATGTTCTGGCCGGAGCAAAACCGCTGGGAAGGCGTTGACTTCGAGGTCGCCATCGTCAAGCCAGCCTGATCTCTTCGCGTATCCAGTCATTTGGAAAGATCGGTTTCGTGTCATGAGCGCAAAACAGATAAAACTGCTGCTGGCGGATGTCGACGGCACGCTGGTGACGCAGGACAAGGTGCTGACCGAGCAGGCGATCGCGGCGTCGCGCGATCTGCACGCCGCCGGCGTCACGCTGGCGCTCACCAGCGGCCGGCCGCCGCGCGGCATGAGCATGCTGATCGAGCCCTTAAAACTCGAAGGCGCGATCGCGGGTTTTAACGGCGGCGTGTTCGTTCACCCGGACATGTCGGTGATCGAAAGCCACAAACTCGATGCGAAGACCGCGAAGGAAACCATAAGACTGATCCTCGACCAGGGCCTGGACGCCTGGCTCTACACCGAAAAGGACTGGCTGATCCGCGACGCCAAGGCGCCGCATGTCGCGCGCGAGACCTGGACCGTCAAGTTCGACGCCAAGGTGGTGAAGGAATTTTCGGACGAGCAGCTTGCGGACGCGGTCAAGATCGTCGGCGTCTCCGACGATCTCGACAAGGTCGCGGCCTGTGAAAAGTCGGCACAGCAGAAACTCGGCGATCGCGCCAGCGCGGCGCGCTCGCAGCCTTATTATCTCGACGTCACCAACCCGCAGGCCAACAAGGGCGGCGTGGTGCTGACGCTGGCAAAGCTGCGGAATATCAAGCCGGAAGAGATCGCGACCATCGGCGACATGCCGAACGACGTGCTGATGTTCAAGAAGAGCGGAATGTCGATCGCGATGGGCAATTCCAGCGACGAGGTCAAGTCGCAGGCGACCGAAGTCACCGACAGCAATCAGAACGAGGGATTTGCCAAGGCGGTGCGGAAATTCATTTTGAAATGAGATGTTGGAGGAATCGTTTCTACAGCGGCGGCGCGCTCCCTCTCCCGTAGGGAGACGGTTGGGGTGAGGGGTTACGCCCTATCGATAGGCCGTAACCCCTCACCCGGATCGCTTGCGCGATCCGACATCTCCCAGAGGGAGAGGTGAAGGACAGCAAGTCTCAGTAGCCGCAGCCGCCGCAACGCGGACGGACCGGCGCGTAATAGCTGTAGCCGGGCGAAACCATTTCGACGCGCTGCTGGGTGGCGTACTGCGCGGGAACCTGCTCGTACGCGACGCCTTCGGGCGCGACCATCACGGTACGCGGCACCATCACGGTGCGGTACTGCGCGGGCGTGCGATGGGCAATGGTGCGGCCGGGAGCAACCATCACGGTTTCCTCGACGGTGCGGTACTGTGGAGCAACCTGCTGCGGCTGATAGCAGGTGCCGCAGGGCTGCGGCGGCGCGTAGCAGCTATCGCAATAGGCGGAAGCGGCGGTCGGGATCGCCACAGTGAGGATCGAGGCGGCGAAAAACGCGGTGAGAACGCGGGACATGGGGTTACCTGCTGGCTTGAGATGATCTCGAGGCTGCATCGCAACCTCCATTGCAGCCAAGGTTTAGTTGCGCGGCGCGGGGCGTCAATTGGAGTCCGCCGTTTACCTTGACGAACATCGCTAACATCGGCTCAAGCCGTCACGATCGCGCACCTAGCTACCTCGCGGGCAACGGCCACGGTGAATCGGATGTTAACGATTCGATTTCAACTTCTGCTGATATCGCGGGCTCGAGAAAGAGGGCGTCTTGTGACCTGAGGCTTGCTTTAATCTTGCCGGTTCTTCTTCTTTTTCTTCTTGAAGGGCGCGTGGTCCTTCTTGAAAGCGCTGCGCTCCGCAGGTGCGGCGGCGTGTCGCCGCCCGTCATTGTCGGGCCGGGCCCGCGGATCCCTTTTCGTCTTCGAATCTCTCGCCTCGTCAAACGCGAGCCGGCCATCGCCGTGAGACTTCCCGTGATGCTGTCGCGCGGGTTCGTGGCGCGGCCGGTCTTCCCGGCGCGCGTCGCGGCTGCTCTCCTTCGGTCGATGCTTGGGGCCGTCCCAGGATTTTGTCGTGTGCGGCCGCTCCGCCTGCGCATCTCCCAGCAGTTCGATGCGGATGTTGTCTTCCTTGTCGGGCCGCTTGATCTGGGCGGCGAAGGCGTCGGCGACGCCCGCGGAAATCTCGAACTCGGTGGTGGTGTCCATGATGCGGATCGCGCCGATGTCCTGCTTCTCGACGCCGCCGCGGCGGCAGATCATCGGCAGCAGCCAGCGCGCTTCCGCATTCTTGCGACGACCGATCGCGGCGCGAAACCACACGCTTCCTTCCGCCATCGCATCGCGCCGCAATTTCTTGTTTTGCTTGGCGCCGGGTCGCGCCTCGCGATCGTCGCCGCGTGAAGCATGGCCGTCCTTGCCCGCATGGCGATCGTCCCGCGCGCGGCCATTGCCTTTGTTACCCTGGCCCGGGTCGAGCAAATCTTCCGGCGAGGGAAGCCGCGCGCGATAAAGCCGCGCCAGCGCCGCCGCGACATCCTCCGGCGAACGCTCGGCGAGCAGCGCGCGGGCCAGCACGAGGTCGTCGCTGGTGGTCTCCTCGCTGAAGATCGCATCGCCCAGCATGCGTTCCTGGTCGAGCTTGCGGATTTCCTCGGCGGTGGGACCGAGGCCCCAGACCGCATCGATGCTGGCGAGATCGAGCAGCAATTCCGCGCGCCGTCGTCGCGCCGGCGGCACCAGCAACACGCTGACGCCCTTGCGGCCGGCCCGTCCGGTGCGGCCGGACCGATGCTGCAGCACCTCCGAATCATTGGGCAGATCGGAATGAATCACGAGGTCGAGGTTCGGCAGATCGATGCCGCGTGCTGCCACGTCGGTAGCGACGCACACCCGCGCGCGGCCGTCGCGCAACGCCTGCAGCGCCTGGGTTCGCTCGTTCTGGGTCAATTCGCCCGACAGCGCGACCACCGAAAAGCCGCGCTCCAAGAGCGCGGTCTGCAGATGATTGACGGCGTTCCGTGTGTTGCAAAACACGATCGCGCTCGGCGATTCGAAAAATCGCAGCACATTGACGACGCCATGCTCGACATCGGCGGCGGCGATCCGGATCGCGCGATATTCGATGTCGGCGTGGCCGCCTTCGTCGCCCGCGACGTCGATCCGGAAGGCCTGTTGCTGGTACTGTTTTGCCAGCGTGACGATGCCGCGCGGCAGCGTCGCCGAGAACAGCAGCGTCCGCCGCGTCTCGGGCGTGGTTTTCAGGATGAATTCCATGTCCTCGCGAAAGCCGAGATCGAGCATTTCGTCGGCCTCGTCGAGCACCACCGCCTTCAATCCGGAGATATCGAGCCGGCCGCGCCGCAGGTGATCGCACAGCCTGCCTGGCGTGCCGACCACGATGTGGGCGCCCGCCGCCAGCTCGCGTTGCTCGCGGCGCGGATCCATGCCGCCGACGCAGGAGACGACGCGCGCGCCGGCATATTGATAAAGCCATGCCAGTTCGCGATGCACCTGCAGCGCCAGTTCCCGCGTCGGCGCGACGATCAGGGCCAACGGGGCTGCGGCCCGTTCGAACCGCTCGGCATCGCCAAGCAGATCGCCGGCGATGGCGAGCCCATAGGCGACGGTCTTGCCCGAGCCGGTTTGCGCCGACACCAGGAGGTCGCGCCCGACGGCGTCATCCGCCAGGACCGCACGCTGGACCGGCGTCGGCTGGTCGTAATTGCGCTCCGCCAATGCGCGCGCGAGCGGCGGACTTGCAGTCATGAATGTCACGGGAGTGGCGACCTCGGTTAATGTTTGCGGCGGCAACGCCGAAATGCGCCGGATAAACCTTGGGGAACGAAAGCGGCGTGCCTGAACATGCAGGGTCACGCGACAAGGCAAATCTGGGCGGGATGGCCGTGCTTTAGGCCATCGAGGCCCAAAACGCCACCGTTTAATGCGCAAGGCATGCCCGCAAGAACGCTGGATGAGAGGGTTTTCGGGCGAAAGATGCCGCTCCATCCAATGCGAGCAACAATGAATCGGATGTTAACGATTCAATCTTAACCTTCCGCCGGAATGGCAATGTGCGCCGGCGCCCGCCGCGCTGACCGGACGGAAATCAATGTCAAAGCTGCTGAACCTGTTCTCCAATCGCCCGATCGGCGTCAAACTCGCCACCATGACCGTGGTCGGCGCCATCTGCATGGCGCTGGTCGCGGCCTCCGTGCTGGTGGTGGCGCGCAACCAGCTGATATCGGAGCGGACCGAGAAGGCGCAGGCGATCGTCGATGCCGCCTGGAACATGGCCGACTATTTCCAGAAGCAGGCCGCCGCCGGCAAGATGACGGACGAAGAGGCCAAGGCGCGGTTCTTCGCCGCCGCTGGCGCGATCTGGTATGAGGACCATACCAACTACATCTTCATGTACGATACCGAGACCGGAATCTGTAACGTCAATTCCGGCGTGCCGACCTTGCTCGGCAAGGACATGCGCGACGTCAAGGACGCCAATGGCATTCCGTTCGCGGCGATGATGATCGATATCGCGCGCAAGGGCGGCGCGGGCCAGCCGATCCGCTACACCTTCCTGCGCAGCAGCACCGATCCGACCCCGCTCGACAAGGTCGCCTTTGCCCGCGGTTTCACGCCGTGGCACCTGATGATCGGCACCGCGCAATACATCTCCGCGATCGACGCCTCGTTCTGGTCGATGGTGCGCACCGCGTCGATCGTCATCGTCGTGCTGATGCTGATCTCGATCATGATCACCTGGATGATCACCCGCAGCGTGGTAAAGCCGCTGACTGGCCTCAAGGAGCGGATGGCCTCGCTCTCGACCGGCGAACTCGCCTCGCCCGTCGCCGGTAGCGAACGCGCCGACGAGGTCGGCCAGATGGCGCGCACCGTTGCCGTGTTCCGCGACGCCATGACCGAAGCCAATCGCCTGCGCGAGGAGCAGGCCGCGGTCGAGGCGCGGCAGGCGCAGCAGCGCAAGGCCGATATGAACAGCCTTGCCGACCAGTTCGAGCGCGAGATCGGCGAGATCATCACGTTGGTCTCGACCGCCGCGAGCCAGCTCGAAGGCTCGGCCGGCACCCTGAGCAAGACCGCCGAAACGGTGCAGACCGTCAGCCAGCGCGCCGCGGGCGCCTCGAGCGATACGTCGTCCAGTGTGCATTCGGTGGCCGCGGCCAGCGAGGAGCTGGCGTCCTCGGTCGCCGAGATTTCCCGCCAGGTCGATGCCTCCGCCCGCATCGCCGGCGAGGCGGTCGATCAGGCGCAGAAGACCGACGCGCGGATCAGCCAGCTGTCGCAGGCGGCGTCGCGGATCGGCGACGTCGTCGACCTGATCAAGAACATCGCGGAGCAGACCAATCTGCTGGCGCTCAATGCCACCATCGAGGCGGCGCGCGCCGGCGAGGCGGGCCGCGGCTTTGCCGTGGTGGCGGCAGAGGTCAAGACGCTGGCCGAGCAGACCGCAAAGGCCACCGGCGAGATCAGCGAGCAGATCGCCGGCATCCAGTCGGCGACCGAGCAGTCGGTGGTCGCGATCAAGGAAATCGGCGCCACCATCGGCCGCATCTCGGAGATTTCCTCGACCATTGCATCCGCCGTCGAAGAGCAGGGCGCCGCGACGCAGGAGATCTCCCGCAACGTGCAGCGCGCCGCCGAAGGCACCTCGCAGGGCACCGCCGATATCGCCGACGTCCAGCGCGGCGTCGCCGAAACCGGAGCCGCCTCCTCGCAAGTGCTGCTCGCCGCGCAGTCGCTGTCGACCGAAAGCAACCGCCTCAAGCGCGAAGTAGGAAAGTTCATGAACACGGTGCGCGCGGCGTAAGAAGCGGGCTACGAAGCTGCGCCGGAACGTCCTGCTTCTGAAGCAGCCACCGCTTTGCGCCCATACGCAAATGGTTCCGTCCGCGATCGGCCCGGAAGCGGAAATACTTCTGCCCCGCGCCAGGAGAAACGCGCTACCCTCTGGGTTAACCGAGGCAAGCCAAGGAATCTCAACATGAGCAAAATGCCGCCGATCCCACCCGGCAACCAAAGCACCAAGGGCCCCAAGCTGGATGCAGAGGCAGAGCGCGACACCTCGAAGGAAAATCACGGTGTGCAGAATTCAGCCGAACAGGGCGACATCGCCAACATCAAGCAGAACACCACCAACGCCGGCTTTTTCAAAGGACGGCGGGTGAAGTGAATCTGTCCCCTCCTGTATGCTCCGGCGAGGTAACATTTCGATGAAGATCCAAAAACACTCCGAAAGCCATCTGGTGGAACTGGCCGATGGTTCCAGGTGGCAGATATTCCCGGGTGATCTGGATGTAACCATGAACTGGCAGCCGGATGCCGAACTGAAGGTTGTCCGCATCGGCGACGAAATCAGCTCTCACGCGCTGGTCAGTGGCTCGGACAATTCCCGGGTGCGCGTGCTGCCTGAGGGGGAGGATTGACCCGTCAAGCAGGTGAGGCTGGGCGAAGCATAGTCGAAATCCCTGTCAGTCCAGGCTACCCGGAAGCAGGTCCCGGTCGTGCGAAGCAGCGTTGCACGCTGTATCGCGTCCGGGACACGGACCGTCCGCATCAAGCCGAACTCGCCTATTCCAGTCTGTCTTGTGGCGGCGCTGATTAGTCGGCGATGACATACGCGGCCCATCCGTCGAGACGCGCGCACCGGGCAGCGCAAGTGCGCGGCCGGGAGAGCGCGCCCCTCAAGATGAGGTTTTGCATCGCTCCACCAAAGCCCTCATGGTGAGGAGCGCCAACGGGTCCGCGCAAAGCGTGACCCGATGCAGGCTCCGTGCCGTCTCGAACCATGGCGACGGAACGAGGCGGGTGCCGAACCCGGAGTTTTTCCCATGCTGCAAAATGGCGCACCCGACACGATTCGAACGTGTGACCTTTGCCTTCGGAGCAATTTAACCTGCCCTACGCAAATAAGCGATAGGGCACTCAATGCTTCGCTATCCTACTAATATCATTATGGAAGCTGGAATCGATTGGCCGCAGCTCCTACGCTGCTGTGCGCCTCGATTTCCTTCCAACTGCTTACGTGGTGCTTACGCGGGAAACGGGCTTCAGGTCGGAGAGTTTCGATGACAAAGCTCAGCAAGCGGATCGTCGACGCCGCGGAAGCCCGGGCGAAAGACTACGTCATTTGGGACGATGAACTGCCCGGCTTTGGTCTCCGGGTGTTCGCATCGGGCAAACGTAGCTACTTGATCCAGTATCGTTCGGCCGGCCGTTCACGTCGCTACACGATCGGGCAGCATGGCGTCTGGACGCCGGAGCTTGCAAGGAAAGAGGCGAAAATTCAGTTGGGCCGGGTTGCGCAAGGTGACAATCCGGCTGAGGAGCGCCAGCTCGATCACAATGCGATCACAGTCAAAGAGCTCTGCGACCTCTATTTCAGGGACCTAAAGGCGGGTCTCATACTTGGAAAAGGTGGGCGCCCGAAAAAAGCGTCAACTATCGTAACCGACACTGGCCGCATTAACCGTCATATCGTGCCGCTGATTGGCACCAGGCGCGTAAAGGACCTTGTTAAGGCCGACATCAACAAGGTGTTGAAGGACATCATGGCGGGGAAGACCCGCGCCAGTGACAAGACCAAGAAATTGCGCGGTAAAGCGATCGTGCGAGGAGGAGCCGGGACCGCCACGCGGACCGTCGGTCTCCTCGGAGGGATCCTCACCTATGCTGTCGACGCCGGCATCATCGAGACCAACCCAGCGCACGGAATTCGCAAACCGAAGGATAAGGTCCGAAACCGTCGCCTGACCGAAGCGGAGTATCGTGTCCTCGGCGGAATTTTGCGCAAGTCCGCCGAAGATGAGAGATACCAAATCACGGCCGATATTATTCGCCAAATTGCTCTCACAGGATGTCGTCGTTCCGAGATGATCAAGCTGCGGTGGATCGAAGCCGATATGGAGGCAAGCTGTCTACGTCTAACAGACAGCAAGGAGGGCGCCTCCATTCGAGCTATCGGGTTGCCTGTCGTTGATTTTCTGGAAACGCAATGGACGGCCAAAACTGGGACCTATGTCTTTCCGGGACTTGGTGATGATAATGCGTTTGGCAGCTTCCCCAATCATTGGGAAAAGATCTTTCGCGACTCACCTCTCGCCGATATCACGCCGCATGTATTGAGGCACAGCTTTGCAAGCATTGCGAACGACCTCGGATTTACCGAGGTCACGATCGCGGCTCTCGTCGGACACGCAAAAAGGTCGGTCACGAGCAAGTATATTCATACGCTCGATACAGCGCTCATCATGGCAGCGGACACCATCTCTGGCTACATTCAAGGACTCCTTGACGGAATCGAGTTCAAACAAACGGCTTACGCATTGGATCGCGGTTCACGAAAAGCCGCCTTGGCCCGTTTCCTGAGCAAGGCTGCGGTTGGTAGTGGCGAGGAGACCGGAGAGGAGCGTCGCTTAGCTGCGTAGTTCAACCGGAGTTCGAATACGATCGAAATCGTAGGCTTGAGTACCTTCAACAAACGGCCGCAGAAACCTATTTTAGCTCGGACATCAACTTTGCCGATGTGCCCGCAGAAGGAAAATCCGTGAACTCTGATCCGTTCTTTACCTTGCCGCAGGACGCGACATGGAACGCCTGCATCGGCCGTCAAGGCGACGAACTGCATTACCTCGACGGCTATATCGAAGCGGCGTCAGAGCTCGCCAATGCGGTGATCGAAAAGGATATGCTGATCAAGCGCGATACGCTTGTGCTGCCTATTCTCTACAATGCACGGCATGCCGTCGAACTGCTGTTGAAGTTCGTCACGAACCAGTTAGTCGAATGCGGTGTGCTTGCTCACGGGCATCCCGCCAATCACAACCTCCAAGGCCACTTCGATTTGCTTATCAGGGCCAACATAGGCGACGAAAAGCTGCGCGGAAATCTCGACCTGCTGGAGCCATTCATTGTCAGCTTGACGCGCATCGATGATGACGGCCAGGAGCTTCGCTACCACCTCAATCGGGAAGGGGAGATGAGCCTCAAAGGAGAGTCGCTGGCCAATATTGCGGTGATCCGTGCGAGCCTGAAGCGGCTCGCTTCCATCATCGACGCTCTCAAGTATCGTACAATCGATTTCATCGATGAGCGGCACGGTTCGGCTCATACTGATCGGTGCTCGCGAAGCGATCTGATCGCCATCACCAAGATGCTGCCGCCGCTTGCAGAATGGAACAGCGACGCCTTCACCATCGCGAGGGAGGCTATCAAGAAGCGCTTCGGCCTTGGTAGCAAGCACTTCTCCGATGCGCTCAACGTCATCAAGGCGAACCGCCAGATGAGGGGCATGCTGGGCGAAGAAACGGCGCTCACGTCCCTGGCTGACGCCAAAGCCATCAGAGTGATCGAGGAATGGCGCAAACTGCATCCGCCGCGGGACCCAAATGAAGAGCCTGCCGTCGTCAACGGCTCGGACATAACCTTCGAAGACTTGATGCGTGATGTACCAATTCGCAAGGCGGTGATGAAGACGCTGCTGACGGAGCTTGGTGACGCTGAAGCAGCGGAGCTTGAAGCGCTCTATTATCTCGGCCGCGACGGATATCTTCCCGAGTGGCTCGACGCGAAGGTTGCCCAAGTCAAACGTAAACAGGCTGTGGAACGCGACCTCCCGGAACAGCTTCGGCACCTTATCGACAAGACGAACTTCCTGCAGTGTCTCCAAATCGGAGCCAAGAAAGCGGGACGGCTGGCTCTAGCCGCGCAGCTCGAACGTCTCTAAGGAGTACGACGTGCTAAAATCCCAACGACCGGCGTTGAAGCCCACGCGATGATGAATAGAATCGAGATTGTTCAGATTTCGGAGCTCGACGCAGCCTTTGGCGGGCTAGGCGCGAATGTGGGGCCGCGCACAGGCCCGAATAGGCGCTCACAGGATGCCAAGGAGTGGTTCGTCCTGCGCCATTTCATGGCACCGGCCCTAAGTGCCAAGTTGTTTGATCTTCCCACCGCAATAACAAAGGCGCCGCCGCCAGAACCGGACTTTGCCGTAACGTATGGACCCGAGCGGAAGCTGGCGTTCATCGAAATCACCGAGGGAACCCATCCCGACGATCAGCGCGAAATGACCGAATTCGAAAGAAATGGTAAGGGCCTCATGTTGTTGGGCGATTTCGGCGGAAGGTTCGCCGATGGAGCAAGCCAGCCGAAACTTGCATGGGCTTCGGACATTTGCGATGCGATTCTGCGCAAGCGTGATAAGTCGATCTGTTCCTTGCCGACATCCGATAGGCACTTGATTGTTTATCCCAACTCCAATGCGTCTCAGTTGATTTTCGATGAGGCAGATGAGCGCGAGGCTTTTGCGCATCTGAAGCAGAGGCTTGAAGCGGATGGAACGCAGTACGCCAAGGCCCTCAACGGGTGTCGCGTGCACGTGCTGGGAAAGGCGCTAGTCGGCCTCGATCTGGCGGGACGTTTCCTCTTGGAGGCTCGCGCCACTCGCTAGCCAGTTCAGTCGATGAGGACTCAGGAATTTGAGGGGCAGCCGTTCTCAACGAGGACAGGGAATTGTCTGCCCGCCAACGCAACATGCGATTCTCCCGGTTCATGCCCGCCGACGGCTGTTTAGCGGTCAGTTGCGCGCTGCGCTGTTGACCCTTGGCGAGAGCCGGCGCACGAAGCCACCATAGGGCGGCGCCTATTCCGCCGTCCCCGGCGAGACACTATACTGGCCCCACGACTTAACAGGAAAATGACGGGGCAAAGCGCGCCGCGGCTCAAAAGCCGAAGCCTCTTCCCGGCACTATGTCCTACAAGACGACCCGCTTCAAAAGCATGGGGTGGCTTTGCGTGAACTCGAGCCCTTCATCAAATCCGGCGCGCACCTTGAGACCGGGAAGCCCTTCAAGCAGTTTGGCGGCGCCCGTTCGCGCGAACTCGTGGCCAACTGGATGATCTGTGTCGCGGCAAACGCGGAGGCGGGGGCAGAGGACCGCATGGAGTTTCACAGCGATCCAGTCGGAGGCGACGGTATCATCGTCGATTCAAAGACCGGCGAGAGCTGGCCCACCGAGCATGTCTTGGTGCCAATGCCGCGCACCGCATCGGTACCAAGTATCGAGGCTTCGATCGCCAGGGCCGTCAGCGACAAGCAGAAGAAGGGCGGCGCGGCTTATGCGGCCGGAAAGACCCTGGTCGTATTCCTCAACTCGGGCGGCGGCGAATGGAAGCCGACCCGGGTCGCCCGGAACCTGCCGGCGCATGATTTCGGCGCCGTGTGGGTGGTTGGTCTCTGCAGCGCCAAGGACGGCGAATACGTCTACGGGGTCGCCAATTTGCACCTCGAGATCGGCCATGCCCCGGCTTGGACCGTTCACATCGCGAAGGATTGTGGATCCTAGTCGGTAGAGCGAAAACAGTAACGGCCAGTCCATCACCTGAACCACCCGGTATATTCACTACGCTAGCCGCTCAACGGCCCAAACTGTCTAAGGGGGCCGCCGACATGCTCCACAGCGTGACGTCGGAGGGCACCGTGCTTACCGTCGGCAAAGCCTTCCACCCAGCATCGGTATTGATAAAGACAAGCGCGTTTCCGGGCGCGGGACCGCCATAGATGCGCACGATCATCTTGGTGGGATCGGCGCTGAAAAAATGCCTGGTGCCGGAATCGTCGACGAGAAACCATTCGTTGGTGCGCTGCGGTCGGTGGAAGACCAATGGGATGATCGCTTCCTGCCCGGCGGATAGCAGGAAGCGGCCTCGTTCGTCTCCGCGGATTTGATTGGCTGTGCGCAGGGTCAGAGGTAGGGCGATATTGCGCGGGAGAGTCCCGCCAAACTCGATCAGTTCGACAAGGCAGCGCTCCAGATCGGTCTTGCCAATGTTCTTGATCGCGAGCGTACAGACTGGGACGTAGCCGCCAATCCCGGCGCCTCCCGGCGCGATCCGCACCGCGATGTCGGAAACGGCAGGCGGCTTGCCGCCCTGAGCGAGCCACGCCCGCGCCTGGGCCTCATCGACCTGAAGGTCGCGGAAGATGCTGCCCTTGAGTTCGCGCGGAGAAACGCCGAGCCTGGCTGTGAAAATATCGTAATTGTCGGCGGTCGCGAGTTGGACGATGTCGAACCCGTACTCGTCGAAATGCGCTCGCGGGATAGCGATCTGCGGCTGGTCGTCTGCCTCCTCGCCGAAATCATAGACATAACGGCGTCCCGTAAACGGGATCGCGCCATCCACCGCTGCCTGACGTAAGCGCTTGCAGAAACTCATCCAATCGTTGTCGCCCAATGTCGCGGCGTGAACATCGCCATTCCATCCGGCCTCGAAGGCCCAGGCACGAAGATCGGCAAACGGGACGAAGCGTGGCGCTGCGGGAATTTCGGGAAGGTCGCGCAAGCAAATGCGAATGCGAAAGGCCAGGTCTTTGACGAGCTTGCGCTTCACCTCGGCCTTGATTTCGGGTGTCGCGTCCTCGGGCAGATGATAGAAGAGCGGCCATCGCACATGGCGCAAATCGAACGGCAGCTCGATCTCGGGTGGCTTGCCGTAGGTCGTGTTCATCACGCTGATGATCCGGCGATGGGTCTTGTCCTTCAAAGCCCACCCATATTCGATCAGCACGTTTGGATTTGGCGAGCGCTTTCCGTCTGCCGACTGAGAGGTGTAAGTCACGTCTGGGACGAACAGCCGCGCGGCATCGATCTTCTTGAAAATAGTTTCTACGATGGGCGGCTGACCCGGCTCATCCTGCGTGTCACTGTCCACGCTGAGCTCATCGCGGGAGGCATCCTCCACGCCCCCGTTCTTCCCCAATTCGCGGCAGGCGGCTTCCAGGGCCGAATGCAGAAAATTCCGCCCGATCGCTGGCGGAGTGTCGAGCTGCCATGAAAAGAAAATGGTTGCCGGCATGAACGATCCAAATGTCTCAATATGCGACCGAACGCAAGTCAGGAGGAGAGCTCATTTTTTCTTGCGGAGCATCTTCTCGCTATCAAAATTGAAAATCATCGACGGCATCAAGCATAGCCGTCTGCCCATCCGGAAGCTGACCTGCCGCGAAGAAATTCATTGGCTGAGGAGCGTCCACCACAAGGAGGCCCCGTACATCTGGCGGGGCGTCCAGTTTGAGCCTTGAACACAACGCTTTAGCGTTGTCCCGCATAAATTCGACGCGCCGGATGTGACGAAGCATCTTGTCGGGGCTCTCACGGCCATTCTTGTGCCGATTCATCCGGCCGCGATATTCGACGAGGCGCGAAGCGATCTCGATTTCCGTGCGGCAAAGCCTTAGGTTCTTGGCTTCAATGACCCACACGCGCCGTCGATCATGACTGACCGCGAGCACGTCGATGTTTCCCAACGCGGGGTCAACCTTCATGTTCAGTGCCCAAGACAGAGCCCGGCGTGTCCACACCTCCAGGCCGAGTTTGCGCAGACGTTCTCCTACGTCGTCTTCAAATCGTTCTCCCATGGCATGGCCTTGCGACCCGGCATAAGCGCGGGCAGCGTCGGATATCCAATAGGTATTGTTGAGCGTGCCTTCGCGCAAACCTGAGAAGGAATACATGGTTGCGTCGCTGATAAATATCGGCGCAACAAGGACCAAGGGATCGGGGCTATCATCAAAGGCCACAAGGGGACGATTGATGATCGAGTAAGGCCGGTCGAAACGGCTGAGATTGAAGTCTGCTTCGGATAGTCCAATGGGAATATACAGCCATCGCGAGCGTCTTGGCAGCGTGAGGCGTTCAAGAAATATACCGACGTCGTCTGACGGAAAGCTTTTATCCGAGTTCAGGGCATGCGCAAGCTCACCGCGGCGGATCGTAAAGACGCTTTCGCGGCGGTCCTGGGCCATCCGTACAAGCGCGTACTGCAGATTAATAAAACTATCGACCGAGGTCTGGTATTCAGTTTCGATGGCCGCGCATAACGCAGGGGTCCAGGCGCTCTCCCGTTCTTGGGGGGCGGGCGCTTCACGCGCTCTGCGACGCGAATAGGTTTCTGCGGCGTCGTCGAGGACGCGCCGGTTCATCAACTCGACAGTGGGCTTAAGCACGGTCGTCTGGACGGTATGGTCGCTTAGGAGATCGCCGGCCGGACTGATCCGGAGCGTCGGTTCGTGAAGACCAGCTCCAATCAAGGCAAAAAGCTGGCCGCTTCCAACAATCAACAAAGCCAGTGCGAACAGGTCATCCAGATCATCCCGGTATGGCGAAAGGCCGCCTGCGCTGGCCGCCTCGCACGCCGCTACCTCACAAACCGTTTTGGCAGCGCGTGCAACGGAATTGACGGCATTTTGCCGCTTGAATGCCGCGACGTCGGCGGCCTCGCCGCGAATAGCGCGCATGGCGCGGATGGTCGATCGCCACTGATCCTGCTCCGCGCGAGCGGCCTGGTATTGGCGGCCACAGGCGATCAGAAGCTCTTGGCGGTTCATGACGCGTATGCGAGCGGTCAATTCGGCAAGCAGCGTCGCCCGATAATTGGCAAGAAAATCCTTGCAGTTGTTCTCACCCGCAATCTCAAGGCCACCTGCGCGATCCCAAAAGCGCCAGACCGATCGGCATTTGGCGAGAGCGTGGGCCGAAAGCGACGGCTCGCGCATCGCGCCAATCAGTCCCGATCCGGCCAGGTAATCGAGAGGGGTGAGAGACTCGCGAATATGGAGCCAGCGCCAATCGACCGACCCAATGGCCGTGCGCACTTCATCGGCGAGAACAGCCCGTGTTACCGCTCCTGAAGCAGCCAACCCCTCCAGAACTGCAGCGATCAACTCTATTTCAGCATCGTTCTCTGCTGCGCCCAGTTGCTGAAGCCAAGCCTCGGTGACTTCGACTTGTGCTGGGTTACTGGGAGCCCCGGCCCGAACGGTCAAGGCGGCCCGCGCCTGCAGAGATCCGAGCGTGGCCGGGTTGATGGGCTCGGCCATTGAGCGAGGCGGTATGAGGACTTCGACCATGCGCGGGCCATCTGGAAAAGCGTGCGGCAATTTGGAAAGAACGGTTGGGCCTACCGTCGTAATCCACTGAAAGAGCGCGTGCCACACGCGGTAGCGCCAGTCCCGATCGGCGGCTCCATTTTCAGAGCACTCGAGCCACCAGACATGATTGCCGAAGACGCTGGCACCGAGCAGCCGGTTTTGCCTCGCATCATCGAGGCTCGCGTAGATTGGCTTAAGATCCAAGGGATTGTCCCAATCGAGGCGCTGGGCAATTTTGAAGCCCGCTGGGATCATCGGCAAAGCTCGGACATCAAGGTGTCGCGCGGCCTCGCGCCTCGGAGCCAGCAGCTCGTCGGTCGGAAGCGATAGAAAGCAAGGTGGTTCGACTTCTTCCGCGTGCTCGGGAACAAGGTTGCCGTCCGTGGTCCGCCAGAAGCCGAACAGATTGGCGATACCGTTGACATACTGAAACTCGAAGCCGTCCTGCTCAAGACGTGACATCTGCTGAAGCATTCGCATGATGCTCCTGAGCCGGCCATGCTCACAGGCGCCGATTACGGCAGCATCCATGAAGCTGAGCGGAACGTAGAGCCAGTTCTCCGGCGCGTTTGCGTCGTTGATCGGTGGGGCAACGCTATGCGGTGTGCCCCAACCACCCAGGAGAAGGACTGTCATTCCCATCCGGAAATCCGGCTGCTCGCGCAAAAATCGCCAGAAGCGCTCGACATCCTCGGCAACGAATTGGTTTGCTTCGAGGCCGAGCGGCCGCACCGATCCGAAACCGCGCCTTGGAAAATCGTCGAACGTTGCCGGAAGCTGAATGACATGCAGAAATCGGCCAGGCGCATAAGCGCACACGCTGGCGCGCATCATGTGTTGGTTGGGTGGCGACAACCTCAACGATGGGACAGGCCAAAATCCCGAGCGCTCGGCATAGGCCTCCTGCTCAATGAGAAGCGCCTCCTGAAGCGCTTCGCCCAAGCCCCCGGTATTGGCCGCATTGACCAGAACGGCTCGCAGCGCAACCGAGAGATTCGAGGGAACAAGAACGATGACGCCCGACGAAGTTGCTTGCAGCGGATGATATTCGAGCGGCGTTTCACCGATGGGGCGATCGCTGACGAACCGTTCTTGGCCAGCCTGGAAGAAGAACGGCGTTAGGGCTCGCTTGTCGATTTGGAGCCGTTCGAGATCCGCATCCGAAAACCGAACACGGCGCGAGAGGCGCTTGAGCTCTTCCGCCCCTGGGACGGTCAGCTGGCCCGCCGGTTGTCCCGACGAAAGCGTATCTCGGTCCACGCCTGCTCGCGTGGCAAGCGCCTCGCTGAGTTGCAGTAAGGCATAGACCGAGCGCAGTGTTTGATCCTTCAAGCCCCCCGGAGGAAGTGCTTCGAAGGCATCGAGAAGCGTTTGCGTATAGGCGCCGGCCCCCTCCCAAACGCCCATGAAGATCCTGAAATCACCACGGTTCGTCGCGATACGATCGCAAAAGAGATCCTCGATCGGATCTTCGAGACGTAGCATGCCCGCGCGGCCGAGCCCTTCATTCAGCGCCGCGCCTAAATCGCGGGGCTGCGGCTTCCGTCTGCCGGTGGATTTGGAAAGAACCAGCCGTTGCAGCCATTCGAGCCGGATGGTGTTCGCGTGGAAACGCGGCTCGGTAAGCAAGCTCGCGAGTTCTGCACTTGCGTTGCTCCTTTTCCAGTCCGCGACTTGTCCCAGAGCAGCGTCGTGCGGATTGAAGACCTCGTCCGGAAACTGCGGCGGAACGAGACCTTCAAGGAATTGCTGGATCTCTTCCGGGCTGGGAGCAGATTCCATCGGGGTGCCGTCCGTTGCGGCATGTTGGAGGACAATCGCGGATCATAGCAGGTTGCCGGGTGGCCGTTATTGCCGCCCTCGCGAACCCTAATCTGGCCTCGAAGAGAACCTGATTCGTCAAGCCTTTACACAGAATCGTGTTAAATGGGGGTCTCGGTCCCGGAGCCGCACCGCCGATGCCTTAACGGCTCTCAATGCAGTCGGAATGCTCTCGACTTGTGCTGCCGTTTCGATCCTTTTTTGCCGCAGCGGAGGCTTGGCACTTCTAGCGAAAACTGCAGCAGCAGGACGCAACGGCCGCAAACGATGTCTTGCAACAAATAGCCCTCCTTTGCAGGTAATATCGGCATCAGTTTGTGGTCCGGCCGCGATTCGTCGCGCCGGATTCCAACAGAGACATCACCATGGCCATGTTTGCACGGTGTCACAGATGGTCCGTCACCGCACAAGCAGAAGACGCGGCTGAAGCCTCCCAAATTGTCCGAGCTTGATGCGTTTCTCGCTAAGCATGTCGGCCCATGGTTCCGCCAACTCGCGAACGAAAAGCAGGCACGCGCAACGCTGCAGGTGAACGAGCCCGGTGTGGTATTTTCTCTGACCTATGATGAGAGCGAGCGCTACAGCGGCGGTGGTTACCCCGCCTATACCGCCGCGCAATCGCCAACGCAAAACCCGGTCTTTGCGGCTCTAAAATCAAAGGCCGCCCAGCTCAAGAAAGCCCGCGCCACAGATTCCTGCGGGATAATCCTTTGCGATGGGGGATGTCCGCTGTTGTCGAAGCTAGGGCGCCAGATGCAGCGAGTTGGCCTCGACGAAACCATTGCCGAGTTCTTCCGACAGCACTCTTCAGTGGCCTTCGTTGTGGTGTTGGTATTTCCGCCGAGCCGCGTGGATGCATTTACGGGCGTCTTCAAGGAACTGAAAATTACCGGCCGCCTCTACCGCGCGCAGCTAATGCTCTGCCGGGAGAGGAGTTAATCGCTTTGATCAATCGTGGCCTCGCCCAGCTTCCACAGCCCGTGGCAACGCCCTGAGATGCCCTCTATTGGATCGGCCGCGCACGAGGCCATGAGGGGCAGACCCATGCAAATATTAAATATTCAGGAGGTTTAATGACAGGATCGGTCAAGCTATCGGCGCGGCAAATTCAGGAAGTATTAGCCGGCAGGACAACGGCCCAAGAGCTCTTCGCGCAGTTCGATCACCCGGGACGACCTTTCCAGAATCCTTTCGAAATGGCCTTGCGTCAAGGACTGACGATGGAATCGGTGAGCCTTACAAAGCAGGCCGATGCAGACGACGACTTGCTCGAAGTACGATTTGGGCTCGCTGATTCCGCAATTAGCAAATTAAAGGCTGGCTAGGTTCTAACTAGCGCTCAAGGAAGAGCAACCTATTCCTTGGGTATGGATCGCACGAGGTTCTGGCGACGCAGAATCTCGCATTGCAGCGCAGGGTGGATTATAGCCCGGCGGATGGGCTCAATACGTCGAGGGGTTGCGATAAGGTGGACGCCAACTTCTCTTCATCGCGAGCGCGCTTCCCATCGCTTTTGATTCCTCGAGGCGCATTCGGCCTGCATCGTCGATCTTGATAATGATCGACATGTTGTGAGCGCTTCCGCGGCCAAGAGACAGAGGCGCTAGCGCTAGTTGCGAATGGTAAAGCCTTCCTTTCGGTGAGCTAGTGCTGATCCGAAGCAAGCCCAGTCGCGAGACCGGCTAACAGGGCACCCGCGCGACGGGCAGGGATACGGTGCCGCGAAGCGGCGGCCCTTGCGCGCGTGTCTCAGGCGAGCGGAACCGCATAGCCCGCCAAAAGCCGCGGACGGAGTCATTTGCGCCGAAGCAGCCGCCCTAGGTAAGCCATACCCCGGCTCAGGGCAGTCGACCCTTCAGGATAATAGATTCCCGGTCCCTTGATTTTTGAAGGATCGATGCCGGCGTCTATGAGCCTCTTGTGCTCGGCCTTAAAGCCTTTCCATTGCTGCTTTGATTGAAGCAGCGGCACCCCGGGAAGGGTGGCGTGGTGGCTCGCCCAACTGCGCAGCACCTCGTCGGGGATTTCCTGAACAAGATGGCCGTCGTTGCTGATGAGACTATTTGTTCTGGCCAGCTTTTCACCCGTTTCATGTTCGCGGCGTAGGTGCCATGCAAGCAGATCAGCAGCCTGGAGAGGCGCGTATGGCTGCTCCTTCTCATTTTTGAATTGGGGAAGACCGTCGACCAGCTTGCGGGCCTCGACCGGAAGGGCCTTTATCATCTCGGCTATGAACATCTCGACATCGGCATCCACGCCCTGCTGCTCGTCGAAGATGAACTGGACAGGAGCACGCACCGGGCTTTCGGCGGTGAAGCGGGCTACACCAGAGACAACCGCAAAGCACATCGTGAAATGCAGCCGTCCAAATCCGTAAGGCGAGACAGGCTTCAGTTCGTCTTCGAACAACCGGCCGTTTACAGAGAACTCGTACGAGACTGGCTGATAATGAGCGATGATCGCCGCCAGCTTGGCGAGCTTGGCATCCCTCATCTGCTCATCCCATTGGCTGTGATGAAATTGGCCACTGAGGTGATGGGCTTCGGAGGCTTTGAGGTATTCGATCGCGGGCCAGGCCTTCAGCTCCTTGTGCCAGTCCTTCGAGAACGAGGCCCACACATCGGCCCGGTGCAGGTAGCCAGCCAAAAACAGCCGCTTGTCGCCGGCTTGAGCTGCGGAATCGTCGGTAAACGCCTGCAGAAGATCCACGCTCGTGGTCCTTTATGTATAAAATGCCAACTGGTCGAGCGTCAGAAGGGCCTGCAATGCACGCACCATCGTGTAGGTTTCCGCCGCCGCGTGACCGTGACCAACGGCGTGGCGTGAACCGGCCGATCCGGATGACGTGTAAGGATCGAAGTTGGCGAAGGTATACTGTTGAAGGTATTCGGTGAAGGCGGTCGGAAACAGGAGAGTATCCGGTCGACCCGCCTTGGCCTCGGCGGATGAAACGGCAAACGCAAGCAGGGTTTTGAGTTTGGCCGATTGGCCGCGAACTTTCCGGTAGGCCTCGTTGAGAATGCCTTCGATTTCGGTCAGCACGATCTTCAGGACCGGCACGGCGTCGCCATTCGTGAAAGACTTCACGGCCGATCGCAATAGCGGTTCCTTGCCCGCAAAATGCGGCCTGGACACCCAGCGCTTGAACATGCGTTCGAGTCGCTCGGCATCAAATTTCGAAAGAAGCTGCGCTTCTTCATCGTCCAACTCAAATCCTGCTTCGCAGGAGTTGGCGAGCGTCTGGAACTCGGCCCCGAGTATTTCGACGAACGGAAACCAGCCTGCGGCCAGTAGCCGCGAAAAGGTCGCCTGGTCTGCGATGGCGTCGTAGAGGTCGCGATGCGCCAGCCGCCGATACAGCGTGCCAAGGTCGCGCTGCATCTCCGCGATGCTGAGCTGTCCGTCTGGATTGGCATCGAAGAAGAGCCCGAAACGCCACCCTTCGCGGAATATGCAAACGATACGGTCCTTTTCGCCAATGTCGACGCGCGGAAACCACATTCCAGTTACGTCAGCGATGTCGTTGTTGAAGAGAACGCTCCCCGCGGCCATGTCCCGCTTTGGCATGATGCGCAGCGCGACTGCCGCCGCGTCCACCCACAGCTCGGCGGTGTTGTCCGGGTGCACGACAAGCAGGACATATCCCGCGTTCTTGAGGCTTACAGCATGCCCTGACTGGCGGGCCATAAACTCGATGTGCCCGCTGAGACTTTCAGCCACACGGTGAAAAAACCGGTCGTCAGAAGTCAATGCAAGGCGTGTCCAGACTTTGATAGAGTCGCCGGCTCGGCCTGCTTCCGCCGAAATGCCATCCAACTGCATACCGGACAGCTTGATCGGCTTGCCGACATTGCCAAGGAGGACGCCAGGTTCCTCCGATTTCTCAGTCATGGGGTCAGACTCAGTCATGGCCAAATTCTATCACGTCGGCGCGCAAACCGCGTAACAGGCTAGGGCGGCTAGCGCTTCTTCGCGCGATCCTGTGCTAGGCTGATCCTGGCAAGGGGATCTGCGATGAAAAAGCTGACGAGCAAGATCGGAAAGCAATTCGGCGGATACGCACTCATTAAAACAGATCTCGAGTTCTCTAGTTACGTATTCGGGCGTGCGGCTGAACTGTCTGAAAGAGCAGAACCGCCGGCCGGTGAATTATTTCCGAACTTCGAGCAGAATCTGAGCGCGGCGCATCCTCGTCTGCGCGCTGGTGGAACAGTTACGTTCGAGAGTGCGAAAAGCAACCCGCAGGACTTCGACAAGAGAGCCTACTTTGAGGCTGGTATCGTCGCCTATGCAAAGTGCTTCAACTCGAACATGCGAACACGCCTGTCTCAGGATATTTTTAAGGGTGCGCTTGCGCCGCAGAAGGAACTTCATCTGTGGTGTATGGAGATACGAAACAGCCATATCGCTCACGCCGATCTGAGGCTGGAGCGGTCCTATGCCGGCATCAATCTCGTGGAAGATGCATCATTCGGTAAGCGCCCGAGCGGCCTCCTGGCTGCTATGCTGGCGAGGCGGAACGTTCCCAACACTCAAACGCTGACGGAATTGTCGCGCCATTGTGAGCTGATCATTGAGCACTATCTAGGTCCGCAGTTGGACAAGACCGCGAGAGAAATCCGCGAGCAGATGTTGAGACTGCCCAAAGAGCAGTTCGATGCGCTTCCTGACTATGTCTTGGAAGACCCGGCAACCGAATTTCCGAGCGACTCGCGATGGCCTCAGAATAACTAAGCCGAGAGACGCCGTCGAGGTCAGACGAGAGGCGGCTTACCTTGAACCCATCCCATATCCGGGCCACCGCCTTTACGTCACGATAGAGGCCCAAGTCGGTAGTTCACCTAAATAGGCCATCTCCTCGCGAGTGATGCGATTGAATACCTCTGGCACGAGATGAGCCATAATCTGCCACTCGGTCTCGCCCTCGAGAGGTTACCTTCCGCCGCCGCCTTTGCACGCTCGATATGTTCGCCAACCTTGCCACTCAAGAGGCCGTGTTGATTGCTATGCCTGAGAAGGAATTCGATCAGGAGAGCATAGCGCTGCATCTCCTCCACGCTATTCAAGAGCGTGTTCAGCATGGCGCGGATATTGTCATGCCGCGTTGCATAGTTCCGGAAGTGCCCGTTAGCGGCCGAGATCACGGTAAAGACGATGGCGATCAGGCGGACGACGGCGATCTCTTCTGCTTCGCCGGGACCGTACGAGGAGATGACGCCAAAGCGATGGCTTAAGGCCGCGATCGCATCTCTCACAGCCGGTGCGTGAACGATAGTCCGTTCCCAATTGTCGCGGTAAGGTTCAAGTGCCTTGAACCAAGCCGCTCTTTGCGCGCCGATCTCCGCCTTAAGATTAGCTGTTATCCGGTCTTCGAGATAAGGAAGGGCTTGCCCTCGAAACGTCAGCGCGTCAATTCGAACCAGTTTCGGCGGCTTGTACGTGTCCTCACCGTCCTTCAAATAGCACTTCAGGACGATCGTCTTTTGTTCGTGGGATGCCTGGATCGCTTCGTGGTCCAAGACAAACGCATTGCCGCGATGCCGGCGGATTACGTCGCGAAAACTTTGCGGGATGTCATCAGTCGTAGGATCGACCCCATAAAGCGCCCAGATCAGGTTGATGCCTTCGCGCTCATAATGGTGGCAGCGGGCGGAGATTTCCGTTTGGAACGTATTCGAGAGCTGAATTTCGATCGCAAAAGGTGCGAGGCCTTGCCATTCGATATACACGTCGGGATACCTGCCAAAGCTGTTCTCTGTTGGCGGTAGGTACTGCGCGACGGCGCTGCGGACATAACGGACATCGGCCTTAGCGAGCTCGTCAATCTGTTCGCAGAGCATCCGATGGGTGCGGGATTCCTGCTGGCCCTGGTACTGGGCTGCTCGGGCCTCGTCGATCGAAAGTGAGCTGCTGTGGTGCCACGGGCAGCTAGGATCCCCGCCCCTGTAATGTACAAAATAGGGAAGTCGGCGCTCGCCCTGCTTTCTTGTCTGGATAAAGACGCGGCTTTCGCAGCGCAGGCATCTTGCCGCTAACCCGTCCTGGTGGCCACGGGCGCCGTCCGTTAGCCGATCCCGGAGGGTGCCCCATGCATCTTCGGACAGCGATAAAAGCTCAGGAGCCGACATGGCGCCTATCGGTTGGTCGAACATGACCGCCTCGACGATGCGCCTTGGGGCGCGTTGTGCTCGAGGCTCATTTTGCATTGGTCGAATCGTCTCTAGTATCCACCAGCTATGCTAGCTTAGGCGGCGTTGGAAATGCCACAAGATGAATGTCGATGCAGAAATCGATGCCCACGTTTGGGCCGCCGATACCTAATTTTTAAGTTAGGCCGCCGCTTATCTCAAAGACGATCAGATGCCTTTAACGGTTACGTTTGACACAAACACGCTAGCGTCCGTAGTTTCTCCCCAAACCGCGCAGCGCGACACTGGCGCCAGCGGAGCCGCTGTGCGAACAGCAATCGAAGCCGGTCATATTCAGGGCTTTTTTAGCGAGACTCTCGTCACGTTGGAGGGGATTGTGAAAAAGGATCGCGCAGACGTTCTCGGTAGAACTCGAGTCGTCTCCGGGTCGTCGTCGAATGGCAAGAACCAGATCACGCTTACCGTTGGCTTCCGGCATTTCCGAAATGAACTGGACACGCGATTTTCTGAACGAGTCAGATCGGCCGTCGCGCTTGGCATGCGCGGGCTGCGGGCGCCCGCCCGATTTGGGAGCTTTCACGCAAAGGACGAGATTTGCCCACTTTTCATGCCCTCTGGAGGTATGCCGGAGCTCTTACGCCGCATGGACGCCGTCAACAGTATCGCAACAGAAATGGCTAAGCGCCATGTGGGACACGCCGTCGCCGTTGAGCTTGGCGTTCAATTCAGCCAACGTGATCATGCGCCGGAGCCTGAGTTATGGTTTCAAGGAATTGGGCGTGCACGAAATAAGACCGAAGCTGATAAAATAGTTATGGCGATTAACGAATGGGCCGACGGTGATAGCATTGCCTCCCATTACGGATTCGGCATCGAGATGTTTTGCAGCGATGATTTCGGGAAAAGCGCCGTCGGCCCCTCGGTGTTCGATTGCGAGCATCGAAAATGGCTGGCAAACGAATTCGGCATTCAGTTCGTGACCTTGGCAGAGCTTGCAACGAAGGTGACAACATAGGCCATTCTGCGCGCGATAAGAGTCATGCTAGGATCGCCGTTTGAGAAAACAGCGAATTCAGTCGCGGCTCGCGCCGGGAATCGCATCGATAGGCAGCTTGATGCGCGCGCGAGGATTGTGAAGGACGACCATGCAATGGAGTCCGGGTCTCGGCCTTCGGTGTCGAGCCGCCTTGAGATATGCGCTCCCACTCATGCTTCAGCTTGCTAAGCCTACTTCTGGTCTTCTGCTTTGGTATCCAAAGCCTTTCGCAATTGATCTTCCGTCACTGACGTTTCGTATGGAATTCCGACCATATGGCGCGCTGCTCGGTCGAACAGTTCTCCCAACGCCTGTTCCCGGATAGCGTCAGGGATTGCATCCTGTTGCCCCAGCCCATATTTGCCGAATACTGAATCTGATAGGCGCCCAATTTCCTTCGGACGGAAAAGAGCTTCATAGGCCTTCTGTAGCTCGCAAAAGCGGTCTCTCGCCGCGGTGGTGTTGTATTCGGGGTGGGCCAGCCACTCGAACGGTAGGTCGAATGTTTCGGCTACCTCATCGGACCAATCGCACGGATTAAGAGGATTTGAAACCAGTGCCGTAGCTTGGTGCGGAGTACCGCCGCTTTCAGCAAGCACGACTTGGAATGCCAGTATGTTGTAGATCGTGGTGTGTCCGATTACCCTTCCTGCATAGTCGCTGCGCACATACAAGAGGTTGAAGAGCGGACCATATCGATTTTTTATCTTCGCTGCGGCTTCGGATACCCGTGTATCGAGATTCGTCCGTGGGGCAACGTAGCTCGGATCATCATTCAGGATGTAATTTCGTATCCCGCCGTATGGCGATCCCTTCACTTCCTCGTTGCCGACTTTTAGTGCCCAAAGTACCGAACAGGCCTTGGCAACGGAGCGCAGAGCATCCGATCCACCGAGGGTCATGTTAAAACCCACGGTCGGCGGCCGCCATTCCACCATGCTCGCTTTCGCTGTGACCAACAGCTCACGCACCTGCTCCTCGCTGATGCCTAGCGACGCCGCTATATTGGGAATGTGCCTTTGCATTTCTGGCAGCGTGCTGGTGGTCACGCGCAAATCAAATCGTCCGTCAGGATGCTTTGTGACTGTGAATGGCTTCGTGACCAGCTCAAGATCTCCGTCGCCGTGCACATTCATGGTTTGTGAACCGGCCTTGACCTTGCGCAACATCGGTGCCGTTCTGCCAGAACCAGATCTCATCTGGAAAAGGTTTCGTATGACCTCAAACTGCCCGGTTAATGCTTTGTCTATGCCGCTACCGAATGTGTTGTTGCAGCTTGAGCAAATTACACGGCGTGTCGTCTTCCGACCGCCGAGCGCATCATGCAGAATATGCTCGGGCTTTGTCTTCTTATCCAGAAAATGTTCGCCAAAAATGCAGTAGGCCATGGCGCTGTTCCAGGTTGTTCGTCGATGTCGAAGCTAATCGCGAGGAAGTCCCAAGCGAAGTTCGCACATTTGGCCTCGCGCCTCAGTGCGCAACCTAGTCGGTACGAGGTCAATTGCTTCGAGCACGGATGATTTACCGGCGTTGTTGTCGCCGATGAGGATCGCGTGGTCTGGCAGGACCAGGTTCGCCGCGCGATGCCCCTGAAATTCTCGATAGTAACAGAATGAATCTTCATTGCCGTGTGTTCAATCTATCCGCGAATGATCTATGATATTATCACTCAAGTGGCAGCTTGATATCCGCCATTCTACGGAAAGACATCCGCCCAACGGCTGTATTCCTTGTGGAAGAGGGACGAGGCAAGCGGCTCAAGATAGTCTAGATACTTGGCGACGAAACCGATGATGGTGCGCAATGACATGGGAATCAAAAGACAAAGCGATAGGCCTAACGTCGGTGATTCCGCGTGCCGAAACTCGCTCCAACGTGAGCGGACGCGCCCCGGAAACCGCCGATATACGCTTCACGCCTCAGGAATTATACGGGGCAATGGCGAGGTGTTCAAATTTGCACACAATCAATCCCGACGCGGTTACATTCGAGAGCGAAACGTGTCGCCACTTGATTGCTCAGCACGTGGACGACAAAACGGACAACTTCTTCATCCTTCCCACCGCCGATAGGCTGAAGGACTTCTCACGTAGTCATATGGTAGGGGTTATTGGCGCTGGTGTCGCCTACCTTCAGATGATCCGAGATGGGTATGTCTGGTGTGATCATTTTGAGAATTTGGCGTCGGCTAAGCCAGCTTCGACGAGGAGGTCACCGGATTTTGTATTCAGTCGACCTGGTGACGCCCGCGTTGCGATCACCGAGTGCAAGGCGACACGGGGCAGCTCCCGAGCTCAATTCAAGGGAACAGTCAAGCGCGGCTATATCGAGCAGGTCTCTCCTTATCTCGGCTCCGAATTGAGTGGAGCGATAGCATCACATGGCTTTTCAATAGGGGCTTGGATGACATCCTCGACGCGCGCCGAGCTGTTTGTCGACCACACCGCAGTCCCTGCAAAATTGTCCGAGCCGGAGGCGCCGAGCGATCCGGGCTCGGTCAAGCGCGGAAACTACCTTACTGTCCTCTCACTTATGTTTGGGCCTCGCGTCGCCAGAGCGGCGCGAACGGGAACGTGGATTCCTTCCGAAACAAACTTCTTGACCGCGCAGTGGCTGGGTCGCGAGTGGCTCCTGGGATTTCCGCCTCCCTATCTGGGCGCCAGATTCTGGGAAAGCTCCAATGCGTCTCGGAGTCGCGATATCAACTGGACCGCGTGGCCCTTGGTCAATGATTTTGCGCTTGAACTGACAGTTGCCCGGACTTTTTTCAGATCGCTTGCGGCACGAGAGGCGGCCTACGATCTTTTGGCAGACGTACCAAGAATGGACGATGATCTCATCAGTCGGGCCAAGGATTCGGGGGGCGCCGTCTATCCCGATGGGCTGGGCGTGATTGGCAAGCTCACCAGCCTCGAAGGCACTCAAATCTCTCTATGGGATCCAAACTCTGGCCAGTTCAAAAAGCTTGAGGCGCGGTCCGAACCACTCTTCCTGAGCGACGAGTCTTCAGTTCGATGGATCCTCGAAGAGGACGCGGAGAAACCAGAAAAGCCAGTTGCCCAGCTCGTTTCGCGAGCGCCCGACTAGTCGCGCCTCCGGCAAAAGGCCATTTGAAGGATGTCTTGCATCGCAGGTGCTGCCGGGGTTCGCTCCACGACGACCAGATTGAGACTATTGTCGGTACCGTTTCTTGGCGGTCCCGCTTGCCAGATCATGGGATGTGGAGATAGGCAGATACAACCACGCGCCCTTCCCTCGCGACTAGCATCGGCCAATGGCTAGGAACATCGTCATCAACACACTTTCGACCCTTCTTCTGCAGCACGGGTCGCCCAGACGGGCTAACATGCATCTCCTGATTCTCATGCGTACACCCGGGGCAACTAGTTGATGATTCAGAGGATTTCTTCGGCAATGGAGGGGCAGGAGACGTCCGCGCCCTCGTTTATCGACCTGTTTTGTGGCTGCGGTGGCTTCACGCTTGGGATGCTGCGCGCAGGCTTTCAGTGCGCTGCAGCAATCGATTTCGACAGCGAGGCAGTCTCTACGCTGCAGGCCAACCTCCCGAGCTTGCCCTGCGTCCTGCAACGGGATCTGACTAAGTACAAACCTGCGGAGTTGGCAGAACTCATCGGCAGAGATCGCATCGATGTCATCGTTGGCGGCCCGCCCTGCCAGGGATTCTCGACGGCAAGAAAGGTTGACGGCACGAATCACGGCGCGCGACTGACAGATGACCCTCGTCGTCATCTCTATCGTGAGTTTCTGAAATATGTCGATTTCTTTCAGCCGAGCGTTTTCGTCATCGAGAACGTTCTCGGGATGCGTCAGGCGGCAGACGGTGAGTATTTCACACGCGTCCAGCACGAGGCGCGCACGCTGGGCAGGAAACACGGCCGGGCCGGATATCGAGTCCATGCTCAGATCGAAGATGCGGCTGCACTGGGCGTCCCGCAGAAGCGACGACGACAGCTGATCGTCGGCGTACGGGCGGATCTCCCGGGCTATTTCATCCCGGAACTGGCTCCGGCACCTAGTGCGGTCGCGCCGACGACTCTGGGCGAGGCGATCGGGGACCTGCCTGTCTTGCGGGCCGGCGGTGGACAGAACGAAGGCGAATACGATCTCGCACGTCGAGCCAATCACCTGACGTCGGAGACGGCGCGCAACTATCTCTTCAAGGTGCTGGAGATTGAGCGAGCCGCGAATCTGACAAACCATGTGGCGCGACCGCACAGCGAGCGAGATCTGCGCGACTTCGCCCGTCTGCGGGAAGGAGAAACATCCGCGGTCGCCATGCGCGAGCGGGGCGTGAAATTTGAATTCCCGTACGACAAATCCAGTTTCAAGGATCGATATACGCGTCAGAGCCGGAAGGGGCAGTGCTCCACGATCGTCGCCCACCTGAGCAAGGACGGGCTGATGTTCATCCATCCCACGCAGAACCGCTCCATCACACCGAGGGAGGCTGCGCGCATCCAAAGCTTTCCCGACTGGTTTCGGTTTCCCGAGGCCCGGACACACTCGTTTCGTCTGATTGGAAATGCGGTCCCGCCGCTTGTGGCAGAATCTGTCGGGGCAGCGATTGCACAGTTTCTAAGGGATATGCCGTCGCGCAGCGCCAAGGCCCTGCAACACGTGGCACCAAAGCGCAACGCTCTGATAACGAAACTCAGTCACTTGGCGTCTCTGAAGCGAAACCATCTTCGCGCGCTCAAGAAGCAGGAGCTCCTTGAGGGATGGCAAGCCCTGCTTATCCTTTTTCCAGACCTCCACCCCGTCAACGCGCTGGATCATGGCGAACGACAGTCGCCCTCACCCGAGCTCGCCGTGTTCTTTCCCGAATTGCAGTCACAGGCGCGGCGACGGTACCTGCGCAGCGGATGGCCTGTTGCATTCGAGGTCTTCGGTCGCGAAGCTTGGCGCCGCAGGAACGACGGCGAGTTGAGCTTGGACGAATTCTACGGCTGGATGGGAAGTCATGGCGGACCGGCCGAGCGAGCACCAACGTCGTGAGCGGACAGGATCGCCATCAATTGTCGGATGATGGTGGTTATGACCACGCGCCACCAAGCGCTGCCAGCCTGATCGAAAGTCTGCGGGCGTTCGGATATGATCTTCCGACTGCCATCGCAGATCTGGTCGACAACAGCGTGACCGCCGGGGCGCGCAGGATCTGGATCGATTTTCACTGGGCCGGTAGTGGATCAGCGGTGGCCATTACCGATGACGGTTGCGGGATGGCAGCTGATGTTCTGGTGGCCGCGATGCATCTCGGAAGTAAGCACCCGCTCGAGGCGCGCGACAGGCATGATCTGGGACGGTTCGGACTGGGGTTGAAAACCGCAAGCTTCTCGCAGTGCAGACGTCTGACGGTCCGCTCTAAAATCGAAGATCGGCTCCCCGTCACACGATGCTGGGATCTGGATCACGTCGCTCGAACGAACGACTGGCAGCTGTTGCGCCGAGCGGACTCGGACGGGGAGAAATACCTGGAGCGCATCCTGCACCTGAGCTCTGGCACTGTCGTCCTGTGGCAGAATCTCGATCGCGTGACAGGGCATTTCAGCACACAGAATGACCGGCAGCAGCAATCGTTTCTTGAGCTGGCTGAGCGGGTCCGAATTCATCTTGGGATGGTCTTTCAGGCTCTCATCTCGGCACGACCCGGCATCAAAATCCTGATCAATGACCGCCCGATTCCGGCGTGGGATCCATTTCTAGCCGATCAACCGGCCACGCAGACATTGCCGATTACTCGGTTGACGCTCCGCGGTGAAGTAGTTGAGGTTCAACCGTTTATTCTTCCGCATCAGTCAAAGATTGCGCGTAGCGAATTCGAAGCGGCATCAGGACCGCGCGGCTGGAATGCTCATCAGGGGTTCTATGTCTACCGCAATCAGCGTCTGCTCGTGGCGGGAGACTGGCTGGGATTTGGCTGGGCTAAGGAGGAGCACTACAAGCTTGCGCGAATTCGTATCGAGATTCCCAATGCGCTCGACCATGACTGGCAGATCGACGTCACAAAATCTCGTGCGATCCCGCCGTTGCCCCTTCGCGAAGAGCTTCATCGCATCGGGGCGCGAGCGCGCGCTGATGCCAAGCGGATCTACTCGCACAGAGGCGCGAAGCTTGTCTCCACTGAAGATCGAGCCAAGATCTTCATGTGGGAGTCCATCTCGAGGCACGACAAAACCTTCTACCGGCTCAACCGGGAACATCCGCTCTTCAAGCGTGTCCAAGCGGCCTCCGCAGACAGGAAGGCGCTCACGGCATTCATGAGGATGGTCGAAGAGACCGTTCCGATTCCGCATATCACGATAGAGAACTCGGAGCGCCCCGGAAGCCATGCTGCTCCCTTTGATCATGCTCGCGAACGAGAGATTCGAGAGATCATGCAGCAGGCGTACGACTCACTTATCGAGACCGGATACGGGCCCGACGAGGCCATACGGCGGCTGCAGACAATCTGGCCGTTCGAGCTCTTCCCTGCCTTGCTTGAATCACTGAAAGAAGCGGAGACCAATGGTTGAACCGCACAACTACTACATCAATGCGCGCAACTGGGCCATCGACATTCTGCGCAGAGACGCATTGAAGACACCGGAACGAATCCGTGAGGTCGCAGACCGCGCCATTCAGGCACAGAAGCTCTTCGATCCCGCAGCCGACATCGACTTAGACGAACTCGCAGCCGAGCTGCGCCATCTTTTTTCGGTGACCGCCGAAGTCGGAACAATCCTTGAGGATCCGACCGATCATATTCCGTGGTATCCGGCTCGGCGGGCTTCAATCAAATGGCGCTTCTGGAATCGCTACGTAACTTTCTTGGAGCGCGATTTCGGGATGCCGCCGGCCGTGGTCACCAACCTTGATGACCTGACCAGCATGGTTCTGGAACGTCTCGAGGACCCCTCTCGCGACGGCAGATGGGACCGCCGCGGCATGGTGGTTGGTTCGGTACAGTCTGGAAAGACGGCAAATTACACCGGTCTGATCTGCAAGGCAGTGGATGCCGGTTACAAGCTCGTCATCGTTCTCGCGGGCATACACAGCAACCTGCGGGCCCAGACGCAGTTGCGTATCGACGAGGGCGTCCTGGGGTTCGACACACAGAAGAACCGGCGCTTGAATGCCGACAACCGGTGGATCGGCGTCGGCAAGCTGCCCGGTGAGCGCCTTGTTGTTCACTCGCTTACAAGCAGCGCTGAAAACGGAGATTTCAACAGGGGCATGGCCGATCAGGTCGGCGTAATGCTGGGTGGCGATCCCGTTGTGCTCGTAATTAAGAAGAACTCACCGCTTCTCGGCAATCTCCTGAAGTGGGTCCTCCACGTCCATGGCGACGAAGATGCGGTCACAGGACGGAGGATAGTCCGTAAAGTTCCTCTGCTCCTGATCGACGATGAGGCAGACAATGCTTCCATCAACACCAAGGCTAAGCCAGGATCTGATGCAGATACCGTGACCGCAATAAACGGCGGCATTCGTCTTTTGCTAGATTCCTTCGAGAAATCGGCATACGTCGGGTATACGGCTACGCCTTTTGCCAACATCTTCATCAATCCAGATGTGGAGTCGCCGGTTCACGGGCTGGATTTGTTTCCTCGCAACTTCATCATAAACGTGAAGCCGCCGTCGAACTATGTCGGTCCGAGCAAGGTATTCGGTCTGAGCGGCGATCCTGATGCCGGAATATCGGCTGCCGACGGCCTGCCGATCATTGAGGAGATCGACGATTTCGCGGCAGCTTTTCCTCCGAAGCACAAGAAGGACCACGAACCATCCTCATTGCCGGGAACGTTGCAAAAGGCCATACGCTGCTTTGTGCTCACCTGCGCGGCGCGAAGGGTGAGAGGGCAGGGCAACAAGCACAACTCGATGCTCATTCACGTCACGCGGTTTGTGAATGTACAGGAGCGCGTTGTCGAACTGGTCCGCCAGGAGCTCGGTGGTCTTAAGAAGCGGATCGAGTTCGGGGACGGCAAGCGCAGGCCGACCGTTCGCGATGAACTTAGAGAGCTCTGGAATACCGACTACGAGCCCAAGTTCGTTGCGATGGCGGAAGACTCCGGTCCCCCGATTTCCTGGTCTGACATCGATCGCGAGCTGCATGACGCCGCCGCAAAGATCACCGTCATGCCGATCAACGGCTATGCCAAGGAAGCACTGGACTACCGGGAGCACGAAGATGATGGCCTCAGCGTCATTGCGGTTGGTGGCGACAAGCTCTCGCGTGGTCTTACCCTCGAAGGCCTGTCGATCAGCTACTTTCTCCGGACGACACGCATGTATGACACGCTTATGCAGATGGGGCGCTGGTTCGGATACCGGCCCGGTTATCTCGATCTTTGCAGGTTGTTCACGACCCGGCAGCTCCGATCCTGGTACCGACACATCGCACTTGCCGAGGTCGAGCTTCGGAGGGAGTTCGACTACATGGTGGATGCAGGGCTGACGCCCGAGAATTACGGGCTTCGGGTCCGGACCCATCCGGCGGGCATGATAGTGACCGCGCTCAACAAGATGAGCCACGGGCGGACGCTTGAATTGTCCTGGGCCGGAGTGCTTTCACAGACCACTCAGCTGCCGAAGGATGCGGACAGAGTCGGCGCGAACGCTCTTTCCACCGAGAAGCTGCTTCTGAAGGTCGACGAGCCTGCGGCTAGGGCCGGAAGAGAGACAAGAGTTTGGCGGAACGTCGGTTTCGAGGACGTCGCCAAGTACGTGGAAGATCTGCAGTTTCCTCCAGCCGCTGCCCGGGCAAGCGGCGAGCAGCTGGCAGCATTCATCCGTAAACAGGGTGCCAAGCAACCCGCCGAGCTCACCCGCTGGACTGTGGCGCTCATCTCAAATGCCAGATCGCCTGTCGAACGCCACCGAACGTTGGCTGGTTGTCAAATCGGCCTGATCGAGCGGACTCCCGAAAGTCAGACGAAGGCCACGCTTGCCCTCAAGAAGGCCAATATCCTCAGTCCGACCGATGAGGGCATCGATTTCGAGGAACAGACCTTTACCGCAGACTGGTACAACGCGGTCGCCGGCAAGCTCGAGCTCGAAGGTGACGAGGATTGGCTGTCCGGGCAAGTCGGGAAGGATGCCTTGAACGTCGCTCTTGATCTGACGCGACGCTGGCAGAACGCTTCGCCGCCAAAGATTCGCAAACCTCCTTCCGGTGAGTCGGCCAGACCGAATGGAAGGGTTCTGCGAACTCTTCGGAAGGAATCCGATGGCCTCCTCCTCATCTATCCCGTCATGCCCCCGACAAGGGTTGAACTTGAAGGTGGCGTCATTGAACAGACCGAGCTGGATCCCAAAGGGCCTCCGATAATCGGTATTGCGCTCAGCTTTCCCGTAAGTGCAACAACTCTCGGAGTTGAGTATCGCGTGAACACAGTGTGGGGATCGGAAATCAACGAAGACGACGAATATGAGGATTGAAGCCATCTGGCAGGAACTGGACGCCGAGCTCCAAGCTGGCGCGAGTGGCGCCTGGCTCCTTCGATTTGCGCTTCCTGACTCTCGGAATAAGCTGCTGGTGGCGATCAATACATCGTCGCGAGATCGCGCCCTTCTTATTCCGTTATCCAGCGCCGCCATTCCAAACCGTCGAGACTGGCCGCAGTGCAAGGGTCTCGAGTTGTTTGCCGCGCAGGTTGACGGCACGTCACATTTCGGGGTTCGCCTGCTCAACCATGTATACAGCGACGTATTCGCCATCCTTGCGGAGGATATCGCACCGCGAGTTGCAGCTGCTGCAGACGAAAAGAGCGCAGCTCGTGTGATGCTCGATCGGCTTCGGAGGTGGCAGAAGTTTCTTTCCGCGCGCGCAAATGGGTTGTCTGTTCAACGTCAGCGCGGTCTCTTTGGAGAACTGCATTTCCTCCGGCACGTGCTGCTTCCTCAGGTTGACGCACAGTCTGCAATTACGGCGTGGCGCGCCCCAGATAGATCTCATCAGGATTTTCAATTCGCGTCCGCTTCCGTCGAGGTCAAGACGACAACCGCCAAACAACCTCAAGACATTCGAATTACGAGCGAACGTCAGCTCGATAATACCGGTACTCCCGCTCTGTTTCTCTTTGTTGTCGTGCTGGATGAACGTGAAGTCGAGCCGGACACCATCGTGCAGGGAGAGACGCTCCCAACCGCAGTTGGCGGGCTTCGTAATCTGCTGGGGTCGGGCAATGCGTTGCGGGATACGTTTGACGACAGATTATTGGACACGGGATATCTGGAAGCAGACGCGCCACGCTTCGAAGCCCGACGATTTGCGCTGAGATCCCAGCAGTGCTTTCAGGTCGTTGATGGATTTCCCCGTCTGCTGGAAGGCAGTCTTCCGGCTGGTGTCGGAGACCTGTCGTACGCACTTAGTCTTGCCGCATGTTCGCCATTCGCCGTGCCGATCACCGCTGTGATTTCGGCAATCGGGGGAACTCAACAAGGGTAGAAACAGGGTATGGACGGCGATCGACTTGGACAATTCGCGCAGGATCTCCATCAGGAGGTCCTTGCAAGATCAGGTGGAGATATTGCGGAAGGCAGTCGCCTTTCGCTGCGCGAGGAATTGTTTACGGAATCGGTTCTGGAGACCCTCGACGCGCACGAAGAAGTCGATGGATGGGAAATCTGTGCGTACGATGCAAAAAGTGTCGGAGCTACGCCGGCAGCAAGGATCAGCGCCTGGGCTCTCTCGGGAGACGGAGCAACTCTCGATCTCTTCATCACGCTGTATCACGGTGCGGGTTCGGTCCACGATATCGGCAAGCCGGAAATTCGCCGGCAGTTCGAGCTCGCGATGGGATTTCTCAAGCGCGCGCTGTCCGGTTTTCACACGCGCATCGAGGAGGCCTCTCCGGGGTTCGCCGCCGCCCAGGCAATCCATGCTGCACGGGAGCTGCTCGCAACTGTTCGCATCTTTCTTCTGACCGATGGCGTTGCCCGTTCGCTCGACATAGCGCCGGATTCAGTTCCAGGCATTGATGTAAAGTACGTGGCTTGGGATCTGGAGAAGCTGAGCCGCCTTCAGGCTGGCGTTCGTCAGATCATTGAGCTCGATCTGGAGAAAGAATACGGTGGTGGAATCCCGTGCCTTGGCGCATCGGATGGAACCGGCGAATACCGCACGTTCCTTGCGTTCTTCCCAGCCCCGCTGCTGGGTCGCATCTACGGTGAATTCGGACAGAGACTTCTCGAACGCAATGTCCGCGCTTTTCTTCAGACGAAGGGCAAGATCAACAAGGGTCTGCAAGCTACACTTCGGGAGCAGCCGCAGCGCTTTCTCGCCTACAACAACGGCCTCTGCTGCACGGCGGCCGACGTGACGATCTCGTCACAGGCGAAGGGGCTTCCGACCCTGAGCCGTATCCGGGACTTCCAGATCGTAAACGGCGGGCAGACAACCGCATCGATCTTTCATGCGATCAAGAAGGAGAAGCTGACGCTGAGCGATGTCACCGTGCAGGTGAAGCTGACCGTGATCACCGATCCCGAGCGTGTCGCAGAAATCGTGCCGGAGATCTCGCGATACGCAAACAGCCAGAACAAGGTCAACGGGGCCGACTTCTCCGCAAATGGAAAGTTTCATCGCGATTTGGAAGAGATGTCCCGAACCGTGTTTGCGCCCGCGCAGTCCGGTCTGGAGCGCGGGAGTCACTGGTACTACGAGCGTGCACGAGGCTCCTATCTTGATGACAAGATCAGGCAGGGTACTCCCGCTCGTCAGAAGGGGTGGGTTCAACAGAATCCACTTGGGCAGAAGTTCACCAAGACTGATTTGGCGAAGCATGAACACGCATGGCTTGGTCTTCCTCATTTTGTCTGTCGCGGCGCGGAGAAGAACTTTCAGGTATTCGCTACGCGCCTTGAAGACGACGGCGAGCCGGCCGTGGACAGATCGTTTTTTGAGCAGGTTGTCGCGCGAACGATAATATGGCGTACCGCCGAGCGACTGTTCGACTCCCTTGATCTGGAAGGGTATCGCGCGCAGAGCGTAGCGTATGCGATGTCCTGGACCGCCGAGCACAGTGGCCGCAGAATTGACCTGCAGAAAATCTGGCGCGAGCAGAAGGTGCCGGACGAGATATCGTCGGTCCTGCTGGCGATCTGCGGGGAAGCCCACAAGTTTCTCAGCTCGCGCGCTGGAAATATCGGCGAAGCTTCCAAGAAGCCCGAGACCTGGACGATCTTCCGATCTCTTGAATTCGAGTTGCGGAAGGACTGGCAGAATGGTCTGAGAGGCACGCCCGTTGAATCCTATCCCACCGGGAAGACGAGCTCGGAAGCAGCAGAATCCTCAAATGCGGTGATCAACATTCCCGCTAGCGCGTGGTTTGAGCTGGCCAAGTGGTCCAAGGAGCATGGCTTTCTTGAGGGATGGGAACGAAGCCTGGCATTCAGCCTTGGCAGGCTTGCCGCACGTGGCGCGCAACCCAGTGCAAAGCAGGCAGTTCAAGGCGCTCGGATTGCCGAGCGGGCCAGCGAGCTGGGGTTCCTGTTTGGCGATATGAAGAGTGGCTGACACCCTTACCAAGGAGAGACGCTCCGCGTTGATGTCACGCATTCGCGGTCGCGACACCAAGCCGGAGCTGGCGGTTCGTTCGGTCCTTCATCGCCTTGGCTACCGATTTCGCCTCCACGTTCCGGACCTGCCCGGCCGCCCCGATATTGTTCTGCCTCGTCACAGGACGGTTGTTCTGGTTCACGGCTGTTTCTGGCACCGGCACGAGGGCTGCCGCTTTTGTTACGTGCCGAAGACACGGGTCGATTTCTGGCGCAGGAAGTTTGAGGGGAATGTGGAAAGGGACCGGATCGTGCGGCGAGAACTCAGGAAAATCGGGTGGCGGGTGATGGTCGTCTGGGAGTGCGAAATTGACGCCCCCCGTCGCCTGATCCGACGCCTGCGTCAGATCGGCAACAGGTCAAAGAAAACGTGAAGTGGGCTTTGTCTTCAGACGGTCGTTTTCCCGCTTTAGGTATTTTGTTACCGTGAAGATCCGCTGTTCGCTGAAAAAGGTGCTAGCGCGCGCGTAGCAATGGCCGTGCCAGTTTCCGGACCACCAGGCCTGAACCTGGTTTCCATTCTTCTTTTACCAGGCTTCAACCTGGTTCCTTTACTCTTTCTACCAGGCTTTGGCCTGGTTTCTAGGTCTAGCTTACCAGGCTCTGACCTGGTTTTTTTCTGTTGCACACCAGGCCGTGGCCTGGTTTTGTGCGGTCATATACCAGGTCACAGCCTGGTTTAAGTTAAGTAACTGAATTTCCTTGGAAAACTCATGAAGCCCAATCCTCGAAGTCGCGCAAGAAAGGTACTGGATGACCGTTTGGTGCCGGCCGAGCTGCCCAAGCCGGAGACGAGGTACAAGCCTCCTCCGAAGGGATGGATACGCGCTATCCGTGACGCCTTGGGGATGAGCAGCGAGCAACTGGGCCGGAGACTATCTCTCCGTTCGCAAAGTATCGACGACTGGGAGAAAACGGAAGCCAACGGCTCAATTCAACTGGCGACACTGCGCCGTGCTGCCGACGCATTGGATTGCACCCTTGTCTATGCACTCATACCGAAGACCTCATTGGAGGAGACGGTGCAATCGCGCGCTCGCAGGATTGCCATGCGCGAGCTGAGACGGGTGGCGCACACGATGAAGCTCGAAGATCAGGCAACCGACGATATCGATCAGAAAGAGCAGATCGCCGAATACATACGCGACCACGTGAAGGAACGCGACCTCTGGAAGGAGCCATGACCGATCTGTTTCAGCAACCCGACGATGCGACGGAACTGTCGCCGGATGATCGTAAGGCACTTCGGCAAACCTGGATTACTACTCGCGCCGACCTCAACAAGGCGGAAGCACAGAACATCCTGAACGGCACGGCGTGGGCACGGCGACGCCGAAGAGGGCCGGTCGCTATATTGGATGAAGAGTTTGCGAGGACACTGCATAAGCAGATGTTCGGCGAAGTCTGGAGCTGGGCCGGGAAGTATAGAGACGTAAACACCAACATTGGAGTGGATCACTATCTGATTTCTACGCAGCTTCCTAGCTTGTTCAGCGATGCTCGCTATTGGCTGCAGCACAAATCCTATGAAACCGACGAGCTCGCTACCCGACTCCATCATCGACTCGTCTCAATTCATCCGTTTCCAAATGGAAACGGTCGTCACAGCCGAGAGATGGCCGATCTGCTCGTTGACCGACTTGGTGGCAAGCCATTCACTTGGGGAGGTGGCAGTCTTATGGAGATGAGCGAACTTCGCAAAAGCTACATCGCGGCACTCAAGGCTGCCGACAAACATGATATTGAACCGCTGCTCCGTTTTGTTCGGTCATAACCGTTACAATGACGGCAGAAATCACAAGCCTAACCAGCTTGAGCTGCCGATCGACGCGACAGTCGAGGCCACCACGGGCGAGTCATTCCTCACTGCTTCGTTGCGCGCAGCACCATGTCGAGCGCTGCGCCGGTAGGCCCTGAGGGCCGTTACCCTTGAAATCATAGAGGTCCGCAGACGGTGCGCCGGCTCAATCGCCATCGAGTGCCATACTTCGTATTCGGCCGAACGACATGCGGCGCGATTATCTGCTCGATCCAGCCGGATTAAACCTTATCGAACTCGCGTTTCGGACGCCATGAGACGGGATCGGCGATCCAGCGATTGATGTCGGATTCATGCCAACCGGCCCCATTGGCACTAATCTTAAGCTGAGACGGGAACGTGCCATCGGCGATCTTGCGGTAGATCGTGGACCGGGACAGCCCGGTGCGGGACAGGACAGTCTTGAGGCGGATGATCCGGTCTGGCTCGGGCATGGAAATGCTGCTTCTTCCTGGCTGCTTCTGACTGCTGCTGGTCCAGACAAAACAGGCCGTGATGGCTGCGCAAGGGCATTTTTCGGGTTGTCGCAGCGTAGCGTTTGGACGGCGGCAAATAGGTGTGATTGGCGATCACAGCATGTGGTCCAGAAGCGCGCGGCGCCTTTGGGATAGCGACATGCATCACGTCAGAGCCCGAGTCCCCGGCCTCGGCCAAGGTCGAGGCCGTGGGCAAAGGCGAGTTCGAGGCCGAGCCGGCGGCCTGTGTCGAAGGAGATGCCGAGTTCGATCTTGCGGTTGGCAAGGATCGATTCCATCTGCGCATCACGCTCGAGGCCTCGTGCCATGTCGCCCATCGCCGAGCGCGTGGCCCTGTAGCCGGACATGTCGCCGGCCTGATACTGGCGCTGCCTGGTCTGGTCGAGCCTCTGCCAGCGCTCGACAAAGCGGTCGGCGAGGCGGGTTGGATTGATACGCAGTTCGGTCTCGAACTGCATCGCGCGGATGACGCGGGCGAGATCTTTGCCTGACGCGGCTTCCCGGACGAGATCCGGGTACTTCTTGTAGGCGGCTTCAGCATCGTGCGAACCGTGGGGGCGCAACTCCTCAAAAACCTTGCGGGCCTGCTGCAATTCCCCCACCTGCTCGGGGCTGGCTTTACCGCCGATCTCCTGCACCTCGAAGATCGCATCTACCGCGCGAGCATGGCGCACGAGCGCCCGGGTACGCAACCGGCGCATTTCCTTTTCTGGGTCTCCCGCCACCTTCCTTTCCGCCGCTTCGATTTCGTGCCGCTCTGCTTCTGTACCGTTCCTTTCCCTTTCCGGCGTTTCCCGCTCCGGCTTCTGTCCGCTATCCCGGCCAGGCACATCTGAAGGAGAGCGAAGGCCGTCGAACATGCTGCGTACTTTCTCGGGCACGACCTTTCGCACGATCTCGGCCGCGCGTTCGCGGAAGGTGATGCCACGCCGCTCGGCATAGCTCTGGGCCGGATCGGCACGCTCGTAGTCCAAGGCCATGTCCTTGGCGCGGTCGCGCGACAGGGTGCGGGCAAGCCGGTCCCGATTGGCAAAATCGTCGCGGCCGTAATGCAGGTCCACGCCGTCGCGGTGCCGCGACAAGGCGACATAGCTGCTGTGGGCATCCATCCCCGGCGTCGCCAGCACATGGGTGCGGTCAACCGTCATGCCCTGTGCCTTATGGATGGTCGCCGCATAGCCATGGTCGATCTTGTTGTAGTCCTTCAGGTCGAACCGGATGGATCGGCCATCGTCGGTCTGCACGGTCATGGATTGCGCGTTCACCTGTTCGATGATGCTGAGCGTGCCGTTCTTCACGCCGAGCCCGCGCTCATTCTGCAGGAACATGATCCGGTCTCCGCTGGCGAAGGCGCGGGCACCGCGCTCGACCGCCACACGCACCTCATCGCCTAGATCACCCGCGGCCCGCATCCGTTCGCGCGCTGCCTCGTTTAGCGCGCGAACCTCGTCGTTGGTGTGGGTGAGGATAATCCGGTTCCTGTCAGGCGACGCCTGCCGCTCGCGGTCCCAGCGGTCGATCAGATCACCGCGCGCCTGCTCGCGGGTCTGAGCCTCATGCACCATGCCGTGGGAGCGGTAGGCTCCAAGTGCATTGGCGGCTCTGCCATTGGCGAGATCGCGTGTGGCGTCGCGCTGCCAGTCTTCCAGCTGACGGCGAACCTCGCCGATTTCCGCGCCGCCGTGACGCTCATGGATCGAGCGGAACGCCGCGCCCGCTTCGATGGCTTGCAGTTGTTGCGGATCGCCGACCATGACGACCTTTGCTCCGGCTTCGGCGGCATGGGACAGCACGCGCTCTAACTGCCGCGTGCCGACCATGCCCGCCTCGTCGATGACGAGGACATCGCGGGATGTGAGCAGGTCGCGGCCCTGTTCCCAGCCATGTTCCAGGCTGGCAATGGTGCGCGAGGTTATGCCCGATCCGCTTTCAAGATTTTCCGCCGCAATGCCAGACAGCGCCACGCCCCGGACCTCATAGCCAGCCGTTTCCCAGGCCTCCCGCGCCAGCCCCAGCATCGCGCTCTTTCCCGTTCCGGCATGGCCGACCACGACGCCCAAATCGGGCCCGTTCGTAACATGCGCCAGCGCGTCGGCCTGCTCGCCCGACAGGGCAAGGCCGCGCGCTGCCGCTCGCGCCAAAGCGGCTTCGCGGTCAGCGTCACGCACGTCATGGCGCTCCCGTTCAGCCATCAATTCGGCAGCACGGTGCAGGCGTTGCTCGGCCTCGATCATCTCGCGGGTAGTGAAGCGATCCTCGCCGCGAGGGTCCTTGCCGAGTTCGACCAGATTTGGCACGCTACGCATCGCGTCCATCACCGCGTTGAACTGGTCCAGCCCATCGCTTTGACGATGCGCGAACTTCGCCATGTCGCGTTGCGTGAAGGTCGATTGCTGCTGGGTGATCGCGTCCAACCCGACGGAAGGATCGGCAATGATCCTCTCGCCATTGCCGCGCGCGATCTCGCGGTGCAATTCGGCACGGTCGGCCTCAATCCCTTTGCCCTCGATACCCCCTTCCTCAATTCGTTTGGCGGGCGCGCCGATCTGGGTTTGCGGCTCAAGCGCGATGCCCTGCGCTTCCAGACCGCGATGGTCGATCCGCGCGTCGATGTCGAGTTCGGTCAGGCGCTCGTTGGCAAGCTCGGCCCAACGTTCGCGCCAGCGCTCGACCATCTCAGTGCGGTTCCACTCCCGTACCTTTTGACCAAAGCCGTTTTCGTCCACCGCGCGCATGGTCAGCATGACATGGGCATGAGGCTTGGGCATCCCATCTGCTCCGGAGTCCCAATGCACGTTAAGGTCGGCGATCATGCCCCGGTCAACGAATTCGCCCCGAACGAAGTCACGGGCAAGGTCTATGCCCTGTGCCTCACTCATCTCGCGTGGGATGGCGAATTCGACCTCGCGGACTAGCTGCGCGTCCTTGCGGACTTCGAATGCCTCGGCATCGTTCCAGAGCCGTTCGCGGTCGCTCCAAGCCTGCGGCGCATCCTTCGGCAGCATCACCTCGGAATGGACGACGCCGCGCTTTCCGGAAAAGTCGTGGCTGCGGTCCAGCCGCTCGTCGCGCAGCCGCGAGGCGGAGCGGTAGGCAGCTGACGCCACCGCGCTGGAGCCAGACTTGCGGCCAATGACCTTGACGTGAAGATGATAGATCGCCATCGCGATCGGATCAGTGGCACAACGGAGCGTGCGTCGGAACGACGTATAAGCGCGCCCTCCCTCGAAAAAATCTCGGGAGGGACTACCGCGTCCCAAGCCGTCCTTATGACCTTACAGCATTATGCCCGGCTGCTGGCTATCATTTCTCCATCACACGGATGGAGGCGACGATGCGGAAGCCCAGGGATTTCGACGCCGAACTGAAGATGCTGGGGGACAAAGCCAAAGAACTGAAAACGCGCAAGGTGCAACAGCTTGGCGAACTCGTTATCGCCACTGGAGCAGATGCGCTCAACGCCGAAGAACTGGCGGGCGCACTGATCGTGTTGGCCGAGACAAAAGAGCCCGGAAGGAGGGAGGCTTGGGCCAGGCGCGGGACCACGTTTTTTCAAAACCGGTCGCGGCGAAATGCACCGACAACTGACCGCAACACGGACGGCCCTGCTGCGCAATCTAGCGGGGCGCAACCGGTATCAAGCCGCAAGGGCGCGACATGACATGCGCGCGTGGCAGGTCGAGCGCCGCAAGCGCACGCGGCATCTCATCGAACTCGGCGGCCTCGTCATTAAAGCTGGCGTCGTGGACCTGACCGGCGACGACCGTGCCATGATCTACGGCGCGCTGCTCTGGATGGCCGACAAGCTCAAGAGCGATCAAGGCGAACGGGCGCGCGCGCTTTGGGCCACAAAGGGAAAGCAGGCGTTCGACATGGACTCGGCAACACTGATACGTACAGATAGTTGATGCGCGAAAATGGCACGTTAGCTGAACGCATTGGATGTGCTTCATGTTGTTTGCAAGCGCGAGAACTTTCTGTGCACCACGCTGCGATTGTGCAGTGAGGATTGTGTCGTGCGGCTCTGCGCTTCCTGCCGAAGGAGTTCTAAGGCTGGCCACACGGCCTAAGCGGTCTGACCCACGCTAACCAGTCGTGAAGGGGCGGGGACTCATGACCATTGTTTTACCTTCGCAATGGTCTCAAACATCCGTGCAGCGCCCCCGCTAAATGGATTGAGAGCTTCCGCTTTCGCCTTTGCCCACTCGACCCAATCCCTCAACGTTCGGTCTGAAACCGTGACATCACCCTCGGTCGCTAACCAAGCCTCGACCTCTCCGAGAAACGCCAGCAATCTTTTCCGCTCGTCCCAATTGACGGCGTACTCGCGAAACTTGTTCCAGCGCTTCTCGTCGATTTCCCGCAATCGATGGGCTTCGTAACGGCGCGCTTCCTCTTCACGGTAACGCTTCTGCTGCTCTTCGCGTTCGCGCTTCATTCTTTCAAGGGTCGGCCCTGCCGCCATTATCGCGCCGACGATAGTTGGCATGAGTTGACCGATTTTGATCTTTTGCGATTCGACCCACTCAGGCCGCCGACCTTGCAAGTAGGTCGTGATGCTGACCCGCAGAAAGCCTGAAGAATCCAGTCCCGACTTACAATACTCGGTGAACGCGGTCCATTTGCGTTGTTCCTCCCATTGCTTGAGAGACTGCACCATCTTTTCAACGATTGAGCACTCGACCTGGTGCCCGTCGATTAAGAACGTTACCTTACCTGACGCTGGCGATTGCTCGATTGTGCCACCAGCCTTCTCAACTGCATAAAATATCGCGCTGGTGGCTCTGAAACGATACAGATCGCGCTCTGTCAGGTCAGGGATCAAGGGTGAAGCCCAACCGATATCCCGACGGCGATTCCTGTTCTCCAGTTCGCGCTCTTTCTGCCGCTTCTTGTGACCGGCGATCCATGCCTGTACGCATGGGTGAAGGTTATCGTTGCTCTCAGGTACCGCGACATCACGAACTCGGTCGGCCACCGCTGCGGCGGCTTGTTCCGCTGCAGGGGAAGGCACGGGCTTTGGCGGCGTAGGGCAGATATCTGCCGCGCTTGGGATCCCGTCCCGCCGAGGTGGAAGCTTAAGTGTGACGACTGGCTTTCCGGCTTCCTTCTTGGCCCAGTGGCCGCGCGGAGGATAAGGCACGTCCAGCCTGTCGCAGACCTTGGCCAGACCGTTCCCGGTAATTCCGAATTCCTCGGCAAGCCGGATCATCGGCTTATCCCAAACCATCCGGTACAGCTCTTCGCGCGTGACGCGTCGCGCATGCAAAGGCATCGGCATTTCCACCGTTGTTCGCTCCTACCTAGGTGTTAGTCGGGAAAACGCTGGCCCAGCTTGCTCCTGGCGAGACAGGGGCTGCAATCCCTAGAACTCCGTGGAAGAGCAAGTTTCCAAGCATTTTTTCAACCGCGAACCTAGGAAACCAGGCGACCGATCGGCAGGCGAAAGAGGGAAGCACTTAGCGTTGGCGGCCGATCTCTTGGGGAGCAAGCCTTCGATGGGCCTCTGATGGCAACGGGGCTTGCCTGGCCGAACGATGCGGGTCACGGCGCCATCGTTCTCCTCGAGCCGACCCGAGATCGCCGGCCGGCCATCGCTACTCAGCGAGGCAACCCTAGGGCGGGTTCTGTAGCCCAACATCGGGCTGCCGCAAAATCTGTTGAACTGCGGACCATCGGAACCCCCTTGACCATTTTTTTTGGCTTTGTAGTTCCGAGCTTTGGATTGCGACGATCTTCATTGCTTTGGAAGGGATCCAAAGATCATTCTTGGCAATGTCTCGTATGGCCCAGATCGGTCCGCCGCTCAGCCCCTTCAACGTCGTCACGGTCCGCTGCGTGCCGTCGACGTTGGTCATGCCGGCCTGTAGGTAGAAAAACATATCGAACTGAGGAACGGGATCCACCACCTGCGGAGTGTAATGCAGGTAATCGGTCTCAAGATTAAGTAACGCCTGACCCACTCGGTTCGTTTCTTGGTCGAACCTCAGGCCCTGCGCCATGAAGCCGGTGATGACGAATCGGTCGTCCGTCGCGTCCACGTCTTCCGCCTGGGAGAACGGCAAAAACGACCAGCCAACCTTAAGGGTAGCAATAGTTTGAAGATCAAGAAGCTCAACGACGATCACGTCAATCAAAACCGGTGGTGCAAGTCGGTAGATGTGGTGATTTCCGAGCGTCACGATGGGTGCAGCACCCGCTCCAGCCGGTCGTGGGTCAGTAGGAACCCCTACGGTTGTCATGTCGATTAGCGGGCTGCGGGGGTCGTCCTCGTTGACTCTGAAGATATGATCGGCTGTGACGATGAAGTATCGATCTTCGTGCTCGAACAAGGTCCCCGTACCCAGAAGCACAAAGCTTCTTGGCGGTTCCGAAAAGAGCGGCAGGGTGAACCTGAGTCGATAATTATTGAGCAGAGTGTGTTGCGCCTGCTCCAGTTCGGAGGCCATCACCTGAAACAGAAAAATGCCTTCGGCCTGCACTGCTTCTGCGGCCTCAGCGGGTGAAAAAGGCAGTGCGCGACCTGGCTTCTCAAGATTGACTTCTTCGATCAGCGCCCAGTGTTGACCATTATGATCTCCACGGTCTGGCCCCCAAGTCGTCTCCTTCGCGAACGCAGCGCGGAGGGTCATCCGTCTGGGTGACGTGTGTTTGTAGATTTGGACGATCACGAATTGCCCCTGCCCCCCGCCTCTGTGGCGGGCCCCAAGCCAAGATATAGGATCTGTAGGAGGCCCGAGCTACCCAATGCGAACTCGACGTGGAGGGGCTTCGTTGTCAGTCGGCGAGTGTCTGTATTCCACCCGATACCGATGTGCCGCCTGCCCGGGTTTATCCTACCCGGAGGAGTCTTGGCGCACCCGACACGATTCGAACGTGTGGCCTTCGCCTTCGGAGGGCGACGCTCTATCCAGCTGAGCTACGGGTGCTTACCGCTTACGCAGTGCTTACGCGGATTTCGCGTGTGAGTGAACCCCAACGCGCAGCCCTCGCAAGCCATTGCAGTACAATACTCTTTCTTCCTCACTTTTCGCACCAGCCGGCTTGACACATGCCTTCGGAGGGCAACGCTCTATCCAGCTGAGCTACGGGTGCATTGGGCTTCATTTAGCCGATTGGCCGGGCCACGGCAACGGGCAGGCGGGAGCCGATTTGCGGGCGGATTTGCGGTCGGGGCGGCCAAATCCCATAATGCGCGCGGTTGAACGCGGGGGCGAGCGCTTTGCCCCGCCATCGCACCGGGTGTCGCGGATGGACGGACCGAAACTGACGGTCAGTTGGGGGAACGGCTCGGAGAATTTCGCGCTGTTTCGGAACCTGAGCGCCGAACAGCGGGCGAAGACGATCAAGGCCATGGTTCGCCGCGACCTGGTGCGCGGCGAGGTGCTGGTCGCGCAGGGCGACCCCTCGGATTCGCTGTTCATGGTGCTGCATGGCGCGCTGGCGGTGCACCATGATGGCGATCCCTGGCCCTTTGCCGAATTGCGCGCCGGCGAGTTGATCGGCGAGATCGGCTTTTTCGCCAACGTGCCGCGCACCGCCAACGTCGTCGCGATCCGCGATACCAGCGTGCTGGTGCTGACGCGCCCCGCCTACCACGTCCTCGCGCAGGACACTCCCGCGATCGCCGAAGCGCTGCTGGCGGCGCTTGCGCTGCGCTTTGCCAAACGTACCGAACAATTGCCCCCCACCCGCCGTGCGACGGTCGCCCGCACCGTGGCGCTGGTCGCGGCGGGAGGCGAGCCGGTGCCGGCCACATTCGAGCGGCTGATGCGCGAAGCGCTCGCCGGCACCGATGCCGAGATCGTCGATGCCGCGCGCGTTGAAGCCGCTTTTCCCGGCCGCGCGCTCGACGACTCCGAGGTCAGCGACTGGCTCAACGAGCTCGAACAGACCGCGCTCGTGGTTTATTTCGGCGACCGCGAGCCGTCGGCCTGGACGCGCAAGGCGATCCGGCAGGCCGACATGGTGGTGTTCGCCTGCCGCGGCGAAGCGCAGACGTCGGATCTGACCGAGGTCGAGCGCTTTGCCTGCGAGATTCACCCCACGCACGCGCGGCGGCTGGTCCGCGTGCACGACCGGCGCAGCGCAGAAGTGGCGGGCACCGCGGCATGGCTCGCGCGGCTGCCGTGCTTCATGCATCACCAGGTCGCGCTTGAGGACCGGCTCGATATCGACAGCCTGATCCGCTTTTTGTCCGGTCGCGCGATCGGCTTCGTCGCCGCCGGCGGCGGCAGCTTTGGCGCGGCGCATGCCGGCATCTACAAGGCGTTTCGCGAGCGCGGCGTGACCTTCGATATTTTCGTCGGCACCAGCGTCGGCTCGGCGATGGCGGCGGGCTTTGCCAAGAATTACGAGGCCGACGATATCGAACGCGGCGCGCACGAGATCTTCGTCAGGAGCCGCAGTTTTCGGCGGCCGACCTGGCCGCGCTATGCGCTACTGGATCACAAGGCGTTCGATCGAACGCTTGCCGAACAATATGGCGCGGCCTGCCGGATCGAGGATTGCTGGCGGCCGTTCGCCGCGGTTGCGACCAACCTGTCGAGCCACAGCCTCGAACTGATCCGCACCGGGCTGTTGTGGCAGGCGGTGCGCGCCTCGAGCGCGATTCCCGGCCTGTTGCCGCCATTCTACACCCGCGACGGCGCGATGCTGGTCGACGGTTGCCTGATCGACAACGTGCCGCTGGCGCCGATGCACCAGCTCAAGAGCGGTCCGAATCTCGTGGTGCATTTCGGCAATCCCGCGACCGAAACCTTTGACGTCGATTATGCCGCGCTGCCCGGCCGGCTCGAACTGGCCGCGGCGATGCTGCTGCCGTTCCGGAAAAAATCGCTGCCGGAGGCGCCGAGCGCGGTCAATGTGTTGTGGCGCAGCCTGGTCGCGCATCAGCGCTACGATGCGCTGGCCGCAACCCCGCTCGATCACGTGATGCGGCCGCCGCTGCCGGACGGCCTCCGCATCACCGAATTCGAGCGGCACAGCGAGATTTTTCAGTCGTCTTATCTCTGGGCGCGCCAGGCCATTGCCGTGCTGGAAGCCGAAGGCGATCCGTCGATGACGGCAATTCTCGCGACCGGACGATAGATCGAGACGCTCAGGCCGGCACGATCACCTTGCCGATCGGCCACAGCGCGATGCCGGCAAGCTTGAGATGGGCCCAGGCAAACGGAAGCCCGATGATGGTGACGGCCCACAGCACGGCGGTGATGAGATGACCCAGCGCGAGCCACCAGCCCGCCAGCACCAGCCAGATCAGATTGCCGATCAGGCCGAACGGTCCGGTGCCGATGTCGTGCTGGCCGGTGACCTGATCGCGATCGATGGCCTGCTGGCCGAACGGCAGCAGGCTGTAGACGCCGATGTTGAACGCGGCGCGCGCCCAGGGCAGGCCGATGATGGTGATCGCCATGATGACGGCCGCGATCATCCAGCCGGCCGCCATCCAGAGGCCGCCGAACGCGATCCAGAGGATGTTGAGAAGCAGCGAGACGGGGGACATAGGATGGCTCTGAATTGGTGGTTCGGGCGGCGAATATAGCCCATTGAACCAAATCTCCATACGAATAATCTTCTGTCTACGGCCAACGAAGGCCGATGCGGCGGAAGTCCGCGACATCAGGGAGAGAACAATGAAAAAATCGCTTGCCATGATTTCGGCGGCGGCGCTGGTTGCGATGGTGCAATCCGGTCACGCGCAAGATGTTTCCCGCGACATCACCCGCTTCGCGCCGCTGAAGGCCGATGAACTGGCGCCGGCGCAAAAGGCGTGGGCGGACGCGATCGCGGTGCCGCCGCGCAACGCCAAATGGGGCGCGCCGCCCTATCGCGCCTATATCCGCAATCCCGAACTGGCGCCAAAGCTGTCGGCGCTGTCGGATTATCTGCGCTGGAACTCGACGCTGCCGCCGCGCCTCAACGAGCTCGCGATCCTGATCACCGCCCGGAACTGGACCGCGCAATATGAATGGCACGCGCATTACACGCTGGCGCTGAAGGCGGGCCTCGACGTGAAGATCATCGACGACATCGCAGCCGGCCGGCGGCCGGAGAACATGAGGGAGGATGAGGCCGCGCTTTACGATCTCGCCACCGCGCTCTATCGCGACAAGAAGGTCACCGATCCCGTCTACAAGGCCGCGGTGGAAAAATTCGGCGAGCTCGGCGTGATGGATATCATCGGCATCATCGGCTATTACGGCCTCGTCTCGATGACGCTGATCACCATGCAGGCGGGCGCCCCCGACAACAGCGTGACGCCGCTGCCGGCGCTGTCAAAATAAGCATGGCGTTTTCGAGCGAAGCGGACTTCCGGTTCGCCTGAAGAAAACGCGTCAAAAGAAAAACTCTAACGCCGGTAACGCTCGCTGCGCGAGGCGACTTGGCGCGTTTCCTCGCGCGGGCGGCTTGCGGTGGTGACGCGGCTCTCGCTCATGAGCTGCGTCACCGGACTGAGCTCTTCCAGGAAGATCGGCCGCGCGAAGTAATAGCCTTGTGCATAACGGATATTGGTGGCGGCCTGCAGATACGCCAGTTCTTCAAAAGTCTCGATGCCTTCGGCGATCACGGTCATGCCGAGCGCCTCGCTCAGCGATTCGATCGCGCGCAGGATGCCCTGGCTGCGCGGGCGCTTATGGATGTCGGTGATGAAGGAGCGGTCGATCTTGATCTCGTCGGCGGTGATGTCGGCCAGCGCCGACAGCGAGGAGTAGCCGATGCCGAAATCGTCGATCGAGACGCCGACGCCGAGCTGGCGGAAGACCGGCAGGATCTCGTTCTGGAACTGGGTCTTGGTGACGAAGGCGTCTTCGGTCACCTCGATCATGAAGCGCTCGGGATAGCCGGTCGCTTCCAGCGCCTGCGCCAGCGAGCGCATGAATTCGGGATTGCAGGCCTGCTTGGCCGCGACGTTCATGCTGATCGTGGCGTCGTGGCCGAAGGTGTCGTTGATCAGGTCGATCGAGCGCACGATCTCGGCCAGCACCAGATGGGTCAGTTCGTCGATCAGGCCGAGTTCGACCGCGAGGTTGATGAAGGTGCCCGGCGCCTGGATCACGCCCTCGTCGTCGCGCAGCCGCACCAGCGCCTCGATGCCCTTGATCTCCTGGGTGCGGATGTCGACCTTGGCCTGGAACGCGCAGCAGAAGCGCTTCTCCAGAATGGCGAGCCGCAGCGACTGCTCGACCTTCATCCGCGCCAGCGCCTCGCGCTCCATGCTGGCGTCGAAGAACACGGCGGCGCCCTTGCCGTCGCTCTTGACGCGGTACATCGCGATGTCGGCGTTTTGCCGCAGCACTTCATAGGTGCCGCCGTGGTCGGGATAGAGGCTGACGCCGATCGAGGTCGAGGCGAATATTTCGGAGCCGTCAATGAAGAACGGCGCCTTCAGCCGCCGCAAGGTGAACTCGATATAATCGGCGACTTCCTGCTCGCTCTGGATCGGGTTGAGCAGCAGCAGGAATTCATCGCCGGAGATCCGCGACAGCATGTCGGTCTCGCGCAAATCCAGCCCCAGCCGCTTGGCGACCTCGACCAGCAGCGCGTCGCCGGCGCCGTGGCCGTAATAGTCGTTGATGTGCTTGAAATTGTCGATGTCGAGAAACGCCAGCGCGAACCGCGTCGAGGAGTCCTCGCTCTGCAGCAATTTGTTGGCGCGGTGCTCGATCACCCGCCGTGTCGGCAGGTCGGTCAGTTCGTCATAATAGGCCGAGCGGAACAGCTGTTCCTCGACCGCCTTCAATTCGGTGATGTCGGCGGACGTCGACAGCAGCAGGCTGCGGTCGGCGATTCGCACCGGCCGATGGGTCGTGAGCAGGACCTGCTTGTGCGGTCCTTGGCCGGCGGCTTCTTCGGTGACCCTGGAGTGGCCGGACCGCAGCAATTCGAGGCAGGTCTCGCGGCGATGCTCCATTTCCTTGGAGCCGGCGGGCGCCTGGGTGGTAATTCCGAGTTGCGCGGCCGCGGCATCGTTGACCAGCAGGAAGCGGCCCTCTTCGTCCTGCACCGTGACGCCGCCCGGCAACAGCCTGAAAACATCCCTGAGCATGCCGAGCTCGCTCTCGGCGGGGCGCTCCCCAGCGCCTTCCGCGGCGGTCGTTTGCAGGTCGAAATGATGACGGCTTTGCATGGGAGGAAAGCTTGCCCAACTCTCTCTTAGTTTTGGTTAAGTGAGACCGACAAACACCATGGCGCGGCGGAGGGCTACCCATTTCGACCGGTCGCGGCGAGTTGTTGTTAACAGAGTGTCAACGAGGCCAAGGGAGCGTTGATCCGGGCACGAAAACCGCTTGCGCAGACAAGTACCCGCCGCGGCGCCGGCCTTGCCGGCGATCCCCCTCAGCCTTTCGGAATCCGGCACTGCATCGTGCAGTGAATCCCGGTTTTCAAATAGGAGATTTCCGTCCTGCCATCGAATGGCCGGAGCGCGGAATTCAACAGTTTGGTGCCGAAGCCGGGCGCGCCGATCGGGCCGACCGCGGGGCCTTCGTTTTCGTCCCAGACGATGGTCAAACGATCGTCCGACATCGACCACGACACCTGCAACAGCCCGCGCGTGGAGGCGAACGCGCCGTATTTGCCGGCATTGGTCGCCAGTTCATGGAATATCAGGGCGAGGCTGACCGCGAGCTTGGCCGGCAGAAACAGCGGATCGCCGTTCAGGGTGAAGCGGACATGGCCGTACGGGCCGAGTTCGGAGAGCAGCAGATCCTTGATGTCGCATCCGCTGCCGTCGACCCGCGCGATCAGGTCGTCGGTCGCGGACAGCGCGCGGATCCGGTGGTCGATATTGGCCCAGACCTGTGGCTGATCCTGCAGCACCTGGTGCAGCACGGCGTGAACCGTCGATAGTTTGTTCTTCAGCCGGTGCTGCAGCTCGTCGACCACCAGCGTGCGGTATTCCTCTTCCTGGATCAGTTTTCTGGCGATGTCGCGCTGCTGGGCTGCGACCGCGCGGTAATGCTCGATGCCCCATATCGTGAGGCCGCAGACCACCAGGAAGATCACCAGCAGCGCCAGCCGCGCGAAATCGGTCTGGGCGTTGCTGAAATTGACGGTGACGCCGAGCAGTCCGCCGGCCAGTGCGGTCGCGGCCCCGATCCGGAAGCCGCCGAGCGCCGCCGCAAAGAACACCGCCGGAATATACGGCGTGAAAAACACGTCCGGCCGGATCAATGCAAGCGACCAGCGGGCGAGCGTCGACAGCGCCAGGCAGAATGCCGCAAAGGAGATGCTAAGGAGTGGCGATGGTTGAGATATTCCCTGCCAGCCGCGCCGAAACTCGTTGATCCAATTCCCCATAATGCCAGTTGAGCCCGATCAGCCGATCCAAAATAAGGCCGAGCATAGAGCAAAAATCGCCTTTAGGCATCGGCGTCGTCAGCCGGTGAAATAAAAGCGTTGCTTGCTTTGTTCCCGGCGGCTGGGGATATTTGGAGCAAGGTTGCCAGAACGGGGAGAATGATATGGGACGGCTTGACGGCAAGGTGGCGGTGATCACCGGTGCGACCAGCGGCATCGGACTTCGGACCGCCGAAATATTCGTGGCCGAGGGCGCCAAAATCGTCATCGCTGGCCGCCGTGCGCCGGAGGGCGAAGCGCTGGCGAAAAAACTCGGCGCGGCCTGCGTGTTCCGTCAAACCGATGTCACCGTGGAAGAGCAGATGCGCGCGCTGATCGCGCTCGCGGTGGAAAAATTCGGCCGGGTCGATTGCCTGTTCAACAATGCCGGTGGCCCGGCGCAGACCGGCGGCATCGAGGGGCTGGAGGTCGACCGGTTCGATGCGGCGATGGCGACGCTGGTGCGCAGCATCATGCTCGGCATGAAGCACGTGGCGCCCCAGATGCGCCGCCAGGGTTCGGGCAGCATCATCAACAATGGCAGCATCGCCGGCCGGCTCGCCGGCTTCTCTTCCTCGATGGTCTACGGTGCGGCCAAGGCCGCCGTGATCCATTTCACCAAATGCGTCGCGATGGAACTCGGCGAATCCGGCATCCGCGTCAATTCGATCTCGCCGGGCGCGATCGCCACCGGAATCATCGGCAAGGCGCTGGGCTTGCCGACCGATGCGGCCGAGAAAACCGCCGCCACGATGCTCGAAGTCTACAAGACCGCGCAGCCGATCCAGCGCGCCGGGCTGACCGACGACATCGCCAATGCCGCGTTGTTCCTGGCCAGCGACGAATCCGGTTTTATCAACGGCCACGATCTGGTGGTCGACGGCGCCATCACCGGCGGCCGTAACTGGACCGCGCAGCAGCAGGGCTATGTCGCGTTGCGCAAGGCGTTCGGGCAGGCCGGCGGATAAGAGTTCGTCATTGCGAGGAGCGAAGCGACGAAGCAATCCAGGACCACAAAGTGACTGGATTGCTTCGCGGAGCCTGTCATCGGGCGGGCATTCGCCCGACCCGTTGGCTCGCAATGAAGGGGAGACAGGGAGACAACAATGTCCGCAGTATTCGATTTACGGTTGATGCATCCTCAATCCAGGCCGATGTACCTCGCTGTTGTCGCCGGTCTCGCCTGCGCGCTGGCGATCGGCAAGACGTTGCCGCCAGTGGTCGGCGGGATCACGGCATTGATCGAGCCGCTATGCATGGCCAACGAATCCGCGGGCTCGACGCTCGACAAGGTCGAGCCGATCGCCTCCTATGTGCTGCCGAATGTGCCGGGCAAGCGCGTCACCATCGTGCGGGTGTTTTACGGCCCCGGCGGCTTTACCCGCGCGCACCGCCATGCCGGGTCAGTGACGGCCTATGTCACCAAGGGCGAAATCCGCTCGCAACTCGGCGGCGGTCCGGTGGAGACTTTTGCCGTCGGCCAGTCGTTCTTCGAACCGCCGGGCGCGACGCATCTGGTGTCGGCCAATGCCAGCAATACCGAGCCCGCGGAACTGATCGCGGTGTTTGTCGCGGACGAGGGCGCGCAATTGACCACGTTCCTCGACTGACGTCTGGCAGCGCGGGATCGGGCAACATGAACCCAAGGCTGGAAAAGCAGCTGCAATCGCTCGCCGTCATCGTCGCCTGTGGCGCGACCGCCGGCCTCGTGTTCAATGTGCCGCAGGGACGCTCGGCCATCGTCGGAATGGCCTACGGCGTCACGATGAGCTCCGTGCTCGGCGCCATCGAGATATTCATCCTCAGCGGTTCGCTGCGCGATTGGCTCGGTCGTTTCCCATTCAGCGTGTCGCTCGCGATACGCAGCGCGGTCTACGCCGTCGGGATTGCGTTTCTGCAATGGTTTCAACCCGGCGAACTCGTCGCAGGTCTGCCGCCGGGAAACACGACCGCCTCGTTCTGGAACGGGTTCGCTTATTCCGCCGCGGTGTCGGTGCTGTTCAACCTCGGCTTTGCCATCACCAATCTGATCGGTGGGCGTTCGTTCCTGAACTTCATCACCGGGCGCTATCATACGCCGGTGGAAGAGAACCGTTTTGTGCTGTTCGTCGACATCGCGGGGTCGACGGGCCTGGCCGAGCAACTCGGCGGTGTTGCGATCCACAAGCTGCTCGATCGGACCTTCCGTCTGCTGACCTTGTCGGTGGTCGATTATCGCGGCGAAGTGCTCAATTATGTCGGCGACGAGGTGATCGTGACCTGGCCGGAGAAGACAGGCGCGGTCGACTGCCGGCCGCTACGTTGTTTCCTCGGGATGCGGAAGGATCTCGCCGCCGCGTCCGCCCAGTTGCAGCGCGAATTCGGCGTCGTAACGCGGATTCGCGGCAGCCTGCATTTCGGCCCGGTGATCGTCGGCGAGATCGGCGACGTCAAGCGCGCGATCGTGTTCAACGGCGACGTGATGAATACCGCGGCGCGGCTCGAGGAACTCAGCCGCAAGGTCGACGGCGGCTTCCTCGCTTCGCGCGCGGCAATGGAGCGGTTCACCTCGCCGCCGCCGTTTGCGGTTCGCGACCTCGGCCGGCTGGAGATTCGCGGCCGCGTCGACGGCATCGACGTCGTCGGCATCGATGCGCCGGTTGCGGCGATCGCCTGATAGCTCCATAGCGTTTTCGAGCGAAGTGCATACCGGTTCGCGTGAAGAAAACGCGTCAAAACAAGAATCTACTTCGCCGGCGCGATTACGACGCGCAATCCGTCGCGCGGTTTCGGGATCGGCCACATCTGCCAGTCCGGCGTGGTGCCGGGTTGCAGCGAGACTTCGAGGTTTTGCAGGAAATGCCGCGCGAAGCATTTCGCCTGCATATAGGCAAAGTGCAGCCCAAGGCACATATGCGCGCCGCCGCCGAACGGCACGAAGGCAAAACGATGCCGGTTGCGCTGCGCCTCCTCGGTGAAGCGCGAGGGATCGAAGCGTTCCGGATCGGGCCAGATCTCCGGCATGTGGTGGGTGAACACCGGATTGACGCCGACCATGGTACCGGCCGGGATGGCAAAACCCTTGAAGGTCAGATCGCGGATCGCGCGGCGCGGGATCGAAGGCACCGGCGGCTTCATCCGCATCGCCTCCTTGAACGCCATTTCGGACAGCGGCATGGCCTCGAGATTGTCGAATGTGGTGGGCTCGCCGGGCGCGATGCCGAGCGCGTTGATCTCGTCGCGCAATTTGCCCTGCCATTGCGGATGCGCGGCCAGCGCCGCGACGAACGAGGTCAGCGACGACGTCAGCGTGTCGTGCGCGGCCATCATCAGGAAGCTCATGTGGTCGACGATGTCCTGCGTCGACAGCAGCGCGCCGTCCTCATGGGTGGCATGACAGAGATGCGAGAACAGATCTTCGCCGCCCCTGGCGCGGCGGATCGGAATCTGTTCGGAGAAATACGCCACGATGCGTTCACGCCCCTTGACGCCGCGCGCCATCTTGGTGCCCGGCAGCGGCCTGCGGATCACGGCGACGGAAGCGGCCACCATGTCGACGAACGCGCGCGTAATCTCGTCGACTTCGGGCCCGATGCCGGCGCCGAGGAACGAGGTCGCGGCAAGATCGAGCGTGAGCTGCTTCATCGCCGGATAGAACAGCATCGGGCCCGGCTGCACCTTCCATTGCGCCACCCGCGCGGCAATGCCGCTGTCGAGCGCGGTGAGATAGGATTTCATCGGCCCCGATTTGAAGGCGACCGACAGCGCGCGGCGGTGCAGGCGGTGTTCCTCGAAATCGAGCAGCATCAGCCCGCGCGGAAACAACAGGCCGAGAATCCGGCCCCAGCCGTGCGTCGAGGAGAATTGCTTGGCCTGGTCGAACAATACGAGTTCGTTGGCCTCCGGTCCGAGCAGCACCAGGCTGGTCTCGCCGAAGATGTGGCTGCGATAGATCAGCCCGTATTTGGCGGCCGATTGCTCCACATGTCCCTTGGGGTCGGCGAGCGTCGCGAGCGTCTGGCCGATGATCGGCCAGCCTTCGTCGCCCGGAATATGGGTCAGCGTGTTGCGCTTCGGCGGCGTGAAGCTGATCGCGGGAGAAGCCACAGTTTGCATCGACATGGCGGTTACTCGCTGATGAACCGGCTATGATCCGTTGGACGGCATAGCGCCCAAGCATAAATAACCCGTTGCGTTCACGGTGCAAAGCCGCGCAACCTCTTCCGGCGGCATTTGTGCCGATTTATAAGGCATCACCAAGGCCCGGGCTTATGCCGGGCCGGCAAGGAAAAGCGGTCAGGGAGAGCGGATATGTCGCGAATTGTCGCAGGGATTTTTACGATGCTGGCGGCCGTCTCGATATTCGCCGCGCAGGCGCAGACCAAGCCGAACGTCAAAACGCTCGGTCCGGATTTTCCCAAGACCGAAATGTTCATCGGCAACAGCTTCTTCTATTACAACAACGGCCTGCCCGGGCATGTCTCGCTGCTGGAGAAGGCCGCCGACCCCGAGCACAAGCAGGATTACCGCGCGACCATGGTGACGATCGGCGGCTCCGGCTTCGATTGGCATGATGTCGAGAGCTATTTCCGGCCCGACGCCATCGGCCGCTACTCGTTCGACGACCACAACAACGTCATCTTCAACAAGCCCGGCAAGCAGTTCGACGCCGCGGTCATGATGGATTGCAGCCAGTGCCCGATCCATCCGACGCTGAAGTCCATCTTCACCGAATACGCCAAAAAGGACAGCGACATCGTGCGCGCGCATGGCGCGACGCCGGTGTTCTTCATGTCATGGGCCTATGCCGACAAGCCAGAGATGACGGCGCAACTCGCCGAGGCCTATACGGTCGCGGGCAACGCCAACAACGCGCTGGTGATCCCGGCCGGCCTTGCGTTCGCGCGTGCGCTGGCAAAGCAGCCCGAGCTCAATCTCTATGTCGCCGACAAGCGGCATCCGTCGCTCGCCGGAACATACCTTGCCGCCTGTACCGTATTCGCGTCGCTGACCAGCCGCTCGCCGGTCGGCAATCCCTACCTCGCCGGCCTCGACGAACCGACCGCGCATCTGCTGCAGCAAGTCGCGTGGGACACCGTGCAGGATTATTACGGGAAATGATTTTGTCGTCCCTGCGGTTCGCAAGGACGACGATAACCCCGTTGCGCTTACGCCTTGCGTTTCGCGGCTTCCTTCTGCAGGTCCGGCGCGTTGACGGTCGGGATCGCGACGCGGCCGGGGCCGGTCAGGGGCAATGCCGCGGCGGCCTTTTCATTCTGCATGATCTTGGCCATCACGGCTTGTCCCGCGCGTTCGAACACCGCGCGGTTCTCGACCAGGAATTGCCGCGAGGTGCGCAGGCCTTTGATATAGCCGTTGATCTCCGGCACCACGTAGCGCGCCACCATGTCCCAGCTGCGGCGGGTGTTTTCCGGATTGGCCCAGTCGTGCACGAAGCCGATGATGGTGCCGACGCCGCCGGACACGTCGATCAGGTTCTTGATGGTTTTGACCAGATCGTCGGGCGTGCCGATGGTGGAAGCCGCGTTTTCGCCGCCGGCTGTCTTCTCCACTGCGTCTTCGGGCGAAGTGAAGGGCTCCACGCCCGGCCGCTGCAAGGTGCCGACGGTATATTCATTGTGCCACTTCATCAGGCCGGCGCCGGCCTCGCGCTGCGCCTGCTCGCGGCTCTCGGCGATGTGCCAGCTCAACAGCACGCGCCAGTCGGCGCGGTTGACGGTGGTGCCGTGTTTCTTGGCGGCGTCTTCGGCAAAGCTCCATTGCGTCGGCAGCGCCATCAGACCCTGCGTCGACATCGAGCCCAGCGAAATGATGCCGATGCCGTATTTGCCGGCCAGCGTCATGCCCGAGGGCGAGATCTGCGAGGCCACCACGAACGGCATGTCCTCCTGCAACGGCAGAAGCTGCAGCGCGGCGTCGTTCATGGTGAACCAGTCGCTCTTGGCGGTGACGCGCTCGCCCTTGAACAGCCGGCGGATGATCGCGATCGCCTCGTCCTGGCGGTCGCGCTGCGTCATCGGGTCGATGCCGAGCGTGTGCGCGTCGGAGGCCAGCGCGCCGGGACCGGAGCCGAAAATGGCGCGGCCGCCGGTCATGTAATCGAGCTGCACCATGCGCTGCGCGACGTTGAAGGGATGGTGATAGGGCAGCGAGATCACGCCGGTGCCGAGCTTGATGCGCTTGGTGCGCTCGCCGGCGGCGGCCAAAAACATCTCCGGCGAGGCGATCATTTCCCAGCCCGAGGAGTGGTGCTCGCCGCACCAGAATTCATCGTAACCGAGCGCGTCGAGCTGCTCGACCAGATCGAGATCCCGCCGGAATTGCAGCAGCGGATGCTCGCCGATCGGATGATGCGGGGCGAGGAAGGCTCCGAATTTCAGGCGCGCCATGGTGGTTTCCTCAAGGGGGTATGGGTTGTTTTTGGGTATGATCTTGCCGTTTCCAGCCTCATTGTTAGGCCAGCTTGTCAGATGTTTCAATGCACGGGCCGGCGGAGCGGCAATGCGCGGATGGGGCGCGTCAAACTGTTCGCGCGGCGGAATTTCAAGGTCGCGTCCGGCGGCCGGCTACAGCTACCCAAGCACCCCTGAGGACGCGCCGACCGCGCCCGGCGCGGGAATTCGGCGAACGCTTACCTCCGAGATAATCGCGGCGACGACCGGGCGTTGATAGCCCTTGTGCCTGGTACCTCCGACCCAGGCCGCGTCCATGCATCAAATGGTTTCCGTTCCCCTCGACACCTCACGCCGCTGGTGGGTGCTCGCCATCGTCGTATCGGCGCAATTCATGTTCGGCGTCGATGCCTTCATCGTCAACGTCGCGATTCCGACCATTGCACAGGAGCTGCACGCCAGTTCGGCTGAGATCGAGGCGGTGATCGCGATCTATCTGATCGCCTACGCCACGCTGGTGGTCACCGGCGGCCGGCTCGGCGACATCCACGGCACCAAAAACATCTTCATCGCAGGCGTCATCGGCTTCACGCTGACCTCGCTGTGGTGCGGGCTGGCGCGATCCGGCCCGGAATTGATCGCAGCCCGGCTGGCGCAGGGCGCGACCGCGGCGATGATGGTGCCGCAGGTGCTGGCAACGCTGCATTTGTTGTTTGCCGACAGCGCGCGCGCCCGCGCCTTCGGCGTCTATGGCGCCGTGCTTGGGCTTGCAGGCGCCGCGGGCTTTGCGGTCGGCGGTGTGCTGGTGACCTCGGATATCGCGGGGCTCGGCTGGCGCGTGGTGTTTTTCGTCAACGTGCCGTTCGGCTTGTTCATCGCCGCCGCGGCCTGGCGGATCATGCCGTCGGTGCCGCGCCGCGCCGGCACCCGGCTCGATGTTCCCGGCGCGGTCGTGCTGTTTTGCGGTCTGCTGTGCCTGCTCGGCCCGCTGCTGTTCGGTCACGATCTCGGCTGGACGCCGTGGCTGTGGCCGGCGATGGCGGCGGGCCTCGCCATCATCGCCGCCTTCCTGCGGCTGGAGCGCGCGGTCGCAAGCCGCGGCGGCATGCCGCTGATCGATCTGTCGCTATTGTCCGACCGCGCCTTTATGCGCGGGCTCTGCGCCGCGTTCTTTTTCTTCCTCGCCAATCTGTCGTTCTATCTGGTCATGACCATGTTCATGCAGAGGGCGCTGCATATCGCGCCGCTGCAGGCGGGACTGGTGTTCGTGCCGCTGGCGCTGACCTTTGTCGTTGCTTCGCGGCACAGCGGCGTGCGTGCAAAACATCGCGGCACGCAGGTGCTGGTCGAAGGCTGCGTGCTCCAGATTGCGGCGCTTGCGCTGCTTGGGCTGACGGTTGATGTCATCGACGCGCCCGGCGCGGTGCTACTCGCGTTGGTGCTGGCGATTTTCGGTTACGGCCAGGGGCTGGTGATGGCCCCGCTGTCGAGCGCCATTCTCTCCACGGTAAAACCGGCAAGCGCGGGCGCGGGGGCCGGGATGTACGGCACGACCTCCCAGATTGCCAATGCCACCGGCGTCGCCGCGATCGGCGCGGTATTTTTCGCGATCGAGGCCGTGCAATCGGCGCGGTTGGCGTTATTCGCCGCTTTTGCCCTGTTCGCGCTGTCAATCGCTACCTGCATCGCATTCCTGACCTGGATGCGACGCGCGGCCGCCTGAATGTTCAATCAGGCAAATAGGAAGGTTAACGGCCACAACTTTTCGGGGGGCCGAACAAGTTTGCGAGAGATTCCCGTGGAATGACAGTATACGGCCTTTTCATTTTGCAGTGCAGCAACTATTTGCTTTCGGTGGGGTTGGTACGTCTCTCACTGAGGAGCTGCCGTTGTCTTTGGTCAAGAATGTCGAATTCCTGCGACGTATGTCGAAGCTGCATGAGATCAATGGTTTTGGAAGTGGTCTGGGGGACATTGCGCGAGGTCTGAGGCCTGCAGCCCATAGTCCACTCACTGAAATCACCGGCTTCGGCGGCAATCCGGGCGATCTCAGGATGCTGTCGTTCGTTCCAGCCAAACTGCAGCACGCGCCGGCGCTGGTCGTCGTGCTGCACGGCTGCGGCCAGACCGCCGCCGGTTACGATCTCGGCGCCGGCTGGTCGACGCTGGCGGAACGTTACGGCTTTGCGTTGCTGATGCCGGAGCAGCAGCGAAGCAACAATGCGCAAAGCTGTTTCAACTGGTTCAATCCGGAAGATGTGACACGCGACCATGGCGAAGCGCATTCGATCCGGCAGATGATCGCGCGCATGGTCAGAGATCACGGCATCGACCAGCATCGCATCTTCGTCACTGGGCTCTCCGCCGGTGGCGCCATGACGTCGGTGATGCTCGCGACCTATCCGGACGTGTTTGCCGCCGGCGCCGTGATCGCGGGGCTGCCCTATGGCGTGGCCAGCAATGTGCGCGAAGCGCTCAACGGCATGCTGCAATCGCCGTCCCGCCCGGCCGCCGAGCTCGGCGACCTCGTGCGCAACGCCTCGAGCCATCGCGGGCCGTGGCCGAAATTGTCGGTGTGGCACGGCAGCGCCGACCGCACCGTCAATCCCGCCAACGCCAACGAAATCGTCAAGCAATGGCTCGACCTGCATGATCTGCCGGCGGCGGCGATGTCGGAAGGCATCGTCGACGGCTATCCGCACCAGGTGTGGTGGAACGAAGATGGCGAAACGGTCATCGAATCCTACACCATCACCAACATGGCCCACGGCACCCCGCTCGGCATCGCCGACAATGACGAGCGCTACGGCGCCGAGGGCGCCTTCCTGATCGAGGCGGGAATTTCGTCGTCGTATCATATCGCGAGCTTCTTCGGCCTGACCGAACGCGTCAGCCAGCCGCGCCGCGTCGAGACCGCTGGCAGGACCGTGACGGCGCAACCGCTGGCGCCGCTGCGGACGCCGGACGTCGCCGCCGTGCTGCAGCCGCTGTCGACGCTGCCGCGTGCGGCCAAGTCAAATCAGCAGTCAAAGTCGCAACCGAAGCCGCGGCGTCGGGCGATCGATGTCGGCGCTGTCATTGCCCGTGCGCTGACGGCCGCCGGCCTGATGAAATAAGGCAAGCTCGCGGTCGCTCATTCCCGCCCGCCCGCCGGCGTGGTTAACGCCGGCGGCACGAACCCCGCATTTTGTTCCGTTTTCCGAAAGATAATTTTGAACCAAATCGCAAACCGCACGTTTGATCCGACGTGGCAGGCGGATAAGTTCCGGCCGATAATGGGCCGAGCCCGTCCAGGGCGAACAAGCCAAACTTGTCAGGGCAGAATTGGCGGGGGGAGGATTTGGCCTCCGATCTCTACGTATGTTGAAGGTCAGCGTACCCATCTCGGATGCGGTCGATTTCCTCGCCGGCGGCGGGGAGATGGGCGCCTTGACGCGGGCCTATGACTGGTCGTCAAACCCGCTGGGCAGCCCGGAAAGCTGGCCGCAAAGCCTGCGCACCGCGGTGCGGCTATTGCTCAACACCAACCACCCGATGTTCATCTGGTGGGGCCCAAAACTGATCCAGTTCTATAACGACGCCTATCGCCAGACCATGGGACCGGAGCGCCACCCGAGCGCCCTCGGACAGGGCGGCCCGGAATGCTGGGCCGAGATCTGGCACATCATCGGTCCGCAGATCGAACAAGTGATGAGCGGTGGCGGCGCGACCTGGCACGAGAACCAGCTTGTTCCGGTGACGCGTCACGGCGGCCTTCAGCAGGTTTACTGGACCTACGGCTTCAGCCCGATCGACGAAGACGACGGCATCGGCGGCGTGTTGGTGGTGTGCCGCGACGTCACCGAGGATTTCATGGCCGCAGCCGCCTTGCGCGAGCGCGAGGCCGAACTGGCGCGCGTGCAGCAGGTCGGCCGCATCGGCGGCCTCGAGGTCGATTTGCGCACCGGCTTCCGCAATCGCCGCTCGCCGGAATATCTCCTGATTCACGGGCTGCCGCCCGACGCGGTCCATGAGACGCATGAGGATTGGGTGCGCCGCATCCATCCCGACGATCGCGAAGCCACCGAGAAAAAATTCCGCGACGCGATCGAGAGCAAGGCGCGCGACTATACGGTGCAATACCGCATCATCCGCCCGAGTGACGGCGAGTTGCGCTGGATCCTGGTCCGCTCCACCATCGAGCGCGACGCCAACGGGCGCGCGGTGCGGCTGGTCGGCGCCCACAGCGACGTCACCGAACAGGTAGCGGCCGAACAGGCGCTGCGCCAGAGCGAGGAGCGCTACCGCACGCTGGCCGACCAGCTCGCCGAACTGAACGCGACGCTGGCAGAGCGCGTCGAGGAAAAGACCCGGGAGCGCGACCGGATCTGGAACGTGTCGCAGGATCTGTTGCTGGTCGCCGATCGCAACGGCATCTGGAAAACCGTCAATCCGGCCTGGACCCGCACGCTCGGCTGGCGCGAGGCGGAATTGCTCAACCGCACCTCGGAGTGGCTGGAGCATCCCGACGATCACGGCATCACCCGCGCCCAGGTCGAAAAACTCGGCCGCTCCGGGGCCACCGCGCGGTTCGAAAGCCGCTTTCGCCACAAGGACGGCTCCTGGCGCTGGCTGTCCTGGACCGGCGTGCCGGACCAGGATCACATCTATGCGGTGGCGCGCGATATCACCGCCGAGAAGGCCGCGGCCGAGCGGCTGCGCGCGACCGAAGAGGCGCTGCTGCAATCGCAGAAGATGGAAGCCGTCGGCCAGTTGACCGGCGGCATCGCGCACGACTTCAACAATCTGTTGACCGGCATCGTCGGATCGCTCGACCTGATGCAGACCCGGCTCAACCAGGGCCGGCTCGACAACGTGCCGCGCTATATCGATGCGGCGATGACCTCGGCGAACCGCGCCGCGGCGCTGACGCATCGTCTGCTGGCCTTTGCGCGCCGTCAGCCGCTGGTGCCGAAAAGCGTCGATGCCAACCAGCTCGTGGTGTCGCTCGAGGATCTGTTGCGCCGGACCATCGGCGAGACCATCGATCTCGCCATCGTCGCATCCCCTAACCTGTGGACCACGCTGTGCGATCCCAACCAGCTCGAAAGCGCGCTGATCAACCTCGCCATCAACGCGCGCGACGCCATGCCAGATGGCGGTAAGCTTGCGATTTCGACCGCCAATGTCAGCTTCGACGGGATCAGCGCCGATGCGCCGGCGCTCATCCCCGGCGAATATGTCTGCATCGAGGTTGCCGACACCGGCACCGGCATGACGGCGGAAGTGGCGGCGCGGGCCTTCGATCCGTTCTTCACCACCAAGCCGATCGGGCAGGGCACCGGCCTCGGGCTGTCGATGATCTATGGATTTGCGCGGCAGTCCAACGGCCATGCCACGATCGACAGCACGCCGGGACAGGGGACCTCGGTCCGGCTCTATCTGCCGCGGCATCAAAAGGGCATCGCGGCCGAGCAGGCCGCGGCCGCTGCCAGCGCCGAGCGCGCCAGCATCGGCGAGACCATATTGGTGGTCGAGGACGAACCCGTGGTGCGCGGCGTGATTCTGGAAATGCTCGGCGAGCAGGGTTATCGGACGCTCGAAGCGGTCGATGGGCCGGCGGGTTTGCTGCTGCTGCGCGGCGGGCATCGGATCGATCTGCTGGTGACCGACGTTGGGCTGCCCGGCATGAACGGCCGCCAGCTCGCCGATCAGGCCCGCGAAACGCGCCCCGGCCTGAAGGTCTTGTTCATCACCGGTTATGCCGAGAGCGTGGCGATGGCCGACGGCTTCCTGCAGCCCGGCATGGAAATGATCACCAAGCCGTTCGACCTCGGCAATTTGTCGCGGCGCGTCCGCGCGATGGTGTCGGGCTAGCGCGATTGCGATCACCTCGATCGGCGTAAACGTCAGGACCTCAAACCCGCGGCGATCTGCTTGATCTCGTCAGGGCTGTGTTCGCCGCCGAGCGGCGTGCCCGGGATCAGGTACTTGCCCATCGCGAGCGGCCCGACCACGACCGGCTCGAGGCCGGCTTCGCGCACCAGCGTCGAGGCGATCGTGATCGCGCCGGCATCGTCGCCGGCCATCGGCATGCCGACCTTGGCATTGGCGCCGCCGGCGCCAGCCCGCAGTTTCATGTAACTGATCGCATTGAAGGCGCGCACGATCTTCGCGCCGGGAATCAGCTCCAGCGTGGCGAGGCCGGCGCCTTTTTCGCGCGCCCATGTCGCGATGTCGCCGTCGCGGGGAACGATCGGATTGCTGGCGTCGAGAATGAGCTCTTTGGCGGCGAGGTCCTTGCCGAACGCGTGGCCGATGTCCTTCAAGGCCGCGTATGGCACGGCGAGCAGGACGACGTCGGCGAACGCGACCGCCTCCGCCGTCGTTCCGGTATGCGCCAGTGGCCCGAGACCCGCCGCCATGTCCTTCAACTCCTCGGGGTGACGGGACGAAAACATCACGGGATGGCCGGCCTTGATCCAGAGCGAACCAAGCGTACCGCCGATGTGACCGGCGCCGATCGTGGCGATCTTCAGCGGCTGGGCTTTGTCCTGCGCGCGCGTCGCGCCGGCCGACAGCGCGAGCAAGGCTGGAAAGCCGGCGGCGGCACGCAGAACGGTTCGACGGTCATAGTGGGCGGCGGACATCCCGGTCATTTTGAACTCCTCGCGCGTATCTGAACCAAGGGGCGAAACGGCGTCGACTTGCGTTGCCCAAAGATACGCCAGGCAAGTCGAACCGGCTATTTCACTTCCCCGTTATATCCCGCGAGGATCGCACGGTGCGTTAGCCCAACGGATCCGCGCGAAGCGCGGCCCGATGACAGGCTCCGGCGTAACCCACCATTCCACAACGATTGCTGCTGTTCGGCGGGTTACGGCTGCGCCTAATCCACCCTGCAAAGCTGCGAAGCCCAACCCGCCGTCACAGCTCGCCGGTGAGGAACGGATTGGTCAGCCGTTCCTGGCCGAAGGTCGAGCCGGCGCCGTGGCCGCAGACAAAGCTGATGTCGTCGCCGAGCGGCATCAGTTTTTCGGTGATCGATTTTATCAGGGTTTCGTGGCTGCCGCCGGGCAGGTCGGTGCGGCCGACCGAACCGTTGAACAGGACGTCGCCGACATGGGCGAAGTGCAATTCCTTGCTGTAGAACACCACGCTGCCCGGCGAATGGCCGGGGCAATGCAGGATGTCGAAACTCAAGCCGCCGATCTCGACCCTGTCGCCTTCGTTGAGCCAGCGATCCGGCGCGAAATCGCGCACGCCGGTCATGCCGAACCGCGCGCCGCTGGAGACGACATTGTCGAGCAGATATTTGTCGTCGATATGCGGGCCCTCGATCGGCACCTTCAGCTCGTCGCGCAATTCCGCGGCGCCGCCGACATGGTCGATATGGCCGTGGGTGAGCCAGATCTTCTCGACCTTTACGTCGGATTGCTGAATCGCGCGCAAAATCTTCGGGACGTCGCCGCCGGGATCGATCACCACCGCCTTCTTGCTCGCGGTGCACCAGATCAGCGTGCAGTTCTGTTCGAACAGCGTGACGGGAATGATGACCGCGCCGGCTTTCGCCTGCGGGGTGGCTTCCTGCTGGGTGTCGGTTTGCTGGGTCATGTCAGAACAATGCCGATTTTTATCGCCCCGCCAAGCAAAATTACGGTGAAAAAGGCCGAACCCTGACGTCGTCAAGTTATCTTGTCGCCGTTCAATCCGAACCGGATCGCGTTTACGGCGTTACAGCATGATCCGGAAAAGTGGGAACCGGTTTTCCCTGCGACAAACGCGAAGCGTTTGCGCGGAGATCATGCCTGGCTAAAAGTAGGCGCGATGACAGGGGACGATCAGCGAGATGGATCAGGGCGGCAATGACTGGTGGCGGGACGGCATCTTTTATCAGATCTATCCGCGGTCGTTTCAGGACAGCAATGCCGACGGCGTCGGCGACATCGCCGGCATCGTCGAGCGGCTGCCGTATCTCGGGGCACTCGGCGTCGACGCGATCTGGCTGTCGCCGATCTTCCCGTCGCCGATGTCCGATTTCGGCTACGACATTTCCGATTATACCGGGATCGATCCGCTGTTCGGCTCGATCGGGGATTTCGATGCGCTGGTCGAAGCAACGCATGAAGCGGGTTTGAAGATCATTCTCGACCTGGTGCCGAACCACACCTCCGACCGGCATCCGTGGTTCGTCGAATCGCGCGCCTCGCGCGATAATCCAAAGCGCGACTGGTATCTGTGGCGCGACCCGAAGCCCGACGGCAGCGCGCCCAATAACTGGCTGTCGGAATTCGGCGGCAGCGCCTGGACATCAGATGAGACGACGGGACAATATTATTATCACGCTTTCCTTGCGCAGCAGCCGGACCTGAACTGGCGTAATCCTGACGTGCGCCAGGCGATCTGGGAGGTGATGCGGTTCTGGCTGCGGAGGGGCGTCGACGGCTTTAGGGTCGACGTGCTCTGGCACCTAATCAAGGACGCGGAATTTCGCGACAACCCGCCCAATCCGCATTATCGCGAGGGCCGCCCGCCGCACGAGAAAATACTCACACGATATTCGACCGACCAGCCCGAGGTGCATCAGGTGGTGGCCGAGATGCGCGCCGTGATCGACGAATTCGACGACCGCGTGCTGATCGGCGAGATCTATCTGCCGTTCGAGCGGCTGGTTGCCTATTACGGCAATGATTTGCGCGGCGCGCAGATGCCGTTCAATTTTGCACTATTATCGACGCTGTGGAGCGCGCGCTCGATCGAGAAGATTATCGGAGATTACGAGGCGGCGCTGCCGAAAGGCGCGTGGCCTAACTGGGTGCTCGGCAACCACGACCGGCCGCGGGTGGCGAGCCGCGTCGGCGCCGAACAGGCGCGGGTCGCCGCGATGCTGTTGTTGACGCTGCGCGGCACGCCGACACTGTATTATGGCGACGAGATCGGCATGCGGCAGGTCGCGATCCCGCCCGGCCAGGTGCAGGACCCTTTTGAGAAGAACGTGCCGGGAATCGGCGTCGGTCGCGACGGCTGCCGCACGCCGATGCAGTGGGACGCGACTGATAACGCGGGCTTCTCGACCGCAAAGCCGTGGCTGCCGCTGGCTGATGATTTTATGCGTGAGAACGTCGCCAATCTCGAAGCCGACGCACAGTCGATCCTCGCGCTTTACAAGGCGCTGATCAATTTGCGGAAGCGATTGCCGGTGCTGCAATCCGGCGACTACGTGCCGGTCGCGGCCGACGGCGACCTCCTGCTCTATCGCCGCTGGCGCGACGGGACGACCGCCACCATCGTGCTCAATCTCGGCAACGAACCCGTCTCGCTGGAATCCAGCGCCAAGGGTCTCGCCGGCGAAATCCTGCTCTCGACCCTGATGGACCGCAATGGCGAGAAGATCACCGACACGCTCGATTTGCGTGCCAATGAGGGCGTCATCATCGGCCAGGCGATTAATCAGGCCGGATGAGCGTCGTTGCGTCCGGCCTCGGTGTCGATGTCGCTGCGCTTCAAGAGATAGTCCAGCCCGCCGACGCGATACCAGCGATAGCCGTAGCCTTCGATCAGCAATTTGTGCCGGCCGCTTGCGTTGGCGCGGCTGTGGTCTTCCGACAGCAGATTGACCAATAGCTTGCCGGCGTCGCCCGAGACGCCCGACGCGAACGATATCTCGCGCGGCCTTTCGTCGAGATTGTGCACGAGCAGCACCGAATTATTGCGCCAGTCATAGCGCATGATCAGGATCGCGGGATCGCGCGCGCCGATGATGGCGAAATCGCCCCATCCGATCTCCGGCACTTCCTTGCGCATCCGGATGATGCGCTCGGTCCAGTTCAACATCGAGTTGGCGTCGCGGCGCTGCTTGGCGACATTGACGTGCTCGAAGCCGTACGCGCCCTTGTCGATGACCGGCGAGCAAGGCCGGTCGCTTTCGGTGAAACCGGCATGCGGTTCGTTCGACCACTGCATCGGCGTGCGGGCGCAGTTGCGCTCGGGCAAATCGAGATTGTCGCCCATCCCGATTTCGTCGCCATAGCGGATGACAGGCGTGCCTGGCAGCGTGCACATCAGGCTGTAGGCAAGTTCGAGCCGCCGTCGGTCGCCGCCCAGCATCGGAGCCAGCCGGCGGCGAATGCCGCGGTCGTAAAGCTGCATGTTCTTGTCGGGCCCGAAGCTTTTGAAAACTTTTGCGCGCTGCGTCTTGGTCAGCCGTCCGAGGTCGAGTTCGTCATGGTTGCGCAGGAACAGGCCCCATTGCGCGGTGGCGGGCCGCGGCCTGGTTTGCTTGAGCGCCTGGGCGAGCGGGCCAACGTCGGCCGCGGCCAGCGCATAGAACAGATGCTGGTTGACGTGGAAGTTGAACATCATCTGCATGCGGTCGCCGTCATCGCCGAAATATTCCATGTCGGTCTTCGGCACGACATTGGCCTCGGCGAGGATGATGGCATCGCCCTGCCGCCATTGCAGGAATTCGCGGAACGCGCGCAGCATGTCGTATTGCTCGACCGGTGTCTTGACCTTGGCGCCCTTGGTCGCGATCACGAACGGCACCGCGTCCATCCGGAAGCCGGAGACGCCGAGTTGGATCCAGAAGCCCATGATCTTCAGGATTTCCGCCTGCACGTGCGGATTCGACGTGTTGAGGTCGGGCTGGAAATCGTAGAAGCGGTGGAAGTACCAGGCCTTTGCGATCTTGTCGCGCGTCCAGGTCGATTTCTGCACGCCGGGAAACACCACCCCCTTGTCGGCGTTGGCAGGCTTCTTGTCGGCCCAGACATACCAGTCGCGATACGGAGAATTCTTGTCGCTTCGCGCCTCGCTAAACCAGGGATGCGCGTCGGAAGTGTGGTTGACCACGAGGTCGATGATGACGCGAATGCCGCGCTGCTTGCAGCCATGGGCGAATTCGACGAAATCGCCGAGCGTGCCATAACGCGGATCGACGCCGTAATAATCCGCGATGTCGTAGCCGTCGTCCTTGCAGGGCGACGGCTGGAACGGCATCAGCCAGATCGTGGTGATGCCGAGCCCCTGCAGATAATCCAGCCGTCGCAACAGGCCCTTGAAGTCGCCGACGCCGTCGCCGTTGGCGTCCATATAGGTGCCGACGGAAAGACAATAGAATACGCCGTTCTTGTACCAGAGGTCGTCAATCATCAGGGGCGTTCCGGTCGGTCCGCCCGTGGTCGTCAGCGGCCAACGGATAAGCGTGGGGCGTTGCCGCGGTTCCCGAGTAAATTGCCGCAGCGGGCAAAACCGTTCCCCTTTTGTCGTCGCCGATCTATGCTGGCCGTCATGGAATCACAGGCTCGCCAGGTCCATCTCGTGCCCGTGCCGGACGGCCGCCAGTCGGAGACGGCGCTGGCGATCGCGCGCGGCACCGCGCGGCTGTTGCGCTCGCTGGGATTTTCCTGCGTCAGCGAATTGCCGCTGCCGTCGGGCCGGCGCGCTGACCTGGTGGCGCTGAACCAGCGCGGCGAGATCTGGATCGTCGAGATCAAATCCTCGGTCGAGGATTTGCGCGCCGACCAGAAATGGCACGAGTACCGCGCCTATTGCGACCGGCTGTTCTTCGCGTTCACGCAGGATCTGCCGTGCGAGATTTTTCCTGGCCAGACCGGGCTGATCGTCGCCGACGCCTATGGCGCGCACCTGCACTGCGAAGCCCCCGAGCATCGCCTGGCAGCCGCGACCCGCAAGCAGATGACCATCCGTTTTGCGATGGCCGCGGCGTCGCGCATCAACCGCCTGATCGATCCGCAGGGGCATGGGGAGGTTTAGCTGACGACCTCATCCTGAGAGGAGCGCGCATTTGCGCGCGTCTCGAAGGATGAGCCGCAAGGCTTGTGGCCATGGTTCGAGACGCGCCGCTGCGCGGCGCTCCTCACCACGAGGCATTCAATGAGTGATTACCTCGGCGCGCGCTTGGCCAAAATCCGCTGCAGGGTGCGGCGGTGCATGTTGAGGCGGCGGGCGGTTTCGGAGACGTTGCGGTTGCACATCTCGTAGATGCGCTGGATGTGTTCCCACCGCACCCGGTCGGCCGACATCGGGTTGTGCGGCAGTTCCGATTTCTCGGTGGTGCTGGCGAGCAGCGCCGCGACCACGTCGTCGGCATCGGCCGGCTTCGACAGATAATCCACCGCGCCCATCTTCACGGCCGTAACGGCGGTGGCGATATTGCCATAGCCGGTCAGCACGATCGCGCGCGCTTCCGGGCGCTTGCGCTTCAGCGCCGACACGACGTCGAGGCCGTTGCCGTCGCCGAGCCGCAGATCGACGACCGCGAACGCGGGCGCTGCCTTGCCGATCTGGGCGAGACCGTCGGACACCGTGTCGCAGGAGGTCACCGCGAAGCCACGGGTTTCCATGGCGCGCGACAGCCGCTCCAGAAACGGCTTGTCGTCTTCCACGATCAGGAGGGAGCGATCGGCTTGATCGGTCAGTTCGGCGATGGCGTTCACGGTGTGCAATCCTTATGTCGAACACCATTCATATGGCGTGACAAAGCGGCGCTGCCAAGGCCGCCTAAAGTCGATTTCCGCTCCGGATATTACCTCTTGAGAACGCTTCTAAGGTGCCGGCTCGGTGGCTATTTCCTCCGCCTCGAAGCGGTCGCGCGGCCAGACGATCGCAACCACCGCGCCGTGATCGGGGAATACCCGGTTGGTGAACGACACCTTGGCGCCGGTGCGTTCCAGCAGCGTGCGGGCGATGAAAACGCCAAGGCCAAGACCTTCATGAAGACCGCTGTGCTGGCTTTGCGCCTCATCGGCGCTGCGCCGTCGCGACAGATAGGGCTCGCCGATCCGCTTCAGCATATCCGGCGCGATGCCCGGCCCGTCGTCGGAAATGACGATCTCGACGGTCTCCTTGTTCCAGGACGCGTTGACCTCGACCGCCGTGCGGGCGAAATCGACCGCGTTCTCCAGGATATTGCCGACGCCGTAAAGGATCGCGGGATTGCGCATGCCGACCGGCTCGGGCGTCACGCCGATCGCGATCCGTACCTTGATCGCGACATCGAAATCGCGATGCGGCGCGACCGCCTCCTCGATCAGCGTCGACAGCGGCATGCGATCGAACGGCGCGCCGCTGGCATTGAGCTGGGTGATCTTGGCCAGGATGTCGCGGCATCGTTGCGTCTGCTCGCGCAGGGTTTTGAGGTCGCCGGACATCGGGCTGTTGTCGCCGACGCCGCGCTCGAGCTCGCGCGCGATCAGGAAGATGGTCGAGAGCGGCGTTCCCAGTTCATGGGCGGCGGCGGCCGCGAGCCCGTCGAGCTGAGTCAAATGCTGCTCGCGGGTCAGCACCAGTTCGGTCGCGGCCAGCGCATCGGAGAGCTGGCGCGCTTCCTCGGTGACCTGGAATGCATAAAGGCTGGTGACGCCGATCGCGACCGCGATCGAAAGCCAGACCCCGAACAGATAGACCGGCGGCAGCACCAGGGGATCGTCGCTGTCCCATGGCAGCGGAAAATGAAAATACACCAGCGCGGAGGCGCAGACGATCGCCAGCGCGCCGAGCGCGATGGTCAGCCGGATCGGCAGCGCGGTCGCCGAAATCAGCACCGGCGCGAGGAACAGGAACGAAAACGGGTTCTCCAGGCCGCCGGTGAAGAACAGCAGCCCCGCGAGTTCGACGATGTTGAGCGCCAAAAGCGCCGCCGCATAGGCCGGCTCCAGCCGCTGCATCGGGTTGACCGCGATCTGCAGCGCGAGGTTCAAGAGCGCGGACAGGCCGATGATGGTCAGGCAGGGGATCACCTCGACGTCGAATTCGAGCCCCTGCATGACGATGAAAATCGCCGCCAGCTGGCCGAGCACGGCCAGCCAGCGCAGCCGCAGGATGGTGTCGAGCCGGATATAGCGGCGCGGGTGCCGAAAATCGGAGGCGGCAACGTCGGTCATTCCCGGAGTTTAGCGGTGCGGGATGGGGATCACAAATTGGGGCGCTTCGCCGCAGCCATCCTTCGAGACGCGGCCAATTGGCCGCTCCTCCAGCGACAACGGCGTAGCCGTTGCGCGGGGATGAGGTTTCGTTGTGTGACGACCTCATGGTGATGAGGCGCTCTCCCGGCAGCGCGCTTGCGCTGTCCGGTGCGCCGTCTCGAGCCATGGGTCCCAAGGCCGGTCTGCTCGATCCAAACCCTTGCACTCGCGGACGCGATGCCTCAAGGAACGGCCTTATGACACCTGACGGCACCACATCGACCCTATCGCCCGCAGCCCAGCCCGGAGCCGCTGCGATCGAGGTTGCCGACCTTGTAAAAGTCTACAAAACCACCCGCGCGGTCGACAGCGTCTCGTTCCGCATTGCGCGCGGCAGCATCACCGGGCTGCTCGGCGGCAATGGCGCCGGCAAGACCACGACGATCGCCATGATCATGGGGCTGGTGCTGCCGACCTCAGGCCGCATCCAGGTGCTTGGCCACCCGATGCCGGAGCAAGCAGCCGACGTGCTCGGCCGGATGAATTTCGAGAGCCCCTATGTCGACATGCCGATGCGGCTCACGGTGCGGCAGAATCTGACGATTTTCGGCCGGCTCTATGCGGTGGCAGAGTTGCGCGAGCGCATCGCGCAACTGGCCTCCGATCTCGATCTGGGCGAGTTCCTCGACCGCGCCAATGGAAAACTCTCCGCCGGGCAGAAGACCCGCGTGGCGCTGGCAAAAGCGCTGATCAACCAGCCGGAACTATTGCTGCTGGATGAGCCGACGGCGTCGCTCGATCCCGATACCGCCGACTGGATCCGGAAACACCTCGAGACCTATCGCAAGACCCATGGCGCGACCATCCTGCTCGCCTCGCACAACATGCTGGAAGTCGAGCGGCTGTGCGACCGCGTCATCATCATGAAGCGCGGCCGGATCGAGGACGACGATACGCCTGATGGCATCATGGCCCGCTATAACCGCGACACGCTGGAAGAGGTGTTCCTCGACGTCGCCCGCGGGCGCAACCAGGAAACCTCTTCAGGAGCGGCCGCGTCATGAGCGACCGGGTTGCGGGCAGGGCAGTCGCTTCGCATCGGGGCATCTCGCCGCAGCGGATCGGCGCGATGGTGCTGCGCTATTGGTACCTCCTGATGTCGTCGTGGCCGCGGCTGCTGGAACTGATCTACTGGCCGGCGCTGCAAATCATCACCTGGGGCTTCCTGCAAAGCTTCATCTCGCAGAATGCCAACTTCTTCGCCCGCGCCGGCGGCACGCTGATCGGCGCGGTGATCCTGTGGGACATCCTGTTCCGCGGTCAGCTCGGCTTTTCCATCTCGTTCCTGGAGGAGATGTGGGCGCGCAATCTCGGCAACCTGATGATGAGCCCCCTAAAACCGATCGAATTTTTGATCTCGCTGATGATCATGAGCCTGGTGCGGCTCGCGATCGGCGTGATCCCGATGACGCTATTGGCGCTGGTGTTGTTCGGCTTCAATTTTTACAGCATCGGGCTGCCGCTCATTCTGTTCTTCTGCAATCTGATCTTCACCAGCTGGTCGATCGGGATCTTCGTCTCGGGCCTGGTGCTGCGCAACGGGCTCGGCGCCGAGAGCATCGTCTGGACCCTGATGTTCGGCATCCTGCCGCTCGCCTGCATTTACTATCCTGTGACCGTGTTGCCGCATTGGCTGCAATATGTGGCGTGGTCGCTGCCGCCGACCTATGTGTTCGAGGGCATGCGGGCGCTGTTGACCAACCATCTATTTCGCGCCGACCTGATGCTCGAGGCTTTTGCGATCAACGTGGTGCTGTTTGCGGCGTCATTTGCGATATTTCTTGCGCTTTTGCGCAGCGCCCGCCGCCACGGCGCCTTGCTCCAGGGAGGCGAATGAGGGGGTGAATGAGGCGCTGAAAATGCCTACTTATCCCGTGAATTAATGGATTAACCGCGATTTCCGGCCCGTAGATCTACCGGTCGGTGCATTGACGCATTGTTACGCATTAGGCACTATGCTGCGATGCAAAAGGGACATGAATTAATGCCGATTGGTGAGTTTGGCACAGCCCCGCCACTGGCGGCCGAAGGAAGCCCGGTACTGACCACGCCGATGTACTGGATGTACGAGATGGCGCAGGCCTCGCTCAATCCGGCGCGCGCCGTGACGGACGCGACCAAGCTCCTGTTCCAGAATCCGATGAACCCGTGGTCGCACACCGAATTCGGCAAATCGATTGCCGCGGGATGCGAATTGTTCGAGCGCACCACGCGCCGCTACGGCAAGCCGGAATGGAATCTCCCCACCACCGAGGTCAACGGCGTTCGCACCCCGGTCGAAGTCCGCAGCATCTGGGAAAAGCCGTTTTGCCGCCTTTTGTATTTTGATCGCAAGCTGACCCGTCCGCTGCGCAATCCCCAGCCGCGCGTGCTGATCGTTGCGCCAATGTCCGGTCACTATGCGACGTTGCTGCGCGGCACGGTCGAGGCTTTCCTGCCGACCCATGAGGTTTACATCACCGACTGGTCGGATGCGCGCATGGTGCCGCTGGCGGCCGGCCGCTTCGACCTCGAGGATTATGTCGATTACCTGATCGAGATGCTGCACGTGCTGGGCGGCAACATGCACATCATCGCGGTGTGTCAGCCGTCGGTGCCGGTGGTAGCCGCGGTTTCCATCATGGAAGCCGAGCGCGATCCTTTCGTGCCGCTGTCGATGACGCTGATGGGCGGCCCGATCGATACCCGCCGTAACCCGACCGCGGTGAACGACCTCGCCGCCGAGCGCGGCATCGACTGGTTCCGCAACCACGTCATCACCAAGGTGCCGTTTCCGCATCCGGGCGTGATGCGTGACGTCTATCCGGGATTCCTGCAGCTCAGCGGCTTCATCAGCATGAACCTCGATCGCCACACCGACGCGCACAAGAGGCTGTTCCAGAACCTGGTGAAGGGCGACGGCGACCTGGTCGACAAGCACCGCGACTTCTATGACGAATATCTCGCGGTGATGGACCTCAGTGCGGAGTATTATCTGCAGACCGTCGATCTGGTTTTCGTCAAGCACGCGCTGCCCAAGGGCGAGATGACCCATCGCGGCAAGCCGGTCGATCCCTCCAAGATCACGCGCGTCGCGCTGATGACGGTGGAAGGCGAGAAGGACGACATCTCCGGTCTCGGACAAACCGAGGCAACACACGGACTCTGCAGCGCGATTCCCGATCATCGCCGCGTGCATTACGTGCAGAAGGGCGTTGGACACTACGGAGTCTTCAACGGATCGCGCTTCAAATCGGAAATCGTGCCGCGCATTTCCGATTTCATGGTGTCGTCCGCCAATATGAAGCCATCATTGGCCGCAGCGGCTGAATAAGCGCGCGCTTTTATCTGTTTTGATCGCGCGACGGCGCGATCGCGTCGAGAGGCCGCTGATTCGGCGGTGCGGCATAACCCTCTGAATTAACCGCGAAAATCCAGATTCACCGCTCCTTGAAGGAATGAGTGTGACCTCAGTCCTTATGGGGTGCCCGGAGGGGTGTTTTGACCCCCAAATTTTTGTTCCAACCCCTTCCTGTAGAGGCCATTTGCCCGGTCAGCCCCTGTATATTGGGCAAATGATTTGTTTTTGCGCCGAGCGATTTCACTGGCGGCGGATATGGCAGAATCCGGGCGACCTACTGCTCCCCGGACTTTCAGACATGGCCACTCGCGCGCTCCTCTATCGGCGGCCCGCCGAACCTTCGACTCTTTTGGTCAAGCACGGCTCGCAAGTCTTTTCGATAAGGCTGCGTCGGCACCGGCGCGCCCGGCGCTACACCCTGCGCATCCATCCGACCGATCGGGAAGCGATCCTGACCATGCCGCCGCGCGGCACGCTGGCTGAAGCCAAGGATTTTGCGCATCTGCACGGCGGCTGGATCGCCGCGCGCCTCGGCCGATTGCCGAAGGCGGCGCCGTTTCATGCGGGTACCGTGGTGCCGTTGCGCGGCGTGCCGCACCGGATCGTGCATCGCGCCAGCGAGCGCGGCACGGTGTGGACCGAAACCCGCGACAGCGGCGAAAAAATCCTCTGCGTCGCCGGCGGCGTCGAACATACCGAGCGGCGCGTGCTCGACTACCTCAAGCGCGAGGCGCGCAAGGATTTGCAGAAGGCGTCGCTGGCCTATGCCGGCGAGCTCGGTGTCCGGGTCAAGCGGGTGTCGATCCGCGATCAATCGAGCCGCTGGGGTTCCTGCACCTCGGCGGGATCGGTGTCGTTCTCGTGGCGGCTGATCCTCGCGCCGCCCTTCGTGCTGGACTATCTCGCCGCCCATGAAGTGGCGCATCTGGTCGAGATGAATCACTCGGCGCGGTTCTGGCGGGTGGTCGCCAGGGTCTGCCCGTCGGTCGAGCGCGCCAAAACCTGGCTCGACACCCACGGCAACGACCTGCATCGTTACGGCATCCAGGATTAGCTGAATCGGCTACATGCCGTCGTCTCCGGGTTCGCTGGAATGACGAGGGAATGCGCTCGGCTAGAGCATTATCGGTTCTGATAGAATCAGAACCGAAACTCTAGGTTCTTGTTTTGACGCGTTTTCTTCACGCGAACCGGCATCCACTTCGCTCGAAAACGCTCTAACGCCCGCCGAACAGCCGTTGCACCAGCCAGCCATCCAGCCCGGAATCGGCTTCAGGTCGTGCCGAGGGATTGCCGCGTGCCGGGGCCGCGCGGTTCGGCGCCGGCATCGGGTAGGGCGCAAGCGAAGCTGAGGCGGGCGGCGGCGCCGGCGCGGTGATCTGCGAGATCGTGGGCTGCGGTCCTTGTCCAAGCGAGCCTTGTCCCAGCGAGCCTTGCGCGACATTGGCGAAGAAGCCGGGAGCTTGCGACGTCGGCAGGCTTGCGACCGGCACGCCCTGATGCGCGGCGCGCATGAAGCGGGCCCATATCTCGACCGGCAGTCCGCCGCCGACGGCCTTTTTGGTCGGCGAATCGTCGTCATTGCCGAGCCAGACCCCGGTCACGAGGTTGGTGGTGTAGCCGATGAACCAGGCGTCGCGGAAATCCTGGCTGGTGCCGGTCTTGCCGGCGGCCACCCAGCCCGGCAGATCCGCCTTGCGCGCGGTGCCGCTGCGCAGCGTTTCCTCCATCATCGTGTTCATCATCGCGACATTGCGCGGGTCGATCACCTGGCCGGGCTGGTCGGGCTGGCGGGCATACAGCACCTTGCCGGCCGTGGTGCGGATCTTCAGCACGACATGCGGCGTGATGCCCTGGCCGCCGTTCGAAAACGGCACATAGGCGCCGACGAGTTCGGTCAGCGAGACTTCCGAAGTGCCGAGCGCGATCGAGGCATTGGCGTCGAGTTTTGAGGAAATGCCGAGCCGGTGCGCGGTGCGCACCACATTGGCGGGACCGACCTCCATGCAGACCCGCACCGCCACCGTATTCAGCGACATCGCCAGCGCCTGGGTCAGCGTCACCGCGCCGAGATATTCATGCTCGAAATTCTCCGGCTTCCAGCCTTTGACATTGATCGGCGCATCCTGCCGGACTGTATCCGGCGTCATGCCGGTCTCGATCGCGGTGAGGTACACGAACGGCTTGAACGCCGATCCGGGCTGGCGCTTGGCGGTCACGGCGCGGTTGTATTGGCTCTCGGAATAGTTCCGGCCGCCGACCATGGCGCGCACGGCGCCGTCGGGCGTCATCGCCACCAGCGCGCCCTGGCTGACATTGAATTTGACGCTCTTGGCCGCCAGCTCGTCGATGATCGAGGCCTCCGCGATGCTTTGCAGCTTCGGGTCGATCGAGGTTTCCACCACGATGTCCTGATCGATCTGGCCAACCAGGTCGTCCAGTACTTCGCCGATCCAGTCGGCGACGTAATTGACGGTGCCGGCGCCGGCCGCCTTCACATTGTAGGATGGGTGCCCGATCGAGGCCTGCGCCTGCGCCTCGGTGATGAAATGGGCGTCCGCCATCGCCGCCAGCACGATCTGGGCGCGCTTTTCCGCGCCTTCCGGATTGCGGTTCGGCGCCAGCCGTGACGGCGACTTGACCAGCCCCGCCAGCATCGCGGCTTCCGCCAGCGTCACGTTCTTGGCCGACTTGCCGAAATAGCGTTGCGCCGCCGCCTCGACGCCATAGGCGCCGGAGCCGAAATAGACCCGGTTGAGATAGAGTTCGAGAATCTCGGCCTTACTGTGCTTACGCTCCAGCCAGAACGCCAGTTCGGCCTCCTGCAATTTACGCTGCAGGGTGCGCTCCTGGGTCAGGAACAGGTTTTTGGCGAGCTGCTGCGTCAGCGTCGAGCCGCCTTGCGAGACGCCGCGATGCAAGACGTTCGTCACCGCCGCGCGCAGGATGCCCCAGGGATCGACGCCGTAATGCGAATAGAACCGCCGGTCCTCGATCGCGATGAAGGCCTTCGGCAGATAGGGCGGCAGATCCTTCAGCGCGACATTGGCGCCGGCCATTTCGCCGCGCGTGGCGATCACGCTGCCGTCGATGCCGGTGATCTGGATGGTCGGCGGACGCTTGGGAATTTCCAGCGCCTGGATCGGCGGCAGATGCGCGCCGACATAGATCACCACGCCGACCGCGGCGATCACGGCCCACAGGCCGAGCACCGCACCCCAATAGAACAGCCGGTAGAAGCTGAAGTTGCGGCGTGCTTTCGATCGGCGCTTGCTGCCGCTGCGGCTGGCGCGCGGTTTGCGCTCCGGCGGCGGCTCGTCGTCCGTGTCGTTTTCCGCGACGGGCTTGCGCTTGGCCGCTGATTTTTTAGGCCTGCTTTCGCCGCCGGGAATCCGGTCCTCCGGCGACAGGCGCAGATCGCCGAGCGCCGCGGCCAGCCCGAACAGCGGCTCCTTGCGGCCGCCGCTTTTTTTTCGTCCCCACGCCATACGCAACAACGCCCACGCCAATATGGCGCACGCTAACGTTCGGAGTTTAAGGGCCGGTTACTGAGAGGTTAACGGGCGATTAGGAGGTGCGGCGGGCGCTTTCGAAAGCGCGTGCTTGACCAGGGCCTTGCGGTCCGCGAGCATGTCCAAAAGCGGCCGGCGATCGAGCCTGCCTCGCAAAACAGGACACAGGCATGGGCCATATCGATCCGACCAAGGACGTCTTCGCGCAATTCAGGGCCAACGATCGTCCGGGCCCCATTCACATGCTCAATCTGGTCCGGCTGCGGGAGATGGCCTCCTATCCCGATGGCCGCAAGGCCACCGGCGCGGAAGCCTATGCGGCCTATGGCAGGGAAAGCGGGCCGGTGTTCACGCGGCTCGGCGGCCGGATCGTCTGGCAGGGGCGGTTCGAGCTGATGCTGATCGGGCCTTCAGAAGAACGCTGGGATCATTGCTTCATCGCCGAATATCCCAGCGTCGCGGCCTTTGCCGAGATGATCCGCGATCCCGTCTACCGCGAAGCCGTCAAACACCGGCAGGCGGCGGTCGAGGATTCCCGCCTGATCCGGCATGCGGTGCTGCCGATCGGAAAGACGTTCGGCGAAATCCCGAAATAGCAACCTGCGAAAGCAAATCGGCGGCCCCGAGGGACCGCCGATTGTTCTCATAGGCTTGTGGCCGAACGCTTAGCCCGCAGCACCCGTATCCTCGAGGATCGGGCCGAACAGTTCCCAACGCTCGCCGTTGAACTTCATCATCTGAAGCTGCTTGTTGACGCGATAGTCGGTTGCGGTGGTGTTGGCGAGGATGCCCGGCAGCGCCAGGTCGAGCTGGACGTTCTTCAGGCTGGCCGCCTGCTTCATGACGTTCTCGCGGGTCAGGTCGTCACCGCACTGCTTGAGCACATGCACCAGCAATTGCGCGGTGCTGTAGCCGTAGGTGTTGAAGTTCGAGTCCTTGTCGCCGTCCGGATAATATTTGGCCATGAACTCGAAATATTTCTTCATGCCGGCATCGTCCTTCCAGGTCGGATCGAGCGGATCCTTGCCGTAGTTGACGCTGATAAGGCCCTTGGACGCTTCAAGGCCTGCAGGCTTCAGGACCGCGCCGACCGAGGTGGCGTTGATGTCGACGATCTGGGTCGGATGCCAGTTGAGCTCGGCGATCTTCTTGATCGCCTGCGCCGCCTGCTTCGGCGTCGATGCCGAGAAGAACAAATCCGCGCCGGCATCCTTAATCTTGAGCACCTGCGAATCGATCGTCGGATCGGAGACCTCGTAGGACGCCTCGGCGACGACCATGGCGCCTGCCTTGTCGCCAAGGCCGGCCTTGATGCCGTTCAGATAGTCCTTGCCGAGGTCGTCGTTCTGGTAGAGCACGCCGACCTTGGCGTTCGGGTGATTCTTAAGAATGTACTGGCCGTAGATGCGGCCCTCGACGAAGTAGTTGGGATTGAATCCCATCGTCCACGGGAAATTCTTCGGGTCGGTGAAGCGCGAGGCGCCGGTGGCCGCGAACAGCTGCGGCACCTTCTTTGCGTTGAGGTATTTCTGGACCGCGGCATTGGGCGGGGTGCCGACCAGTTGAAACGTCAGCAATACTTCGTCGCTCTCGACCAGCTTGCGGACCTGCTCGACGGCTTTCGGTGGGCTGTAGGCATCGTCATACTGGATCAGATTGACCTTGCGGCCGTTGATGCCGCCCTGGTCGTTGATCATCTTCAGATAGGCCGCCTGGGTCTTGCCGATGGTCGCATAGGCCGAAGCCGGCCCGCTGAACGGCACGGTCTGGCCGATCTTGATCTCGGTATCGGTGGCGCCGCTGTCGTATTTCTTCTGCGCGTAGGCCGACGTTGCGGACAGCGCGATCGCAACCGCCGTTCCGGTAAGCAGGTGAAAAAGGCCGTTCCTCATATCGCTGATTTCCTCACATTTCGGGATTGTGCCAACGGTCTTGACCGGGGATCTGCACGCAGTTCAGTCCGGATGCCGTCGCTGGGGTCGGAGTGTGGAGGAACTGATGCCGCAATGCAAGAAGTGCCGGGCCGATCAGCCGAATGTCTTATGTCAGCAGCAGGATCAGTCCGATCGCGGCCGGCGCGGCCTGCACCAAAAGTATCCTGTGGCTGACGGTCGCAGCGCCGTAGAGGCCCGCCACGATCACGCAGAGCAGGGAGAAAATCTTGATCTGCAATGCAAAGCCCGCATCCGGCTGGATCAGTCCCCAGACCAGGCCGGCGGCAAGGAATCCATTATACAAGCCCTGATTGGCCGCCAGCACCGCGGAATCCGCGGCCTTCTCCGGTGAGTTGCGAAAGGTCTTCAGGCCGAGCGGCCTGGTCCAGAGAAACATCTCCAGCACCAGGAAATAGAGATGAAGGGCCGCGACCAGCGCCATCACGATATTGGCTGCCATTGCCATGCCATGTTCCCCAAGCCCGACGCGATCCGTAGGCGACGCTAGCACGCCCGCGATCCGCCCGGCGATTGCCTGGCCAGTATGGCCGGTAAAATGGTGATGTCCGAAAACCGCGAGACAGGCAGGTCCGGATCGAGGAAGCTTCCGGTCATGGATATGGACCGCACCGCCTGCTATCGCGCGATTTCGACCCGCGATGCCCGTTTCGACGGGCGGCTGTTCGTTGGCGTCAAAACCACCGGCGTCTACTGCCGGCCGATTTGCCCGGCGCGTATCCCGAGATTCGAGAATGTTTCGTTCTATCCTTCCGCGGCCGCCGCCCAGGAGGCCGGCTTTCGTCCCTGCCTGCGCTGCCGGCCGGAAACCTCGCCGGATCTCGCGTTCTGGCGCGGCACCTCCAACACGGTGTCGCGCGCGCTGGCGCTGATCGAAGCCGGCGGCCTCGATGACGCGGATGTCGAAGGCCTCGCCAACCGGCTCGGCGTTGGCGCGCGCCAGTTGCGTCGGCTGTTTCGCCAGCATGTCGGCGCTTCGCCGATCGCGGTAGCGCAGACGCGACGGGTGTTGCTGGCCAAGCAACTGATCCATGAGACCACGTTGCCGATGGCCGAGGTCGCGCTCGCCGCGGGCTTCAATAGCGTCCGCCGTTTCAACGAAGCATTCTTGCAGTTGTTCGGGCGGGCGCCTGCGACCTTGCGGCGGATTCGCGACAGGACGAGGCGCGAAGCCGGCGCGCTGTCGGTTCGGCTGGCATAGCGGCCGCCCTACGATTGGGACGCGATGCTGTCGTTCCTGGCGGCGCGGGCGATCCCGGGCGTCGAGGTGGTCGCGGGCGATATCTACCGACGCACCATCGCGATCGGTGCGAACAGCGGCGTGATCAGCGTCGCGCCCGCCGACAAAAATCGCGTCGATGTCGCGATCAGATTTCCCGATATCGCGGTGCTGCCGCAGATCATCGCCCGGGTGCGGCGGGTATTCGACCTCGCCGCCGATCCCGACCGGATCGGCGCGCACCTGTCGCTCGATCCAATGCTGGCGCCGCTGGTGGCGGCGCGGCCGGGCCTGCGCGTCCCCGGCGCGTGGGATGGTTTTGAGCTCGCGGTGCGCGCGATCTTCGGCCAGCAGATCACGGTTCTGGCCGCCACCCGGCTGCTCGGCAGGCTGGTGCAGGACCACGGCGCGCGGCTTCCGGCTACGGCAAGCGATTATGAAGGCCTGAGCCATTTGTTTCCGTCGCCTTCACGCATTGCCAAGGCCGATCTTGCCGCGCTCGGCATGCCCGGCGCACGCGCGCTCGCGGTGACGTCGCTGGCGCGGGCCATGGCCGCCGACCCCGCGTTGTTCAGCCGCGGCGCCGGCCTCGACGAGGCGATCGCGAAATTGCGCGCGCTGCCGGGAATCGGCGAATGGACCGCGCAATACATCGCGATGCGCGAATTGCGCGAACCCGATGCGTTTCCGGCGGACGACGTCGGCCTGCTGCGTGCGATGGCAGATCGCGACGGCGTTCGTCCATCGCCGTCGGAATTGCTGGCGCGCGCCGAAGCCTGGCGGCCGTGGCGCGCTTACGCCGCCCTGCATCTGTGGGTGGCGAGTATCGCATCGCCGGCGCCGACGAAAAAGCCCGAGCGCGAAGCCGCGTGATTTTTTCGCGCGCGACGCCGCGCACGGAAAACGTCAGGTCCGTAAATCGCCAGACGAATTTTCTCAAAGCCGCTAGCGTCTCCATCACGGACAACATGGAGACGACAATGACGGAAGCGGAAGTATCGGATTTTGTAACGCGGTTTGCGGCGGCGTGGGCGGCGCGCGACGGCAAGGCTTTCCTCGATCTCTGGCATCCCGAGGGCTCGCTGAACACGCCGATGGTGGGCCGGACCGTGAAGGGCAACGAACTCGATCGCCTGATGGAAGTGCAGACGGCGGCGGCGCCGGATTTCGTCTGGCAATTGCTGGACTGGACCTGGCGGGGCGATGTCGTGATCGTCGAGTGGCAGACCACGCGCATCGTCGAGGGATCGCGGTTCAGCTGGCGCGGCGTCGACAAGTTTCGCATCAGGGAAGGCAAGATCGCCGGCGAGCAGGTCTATTGCGACACCGCGCAGTTGCGCGCGTTGCGTAGCGGCGAGAAGCTGGAGTCGCTGACGAGGTTTTAGCCGTGACTTTGCGCAGCAATCAGCGTGCAGACCTCATGAAGGTTTTGGGCGATGCCCACGCACAGTTCCTTCATGTCGCCGGTCGGCGGAAACAGGTCGGGCACCATGATGGTCATCAACCCGGCGCCGGATGCGGAGCGGACGCCATGATAGGAATCCTCCAGCGCCACGCAGGATTCCGGCGCGACCGAGAGTCGTTCCGCGGCTTTCAGGAACGGCGCGGGATGCGGCTTGCTGCCGGTGTAATCGCCTTGCGCGACGACGAACTGGAACCGCCCGACCAGCCCGCCGATGGCGAGGTTATTGCCGACATCCTCATGACGCGAGGAGGTGCAGATCGCGCGGGGCAGGCCGAGTTGGTCGAGCAGGTCGAGCAGTTCGACGACGCCCGCCTTCAGCGTGAGCTGCGATTTCACCGTTTCGGCAAACCGGTTCGACGCCGCGCTCCAGAAGCTGTCGTAGTCGAACCCTTCGCCGAAGCGCTCGATGAAGGCGAGCCGCGTCGCCGCGCCGGTCAGGCCCACGGTCGACAGATAAAACGGCAAGGGAACGTCGTGCCTGGCCTCCGCCGCGACCGCCATCACGGCGTCGCGATAGATGTCCTCGGTATTGAAGATCAGCCCGTCCATGTCGAACACGACGGCGCGGACAGGGCGGGGCAGTTTTGCGTTCGGCGGCTGCATCGATCTGTTGCCGCGTACGCTGTCAGGCCGCGGGTTGAGCGGCGACGTCGTCGGTGACCAGCAAATGGATCAGCGCGCTCTTGATCGCAGCCTGTCTTGTCGGCGCGTTGATCTGCGCGCCGAGCAAATCGGTGACATAGAACACGTCGCGGGCGCGCTCGCCGAAGGTCGCGACATGGGCGGAAGCGATATTGAGGTTGAGCTTCGAGATCGCCGTGGTCAGTTGATACAACAGGCCCGGGCGATCGAGGCCGGACACCTCGATCACGGTGTAGCGATCCGACCATTGGTTGTTGATGGTGACTTCCGGCTCGACCGTGAACGGCCGGACCTTGCGCCCGGAGGCGCGGCGCGCCACCACTTCGGGCAGCCGCAGCTTGCCTTCCAGCACGTCCTCGATCATTTCGCCGATTCTGGTGGCGCGCCGTCCCTCGTCCTCGTCGCGGTCGTATTCCCTTGTGATCGCGATGGTGTCGAGCGCGCGGCCGTCGGTGGTGGTGTAGATCTGCGCATCGACGATGTTGGCGCCGGCTGAGGCGCAGGCGCCGGCGATGATCGACAGCAGCCAGGGATGGTCGACCGCCAGGATGGTGAGCTCGGTGACGCCGCGGGCTTCGTCGAAGCCGACATGGATCGCGAGCTTGTTGCCGGCCGCTTCGTTGGCCTTGAGGAAGCGGGCGTGGCGGATTTTTCGCGGCAAATCGACCTTGAGCCAGTACGCCGGGTAGTGCCGTGAGATATAGGAATTGAGTTCCTGTTCCGGCCATTCGTTGAAGGCCGCGCGGAATTCCGACTGCGCCACCGCGATGCGCCGGGCGCGGTTGACCTCGGAGAAGCCGCCGGTCAGCACCGGTTCGGTTTCGTAATACAGCGTGCGCAGCAATTGCGCCTTCCAGCCGTTCCACACCCCGGGGCCGACGCCCCTGATGTCGGCGGTGGTCAGGATGGTCAAAAGCTTCATCTGCTCGACCGACTGCACCACGGCGGCGAAATTCTCGATGGTCTTGCGGTCCGACAGGTCGCGCGATTGCGCCACCGTCGACATGGTCAGATGTTGTTCGATCAGCCAGGCGATGGTTTCGGTATCGCCGGCGCTGAAGCCGAGCCGCGGGCACAGCCGCCGCGCCACCTTGGCGCCGGCGATCGAGTGATCCTCCGGCCGGCCCTTGGCGATGTCGTGCAGCAGGGTGGTGATGTAGATCACCGCGCGGTGCTCGGGGCGGATCTTGCGCATCAAATCGCTGGCGACGACGAATTCGTCGTTGCCGCCGCGCTCGATCTCCTGCAGGAAGCCGACGCAGCGCAACAGGTGCTCGTCCACCGTGTAATGGTGGTACATGTTGAACTGCATCATCGACACGATCTTGCCGAAGGCGCGGATGAAATGACCGAGCACGCCGGTCTCGTTCATCCGCCGCAGCACCACCTCGGCGTCGTTCGAGGTCAGGATCTCCATGAACAGCCGGTTGGCTTCCGGATTTTCGCGAAGCTGGGTGTTGATCAGTTTTAATGAGCGCGTCACCGTGCGCATCGCGTCGGGATGGAACGCGAGATTGTTCTTCTGCGCCAGGCGGAAGATCCGGATCAGATTGACCGGGTCGTGCTTGAAAATGTCCGGCGCCGCGAGGTTGATGCGGTTGTTGTCGATGATGAAATCGTCGCTGTCGGGCACCCGGCGCCGCTTCGTGCTCGGCCGCAGCCGCGCCATCATGCGGCTCAGCACCGGCGCGGGCTTGGCCTGCTGGTCCTCGAGCTTGGCGCACAGGATCGCGGTGAGATCGCCGACGTCCTTGGCGATCAGGAAATAGTGCTTCATGAAGCGCTCGACGTCCTGCATGCCGGGATGCGAGGTGTAGCCGAGCCGGACCGCGATCTCGCGCTGCATGTCGAACGACAGCCGCTCTTCGGCGCGGCCGGAGAAGAAATGGATGTTGCAGCGGACCGACCACAGGAAGTCGGCGCAGCGGCGGAAGGTGCGGTACTCCTGCGCGTCGAACACGCCGCGATCCAGCAGTTCGTCGGTCTCGCGCACCCGGTAGACGTATTTCGCGATCCAGAACAGCGTGTGCAGGTCGCGCAGTCCGCCCTTGCCGTCCTTGACGTTGGGCTCGACCAGGTAGCGCGATTGCCCGGCGCGGCGATGGCGCTCCTCGCGTTCGGCGAGTTTGGCGGTGACGAATTCGGCCGCGGTGCCCTGCACCACTTCCTTGTCGAACCGCGCCACCAGTTCGTCATAGAGCGGCTGGTCGCCGGTGAGGAACCGCGTCTCCAGGATCGCGGTGCGGATCGTCATGTCGCCGCGCGCCTGCCGGATCGATTCATCGACCGAGCGGGTGGCGTGGCCGACCTTCAGGCCCATGTCCCACAGGCAGTACAGGATCGCCTCGGCGACCTGCTCGCCCCAGGCGGTCTGCTTGTAAGGCAGGATGAACAACAAATCGATGTCGGATTCCGGCGCCATCAGGCCGCGGCCATAGCCGCCGGTGGCGACCACCGCCATGCGCTCGGCGCCGGAGGGAATCGGCGAGTGATAGAGGTGACGCGTGGCGGCGGCGAACAAAATGCGGATGATCTCGTCCTGCACGAAGCACAGCCGCTCGGCGCAACGCCTGCCGTGGCGGTCTTTCAGCAGCACCGCCTGCGCCACCGCGCGGGCCTCGATCATCTCTGCCTTCAGGAGTTGCGCCATCGCGGCGCGAAAAGTGTCTTCGCGCCCGGCGTGCTTTTCGGCGAGCGCATCGACCGCGGCGGTGATCCGCACGGTATCGAAACGATCGTCCGCTTCAGGGCGGGCCTCTGTCACGACGCTGTCCATGATTACCCGGATAAAGGACGCGGCCGATGCTGTCACGGGTGATTGTGCGATAACAGGTGATCCATGCTGCGTTCACGCCGTTTTGGGCAAGACCGTTCTCATGCCCAGCCGTTGAGCACACGTATTTTCTCGTTGACGTGCAACATTAACTCATTGAAATACAATCTGTTTTTGGAAGTAAAAGGGAGGGGAGGCCACATCCATGCCGGCAATTTCACGACGCGCCATTGCAGCTCTGATCGCGATCTGGACGCTGATGCCCGGCGGCGTCTTTGCCGCCGACGCGCTCAAGGAAATTCACATCGACTGGGCGACCTATAATCCGGTGTCGATGATCCTCAAGCAGAAGGGTCTCCTGGAAAAGGAATTCGCCAAGGACGGCATCAGCATCGTCTGGGTGCAATCGGCCGGCTCCAACAAGGCGCTCGAATTCCTCAATGCCGGCTCGATCGATTTCGGCTCGACCGCGGGTTCCGCGGCTTTGGTGGCCAAGATCAACGGCAACCCGATCAAGTCGATCTATGTCTATTCGCGCCCGGAATGGACCGCGCTGGTCACCACCAAGGACTCCGCGATCAAGACCGTGGCCGACCTCAGGGGCAAGCGCGTCGCGGTGACCCGCGGAACCGATCCGCATATCTTCCTGGTGCGCGCGCTGCTCGGCGCCGGCATGAGCGAAAAAGACATCACGCCGGTGCTGCTGCAGCACCCCGACGGCAAGACCGCGTTGATCCGCGGCGACGTCGACGCCTGGGCCGGTCTCGACCCGATGATGGCGCAGGCGGAAATCGAGGACGGCGCCCGGTTGTTCTTCCGCGATCCCGCCGCGAACACCTGGGGCATCCTCAATGTGCGCGAGCAGTTCCTGAAGGATCATCCCGATGTGGTTCGCCGCGTGCTCGCGACCTATGAGGAAGCGCGGAAATATTCGCTGGCGAATTACGACGATTTGAAAAAGACGTTCATGACGATCACAAAACTGCCGGACAATGTCGTCGACAAGCAGCTCAAGGAGCGCACCGAGCTGACCCATAACCGGATCGGCGCGCCGCAGCGCGAGTCCATTCTGGCCGCCGGCATCGCGCTACAGCAGGCCGGCGTGATCGACGCCAAGGTCGACGTCAAGGCCACGCTCGACGGCCTGATCGACGACCAGGTTCCGCTGCCGACGAATTGAGGTTCACCTTCCCCTGGAGGGGGAGGGTCTCACATCTCGCTACGCTCAATGTGAGACGACCCTCCCCCTCCAGGGGAGGGTGAAGGCAGCTTGCAATCCCCGGCGAGAAGCGTTTCTGCTATGGCCATGACGGTTGAATTATCCGCAAGCGCCGAGAGCGAACCGGTGGCAAAGGCCGCGGCGCCCGGCCGGCTGCGGCGGTGGACGCGGCCGGCGCTGGGGCTGTTGCTGCCGCTCGGCCTTGCGCTCGCCTGGGAACTGATCGTCGGGCTCGGCTATTCCAACGGACGGCTGGTGCCGCCGCCGACAAAAATCTTCGCGACCATTGTCGATCTCGCGCGCAGCGGAGAGCTCACCCGCCACATCGTGGCGACGCTGAGCCGGGTGTTTGCGGGTTTTGCGTTGGGCGTGGTCGCCGGCACGTTGCTCGGCGCCGTCGCCGGCTATTGGAGCCTGGCGCGCCGGCTGCTCGATCCCACCGTGCAGGCGTTGCGCGCGATCCCGTCGATTGCGTGGGTGCCGTTGTTCATCCTGTGGCTCGGCATTTTCGAAACCTCGAAAGTGGCGCTGATCGCGGTCGGGGTGTTCTTCCCGGTCTATCTCGGCGTGATGGGCGCGATCATGTCGGTCGACCGCAAGATCGTCGAGGTCGGCCGCACCTTTCGTTTGAGCGGTCCGACGATGATCCGCCGCATATTGCTGCCCGCGGTGTTGCCGGCCTATGTGGTGTCGCTGCGCGTCGGCCTTGGCCTCGGCTGGATGTTCGTGGTCGCGGCCGAATTCATGGGCGCGTCCGAAGGGCTCGGCTATCTCCTGATCGACGGCCAGCAGCTCGGCAAGCCCGCGCAGATTCTCGCCGCGATCGTGATCTTTGCGATCCTCGGCAAGACCACCGACTGGCTGATCGAGATCGGCTTTGCGCCGCTGCTGCGCTGGCAGGACGCGTTCAGCCGCCAGAGCGGAGGCGCCTGATGCTGGTGCTCGACCGGGTCGGAAAAATCTATCCCAACGGCGTCAATGCGCTGGAGCGGTTTTCCGCCGAGATCAATCTGGGCGAAATCGTCGCCATCATCGGCGGCTCCGGCTGCGGCAAGTCGACCTTGCTGCGCACGGTCGCCGGTCTCGACCGCGCCACCTCGGGCACGGTGACGCTCGACAATATTTCCATCGTCGCGCCGCATGCCAAGATCGGCATCATCTTCCAGGAACCGAGATTGCTGCCTTGGCTCAGCGTCGCCGACAATATCGGCTTTGGCTTGTCGGATTTGCCGGCGGCGGCGCGCCGCGAAAAGGTGGCGCGTGCGCTGGCGCGGGTGGGTCTGTCAGACAAGGCCAATGCCTGGCCGCGCGAATTGTCCGGCGGGCAGGCGCAACGCGTCGCGATCGCCCGCGCGCTGGTGCCGCAGCCCGAGGTGCTGTTGCTGGACGAGCCGTTCTCCGCGCTCGATGCGTTCACGCGGCGGGATTTGCAGGACCATCTGCTCGACCTCTGGGCCGACACGCGCCCGACGCTGGTGCTGGTCACCCATGACGTCGACGAAGCCGTGGTGCTGGCCGATCGCGCGCTGGTGATGCGGCCGCGGCCGGGCCGGCTGTTCGAGGAGATCAGGATCAATCTGGCGCGGCCGCGCGACCGCAATTCGCCTCTGTTCGACAGTTTCAAGCGCCGCGTGCTGACCGCGCTCGATCGCTCGCTCGACCGCAACGTGCCCGATCGGGAGGCGAAATCGAACGCCGGCGAGGCGATGTGGTGGTGACATCAGCGTTTCGACCCATTACATCGCATAGCGCATGGAACTCCGGGAGAACAAAAATGGACGCCGCCACGCTCCGCGCCACCCAGGCCCCGATCAAGGATCGCTACAAGACCGATCCGAAATCCGCGATGATCACCTTGAAAGCCAAGGGCTCGATCGACAATGAAGGCATCGCCTGCAAGGTCGAAACCGGCCGCGCGCTCGCGGTCGCCGGCCTGCACCCGGCAACCGGCGGCTCCGGGCTCGAACTATGCTCCGGCGACATGCTGCTCGAGGCGCTGGTGGCCTGTGCCGGCGTCACCCTGAAATCAGTCGCGACCGCGATCGAACTTCCCTTGAAGACCGGCGACGTGATCGCCGAAGGCGATCTGGACTTTCGCGGCACGCTCGGCGTCGACAAGGAAACCCCGGTCGGTTTTGCCGAGATCCGCTTGCGCTTCGACGTCGACACCGACGCGCCGCAGGAAAAGCTCGACCTGCTGCTGAAACTCACCGAGCGCTATTGCGTGGTCTACCAGACCATCAAGAACGGCCCGAAGGTTTCGGTTTCGATGCACAGGGTGTGATGCGTCCCTGCTCCCCTTCCCCTTGCGGGGAGGGGCCGGGGGTGGGGGTCAACAAGCACCGAGCTTGTGGCTACCCCTCACCCCAACCCTCCCCCGCAAGGGGGAAGGAGAACAAGGTCAGCGCTCGCCACCATGCCCCCCGATCCCATGTTCCTGCTGACGCTCGGCTTCCGGATGGCGATCACGGCGGCGTTCGTGGTGTCGGCGTCCGTGATCACCGAGCGTTCGGGGCCGGTGATCGGCGCGCTGATCGCGACCTTGCCGATTTCCGCCGGGCCGTCTTATGTCTTTCTCGCGCTCGACCATGATGCGTCCTTCATCGCCCAGGGCGCGCTGGCGAGCCTGCCGATCAACGCGGCGACCATCTTCCTCGGCCTGACCTACGTGATGCTGGCGCAGCGCCACGGCGCGCTATTCAGTTGGGCCTGCGCGGCCGTGGTCTGGATCACGCTCGCCGCATTGGTGCTGGGGGTCCACTGGTCGCTCGCTGGCGGGCTGGCGGTGAACGCGATCGCGTTTGCGATCTGCATTCCGCTGCTGGCGCGGTACCGCCATGTCAAGATGCCGCTGATTACGCGGCGCTGGTACGACATCCCGCTGCGGGCCTCGCTGGTCGCGACCCTGGTGGCGACGGTGGTGACGCTGTCGGGCTGGGTCGGCCCCACCATCAGCGGCATGCTGGCGCTGTTTCCGGTGGTGTTCTCCAGCATGATGCTGATCCTGCATCCGCGCATCGGCGGCCCCGCGACGGCGGCGGTAGTCGCGAATTCCGGCTGGGGCCTGCTCGGCTTCGGCGCCGGCGTCGCGGTGCTTCACGTCGCCGTATTGCAATTCGGCTCGGCGATCGGGCTTTGCCTCGCGCTTGCGACCTGTGTGAGCTGGAATCTCGTGCTGTGGTGGAGCGGCCGGCGGCGGGTGGCGTTGCCAAAATAAAATCCTCATGGTGAGGAGCGCGTCTTCGCGCGTCTCGAACCATGGGCACATATGCGGCCATCCTTCGAGACGGCGCTAACGCGCCTCCTCAGAAAAAGGGTCTTTACTTCTTGGGCAACTTCCCCTTCAGCGCATACAGCGCGTCCAGCGCCTCGCGCGGCGACATCTCGTCGGGGTGCAACGCTTTTACCGCTTCCATCAGCAGTTCCGCTTCGCTTGGCGGCGCGGGCTCGGCGGCGGCGCGCGAGGGGACGGCGAACAGCGGCAGATCGTCGGCCAGTGCCTTTGCGGTCTGGCCGCGGTCCTGCGCTTCCAGTTTTGCCAGCACGGACTTTGCGCGCGCGATGACAGGCGCGGGCAGCCCTGCGAGTTTGGCCACCTGGATGCCGTAGGAACGGTCGGCCGAACCCGGCAGCACCTCGTGCAGGAACACCACGTCGCCCTGCCATTCCTTGACCCGCACCGTGGCGTTGAACAGCCGCGGCAGTTTGGCGGAGAGCGCGGTCAGTTCATGGTAATGCGTCGCGAATAGCGCGCGGCAACGGTTTGACTCATGCAGATGCTCGATCGCGGCCCAGGCGATCGACAGGCCGTCGAAGGTCGCGGTGCCGCGGCCGATTTCATCCAGGATCACCAGCGAGCGCTCGCTGGCCTGGTTGAGGATCACGGCGGTCTCCACCATCTCCACCATGAAGGTGGAACGGCCGCGCGCCAGATCGTCCGCCGCGCCGACCCGCGAGAACAGCCGGTCGACGATGCCGATGCGCGCGCGCGTTGCCGGCACGAAGCTGCCGATCTGCGCCATCAGCGCGATCAGTGCGTTCTGGCGCAGGAAGGTCGATTTGCCCGCCATGTTGGGGCCGGTGATCAGCCAGATCTGGCCTGAGGTCTGTTGCGGTCCCGGCGAGAGGTCGCAGGCGTTGGCAATGAACGGCTGGCCGTCGCGCCTCAGCGCGTGCTCGACCACCGGATGCCGGCCGCCCTCGATGGCAAATCCCAGCGACGTATCGACCTCGGGCCGGACATAATTGTCGTCGATGGCGAGTTTTGCCAGCGCGGTCGCGACATCGAGCATGGCAAAGCCATGCGCCGCGGCGCGCAGATCGTCGCTCGCGGCTGCGACCATCGCATTGAGCCGCTCGAAAATCTCCAGCTCCAGTCCCAGCGCGCGGTCGCCGGCGTTGGCGATGCGGGCCTCGATCTCGCCGAGTTCGGAGGTGGTGAAGCGGACCTGGCCCGCCAGGGTCTGCCGGTGGATGAAGGTCGCGTTCAGCGGCGCGGTCATCAATTTGTCGCCGTGCTGCGCCGTCACCTCGACGAAATAGCCGAGCACGTTGTTGTGCCGGATTTTCAGGCCCTTGATGAAGGTCACGTCGGCATAGCGCGCCTGCATCGCCGCGACGACGAGCCGCGAGGCGTCGCGCAGATTGCGGGTTTCGTCGAGGGATGAGTCATAGCCTTCGCGGACAAAGCCGCCGTCGCGCTTGATCAGCGGCAATTGTTCGGCCAGCGCGCGCTCGAACTCGCGCGCCAGTTCCCGCGCCGGCTGGCGCAGCGCCGCCATGATCGCAACGACGTCCTGCGGCGGCGCTTCGAGCTGCGCCAGTCGCGCCAGCGCCCGGTCGGCGGCGAGGATGCCGTCGCGCAGCGCGGCGAGATCGCGCGGGCCGCCGCGTGCGACCGACAGCCGCGCCAGCGCCCGCGACATGTCGGGCGCGGTGCGCAGCACCTCGCGGAGGTCGTCGCGGGCGGCGGTATCGGTCACGAAGGCGCCGATCGCGTCGAGCCGTCGCGCGATGGTGGCGCTGTCGGTCAACGGCGCGGCGAGCCGCTGCGCCAGCAGCCGCGATCCGGCCGAGGTTACCGTGCAGTCGATCGCGTCGAGCAGCGAGCCGCGCCGTTCGCCTGACAGCGTGCGGGTCAGTTCGAGGTTGGCGCGGGTGGCGGGGTCGATCGCCATGGTGGTGCCGGCGGCCTCGCGAGTCGGCGGCGACAGCGGCGGGCGTTTTCCCACTTGCGTGCGGTCGATATAGGTGACGGCGGCGCTGGCCGCGGTCGCTTCCAGCCGCGACATCGCCGACAGGCCGTCCATGGTCGCAACGGCAAAGTAGTCGCACAGCCGCCGCTCGGCGGTGGCGCTGTCGAAATAGTCGCGCGTCAGCGGCGTCACCGCCGGCCATTCGCGCAGCAGCGCGCCGAGCTCGGTGTCGCCATACAGCGCATCGGTGACGATGATCTCATTGGGGTTGATGCGCGACAGCGTCGCCGCCAGTTCCCCGGTCGAACATTCCGTCACCATGAATTCGGACGTGGAAATGTCGATCCAGGCGAGCCCGATGCGGTCGCCGCCGGCGGAAGCGCGCGCGCGAGCGATCGACAGCAGGTAGTTGTTGGCGCGGGCGTCGAGCAGCGTGTCTTCGGTCAGTGTGCCCGGCGTCACCAGCCGCACCACGCCGCGGCGCACCACGCTCTTGTTGCCGCGGGCGCGGGCCTCGGCCGGATTCTCGGTCTGCTCGCACACCGCGACGCGATGGCCGGCCGAGATCAGCCGGTGCAGATAATCCTCGGAGCGTTCCACCGGCACGCCGCACATCGGGATGTCGAGGCCTTGATGCTTGCCGCGCTTGGTCAGGACAATGCCGAGCGTCTTCGAGGCGATTTCGGCGTCCTCGAAGAACAGCTCGTAGAAATCGCCCATCCGATAGAACAGCAGCAGCCCGGGATGGGCGGCCTTTATTTCGAGGTATTGTTCCATCATCGGCGTGACGCGCGAAGACGCGTCGTTGGCCGGTGTGGTTTCTTCAGGGGGCATCGGGATGGGTTGCTGGATCGTCATTGCGGGCCGCAAACTACAGAATTTCGCCGCGCGGTTCTAACGCTTTGCCGGGGCAAACCGGGTTTTCCACCCTCCCGGTACCCCCTTGTGGATGGCCTTGGCTTGACGGCCCCGGGTCGGGCATGGCGGCCCATTCCGCGAATGGCCTGGTTCACGCGCCCGATACAATTGACCTGCCGCTGGAGCACTCCTAAAACTCGCCATCAATTCGAGCGGGTCCATGCCCGAAACGCCGCGTTCAGGGAGAGTTCAATGGGTGATGTGTTCATTTGCGACGCCGTGAGGACCCCGATCGGCCGCTTCGGCGGGTCGCTGGCCAAGGTGCGCGCCGACGATCTGGCGGCCGCGCCCATCAAGGCGCTGATGGCGCGCCACCCCGATCTCGACTGGTCGCAGGTCGACGAAGTCTATTTCGGCTGCGCCAACCAGGCCGGCGAGGACAACCGCAACGTCGCGCGGATGGCGCTGCTCTTGGCCGGCATGCCCGACTCGGTTCCCGGCCAGACGCTCAATCGCCTTTGCGCCTCCGGGCTTGACGCGGTCGGCGCCGCGGGCCGCGCGATCCGCGCCGGCGAGATCGATTTCGCCATTGCCGGCGGCGTCGAGTCGATGACGCGGGCGCCATTCGTGATGGGCAAGGCGCCGGAGGCGTTTTCGCGCTCGGCCGACATCTTCGACACCACCATCGGCTGGCGCTTCATCAATCCCTTGATGAAGGCGCAGTACGGCGTCGATGCGATGCCCGAGACCGGCGAGAACGTCGCCGAGGAGTTTCAGGTTTCGCGCGCCGACCAGGACGCCTTCGCGATCCGCTCGCAGCAGCGCGCCGGTGCTGCGATCGCGTCGGGCTATTTCGCCGAAGAAATCACGCCTATTTCTGTGCCGGGCAGCAAGGCCGGCCCCATCACCGTCGACAAGGACGAGCATCCGCGCCCTGAAACCACGCTGGAAGGCCTGACAAAACTTAAACCCATCGTGCGCAATCCCGGCACAGTAACGGCGGGCAACGCGTCGGGCGTCAATGACGGCGCAGCCGCGATGATCCTGGCATCCGAGGCTGCCGTGAAGAAGCACGGGCTGACGCCGCGGGCGCGCATCCTCGGGCTTGCCTCCGCCGCGGTGCCGCCGCGCATCATGGGCATCGGCCCGGTGCCGGCCACGCGCAAGCTGATGGAGCGGCTCGGCTTGAAGATCAGCGATTTCGACCTGATCGAGCTCAACGAGGCCTTTGCCTCACAGGGCATCGCCTGCCTGCGGCAGCTCGGCGTCAAGGACGATGCCGATTTCGTCAATCCGCATGGCGGCGCCATCGCGCTCGGCCATCCCTTGGGCATGAGCGGCGCGCGTCTGGCGTTGACCGCGGTGCACGGCATGGAAAAGCGTGGCGGCAAGCGCGCGCTCGCCACCATGTGCGTCGGCGTCGGCCAGGGCGTCGCGATGGCGATCGAGAAGCTGAATTAAGTTAGTCCTCATCCTGAGGAGCGGCCGCTTGGCCGCGTCTCGAAGGATGGGCCACAAGCAATTGATGGTTCGAGACGGCGCTCGCGCGCCTCCTCGCCATGAGGCCTACCAAGCAGCAGGTTCCCCATGACCCTTTCCTATCCCGTGTCGAGCCTTGCAGCGCATCCAGCGCGGCTGTCGCCGGCGTACAAGAGCACGATAAAACGTTCGCCCTCAAAACCGCTGATCCCGATGCGGCATACGCTGACCGAACTGACCGGGCCGGTCTACGGCCACGAGACGGTGCGCGAGAACGATCACGACCTCACCATCCAGCACAAGGGCGAGCCGCTCGGCGAGCGCATCATCGTGCACGGCCACGTGCTCGATGAAGACGGCCGAGGCGTGCCGAACGTGCTGGTCGAGCTGTGGCAGGCCAATGCCTGCGGCCGTTACATCCATGTGGTCGACCAGCATCCGGCGCCGCTCGATCCGAATTTTACCGGCGCCGGCCGCGCGCAATCGGACGCGCATGGCTATTACCGTTTCATCACCATCAAGCCCGGCGCCTATCCCTGGGGCAATCACCATAATGCGTGGCGTCCGGCCCACATCCATTTCTCGGTGTTCGGCCACGCCTTCGTCTCGCGGTTGGTGACGCAGATGTATTTCCCGGGCGATCCGCTGTTCGAGTTCGATCCGATCTTCAATTCGGTGCCGGACGAGAAAGCACGGCTGCGGATGGTGTCGTCGTTCGACCTGGAGAACACCAAGCCGGACTGGGCGCTGTGCTATCGCTTCAACATTGTGCTGCGCGGCCGCGAGGCCACGCCGATGGAGACCAAATAAGTGCAGGACAAGGGACTGACTCCATCGCAAACCGTCGGGCCGTTTTTCAAGTATGGCCTGACGCCGAATGGCGCCTATGACTGGAACGACGCCTTCACCAACAATCTGGTGACGCCGGACACGTCAGGCGACCGCATCCGCGTCACGGGGCGGGTGTTCGACGGCGACGGCAAGCTGGTGCCGGATTGCATGCTGGAAATCTGGCAGGCCGACGCGCAGGGACGGTTTTCCGATCCGCAGGACAAGCGCGCGCCGCCCAATTCTTCGTTCAAGGGGTTCGGCCGCTGCGGCACCGATGCGAACGGCGATTACGCCTTCGACACCATCAAGCCCGGTACCGTGCCCGACCCCGACGGCAAGCCGCAGGCGCCGCATCTTCTGCTCGCGATCTTCGCGCGCGGCATGCTGCTGCATCTCTACACGCGGATCTATTTCGACGGTGAGGCCGGCAATGCCGCCGACCCGATCCTGGCGCTGGTGCCGGCCGATCGCCGCGCCACCCTGATCGCAACGCGCGAAAGCGGCAGCGGCAATGCCGTCTATCGTTTCGATATTCGCCTGCAGGGCGACGACGAGACGGTGTTTTTCGATATCTAACGTTTCGATTTCGATCTCGGTTTCTTGGCCACGGATGAAGCTGGCGCCGACGTCGCGGCAATCACTTTCAGCGACCGGACCGGAGATGGGTCGCGCGACGGCTTGTTGAAGATACCGGCAGCGTCTTCCTTCAGCGCGTGCTCGACGCAGCCTTGGATGTGCGACACCATGATGTCCTGCGCGCGTTTGGCGTCGCGCGCCAGCGCGCATTCCAGCAGCAACTGATGTTCGCGCGCGGCGATCTCGCCGCGAAACACCACGCCGATCATCTGGTAACGCAGATAGCGGTCGTAGATCGCGGCATGGGTGTGCAGCAGCACGTCGGAGCCGCAGGCCGAGATCAGCGCGTGGTGAAAATCCCAGTCGCAGCGTTTCCAAAGTTCCTGGTTGCCGCTCGCCAGCATGCGCCGTTCCATCACGGCGAGCTTGTGATGCGCGGAGACGACGCGGCCTTCCCAGTCGAGATCGCCGGCGGCAAAGGATTGCGCGATGGCGTGATTTTCGAGCAATAGCCGCAGCGCGGCGACCTGCCTGAACTCGTCGGCCGAGACCGGCGCGACCTCGAAGCCGCGCTGTCCTTCGGCGACAATGAGGCCTTCCGCCGCTATCCGGTTGAGCAGCTCGCGAAGCGTGCTGATGCTGGTGCTGTAGACCTCGCTGATGCGTTCGAGCTTGAGTTTTTGCCCTGGCAGCAGCACGCCGAAAATGATGTCGGCGCGGATGCGGCGATAGGCCGATTCTCCGACCGTCTCGGCCGATGGTGTGGTAGGCAGCAAGGTCGGTCTCCCCGGGTCAGCCGTCATCATCGCACGCGCGACGCCGGCCTTCGACGCGCGCGGTCCGGCTCCTCTTACTTCTTGGCGAACGCGGCGACGGCGTCGACCGCGAGTGCATAGCCGAGCCCGCCAAGCCCGGCGATGACGCCGGTGACGCCCTGCGACATGATCGATTTCTGGTACATCGGCTCGCGCTTGTGGATGTTGCTGATGTGGACCTCGACCTTCGGTCCGTCGAACATTTTCAGCGCATCGAGCAGCGGGATCGAGTGGAACGACAGCCCGGCGGGATTAATGACAACGCCTGCCATGGTGTTGCGGGCTTCGTGCAGCCAGTCGATCAGCTGCGCTTCGGAATTGGACTGGCGGAAATCGACCTCGAGGCCGTGCCCCTTGGCGCGCTCGACGCAGCGCTGCTTGATGTCGGCCAGTGTCTCCTTGCCGTAGATCTCGGGCTCGCGCACGCCGAGCAGATTGAGATTGGGTCCGTTCAGGACCAGCACCGTCGTCGCCATTTCAGTCTCCCTTGTTCGATTGACTGAGGCTTAAAACACTCGACAATAGCAAAATCAACTGATGTTTCTCATTTTATCATATGTTATGGGAAAAATTATCCGGTTCTTGAGCGCCGCCTGAGCCGGCTTGCGGGAGCCGCGCCAAACCGGCATCGATGTCCTTTGTCCCCGTCGGCAAGTGCAGTTGATCATGCGTGATGCCCCATCGCCCGAGCGGCAAACATTTCTGACCGGCCTGATCGGCGCGCCGATTAAGCATTCCGCCTCTCCTGCAATGCACGAACAGGCGGCGCAAGCGTTGGGCGTGCGCTGCGATTATCGATTGTTCGAAGTCGCCGGCGCCGGTCGCGACGAATTGCGCGCGCTGCTCGACGACGTCAGGCGTCTCGGCTTTGCCGGCGTCAACGTCACCTTTCCCTACAAGGAGGCGGTGGTTCCGCTGCTCGACGATCTCTCGCCGCAGGCCCGCGCGATCGGCGCGGTGAACACCGTTGTCGTGCGCGCGGGCCGGCTGATCGGGTACAACACCGATGCTTCAGGCTTCGAGCGCGCGATCGGCCAGTTTTCGGCTTCGTCTCCCGGCGGCGCGGCCGTCGCGTTGATCGGCGCGGGCGGCGTCGGCAAGGCCATCGCCTTTGCGCTCGCCGCGCGCGGCTTCGCTGTGATCAACGTGTTCGATACCGATCGAACCAAATCCGAACATCTCGCCGCACAGTTGCGGTCGCGCCTGAATCTGCGCGTCGCCGACAGTGTCGAGGACGCGCTGCGCGGCGCAACCGGGCTGATCAACGCGACGCCGCAGGGAATGCTGCCGAACCGCGCGATGCCGGTTCCCGACGCGCTGCTGCATCGCGGGCTCTGGGTCGCGGACGCGGTTTACTTTCCGCTGTGGACGCCGCTGTTGCTGGCGGCAAAGGCAAAAGGCGCCGAAGTCATGACCGGGCGTGAGCTCGCGATCTGCCAGGCCGCAGACGCCTTCGAACTGTTCACGGGATTGAATCCGTCGATCGCCGAGATGGGAAATGCATTCGACGCGGTGATGGTGAAACGTTACGCTGCTATTGGTGTGGCTTAGGCGTCGCTGTTTGTCGAAGCCAAGCTGCCCTTCTCCATGACGGCGGGCTAATCTTACTCCGCCGCCTGCACTTCGCGATCGATCGCAATCGCGCCGGACTTGATCAGGGGAATCAGATCGCGCCCGATCGCGATGGTGTCGTGCGGGTTTTCAAAGCCGCGCAACAGGAACGAATGGATGCCGAGGCGATAATATCTGAGCACCGCGGCGGCGACCTGTTCCGGCGTCCCGACCAGGCATGAGGTGTTGCCCGGCGCGCCGGTGGCCCGCGCGATCCCCATCCATAGCCGTTCGTCATGCACGTCGGCGCGCGCGGCATAGGCGACCAGCCGTTCGCTGGACTGGTTGCCGGGCTTTGGCGCCGGACCGGTCTTGCTCTCGACATCGGCCAAGAGGCGATGCGCCTTGTCCCACGCCTCGCCCTCGGTCGCTGCCATGATCGGGCGCAGCGACATGTTGAACCCGACCTGCCGGCCGAACTTTGCGGCGCGGCGGCGGAAATCATCGACCCGGTCACGGGTCTCGGCCAGCGGTTCGCCGAAGATCGCGAACACGTCGCAATGCTCGGCGCCCATCTGCACCGCGCCCTCCGACGAGCCGCCGAAGAACAGTTGCGGATGCGGCTTCTGGTAAGGCTTGATGTCGGAATAAGCGTCCTCGAGCCGGTAGAACTCGCCGCGATGATCGAACGGCTTGTCGCTGGTCCACATCTTGTCGATGACTTCGAGATACTCGCCGCCGCGCCGGTAGCGATCGAGTTTGGGCAGGAAGTCGCCTTCGCTGGCCTGATCCTGGTCGGTGGTGCCGGCGATGATGTGCAGCATCAGCCGGCCCTGCGTCAGTTGGTCGAAGGTCGCGATCTGCCGCGCCGCCAGCGCCGGGAGTACCGAGCCGGGCCGGTGCGCGATCAGGAACTTTATCTTCTCGGTATGATCGGCGGCATAGAGCGCGATCGCGAAACCTTCCGCCGCCGAGGCGTAGTAGCCGACCAGCACGGCGTCATAGTTCCATTGCTCGTGCAGGCGGGTGAAGTCGGCGACCCAGTCGCGCGAAATCTGTCCCTTGATGAGGTGAACCGCGACACCCTCCATCTGGGTGCCGATCATCCCGAGGATTCTGGCTGGCATGGGTTTTTCCCTCGATTTCCAGAGTGATCCTTATCCGTCAAATGAACGCGCAACGTCAGGCTTTGGCAAGCCTCGCGCGGTTCCAGGGAAGGAATTTTTCGCTAGTCGATAACGGCGTGTTCCGGCGGCGCGGACTGGCTGCGCAGCGCGGCCTTGGTCGAGCCGATCATGATCGCGAGCGGGATCGAGGCCAGGATGAATATCATCACCAGCTGGTAATCCTGCGAAAACGCGATGATCTGGGCCTGCACCGCGACCATGGCGTCGGCCAGTCCGCGGCCGAGATCGCTGTTCATGTTGATCATGCCGGCGACGTTGGGCATCTGCATGGCGTGATTGAACGGGTTGATGTGCTCGGACAGGATGGCGTAATCGCGGCGGCCGCCCTCGGTCAGTTGCGCGATCACGACGGAAATACCGATCGAGCTGGCGACATTGCGCATCAGGGTCAGCATCGAGGTGCCGTCGGTGCGCAGCTGGTTGGGCAGCGTCAGGAACGCCACCGTGCTCAGCGGCACGAACACGAGGCCGAAGCCAAAGCCCTGCAGGATCGAGATGGTGACGATTTCCGGCGCCGCGGTCTGATCGGTCCAGCCGGTCATGTAGAACAGCGAAAAGCCGGTAATGGACAGCCCGCTGATGATCAGCGTGCGCGCCTCGATGTAGCGCATCATGCGGCCGACCAGCATCATCGCCACAAACGTCCCGCAGCCGCGGCTCGCCAGCAGCACGCCCGCGGTGATGATGGGATAGCCGATCACGTTTTGCAGATAGGGCGAGGACAGCGCCATGGTCGAATACAGCACGAGCCCCATCACCGCCATGAACACGCAGCCGGAGACGAAATTCCTGTCCTTGAAGATCGCGAACTGGATGAACGGCTTCTTCGTCGTGAACGAGTGGGCGAAGAAATAATAGAAGCCTACGGCCGAGACGATGAACTCGGCGATGATCTCGTTTGATTCCAGCCAGCCGAGCTGCTCGCCGCGGTCGAGGGCGATCTGCAGCGAGCCGATGCCGATCGAGAGCGCCAGGAAGCCGAACCAGTCGAATTTCAACTCGAAGTTCTTCTTGGTCTCGTCCATGAAGATCATCAGGCCAAGCACGGTAAAGATGCCGAACGGCAAATTGACGAAGAACACCCAGTGCCAGGAATAGGTCTCGGTCAGCCAGGCGCCCAGCGACGGCCCCATGATCGGGCCCATCATCACGCCCATGCCCCAGATCGACATCGCCTTGGCGCGCTCATGCAGCGCGTAGGAATCCAGCATCACTGCCTGCGACAGCGGCACCAGGGCCGCGCCGAACACGCCCTGCAGCAGGCGGAACAGAACCATTTGATTGATGTCCTGCGCCAGGCCGCACATCACGGACGCGATCGTGAAGCCGCCCGAGCACAGGATGAAGATGCGCTTGCGGCCGAAACGGTTGGCGATCCACCCGACCGGCGCGGTCATGATCGCCGCGGCGCAGATATAGGAGGTCAGCACCCAGTTGATCTGGTCCTGCGAGGCCGACAAGGTACCTTGCATATAAGGCAGCGCGACGTTGGCGATGGTGGTGTCCAGCGCCTGCATGATGGTCGCGGTCATCGCGCAGATCGTCACCATGTTCCGGCGCAGGCCGGGAACGGCGATCGGCGCGGCGGCCCCGGTGCTCATCTGCTCAGTCCTGGTTCGCCACGGCCGGCCGCAGCCCGAGCAGGGCGGCGAGCGAGCGGTGGTGATGCGTATCGATCGTGGTATAGGCGCTCATGCCGGCCTTCAGCTTCTGGACCCAGCGGTCGCCCTTGTCGAAATAGATCCGCACCGGCACGCGTTGCACCACCTTGACGAAATTGCCGGTAGCATTCTGCGGCGGCAGGATCGCGAATTGCGCGCCGGTGCCGGGGCTCAGGGAGCCGATGGTGCCCTTGAAGACGTGATCAGGGAACGCGTCGACGTCGATGTCGACCGTCTGGCCGACGGCGATATGGGTGAAATCGGATTCCTTCAGATTGGCGTCGACCCAGGGCTGCGCGGTGTCGATCACCGAGAATACCGGCGTGCCGGCGACCACGAAGCGGCCGAGCTGGATCTGCTCGACCTGCGTCGCGATGCCGCTCATCGGCGCCCGCATCGTGGTGTGGTCGAGGTTGCGCTCGGCCTGCGCCAAAGCGGCCTGGGCCTGGGCGTAGGGCGGAAATTCCTCCAGCGGCAGATCGGGATTGCCGAGCAACTGCATTTTCGCCTGCGACATCTGCTGCTTCAGGTACTGAAGCTGCGCGCTCGCGGTGACGTAGGCGGTCGAGGCGTTGTCGAGATCGAGCTGCGAGCCGAAATTGCTTTTGACAAGCGTGGTCTTGCGATCGACGTCGCGCTGCTTCAGGTCAACGCCCTGCTGGGCGAGATCGATCATCTTGTCGTAGATTTTGATGTTCGAGACCAGGTTCTCATAGGTGGTCTTGCTTTGGTCGAGCGCCGCCTTGGCCTGGGCCACCGCGAGGCGGAACGGCACCGGATCGATCTCGAACAGCACGTCGCCCTGATGGACCTGCTGGCCCTCCTTGACCACGACCTTGTCGATCTTGCCGGAGATATCGGGCGTGATCATCACCTTCTGCGCCCCGACGTAAGCGTCGTCGGTCGTCACATAGCGCCCGCCATTGAGATAGAAGGTGACGCCGGCCAGCACCGCGACCAGCGGCAGCACCACCAGCAGCAGCAAACGGCGATAGCGCCGCATCCCCGCCATCAGACGGCGGCGCGGCTCGGCGGCGAGCTTTTTCTTCGGCGGAGATGCCGGATTGCCCTTCTGTTCGGGCGGGAATTTGAGGACGGGATCAGCCATACTTTTGTTCTTTCTTGGGGGGCTCGCCGGCCGGATTCTGGATCGCGTTGCGGATGTTTTCCTTGATTGCTTCCAGTTGGGCGAGCAGACGGTGCGCGTCGGCCGGGTTGATGCCGTCGAGCGCGGTCGCGGTGAGTTCGGAGCGCAGGCCGGCGAGTTTCCCCAGCAAAGGCCGGGCGGCCTTGCGCAGATAGAGGCGGTTGACGCGGCGGTCGGTCTCGTCGCCGCGGCGCTCGATCCAGCCATTGTCGCAGAGCTTGTCGATCAGCCGGGTCAGCGTGATCGGCTGCATTTCCATCTGCTCGGCCAGTTCCGTCTGCTTCAGGCCCTCGGTGCGTTCCACCTTGGCCAGCACGGCCCATTGCGCGCGGGTAATGCCGTAGCGCGCGGCCTGCTTGTCGGCATAAAGCCGCACCAGGCGCTGCAATTCGCCGAGCGTAAACAGGAAGTTCATGTCCACGGAACCGCGGGCCATCGATTCTTTCTCCATAAGCTTCCGATATAATAAGCTAGCTTATGAATTAATCATGGCGGCTTAATGAAGGGCTGCCCCACCGAAACCACATGGCTCGATTCAAGGAATCGCAAGGAGTTACCGGGGATGGACCGGAAAACCCGCGCTCGGAGGATTTGGGTTTGGCGGGCGAAATGCTACATCTGGAGGCCATGACAGCCGCCAAACCTACCTTTCCGGCCCCCGGCCATGACCACGACCGTTGCGCTGCGGATGCGATCCTGCATGCCGAAAAGGTCTGCGAACGGCGGGCGCAGAAATTCACGCCGATCCGGCGTCAGGTGCTGCAGGCGCTATTGTCCAGCCACCGCCCGCTCGGCGCCTATGAGGTGATCGACGAACTGGCCAAATCGATGCCGCGGCCGGCTCCGATCACGGTGTATCGCGCGCTCGAGTTCCTGATGGACAACGGCCTCGTCCACCGCATCGAAAGCCGCAACGCCTATCTCGCCTGCGCGCATGACCATGACGCCGCCGCCATGGTGGCGTTCCTGATCTGCGAGAAATGCGGCTCGGTCGGCGAGATTCCGGCCGCCCCGGTCGCGCAAAGCCTCAACGCCGCGGCGCGCTCGACCGGCTTTGCGCCAAAGCTGTCGGTGGTCGAGATCACCGGCACCTGCGCGCATTGCCAGGCTGCGTGAATCACCTGGCATGATCTTTTTCAAAAGCCGCAAGAACACTTTTTGGGATCACACCCTAAGCAACGCGGCGTCAAGCCGGACACGGGGATAGATGTCGTCACACCAACCGGATTCTTCGGCCGAGCGTTCGCTCAGCGCGAGCGCGGTGGCGATGATGCTGATGTTGTGCCTGAGCTGGGGCTTCAACCAGATCGCGGTCAAGCTGGTGTTGCCCGATGTGCCGCCGATGTTGCAGGCGACGATCCGCTCCGCGGGCGCGCTGCCAGTGCTGCTGCTGATCGCCTGGCTGCGCGGGGTAAAACTGTTTCAGCGCGACAATACGCTGATCCCCGGCCTGTTCGCGGGCCTGATGTTCGGCTTCGAGTTCGTGCTGATCTATCGCGGGTTGATGTGGACCTCGGCGTTGCGGGCGGTGGTGTTTCTCTACACCGCGCCGTTTTTCGTGGCGCTCGGCTCCTACCAGTTTCTCGGCGAGCGGCTGCGCGCCTCGCAATGGGGTGGGCTGGCCCTGAGTTTCGCCGGCGTGGCGGTGGCGATCGGCGTGCCGCAGGCCGATGTCGACGCCAAGGTTTTGCTGGGCGATCTCCTGATTGTCGGCGGCGGCGCGCTATGGGCGGCGACCACGCTGCTGGTGAAGGCGACTTCGCTGTTGCAGGCCCCGCCTGAAAAGGCGCTGGGTTATCAGGTCGCGGTTTCAATCCCGATCCTGGCTGCCGCGGCCTGGATCTCCGGCGAGACGCTGACGCACATTCCCGGCCCGCTGGCGCTGTCGCTATTGGCCTATCAGGCGTTCTGGGTGGTCGGACTGACGTTTCTGATCTGGTTTTCGCTGGTGAAAACCTATTCTGCCAGCAAATTGTCGGCGTTCACCTTCATCACGCCGCTGTTCGGCGTGATCGCGAGCTATTTCATCATGCATGACAAGCTCTCGCTGGCGTTCGGCGCCGCGGCGCTTCTGGTGATCGCCGGGCTTTATCTAGTGAACAAGCCGGAGGCCAAGGTCGTGCCGGATCCCAACGTTCCGGCCTGAGGGGCGTCTTATTGCAGGCGGACCGGCAGGTTGAGCGGACCGCGAAAACCGAAACCGTGCCAGCGTACGACGGCCGGATCGGGCAAGCTCATCTTCGGGAAGCGCTCGAACAGCATCGGCAACAGGATGGCGCCCACGCTTCGCCGCGACAGATGCGCGCCCGCGCAGTGATGTGCGCCATTGCCGAAGGCCTGATGTGGATTGGGCTCGCGCAGCGCATTGTAATTCTCGCCATCCTCGAACACGTCCTCATCCCGGTTGGCCGAGGCCTGGATCGTCATCACGGTGTCGCCCTTCGGGATGAGGCAGCCGCGAATCTCGGTGTCTTCCATCACCAGCCGTGAGCTCGCCTGGATCGGCGCGACCCAGCGCACCCCTTCCTCGAAGGCGGCGCGCCATTTATCGGCTGCGCGAACGGCGTCGAGTTGATCGGGATGGGTCAGCAGGCCGAAGATCACCGTCAGCAGGGCGTCGCGCGGCTCGTTGATGCCGCCGCCGATCGCGATCTTGATATTCGCGATCATCTGGCTTTCCGCGATTGGATTCCTTGCGTTCACCATGAAGGCGAGCGCCGAGGAATCCGGCTCGGCCCGCACCCGCGCGATGTTGGCGCGGATGCATTTGTCCATTTCGGCATTGGCGATGTCGCTCGCCTCGAACGGGCCCGGAGTCCAGCCGAAATTGCCGGCGCCGTCGATCAGCGTTTGCGACCATCGCTGCATGTCGGCATCGCTCGCGTCCGGAAGGCCCATCGCATGCGCCAGGATGCGGGCGGCGAGCGGACCCGCAAGCGCGGGGAACAGGTCGACCGTTTCGCCGCGCGGCAGCCGGTCGAGATATTCCGAAGCGAGTTTTGCGTAAAGCGGCGCCCAGTCCGATTCGATCGTTTTCGGCATCAGCGCCGGCATCATCGCCATCCGCTCGGCCCGGTGCTCGTCGTGATCCTTGCGCATCAGCGTGTGCGCGAGAAAGGCGCGCTTCATCGGCGTGTTGGGGTCGTCCGAGCTGAACAGCGCGGCGTTGTCCTTCACGGCTTTGGTGTCGGCGGCCTTGGTGAGGAAGGTGCGGCCCACCGATTTGACGCGCAACACCGGCGCCTCGCGGCGCAGGCGCCGGTAGATCGGATAGGGATCGCGCGTGAGCTCTTCGATCGTGATGGTTTCGTCGAGCGGGGCGAGATCGGCCAGCCTGGCCGTCATCTGAAGTTCGACCCCTGCATTTGCGTAATGCCGACGCTGCCCTCGATGGTGATCTGCGGCGTGATTTGATAGCCGACGCCTGCGGTCGCCGTTACCGCGGTGGCATCATTGCCCGGGTTTGTGAAATTCGTCAGGCCGGGAAGGCCTGCCGGGCCGGTCTTGAAGCTGGTGACGCCAAAGCTCGCCGTCGTGTAGAGGCCGTTGATCAGCGCATCATTGGGATTGGATTTGTAGCTGCCGGCAAAGGACGATCGCCACGCCGAATTGCCGAGGCTGGAGAACCAGGCGCCGGGCTGCGCGATCGAGGAAAAAGGCAGCGGGTCAAAGAAATTGCCGCTGCTTCCGATCGCCCTCGCGCCATAGTCCTGGGTATTGGAGGCGGCGAGCAAGCCGAGCGTTCCAGAGCCGATCTTCATGGTGGAGACCTGGCGGTCGACGCCCGGCGCCATGTTGAAGCCAAACGGCGCGGCCAGCGCCCATTGCGGGTCATACGGGTTGAAGCCGCTGGCACTGGAATTGCCCGGAGGGACATTGGAACCGGTGGCTTGCATCGCCTGGGCGTGAACAACCGTGCCCGTCGCCATCATGGCCATCAGGCAGATGCCGCCGATTGCGATGCTTTGCGAGCGAGGTCTGAAGTGCATTACCGTCTCCGGCCGAATATGACGGACCGATTATAGCACAGGGATTCCGGCGGAAAACCGTCCTGATCAGCGCTTCTCGCCGGAGAATCCCTGTCGCAGTTCCGACAGCCGGGCGAGCGCGGCTGGCGGCAACGGGCCTTTTTCGACCGCGGCAAGCGCATCCTCGAACTGCTGCGGCGTCGCCATACCGACCAGGATCGTGCCCATCGCCGGGTGGGAGATCGCAAACCGCGTCGCGGCCTCGGTCAGGCTCAGGGCAAAGCCTTCCTTCACCAGCGGCAACAGGCGGCGCGCGCGCTCGATATCGCCGTCATAGCTCATCGCGGATCCGATCGGCTCGGGCGGCGGGCTGGCGATCGGGTGACGTTCCGCGGAGCCCGACAATGCACCGCCGGCCAGCACGCGGATGCCCGCGACGCCGACGCCGGCAGCCTTGGTGCGATCGAACAGCCGGCCATAATCCTGTGCCGGATAGTTTTGCGGCAATGGCTCGGCGGCGGACGGGTTGAGCATGTTGTAGACGATTTGCGCGCTGTCGAAGGCGCGCGAATCCAGCACCTGCTGCAGCGCCGCGGTGTCGCCGACCGCCGTGATGCCGAGAAAGCGGATCTTGCCCTGCGCCCGCAGGCGCTCGAACGCCGGCGCCACATCGTCGAGCACCTGGCGAACGCTCAAGGCCGATCCGCCGCCCTGTTCGATGATCGGATTGTGCAGATGAAGGATGTCGACCCGCTCTAGCCGCAGCCGCACCAGGCTGCCCTCGAGCGATTGCGCCACGGCATCATTGATGCGGCCGAAATCGGTCTCCGGCAGCCGAACCTTGGTGCCGACGATCGCATTGGCAGGCTTCAGCGCGTGCAGAACGCGCCCGAGGTTCTTTTCCGATTCGCCGTTGCCGTACTGCACCGCGGTGTCGAAATAATTGACACCGGCGGCGAGCGCGCGAGCGACGGTGCGCTGCTGGTCGGCATGATCGCCGCGCACCATGATCCCGCCCACCGCGCCGCAGCCGAAGCCGAGCACCGAAAGCTGCATCCCCGTGCGCCCAAAATCCCGCATCTGCATCGCCGCCCTCCGATCTGCCCGCAGCCAAACCTATTTGTTGTTCACTTCCCGCATTCGCCGATTCGCTCGCCCGTCAGTTCCGTTTTCACGTCGCTGATCAATTTACCACCTAGCGCGCCCTTGCTGCTGACGGTCGCCGTGTAGTGGCTGGTGGAATCGAAGTTGAAGTCGCCAAAAACGTCGAGATCGAGCTGTCCCTTGCACTGCAAGTGCCATTTCAGGTTTCGTCCCGCCGTCTCGGGCTCGGCCGGCTCGCAGGTCGAATTCACGGTGCCGCTGACGGGACCGAAGGTTTTGGCGACGTCGCCGGCCTGCTCCGGCGTCAGGCAGCGCAGTTTCGTCTGCGGCGGCATGGCGCCGCCGTTCATGATGATGTTCGTGATGACCTTCCACTGCCCGGGCTCGATGGCCAGATTGTCGGCGCGCGCGGCAACCGTCAGCGCCGGCAGCCAACATAACAACGTCACGACAAATCTGGTCATTGCCCTATCCCCGCTTGAACAGCCGGGATTGTAAGGGCTCGGACGGGCGTTGGGGAAGAATTAACGACGCGTCGCTTTAAACCGCCGCCCTGCGCTGCGGGTTCAATTCGCCCTGATCGATGAATTCGGCGCCGAATTCGCAGCCGATGCGCCACGCCAGCCGGCATCGGCGGGACTGTCCGGTCGCGAAGATCAGGGTGAACTCGGCGGGAGCCTCGAGATTTTCCGCCAAAACCCTGGCGCCGCCGTCCGACACGTCGATGATCTGACAGTCGCGCGGCAACAGGCCTGCGCCCAAATGCATCTTGGCGCCGCCATTATAGGCGCGGCGCTCGCTTTTCCGTCGGTTCGCAAACATCGCGATTGCCACAGGCGCTCTCCCATCCCATTCCCGGCCGTTTTACCGAAAATTTGTTGGAGTTACCCTAGCGGGAATGCTCGCAATGAAACTGATATCTTCGGGATTTGTTTACCAGTGCCGCCTGGCCTCCTATTTGCCCAGCGCCTTCAGTTCGAAACCGGCGGCAGACCATTCGATATAATTTTTGGGACAGCCGCCCGCGGCCAGCTTGAACAACCGCGATGCGTCGTCTTTCGCGCCTTTCGACAAGGCCACTTCGCCGGAGTAGAAATTGGCTTCGCAGACCTGATTGGTCTTGGTCACGGGATTGGGATCGTCGGCGGCGGCGAGCACCGCCTCCGGCGTCAACTGTCCGAGGAACAAGCGGACCACGGGCGCCGGCCATTTGGTCATGTCGATCTGCGCGACCGCCTCCGGCAAGCGGCTATTCACATCGCTTCGCTTGTTGGCAATCTCGAGCCAGATCGCGCCGTAGACGTATTTCGGGTTGAGTTCGGTCGACTGGTTGAAATCGGCAAGCGCCTTCGGCAGGGCGCCCGAGTAGAGACCGGCAATGCCGCGCTCGAACCATGCGGTGGAATATTTCGCATCCACCGCAATCGCATGGTCGTAATCGGCGATGGCCGCGGCGAGATCACCCTTTGCCTTGTGCACGTTGCCGCGGTCGACATAATAGGCCGCGGCTTTGTCGTTGTTCCGAATAGCCTCGCTGTAATCGGCGATGGCGCGGTCGAAATCACCTTTGGTCTCGTAGATCGCGCCACGGCTTCGGTACAGGCCTGCATTTTTCGGGTCGATGCTAATCGCCTGACTGGCGTCGGCGATGGCGCGCTCGAAGTCGCCTTTGCTCAGGTAAACGAGGCCGCGATTGACGTAGGCGCGGGTATATTTTGGATCGGCGGCGATCGCCCGGCTGAGGTCGGCCACCGCGGCATCGAGATCGTTCTTGCCCTTGTAGGCCCAGCCCCGGTTGTTGAGCGCCGCGGTATTTTTCGGCTCGAGGCTGATGGCCTGGCTGGCGTCGGCGATGGCGCGGTCGTAGTCGCCCCTGTTCAGATAGACGAGGCCGCGATTGACATAGGCGCTGGCATATTTCGGGTCGAGGCTGAGCGCCTGATTGTAATCGGCGATCGCGTGCTCGGTGTCGCCCTTGCTGTTGTAGGCATTGCCGCGGCCGTTATGGGGCGTGGCGTATTTCGGATCGAGCTTGATCGATTGATCATAGTCGGTGATCGCCCGGTCGTTGTCGCCCTTGTCCTTCCAGACATTGCCGCGGCCGTTATAGGCATAGGCAAGCTTCGGATCGAGCAAGATCGCCTGGTTGTAGTCGGCGAGCGCCTGGTCGAGGTTGCCCTTGCCGGAATAGGCGTTGCCGCGGCCATTATAGGCGTTGGCATATTTCGGATCGAGCTTGATCGCCTGATTGTAATCGGTGAGGGCGCGGTCGTACTCGCCCTTGTCCTTCCAGACATTGCCGCGGCCGTTATAGGCGAAAGTGAGTTTCGGATTGAGGCTGATCGCCTGGTCATAATCGGCGAGCGCACGGTCGATGTCGCCCTTGGTCCTCCAGGCATTGCCGCGGCCGTTATAGGGTTCGGCGTAATCCGGGTCCGATTTGATCGCCTGATTGTAGTCGGCGATGGCGCGGTCCTGATCGCCTTTGTTGTTCCAGGCATTGCCGCGGCCATTGTAGGCGAAGGCATATTTCGGCTCGAGCCGGATCGCCTGGTCGTAATCGGCGATGGCGCGGTCGGTATCGCCGGCGTTGAGGTATTCGACGCCGCGATTGTTGTAGGCTTTGGCGTCCCTGGGATTGTGCTTGATGGCCTCGGTGCAGGCGCGAATGGCCTCGGGGCCGCTTTTTTTGGCGCAATCCTGCGCGGCATCCGCCAGCGCCGCCCGTGGCAGCGCGGCTGCCGCCAGCAACGCGACAAATGCGAGTAACCAGCCCCTCGATCGACCCATCCCGCACCCCCCAGTGCCAGTAGCTTGCCGGGCCCAGTCTGACGCCCGAAACGATACTCCGCAATCCAAAACAGGCGCCCGGCGCGGTTCGCACCCGTCCTTCCCGGCTTCCGATGGACTCCCGATTTGCGGGTGTGATACGCGCTTGGGATGCAAACCGAATTTCCGCCACTGCCCTACGTCGCCATTGCCGAGGCGTTCAAGCTGCCGGCCGGCATGAATTTTCGCGGCACGTCGGGCGTTGCCTTCAATTCCAGGGGCAACATCTTCGTCATCCACCGCGGGCGGATGTCGGTGATGGAATTCGATCCCGACGGCAATTTTATCCGCGGCTTCGGTGACGGGTTGTTCGAGCGCGCGCACGGACTGCGGATCGACGCGGAGGACAATATCTGGGCCACCGACGTGGCGTCGAACCTCGCCTACAAATTCGGCCCCGACGGCCGCCTGCAAATGGTGCTGGGCGTCAAGGGTCACAGCGGCGAGTGGCATCCGTTCGGGCATCTGCGGTTGCTGCACGAACCGAACGAAGCGGTGGTCGGTCCTTCAGGCGATATCTTCGTGCTGCAGGGACACGGCAAGGCCGAGTCGCTGGTGTTGAAATTCGACCGCGACGGCAACTTCATCAAGAGCTGGGGCGGCAAGGGCAGCGGCCCCGGCCAGCTCAACCTGCCGCACTCGCTGGTGTTCGACGCGCAGGGGCTGCTCTACATCGCCGACCGCAACAACGCCCGCATCCAGGTGTTCGACGCCGACGGCAATTACATCCGCGAGTCGCAGCATCCGGGCACGCCGTGCGGATTGTTCATGGGCGCCGATCAGCACATCTGGCTGGCGCATGGCCATACCGGCCAGATCATGAAGCTCGACCTCGACGGCAACGTGGTCGGCGCCATGGCCAATGGGGGCACCGGCAAGATTCCCGGCAAGTATGGCGAGGCGCATTACATCGCGGTCAGCCCGCGCGACGAGGTGTTCGTCGCCGACACGCTGAACTGGCGGGTGCAGAAATACGTCAGGAAGTAGGGCGGCGCAGGGCGGATGAGCGAACCGGTCATGCGAATGCGCGCCCGGTGATAAACTCCGCCTAATCCGCCATCTTCACATGCGATCATTGCGTGACCTGTGGGTTACGGCTTCGCCCAACCCGCCCTACGGCTTCAGCCCAGCTTGATGTTGGCTTCCTTCACCACCTTGCCCCAGCGCTCCGTCTGATCCTTGATGAAGGCGCGGAATTCGTCAGGCGTATTCGGTTTGCTTTCGATATTGAGATTGTCGAAGCGATCCTTGACCTCGGGCGAGACCAGCGCCCGGTTGATCGCGCCGTTCAGCGCCATGACGATCCCCGGCGGCGTCCCGTGCGGCACGAACACGCCGTTCCACTCATAGGCCTCAAACCCGGGAAGCGTATCCGACACCGGCGGAATATCCGGCAGGCTTTTCAGCCGGCCCTTGCCGGTGTGCGCAATGGCCTTGAGCTGGCCACCCTGGATCATGCCGACCACCGCCGAGCCGTTGGAGAAATAGAATTTGACCTGGCCCGCAATGACGTCGTTCACGGCCGGACCGCCGCCCCGATAAGGCACATGGTTGATCTTGAGGCCGGTCATAAAGCGGAACAGCTCGAGCGACAGATGCTGCAGGGTGCCGTTACCCGATGAGGCCATGTCGATGCCGTTGGGCTGTGCCTTGGCGTAGGCGATCACGTCGGCCAGCGTTTTCACCGGCAGCGACGGCGTCACCACCAGAATGTTCGGCACCAGCGACACCAGGCTTACGGGATCGAAATCCCGGTCGTAGTTGAAGGGCAGATTGGAATATAGCCCGGTATTGACCGAGAATGCGGTCGCGTCATGCAGGATCGAGTAACCGTCGGGAGCAGCCTTGGCGACCAAGGCTTCGCCGATGGTGCCGCCGGCGCCGCCGCGATTTTCGATCACGAATTGCTGCCCCAGCAGATTGCCGACCTTGTTGTAAAGAATCCGCGCCGTGGTGTCGGCGCCGCCGGCCGGCGGGTAGGGCACCATCACCTGCACAGGGCGGGTGGGCCATGCGGCTTGCGCCTCGGCGCTGCGAACGAACGGAGCGGCGGCGATGCCGGCGAGCAGCGTGCGGCGTGAAACCTGTCTTCCGACCATCATCCATCCCTGTGATTTTTGTTTTGATCCGGCGTCGCCGGGTCCTTATCCGGAGCGCGAGAACGATAGCAAACGGCGGCATCCGGCGAAAGCATGGCCGGGTTGCGCAGCGCGGCTGGCGCGATGCACTTTAGTCGCGGTCGCGTGTTGCGCCCGACATACGATTGTCGAATACTGCCGCCGCCGTCGTCCCGCAGCGCGAACCGAACACCGACGCCTCGGGAAAAGAACCAGGGAGCAAGGAAGATGTCGTTTTACCGAGGCATGATCTGCGAGAACGTCACGATCAAGGGCGACAAGGGAACGCCGATTACCGCTTACACCGCCAAGCCGTCCGGCGGCGGCCCGTTTCCGGGCGTGGTGCTGATCCACCATCTGCCGGGCTGGAGCGAGTTCTATATCGAAACCACGCGCCGCTTTGCGCATCACGGCTTTATGGCGATCTGCGCCAACCTCTATGAGCGCGCGGGCGACGGCAACCCGGACGACGTCGCGGCAAAAGTTCGCGCCGACGGCGGCATTCCGGATTCCCAGATGATCGGAGACACCGAGGCCGCGGTGAAATGGATGCGCGCGCAACCCGGACATAACGGCAAGGTCGCTGTTTATGGCTCCTGCTCCGGCGGCCGCCACGCCTTCATCTATGCCTGTCAGCGCAAGGACGTCGATGCCTGCGTCGAATTGTGGGGCGGCCGCGTCGTGATGGCCAAGGAGGATCTCAACGCCAAGACGCCGGTAGCCCCGATCGACATGACCAGGGATCTTTGCTGCCCGCTGCTCGGCCTGTTCGGCAATGACGATCGCGCGCCGAGCCCGGAGCAGGTCAACCAGCACGAGGCCGAGCTGAAGAAGCACGGCAAGAACTACGAATTCCACCGCTACGACGGCGCCGGCCACGGCTTCAATTATTGGCATCGGCCGCTGTACCGGCCGGAACAGGCAATGGACGGTTGGGCCAAGACGTTTGCCTTCCTCGGCAAGCATCTTTCGAAGTAGGAGGCGCGGATATGTGCACGTCGATCATCGAGGTCACGTCCGCCGAAGGCATGGCGAAGCGCGGTGACGAATGGTTTGAGTTGTCGCACGCAGTGGTCGCCTACGACCACGCACGCCATGCGAACCTCGGCGACGTCATCACGCTCGACTTCATCAACGCCGCCCTCGATCCGGGCGCGCGCGCCGGGATCGAGCTGACCTTGGAGACCGCGAAGGATCTGCGCGCGGCGCTTGATCGCGCGATCGCCGCGGCCGATTACGAAGAGGCGGAAGTGCGCGGCAAGGGCGCCGAGCCCGCGATCGTTCGCGCCGCGTAAATAAGCCCCGTCATGCCCGGCCAAAGTAGTCTGCCGGCGCAGACTACGTAAACTTTGTCTGCGCCGCCGGGCATCCACGTCTTTCTTTGTTGTGTCGGAAAAGCAAGACGTGGATGGCCCGGACATAGGCGAGCGGAAGCGACGCCGTTCTTCGGACGGCTATGCCCGGCCATGACGGGTTTGGCTCAGGCCGCGGGTCCGATCAGGCCAACCCTCATATCCCTGACGGCATAGACGCTGTTGCCGTCGGCGGACACGCGGCCATTGCCGATCCCAACCGCGAGTTTGCCGCGCCGGACCTGGCGCATGTCGACGACGTAACGCACCAGCTTGACGTCAGGCTTGATGTCGCCCTTGAACTTCACCTCGCCGACGCCGACGGCGCGGCCCTTGCCCGGCGAGCCCGACCAGCCGAGCCAGTAGCCGATCATCTGCCACATCGCGTCGAGGCCGAGGCAGCCCGGCATCACGGGATCGCCGGGAAAGTGGCAGCCGAAAAACCAGAGGCCGGGGTTGATATCCAGTTCGCCGACGATATGGCCCTTGCCGAATTCGCCGCCGTCCGTACTGATCTCGGTGATGCGGTCCATCATCAGCATCGGCGGGGCGGGCAATTGCGCATTGCCGGGGCCGAAATAGCCGCCTTCGCCCGATTTGAGCAGGTCTTCCCTGCTGTAAGACGATTGCGGCTTATGAAAATCGTGGGGGTTCGACAAGTGATGGACCCTCTGATGATGTGCGGTTAACGGGCGTTACGTCCACTGCGCTAATGCGTATATTCTCCAGGACAAAGAAGAACCGTGCGGAGGCTCTCGATGAGGTTCCTGGCGCTGTCGCTGATCTTCCTCGCCACGGTGAATGTCGCGTGCGCCCAGCAGGTTTTCAAGGTCGGCGTCACCACGCGGGATTTCATTCCAGCCGAGCCCTATGATTGGCGCGGCGCCGCGCATGCGCTTCGCGCGACGATCTGGTACCCGGCCGCATCAGAGGCACGCGAGCAGGCACAATGGATCGGGCCGCGCATCCTCCCGTTCATCAGCGCCGGCAACGCCGCGCCCGATGCACCGCCCGCACCGGGACCGTTGCGTCCGCTCATTGTGCTGTCGCACGGCAATGGCGGCAGGGCGGACCAACTCGCCTGGCTCGGCGCGGCATTGGCGGCACACGGCCTCGTCGCCGTCGCGGTCAATCATCCCGGCAACAACGCGCTCGCGGATTACACCGTCGAGGGCGGTTCGCTGTGGTGGCTGCGCGCCGTGGATCTCGGTGCGGTCATCGACGCGATGCTGGCCGACAAGACTTTCGGCAGCCGGATCGATCTGGCGCGGATCGGCGCCGCCGGTCATTCGCTCGGCGGCTACACGGTGCTCACGGCCGCCGGCGGCGTCAGCGATCCCTCGCGGCTGCAGGCATTCTGCGGCTCGCCGGCGGCCGACGCCTCGTGCAAGCCGCCGGCCCCGGCGTCCGAGATGCGGGAAAAGATGCTGGCGCGCCTGAACTCCGATACGGATTTTCGCCAGCGCTACGAGAAAGCCGGCAACTCCTATCGCGATCCGCGCATCCGCGCCGTCTTCGCCATGGCGCCGGGGCCGGGGCCCGTCCTGACGCCGGAAAGCCTTGGCCAGATCGCGATCCCGGTCGCGCTCGTCACCGGCGACGCCGACGAAGTCGTGCCGCCGGCCGCCGCGGCGGAAACATTCGCAAAAGCGATTCCCCGTGCGACGTTGAAACGCTTTCCGCGTGCGGGTCACTTCATCTTTATCGACAGTTGCACCATGGCCGGACGAATCTTCTTCCCGGCCTTCTGCCGCGACCCCGACGGCGTCGACCGCGATTCCGTCCACGCCGAGACCGTCGCGCTGGCGCTGGAGTTTTTTGGCGCGAATCTGCGCTGAGCGGTCACATCGGCGGCAACAGTCTGGCGGCCTGAAATTCCGCGAAGAATTTGCAAAACATCGCTTCGGTATCGATCACCTCGGTAAAGCCAGCCTGCATCAGTTTTATCGTGGAAACGATCGCGGGCGGGCCGGGCTCGTTGCGGCCAAAGCCCATGGTGTAGTCGGCATATTCGAACGACAATCCGACGAAATCGCGTAAGTTGCCGGAGCGCAGCCCGTATTTGCTGCGGATCGCCTGCCATTCCGCCTCGCGCGGCCGGACCTCGCGGTCGAGCGCGAGCGGCACATTGCCGCCGGGCTTCACGCCGAGCGCGCCGGCGATGGCCGGCCAGACATTTTCCCAGACGAACACGTCGCCATTGGCGACATTGAAAACCTCGTTTCGGGCGTTTTGTGACTCTCCGGCCCAGCCGATGACACGCGCCAGCATGTCGGCGTCGATCGCCTGCGCCACGCGCGGCGCGCCGCCGGGGAAGGGCAAATCGAGCCCGGCCTCACGGCGCAGCGCCGCATAGACGCCAAGCGCCGGGATCACGTTCATCGCGCTGCCGGTGGAGAAGCCGACGATCAGCACCGGGCGCAGGATGGACCAGCTCCACGCCTTGCCCTTTTGCAATTCGCGCAAATGGCTTTCCTGATTCCAGTAAAAATTCGGCTGCTCATGCATCTCCGAACGGTTTTCCCGCGCCGGCACTTTTAACGGGCGGACATGCACGCCATAGGCCTTGGTGCCCTGCAGCAGCGTGACATGGCGCAAGCCCTTCGCATGCCGCTCCAGCGGGTCGAGCAGATTGCGCAGCATCTTCTCGTTGGTTTCAATCTGTTCGCGCTCCCGCCAGCCGGCCACCAGCCCAGGCAACTCATGGAGCGCGGCATAGACCAGATGCGTCACGTCGGATTGATCCGCTGCAAACCGCTCGCAGGCGGCGGCATCGGTCAGGTCTAGCGGCACGAAGCGCGCGCCGTGTGTGTTGTCCGGTGCGCGCCGCGACAGCGCGACGACCTCGCAACCGGGATCAGTGGCAAAATGCCTGATCGCCGCATAGCCGACCAGGCCGCTGGCGCCGGCGATCAGGACTTTTTTACGCATCGAAGACTCCGGGACTTCGAAAACTCAGCGCGTCATCGCGCCGTAGACGATGTCCTGCACCTGCTCGCGGTAGTATTTCCTGATGTCGCCGGGCGCGGCGGTGCCGACCACTACGACAAGATGCTCTTTCGGATCGCAGAAGAATTGCGTGCCGTAGGCGCCGTTCCAGGTGAACTCGCCGGGATTGCCCGGCACCGACGCCAGACCCTCGTGGGTGCGGACCGCGACGCCGAGACCGAAACTGAAGCCACCGAGATGCGGTTCGATGTTGGCGACCTTGTTCTTGATCTCGGGTCCGAGATGATTTGATGTCATCAGGCGGACGGTCTCGGGGCTGAGGATGCGCTGGCCGTCGAGTTCACCGCCGTTGACCAGCATCTGCCCGAAGCGGATGTAGTCGCCGACGGTGGCAAACGAGCAGGCGCCGCCGCAGTCGAATTTGGTCGGCGTATCCTGCAGCTTGATCGCCTGCGGCTTTCCGGTCAGCGGGTCGTTCGCAAACGGACGGGCGAAACGCGCGCGCTGCGCGTCGGCCGGGTGGAACGTGGCCTCCTTCATGCCGAGCGGTCCCCAGACGTGAGCGGCGAGATAGTCGCCGAGATGCTGCTGGCTGACCTTTTCGATCACCGCGCCCAGCACCTCGATCGAAAAGCCATACTCGAATTCGGTGGAGGGTTGATGCACCAGCGGCAGCGCGGTGATGCGTCCGATAAAGGCTTCGGTGTCACCATCGATCGCCGGCGTTATTCCACCCGGATAGAGCTGCGCCACCGGATTAGGGCTGTCGGCGCGGCCGCCGTAGATCAGCCCGGAAGTGTGCCGATAGAGATCGTGAATGTGGATCGGCGAGGCCTGCGGTTCGAGTCTGATCGAGCCGTCGGCCTGCGGGGCCGCGACCTTCATGTCGGCAAAGCCCGGATAATAATCGGCAAGTTTCGACTGCAGCGGCAAGCGTCCCTGTTCCATCAGCGTCAGGCCGGCGACGGTGGCCATCGGCTTGGTCATCGAGGCCAGCGCGAACACCGCATCCAGCGGCATCGCCGTGTCCTTGGCCGGATCAAGTTTGCCATAGGCCTTGTAGAGCACCAGCTTGCCGTCGCGCGCGACCGCGACCACGGCGCCGGGCACGCGCTTGGCGGCGATTTCGCGGGCGAAGAAATCGTCCATCCGCGCCAGGCCAGCTTGTGAAAATCCGACGTCGTCCGGCTTTGCTTCCGGCAGCGGCGTGGCATTGGCGGCGGTGAAAGTGATACAAGCGATTGTAGTCGCGATCGCGACGATCGTCTTTTTCATTGTTTCCTCCCGGGAAAACAGCGGCGTATTTTTGTCGTGGAGCGCCCAGAACACGCCCGCGCGGCGCTCAAGTCAAGCGCGCGGCCCTGCGAGAAAAATGCATCGCTCGTGGTCTTCAATCCGTCTCGATCGGCAGCGACGCATCCCTGGCCCACTCGCCCATCGAGCCGTCATAGAGCGTGAGGTTTGGGTAGCCGAGCCGATGCAGCAGGAACAGGTCGACGGTCGCCGAGATGCCGCCACCGCAATAGGCGATCACGCGCTTGTCTTTTGTAATTCCCTGCGCCGCGAATTTCTTCTCGGCATCGGCCAGCGAGACAAACGCCTTGGTCTGCGGATCGAGCAACGTCGCCGCCGGCAGGTTGCAACTGCCGGGCACGCGGCCGGGCCGGCCGTAGCGGCTCGGCTCCAGACCTTTATGGAATTGCGGGCCGAGCGCGTTGACCACCACGGTATCGCGCGCGCCTTTCGAAGCCAGCACGTCATGCTTGCCGACGAAATATCCGCTTTTCGGTTTGGCGGTAAAGATTGCGGGCTTGTAGCCTTTTGAAGGTCCGGTCTCGATGGCGCGACCCTCCGCCTTCCATTTGTCGAAGCCGCCGTCGAGCACCGCGGCATTTTCAAAGCCGAGCGATTGTAGCATCCACCAGAACCGCGTCGCCCACATCGGCGTGCCCAGGCTGTAGAGCACCGTTTGGCTGTCGGCCGAGACGCCGTGACGGCCGAACGCGGCCTCGAGCTGCGCTACGGCAGGCATCATGAAGTGCAGTTTTGTATTGGAGTCGGAAAACTCGCCTTGCAGGTCGAGAAAGTCCGCGCCGGGAATATGCCCGGCTTCAAACGTCTGCCGCCCGGGCACGGCGTTGTAGGGCTCGCTGCTGCCCGCCGGCGTCGGTTCGAGATAGGTCGTGCAGTCGAACAGCCGCAAGGCTGGCTGGCCGAGCCTGTTTGCGAGTTCCGCCGTACTGATGAGCGCGTGGTCGCCGGACATGATGGTCTCCCGTTGTTGTGATGGATGCTAGAGCGGGTCACCCCGGCTGAAAAGGCGGGCTCGGGCGGCCATCCTGGCCTTCCAAATCGGCGATTCCTGCCCAATATAGCGGTTACCGGATCGTTGCCGACCCTTAACGCCGGCATTCGACATAGCCGTGGGTTTAAGCTACTGAAATAAAAGAGTAAACCAAGCCGCTTAAGGATGCCCCCTTAACCTTTGCCGTGCCCTTGGTGAATGTCATCAAAACCTGATATTTGTGAGCCCATGAACAAGCCCGAAAAATTACCGCAAGACGACGTCGCCGGCCCCAGCGCGCGGCACAGAACCACTCAGGTCATGGTCGGCAATGTCGCCGTCGGCGGGGGCGCGCCGATCGTCGTACAGTCGATGACCAACACCGACACCGCTGATGTCGACGGTACCATCGCGCAGGTGGCAGCGCTCGCGCGCGCCGGCTCCGAAATGGTCCGCATTACGGTGGATCGCGAGGAAGCCGCCGCCGCCGTGCCGCACATCCGCGACGGCCTGCGCAAGCGCGGCATCACCACGCCGCTGATCGGCGATTTCCATTACATCGGCCACAAGCTGCTCGCCGACTATCCGGCCTGCGCCGAGGCGCTGGACAAATACCGCATCAATCCGGGCAATGTCGGCTTCAAGAACAAGCGCGACACCCAGTTCGCCGACATCATCGAGATCGCCAACAAGAACAACAAGCCGGTGCGCATCGGCGCCAACTGGGGTTCGCTCGACCAGGAACTGCTGACCAGATTGATGGACGAGAATATCGCCTCGGCCAATCCGCGCGATGCGCGCGCGGTGACGCGCGAAGCCATGGTGCAGTCGGCGCTGCTCTCGGCGGCGCGTGCGCAAGAACTCGGCATGCCCAAGAACAGGATGATCCTGTCGGCGAAGGTTTCCGCCGTGCAGGATCTGATCGCGGTCTATCAGGAACTGGCGCGCCGCTCGGATTACGCAATTCATCTCGGCCTCACCGAGGCGGGCATGGGCTCCAAGGGAATCGTGGCGTCGTCGGCCGCGCTCGGCATTTTGCTGCAGGAAGGCATCGGCGACACCATTCGTATTTCGCTGACGCCGGAGCCCGGCGGTGACCGGACGCTCGAAGTGCAGGTCGCGCAGGAATTGCTGCAGACCATGGGATTCCGCACGTTCGTGCCGCTGGTTGCTGCGTGCCCGGGCTGCGGCCGCACCACCTCGACGACGTTCCAGGAACTGGCGCGCTCGATCCAGGATTTCATCCGCGACGAGATGCCGGCCTGGAAGACGAAATATCCCGGCGTCGAGGAGCTCAACGTCGCGGTCATGGGCTGCATCGTCAACGGACCCGGCGAATCCAAGCATGCCAACATCGGCATATCCTTGCCCGGCACCGGCGAAACCCCGGCCGCTCCGGTGTTCGTCGACGGCCACAAGTTCCGTACCCTGCGCGGCCCGACCATTGCCGCCGACTTCAAGGTGCTGGTGATCGACTATATTGATCAAAAGTACGGCGCCGGCGCCAAGAAGCCCGTCGTAGCGGAGCCGGCGGAATAGACTCGGCCTCCAAATCGCGTGAATCGCAGGGCGGATTAGGCGAAGGCGTAATCCGCCTTTCTTTTTGCGCCCGCGAAATGGCGGGTTACGCGGAGCCTGTCATCGGACGCGCGTTCGTGCGATCCGTTGGCTAACCCGCCCTGCGCTGCTACGATGTCGCAAAATCAACCACCCGGGAGGATTGCCATGTCGTCGCTGTCCAGCAAGCAAGGCCCCCGCTATCGCCATACATCAGGCGACACCGAGCCCTACGAGACCATCGGCGTCGAAAAGCTCACGCCGATCATCGGCGCGGAGATATCCGGCGTCGACATCGGCAGATTGATGTCCGACGACACCAGGTCCAATCGCCAGATGGACGAGATCCATCGCGCGCTGGCCGAAAATCTCGTGATCTTCTTCCGCGACCAGCACATCACGCCGCAGCAGCATCTCGCCTTCGGCCGCAAGTTCGGCGATCTGCATATTCATCCCGCTGCACCCCATGAGGGCGACGATCCCGCGCTGATGAAGATCTATGCCGACAAGGATTCACCACGCGCCAATGGCGAGGGCTGGCACACCGACGTGTCCTGCGACGTCGAGCCGCCGATGGGCTCGATCCTCTACATCAGGCAGTGCCCGCCGCGCGGCGGCGACACGTTGTTCGCCAACATGTACGCGGCCTATGAATCGCTGTCGGAGCGCATGAAGGCCTATCTCGACGGCCTCACCGCGCTGCATGACGGGGAAGCGACCTATCGCGGTCTCTATGCCAATTACGGCGTCGCCGACCGGCCGGAATATCCTCGCGCCGAGCATCCCGTGGTGCGCACCCATCCGGTGACGGGCAAGAAGGCGCTTTACGTCAATCGCGGTTTTACGCGCTTCCTCATCGGCGTCCCCCGCGACGAGAGCGATGCGATGCTGGCCTATCTCTACCAGCATTGCGAAAACCCGCTGTTCCAGTGCCGCTTCCGCTGGAGCGAAAACGCCATCGCGTTCTGGGACAATCGCTGCGCCCAGCACCGCGCGATGTGGGACTACTGGCCCCACACCCGCGCCGGCACGCGGGTTACGGTGAAGGGCGAACGGCCGGTTTAGAGCGTTTTCGAGCGAAGTGGACACCGGTTCGCGTGAAGAAAACGCGTCAAAACAAGAATCTAGAACTCCGTTCCGATTCCATCGGAACGGGAAAAGCTCTAGGCATCGACAAGTTTGGATCGGTGTCCCGGGTGCGGTGCAGCGCTTCTTCTGCGCTGCCCCGCAGAACCGGGACCCAGCCACGGTTACAGCGCGCGTGGACCCCCGATCGGCAGCGCATCATGCCGAAGGCGGCGTGCTGCGCAGCATCCGGGGAACGTACTCCCGCGCGTCGCCGGCTTAATCCGATCCTCACCCGCCCTTCACCGCACCCGCCGTCAGCCCCGCCACGATCTGCCGCTGCGCGAACACCGTCAGCAGCAGCACCGGCAGCGTGACGATCAGCGCCGCGGCCGCCAATGGCCCCCAGCTCAATTGGTCGAACGAGATCATGTTGTAGACCGCGACCGGCAGGGTGCGGGTTTCGCGGCCGGCCAGCACGATGCCGAACACAAAGTTGTTCCAGGAAAAGATCACCGAGAGAATGAACGCGACCGCGATGCCCGGCCGCGCGATCGGCAGCGCGACGTAGTGGAAGATCTGCCAGCGGCTGGCGCCGTCGATCAGCGCGCTTTCCTCCAGCTCCATCGGCGTGGTCTCGAAATAGCCGATCATGATCCAGATCACGATCGGCACCGTCACCACGAGATGGATGATGATCTGCGGCCACAGCGTGCCGAGCAGCCCGAGCCACTGGAACAGCAGGAACAGCGGGATCAGATAGGACAGCCCCGGCGTGATCCGCGCGATCAGGATCACGATCGCGGATTTTTGCGCGCGCATCCGCGCCATGCCGTAGCCCGCGGGCACGCCGACCAGGAGCGCGAACGCGGTCGCCGCGCCCGTCACGATCAGGCTGTTGAGGAAATAGGTCGAGAACCGGTTCGACGACAGTACCGCGGCGTAGTTGCCCCAATTGAAATGTTCGGGAATGAAGACCGGCGGATAGGAGGCGTTGTCGATCTCGTATTTTGTCGACAGCGACAGCATCCAGAGGAAGAACAGGATCGACGGCGACACGATCACGAGGATGGAGAAGCCGAGGCCGATCTGGCCGAGCAGGCGCCGCAGCGGACTCATGCGCTGCCTCCGGTGTCGTTCCAGTGCGTGGTCTGGCGCAGTTGCAGCAATGCGCCGGTCAGGACCACGATCAGCGCAAAGAACACCACCACGATCGCCGAGGCATAGCCGACGTCGTAATACACGAAGGCGGTGCTGTAGAGATAGAGATTGATGGTCTCCGACGCGGTGCCGGGCCCACCCTGGGTAATGGCGAAGATGATGTCAAAACTCTTCAACGCGTCGATGCCGCGGATCATGCCGGCAATAAACAAGAAAGGCATCACCAGCGGCAGCGAGATGTAGCGAAAAATCTGCCAGCGCGTGGCGCCGTCGATCTGCGCGCTTTCGTAAGGCTCGGTCGGGATCGCGGCCAGCCCGCCGAGCACGATCAGCATCACCAGCGGCGACCATTGCCAGGTCTCGACCAGCACCAGCGACGGGATCACGGTCGCGGGGTGAAACACCCAGAGCTGCGCGGGAATGCCGACCAGCGACAACAGATAATTGAGGATGCCGAGCTGCGGGTGGAACATCATGGTCCACACCAAGGCGATCGCCACGGGAGTAGCCATCATCGGCATGATGAAGATGCCGCGCAAAAAGCCGCGCATTGGAAATTTGGTGTGAAACACCACGGCGGCAAACGTGCCGAAGATCAGCGGCAGCACCACCGAGAGCGCGGCATAGACCAGCGTATGTCCGATCGATTCGACGAAACGGGTATCGCTCGGCAGCCGGATGTAGTTGGCGAGGCCAACGAAGGTCGGCGGCGAGCCGACCTTCCACTCATGCAGGCTCATCCAGGTCGTGTAGAGCCACGGAAAGATGATGACGCCGAGCACGACCACCAGCGCCGGCGCGATGAACGGCCAGTAGGACGGCGGCTCCCAGCCGCGCAACTCCCGCGGATCGGCGTCCGACCGCGAAGAGGCGGGTGCGGTCGCGGTTGCCTCGCTCACGTTTTCTCGCTGCGCTCCAGGATCGGCCGGAACTGGTCGTTGGCCTTTTTCAGTTCGGTGGCGGGATCGGCGCCCGACAGCGTCGCGGTCAGCGCGGAACCGACGATGTCGCGGAATTCAGCGACCGGAACGATGATCGGCAGGCCGAGCTTGCTGATCTTGGCGGACGCAACCACCGAGTCGAGCCACTCCTGGGTCTTGACGCCCTTGCGCACGGTCTCGTCGTTGAGGATCGAGTTGCGGAACGGCACGCCGCCGCCGCTTTGCAGCAGCCGCGCGCCCATCGTTTTCGACACCGCCCATTGGCAATAGAGGTAGGCCGCTTCCTTCTTGGTCGAGGCCTGGCAGATGCCGATGCCGTCGCCATAGGTGGAGGAATATTGTCCCTTCGGTCCGGCCGGCACCAGCGCATAGCCGGTCTTGCCGACCACCCGCGAGGCGTTGGGGTCCTCGATCGGCGGCGCCCAGCCGTCGGCGTCGATCCACATCGCGGCGCGGCCTTGCGTGAACGAGGCCATCGATTCCATCCAGTTGAAGCCGGCGACGCCGGGAGGCGCGAACTTCATCAGCTTTTGATAATACGTCGTCGCCGCGATCGCTTCGGGGCCGTCGGTCAGGATGTTGCCCTTGTCGTCGAGGAATTCGCCGCCATAGTTGAGGAAGAAATTGGTCCACAGCGCCATGTTGGCGTTGCGCAGGCCGCGCCCGGTGTAACCGTAGATGCCGTTGGCTGGATCGTTCAGTTTCTCGGCCGCCGCCAGCATTTCGTCAAACGTCTTCGACAGTGCCACGCCCTTCTTCGCAAAAATTTCCTTGTTCCAGTACAGGATAAAATAGTCGACCGACCACGGCAGCGAATGCATCTCGCCTTTATCGTTCTGGGCGAACGCCAGTCCGCCGGCGGAGAAGTCGCTGACCTTCAGGTCTGGCGTCGTCATGGTCGGATCGTTCATGAACGCGGTCATGTCGGCGAGCCAGCCGGCGCGGTCGAATTGCCGCTTCTGCACGTGATAGCTGAGGTGAATGACGTCAAAACTCGGCTTGCCCGAGGTGAGCTCGATCACCGCCTTCTGCCGCTGCTGCTGTTCCGGAATCACTTCGGATTCGACCTTGATGCCGGTCAGTTCGGTGAACTCGGCGGCGTATTTCTGCAGCAGCTCGCCGCGGGGGCCCTTGACCAGATTGGCCTCCAGCGTGGTGCCGGCGTATTTCTTCCAGTTCACCTCGGCGCCATAGGCCCGTGGTCCGGTCAGGCCATACAGGCCGGCGGCCGCGGTGGCGCCGAGCACGCTGCGGCGTGAAATCAGGTTGTTCTTCATTTTTTGGCCTCCCGGATGTTCTGGTTTTGCGGCGAGACTAGCATCTCGCCGGTTTCCCACAACCCGGTCATGACGCGGGCTTGCGTTGACGGGCGCGTGTGGCTGCGCCAACATTGAGCAAAAATCAAAGATAACCTAACCCGGAGGACAACCATGCTCCGTGCCGAAGACAACCGATTCCTGACCGAAAGCGGCGCCGGTACCGGAATGGGCGAATTGCTGCGCCGTTTCTGGCTGCCGGTTCTGCTGTCGGCGGAATTGCCGGAGGCCGACGGCGAGCCGGTCAAGATCGTGGTGATGGGCGAGGAATTGCTGGCATTCCGCGATTCCCGCGGCGTGGTTGGCGTGATCGACCAGTATTGCCCGCATCGCGGCGCCAATCTCTGGTTCGGCCGCAACGAGGAATGCGGCATCCGCTGCGTCTATCACGGCTGGAAGTTCGACACCGACGGCCGCTGCGTCGACATGCCGACCTCGTATCCCGATCTCAACGCCAAGGACCTGATCCGCATCAAGTCCTATCCGGTGCGCGAATGGGGCGACATGATCTGGGCCTATATGGGCCCGGCCGACGCCGTGCCGGAACTGCCCGATCTCGAAATGGCGCTGCTGCCGGCCTCGCACCGCTACGTCTCGAAGAAATGGCAGGACTGCAACTGGGTGCAGGCGCTGGAAGGCTCGATCGACACCGCGCATTTCACCTTCGCGCATCTGTCGTTCGACAAGGAAGAGAACGAAATCCTCGACATCAAGAAGCATTTCGTCAACCCGATCGCGCGGATGAATGTCGACCACATGCGCTGGATCGCCGAGGACCCGCGCCCGGTGATCAAGATCAACCCGCATGACGCGGGCCTGACGATCGCGGGCGGCCGGCTCACCGGTGGCGACAACATCTACTGGCGGATCGCCCAGTTCCTGATGCCGGTGCATGCCTATGCGCCGAGCGCGATGCGGGGCGAGAACATCTTTGGGCAGACGTTCATCCCGGTGACCGACACCAATTGCTGGATCTACACCTATGTGTGGAATCCGGAGCGGCCGCTGACGCGGGCCGAGCGCGATGCGTATGATGCCGGCAATGGCGTGATCTCGGAGGTCGACGAGCACTACATGCCGCTACGCAACAGGTCGAACAACTATCTGATCGACCGCAAGCTGCAAAAGACAAAGAGCTACACCGGCATCAAGGGCGTGTCCGAGCAGGATTCGGCGGTGCAGGACAGCCAGGGCCGGATCGCCGACCGCACCCGCGAGCATCTCGGCCCGACCGATCTCGGCATCCTGCATTTCCGTAAAACTGTGATGGAGGCCGCCCGCGCCCTGCAGCAGGGCGAGGCGCCGCCGCATCTTGCGCATCAGCACCGCTACGCCGTCCGCTCCGGCGGCTGCGTGACCAACAAGGCGAAGGATCTGTCGGCCGTGATGGTCGAGCGTTTTGGCGACGTGGACGGCTATGTCGGCCGGCCCGGCCGGAATGCCGCGGCGGAGTAGGGATTTCCGACGAGCGAAGCGAGCCTTGAACCTCGCCCCGCACTTGCGGGGAGAGGTCGGCGCGAAGCGCCGGGTGAGGGGCCGGGCACGCCGTCCGTCATTCACTCAGCATTTGCAGGAACGCTTACCCCTCACCCCAACCCTCTCCCCGCAAGCGCGGGGCGAGGGAGCGCGCGATCCCTCACAACGGCGTCGCGCGATACTCGCGGTTGGCGAGGCTGGCTTCCTCGAGGTCGAGGTCGCGCTCGATCCGCCGTCGGGTTTCGTCGGTGATCTTGCCGTCGCGCAGCAGCATGTGAATGTACTTGCGTTCCTTGGCGATCAGCTCGCGCGTCAGGTCGATGCCGGCCGCTGAGACGTCGTCGGCTTCGGGGTCGAGTGTTTCAGGCAACTGATTGGCGCGGGTTTCGTGCCGCGCGCGCAGCAGCCGGATCACTTCGTCGGACAGGTCGCGATCGTCGGTGATGGCGTCGAGCGATTGCAGCGCGGCTCCGATCGCTTCGCGCCGCGCCGCGATCTCGGCCTGCAATTCCTCGATATGTTCGTCGCGGCCGGCCTGCGCGATGCCGAGCCAGCGCGCCACCGGCGCGAGCCCCAGTCCGAGGCCGATCAGGGTGATGAAGATGACGCCGAACGCGACAAACAAGATCAGGTCGCGATAGGGAAAGGCCTCGCCGCCCGGCAGCGTCAGCGGCAGCGCCAGCGCTGCCGCTAGCGAAACCGCGCCGCGCACCCCGGTGAACGAGATCACGAACACCGTCTGCCACCGCGGCGACGGATCGCGCTCGCGCAGCCGCTTGTTCAATATCCGCGGCAGATAGGTCGCGGGAAACACCCAGGCGAAGCGCGCGACGATCACGATCACGGCGACCAAAGCGGTCGCGAACAAAATATCATGCAGTGGAAACGACTTTGATTTTTCGTACAGCAGGCGCATCTGGAAGCCGGTCAGCAGGAACAACAGGCCTTCGATCAGATAGATCACCAAATCCCAGAAGAAGATGCCCTGCAGCCGCGTCGCCGCCGAGATCAACAGCGGGCCGTTCCAGCTCATATAGAGGCCGCAGGCGACGGTCGCGATCACGCCGGAGCCGCCGAAATGTTCCGGCACCCAATAAGCCAGATAGGGCGTGATCAGCGACAGCGTGATCTCGACCTGCGGATCGCGCGCCCAGTGCCGCGCCCGCAGGCTGAGCCAGCCGACCGCCACGCCAAACAGCATTTCGCCGGCGACGATGGCCGCGAAGGTGCCGCTCGCCTTCGACAATGAAAACGTGCCGGCGGTGATCGCCACCACCGCGAAGCGGTACAGGATCAGCGCGGTGGCGTCGTTGGCGAGGCCTTCGCCCTCGAGCACGATCAGGATGCGGCGCGGCAGCCCGAGCCGTCGGGCGATCGCCAGCGGCGCGACCACGTCGGGCGGCGCCACGATGGCGCCGAGCACGAAGCCGACATTCCAGGGCAGGCCGATCAGGTAATGCGTCGCGGCCGCGACCGCGAAGGCCGAAAAGATCACGCAGCCGACCGCGAGCAGGACGATCGGCCGCAGATTGGATTTGAATTCGCGCCAGCTCATCGCGACGCTGGCCGAATAGATCAGCGGCGGCAGCACCAGCAGCAGCACCAGTTCCGGCGGCAATTCCAGCGACGGCACGCCGGGCACAAACGCCAGCGCAATGCCGGCCAGCAGCAGCAGGATCGCCGGCGCGACATTGATCCGCCGCGCCAGCAACGCGGTGCCCGCCAGCACCGCCAGCAAAATCAGAAAAATCTGGAACCTGGCTTCCACGCAAAGACCTTGAAGAGACTATCCGGAAAAATCTCGTTTCCTTCAATTCGCCCGGAAGCCGCGCGGGGTCAATGGTGAGGAAGCAAACGTGGTGTGCCTGAAGGACGGGGAGCGCCAATGGATCCCGTCTCCCCTTGTGGGAGAGGGGCCGAAGCGAAGCGGAGGCGGGAGAGGGGCGCCACAGGCACTGCGCGCGTGGCTACCCCTCTCCCGTCTCGCCGCCGCTTCGCGGCGTCGATCCACCCTCTCCCACAAGGGGGAGAGGGGACAGAAGGAAGATGGTTCGCTGTAATGCGAGGCCGCCGCGAACTCACCCCAGCCGCTGCCCCACCATCCGGCCAATCTCCGCAAACAGCGTTTCCAGTTGCGCCGGCGTCGGCGAACCGCCCTGGGTGTAGGCGCAGATCAGGATCGCGGCGTCCGGCTTCGGCCATACCACCGCGATATCGCCGGAGGCGTCCTTGCCGTTGTTGCCGGTCTTGTCGCCGACCTTCCAGTCCTTCGGCAGGCCGGCGCGCAGCCGGTTGCCGCCGGTCTTGCAGCCCAGCATCCAGTCAATGAGGTGCTGGCGCGATTCCTGCGACAGCAGCTTGCCGATGACAAAACGTTGCAGATTGCCGGCCATCGCTAGAGGCGTGGTGGTGTCGTGGGGATCGCCGGGTGGCGAGAAATTCAGCTCGGGTTCGTTGTGATCGAGCTGTGTGATCGTGTCGCCGGTCGAGCGCCAGAACGCCGTGAGGGCGGTCGGGCCGCCGGTCCGCGCCAGCAACAGATTGGCGCAGGTATTGTCGCTGAGTTCCACCGCGCCCTCGCACATCCGGGCGATCGACATTTTGCCTTCGGCGAGATGTTGCCTGGCGACGGGGGCGTAGGACTGTAGGTCGCTTTCGCCAAAGGGAACCATGGTCTCGAGATGTTCCTCGCCACGGTCGACACGCGAAAGCACGAAGGCTGCAAGCGACGCCTTGAAGGTGCTGCACATGACAAAGCGCTCGTCGGCGCGCCATGCGATCTTGCTGCCGGTCGAAAGATTCTCGGCGTAGAGGCCGATCCGGCCGCCGGTTTCGCGTTCGTAGGTCGCCAGTGCCGGAGGCGCTTCCTGTGCGGCCGCAGGCCATATCGCAAAGCTTGACGCTGCCGCCAGCAGCATTCGTCGGTTCAGGATCATCGGGAGTTCCGTGGAAATGGGAATCGTCGCGCGCACCGTCACCCGCCTTCCGCGCCAATATTATGGCAGCGCGGCGTGAAGCGCCGGAACGGGCCGTGCGCTCAGTCGCGCATATCGTAGCGGTAGGATTTCGAGACGATCTGCCAGCCATCGGCAAGCTTCATCGCCACCAGATAGTCGGTGAAGTAGCGTGGCGGCAACTGGCAGCGCACCTTGATAAAGGCAGTGTTGTCGTCCGAACGGTCGATGGTGACAATAAAGTCCTCGCGCGGCTTGCCTTCGGCTTTCGCCGAGGCGCGCTTTCGGATCAGGCCCAGCCAGTCCGGAACCGTCAGCACCTTCAATTCACCCTTATCGACCCAGCGCAGGTCCGCGGAAGGGTGAAAGACCACGCCCATCTTGTCGGCATCGCCTTCGTAAAGCGCATCGAAATAGTTTTGCACCACGGCTTCGACGCTGGAACGGTCTGCGGTCATGGAAGTAGCTCCTCGTTGAAGAGTTAGGGTTCGTCATGCCCGGCCATAGTAGTCTGCCGGCGCAGGCTACGTAAACTTGTCTGCGTTGCCGGGCATCCGCGTCTTCACGGCATATCAGCAACCAAAGACGCGGATGGCCCGGACATAGGCGAGCGGAAGCGACGCCGTCCTTCAGACGGCTATGCCCGGCCATGACGGGCTATCACATCAGAAACACGCCTTTGCCATCGACCTGCTTGTCGAACAATTTATACGCCTCGTCAGCCCGGTCGATCGACCAGCGATGGGTGAACAGTTTGTCGACGTCGACGCCGCGCTCGACCGAAAACCGCGCGCATTCGGCCTGGATGATATTGGAGAACGTCCACGACGCCACCAGGGTCAATTGCCGGCGCAATAATTGCGGGCTGACGTCGATATGGACGTCGCCGCCTTCGCCGACGAAGCACATCGTGCCCCAGACCTTGGTGCTGCGGATCGCGTTGACCCGCGCGTCCGGGTTGCTCGAGGTGTCGAGCGTCAAATCGGCGTAGCGCCCTTTGGTCAATTCCTTGATCGCGGCGACCGGATCGTTGGAACCGGGATTGACGGTCTCGTCGGCGCCGAACGCCCTGGCGCGGTCGAGCCTTTGCTGGCTGATGTCGAGCGCGATCACTTTGGCGCCCATCGCCTTGGCGTATTGCGTGGCGGCGAGGCCAACCGGACCCTGACCGAAGATCGCGATGGTGTCGTTGCCCGACAGCTTCATGCGGCGCAGCGCGCTATAGGCGGTGCCGGATCCGCAGGCGATCGCCGCACCCGCGCTGAACGACAATTCGTCGGGCAGGGTCACCAGCGTGTCGGCCGGAACTTTCAGATATTGCGCGTGGCCGCCATGAGCGTTGTTGCCGTAGACTTTGACGGGCACCTCCTGGCACAGCTGCTGCCAGCCGGAACGGCAATGGTTGCACTGGGTGCAGCCCGTATAGTGATGCACCATCACACGTTGGCCGACCCGCGCCTCCTTCGCATCGACCGCCGTGCCGACCGCGACCACGACGCCGCAAGGTTCGTGCCCGGCGATGGTCGGCCCGTCCTTCATCGGAATGCCGCTGGCCTGGGTCTGGCCCTTGGGGCGGCGGTACTGATGCAGGTCGCTGCCGCACATCCCCGACGCCTTCATCTCGATCACCACGTCGTGGGTATCGGGGGTCGGGTCGGGGAACTGCATCAAATCCAGCCCGTGGTCCCCGGTAAAGACAACGCCGCGCATCGCTTCCTCCGTTTGTTCTTGCTTTATGGGGGCGATCTTGGACGCAAAAGCGGCTGTTGGCAAAGCGCGAAGGTGACGGGGGTCACCATCGGCGGTTGCCGGGCGGAGCCTTCCCTGCGGCATTGTGAACCGGCCGGGCCGCCATGGTGACTAATCTCACAGGGGCGGGCGCACGCTTCTGATAGCCTGCCACTCATGCTACAACGTAGCCTTTGCGGAAACGCGCCATGATGAGATTTTCTGGATTGCCGGGATTTTATCGAGCCTTGCTCGCCGCCGTTTTGCTGCTGCTGTGCCAGCCCGCCTGGGCCGGCAGGCGGGTGGCGCTGGTGATCGGCAACGCCGCCTATCAAAACGCGCCGACGCTGCCCAATCCCGTCAATGACGGCGCGGTTATCGCGGCGACGCTGAAAAACGCCGGTTTCGACGTGGTGGATTCCCGGCATGACCTCTCGGCGGTCGAGATGCGCCGCGCGCTGCGCGACTTTTCCGATCGCGCCCGCGATGCCGATATCGCGCTGATCTACTATGCCGGCCATGGCCTCGAGGTCGACGGCAACAATTATCTGATCCCGATCGATGCCAAACTCGAGCGCGACGCCGACGTCTATGACGAAGGCCTGTCGCTCGACCGCGTGCTGGTGGCGATCGAACCGGCAAAGCAGCTGCGGCTGGTGATCCTCGATGCCTGCCGCGACAATCCGTTCGCCAAGACCATGAAACGCACGATGGTGTCGCGCTCGATCGAACGCGGCCTGGCCAAGGTCGAACCGACCAGTCCCAACACCCTGATCGCCTATTCCGCCAAGGCCGGCTCGACCGCGCTCGATGGCGACAACAAGAACAGCCCGTTTACTGTGGCGCTGTCGAAACATCTGACGACGCCGGGCCTCGATGTGCGCCGGGCCTTCGGATATGTCCGCGACGACGTGCTGAAAACCACCAATAACCGGCAGGAGCCGTTCGTCTACGGTTCGCTCGGCGGCGAGGACGTTCCGCTGGTGCCCGCAAAACCCTCGGCGGCCGCGCCCGCCGCCGAGCCGACGCCCAATCCGCAGGTCGAGGCGCGCCACGACTACGAACTGGCGGTCCAGATCGGCAACAAGGAGGCGCTGAACGCCTTTTTGACCCAACACCCCGACGGCTATTACGCCAACCTTGCGCGGATCCAGCTGAACAAGGTCGAGGCCGAGGAAGCCCGCGTTATCGCGACCGAAAAGGCGCGGCTGGCCGAACAGGAGCGCGCGCGGCTTGCCGCCGAGGGCGCGCAGACCGCGCAGCAGCTGAAATCCGCCGAAGAGCAGGCCAAGGCGGCGGAGCAGGCGCGGATCGCCGCCGAGAAGGCCAAACAGGTGGCGCTCGACCAGGCCGCCGATGCCGAGCGCAAGCGGGTCACCGCCGAGGCGCAGTCGGGCGGCAGGACCGCCGCGAGCAATAATACTGTCGTTGCGGCAGCGGCGCCGGCTGCGAGCCCGCCGCCGGCGCCGTCGAAGCAGGCCGATACCAAGCAAACGGATGTCGCCGCGCTGACGCCGGGACCGGCGCCGCAGGTCGACCTCGGCAAGTCGGTGCAGAACGAACTCAAGCGCGTCGGCTGCCTGAGCGGTCCTGCCGACGGCGAATGGAATGCGGAGACCAAGCGTTCGCTGAGTGCGTTCAACCGCAACGCAGGAACCAAGCTCGACGTCAAGACCGCGAGCCTCGATACGCTCGATACGATCAAGAAAAAGGACGGCCGCGTCTGCCCGCCGGTCTGCGATCACGGTTTCAGGGCCGATGGCGATCATTGCGGCAAGATCGTCTGCGCCGAGGGATCGTTCCTCAACGACGACAATGAGTGCGAGAAGCGCTCCGGCAAGACCCCGACGGCAAGGAAGGATCGTGAGCGCGAAGCGGATCGTGCGCGCGAACGCGGCCGGGATCGCCGCGACTACCGTGACGCGCCGCGCAACGAGCGCGCGATGCAGGAACCGCCGTCGTCCGATTACGGCGCGCCGGTGCCCCGCGTGAGCCGCCGGCCGGAATCTACAGGACAGATCGTTTGCGGCGTCAGCGGTTGCCACCCGGTCGCCCGCGGCTGCCACATCGAGTACAAAACCACCGCGCAAGGCGGCCCGATCGAGGGCGGCGGCGGCAACGTGCAGGTTTGTAACTAATTGTCATTCCGGGATGCGCCGTCAGGCTCAGGCCCGGAATCCATAACCCCGGTGGTTATGGTTCGGCACTATGCGCCGTCATTACTCCCCACTAACACTGGGCGTATGGATTCCGGGCTCGCGCTGCGCGCGCCCCGGAATGACGATTAAATCGCGCTCGCCGCGATGTTGACCATCAGCGCGACCAGCGCGGTGTTGTAGATGAAGGAGACGATGCCGTGCGCGGTGGCGGTGCGGCGGATGGTCTTGTCGGTGATGCCGACGTCGGAGACCTGCGCGGTCATGCCGATCACGAACGAGAAATAGACGAAATCCCAGTAGTCGGCGTTTTCATGGGTGTCGCCGCTCGGAAATTGCAGGCCGCCGGGCTTTGTGCCGCGATAAAATTCGTGGGCGTAATGCAGCGCGAAGGTGGTATGCACCGCGGCCCATGACAGCGCGATGGTCACGGTGGCAAGCGTCAGCGCCGGCCCGCTGTGCTGCGAGGCGCCGAGTTCGAACACGATCGCGGCGATGCTGGCAAAGGCGCCCAATGCCGTCACCAGCAGGATCAGGAAGCGGCCGTCATCCTGCCGCGCCGCGTTGTGCTTGATATGCGAAAGTCCGGCGTGCACCACCATGGTGTAGACCAGCAGCAGATAGGCCGCGATGCAGATGTCCCAGCCGAGCAGGGCGCGCGTTACCAGCCGAAGCGACGAGGGCAGCAGGACGAACGCGATAATGCCGAGCGCGATCGAGACGAAGGTGCGCGGCCGCGCATAAACCACGCGAACAGGTTTTGACAGTCTCCGGAAGCGAAGCAGGCTGTCGTCGGCTTCCGGTTTTGCCATCTCGTGCTTCAGTTTTTGCGTTCGGCGACGAAGCGCGCGGCGGCGCGCAGCACGTCGCCTTTCGGCCCGAAGATCGACAGCGCGGCGTCGGCGCGGGCCAAAAGATCGCGCACGCGTTGTTTCGCGCCGTCGATCCCGAGCTGGGTGACGAAGGTGGTCTTGCCCAATGCCGCATCGGCGCCGGCCGGTTTGCCGAGCGCCGCCGCATCGCCTTCGACGTCGAGCAGATCGTCGGCGATCTGGAACGCTTCGCCGAGCGTGCGGCCGTAATCGTCGAGCGCCTGATATTCCTTTTGCGAGGACTGGCCGAGGATCGCACCCGCAATGCAGCCGTAGCGCAACAGCGCGCCGGTCTTCATCTGCTGCAGCCGCGCCACATCGACCGGTTCGCGGTCGCCGAACCGGCCTTCGCCCGCGAGGTCGAGCATCTGGCCGCCGACCATGCCGCCGATGCCGGAGGCGCGCGCCAGCGCCCGGGTCAGGAGCAGGCGCACGGTCGGGTCCTTGTGCAGTTCGTCGCGGGTGATGATGTCGAACGCCAGCGTCAACAGCCCATCGCCGGCCAGGATCGCGGTGGCGTCGTCGGTCTTCTTGTGCAGCGTCGGCCGGCCGCGGCGCAGGTCGCTGTTGTCCATCGCCGGCAGATCGTCATGGATCAGCGAATAGCAGTGGATGCATTCAAGGGCCGCGCCCGCCAACAGCGCCGCCTCGCGCGGCACGCCGAACACCGCCGAACTCTCGACCACCAGAAACGGCCGCAACCGCTTGCCGCCGCCGAGGCTCGAATAGCGCATCGCATCCATCAGCCGTTTTGGGCGCGCGATCTCGTCGGGCAAAAGCGTATCGGACAAGACGCGGCCAAGCACGGCCTCGGTATCCTCGGCGCATTGGTCGAGGCGCTTGGCAAAGTCGGTCGCGGTGGTCATTTAACGATAGCTCCAAGAACTCTGGAAGACGAAACTCTGGATGTCGATTTTGGCCGGACAATCCTTCATGCGCCCGGCTTCGTCAATTCCGCCCGTCATGGCGACGCCGGCTTTGGTCATGATATGATCCGGCCAAAAGGAAGCTTAAAATGCCCGCTTATGTGATTTTTGACGTCGAGATCCGCGATATGGCGCGATATCAGGACTTTATGAACCAGGTGAAACCCGCTCTGCAGGCCGCCGGCGCCAGATATCTCACCCGCGGAGGGGCGCACAAGGTGCATGAAGGCGACTGGTCGCCGCGCCGCATTGTCATCATCGAATTTCCGTCGATAGCGACGTGGGAAGCCTTCTATCATGGCGCGGTCTACCAGGGGCTGAAGCAGATCCGGGACGAATGCAGTTCGGCGCGGTTGGTAGCCGTGGAAGGCCTTGAGGGCTGATGCGGCAGGCCATCCGCGTGATGATCCTGATCGCGCTGGCCGCCCTTGCGTTGCCCTATCTGCTGGCGCCGTTGTATCGCACCGGCCATCCGGTCTCGGCGCTGATGGCGTGGCGAAAACTGACCGGCGCGCAGGTCACGCGGCAATGGATCGATTTTAACGCGATTTCGCCGTCGCTGCCGCGCTCGGTGGTGGGTTCGGAGGATTCGCGATTCTGCAGCCATCACGGCGTCGACTGGAACGCGTTGCAGGATGCGATCGACGATGCGGAGGATGGCGAGCCGAGCGGCGGCGGCTCTACCATCACCCAACAGGTGACAAAAAACCTGTTTTTGTGGCCCGGCCGCAGCGTGATCCGCAAGGGGCTGGAGATTCCGCTGGCGATGTGGGTTGATTTCGTGCTGCCGAAACAGCGGATATTGGAGATCTACCTGAATATCGCCGAACTCGGGCCATCAGGGCAGTTCGGCGCCGAGGCCGGCGCGCGATACGCCTTCGGCCATTCGGCCGCCAATCTGTCGCCCCGGGAGGCGGCGCTATTGGCGGCGATCCTGCCCAATCCGGTCAAGCGCAGCGCCCGCAACCCGGGCCCGGGGGTGAGGCGGCTGGCCGGGGTCTACGTGGCCCGGGCGCAGTCGGCCGGATTGCAGCATTGCTGGCATGAAAATCGGTCATTTTGAGCCGATTTTGGCCTCCCACCGGCTCTGGATTCTTGTTTTAACGCTTTTTCTTCACGCGAACCGTGGTCCACCCACGGACCAGGTCCGAGGGCATGCTTCGCTCGAAAACGCTATGGCATTAACGCCGATCCTCCTCTATAAGCCCGGCCTTACCGGCATTTCGGTTCGCGCCCGACGGCGCCGAGCCGTCCCTTTTTGAGGGACGATGCCAAGCCGACACTCCTAGAGGATAGCGATATGGCCGTTCCCAGAAGAAAAACATCGCCGTCGCGGCGTGGCATGCGCCGGTCGGCCGATGCCCTGAAGAAGCCGACCTATGCCGAGGACAAGGATTCCGGCGAATTGCGCCGTCCCCATCACCTCGATCTGAAGACCGGCATGTACAAGGGCCGCCAGGTCCTCAAGGCCAAGAAGGAGTCCTGATCGCAAGGTCAGGGCAAGCCCCCCGGACCACTGGTCCGGGCTCAGGCCTGGTGGCGCAACGCCCGGGCCCACGAAGGCGACAGGCTTGGGATATTTCAACGCCTGCCTGAATTCGGCCAACGAGTAAGATAAGACGGTTCCGGCGGGCGCGCCTCGATGGTCCACGGTTTGGGCGATGTCGGGGGTTTGCTCGCGGACGCCTTGCTCTCCTGCTCGAAAAGAAGGCCCATCGGCCATGGTCGGTTTTCCGCTGCTTCTGATTCCGCTCGCGATCTACAACATCATCGTCTTCCTGATGCCCGGCGTGTCGCTTGGCGACACCATCGTGACCGTGCCGCTGATGTCAGGCGCGGGATGGCCGGTGACGCTGAGCGATATCCTGCTGGCGCTGGCCGCCTTGATGCTGCTGTTCGAGGTCATCAAGGGCGCGCGCCCCGGCGCGAAATTTCTCACCGATCATCTGCTGTCGTTGATCGTGACCGGCGCCGCCGCCGCTGAATTCCTGCTGTGGCCGAAGTTCGGCACCTCGACCTATTTCCTGCTCACGCTGCTGTCGCTGGTGGATTTCCTCACCGGCATCGCCTTGCGTACGCGGCGCGGCGCGGTTGCGGCCGCGGCGCCCGCGGTCTCGCGCAGGAGCGCGAGAGCCGTGCGGCCGCAGGTCGCCGAGCCGCAATTCGATCCCGCGCCCGCGCCCGCGCCGATGCCCGCGCCGCCCCCGGCGATGCCGGCGGCACGCTCAATCGCTGAATCGGTGTTGCTCGACCATCCCGAGCCAAGCCTCGCGCAACCCGCGGTAACGCCCGCCGCGGCTTCGCCCGTCGAACCCGCGCCGGCCGCATCCTCGCCGGAAGTCGCCTCGCCCGATCTGCAGCCCGGCAACGGCGTCACCCCGCCGGAAACGCCGAAGCACTGAGATCGCATCGAGCTTCGTAGCCTGGATTGAGCGGGCTTGTTGATGTGCCGCCGCGGATTTCGCTGCGCTCAATCCGGGCTACGGCTCTTCCTGATTAAATTAAGCCGTCTGCCTTGCCTTCAGCCCGGCGCCGGCAACGCGATGGCTGCTCGACGTGTACGCGGCCTGCGCGTCCGACGCGGTGGCGCGGCGCAGGCTGCGGGTCTGCGGCGCCTGCTCGACGGTCGCGATCAGCTGGGTGACGAAGTTCGAGTTGGGCCGGGGAAGCGGGCGGATCGGATGCGACCAGCGCGCCGTCTCGGTCACCGGCACCAGCTCGACGCAAGAGGTGCATGCAGGATTGGCCTCGGCGGTGACGCCGTCCTCCTGGATGACTTCTTCGGTCGGTTCGATCGTATCGTCGTACATCGCCATCGATCCCGGCTGGTCTGTGTCGTTTCGGGATCTGTCGCGGTCCCATCACGGCTGCCTCGCAAGGGGCGGGCCACATCCGGCGGGAGCCGGCGCTTGAGCCCGGTTCGGGCTGCGCCAACGGTTTTTGGGGGCTCTCCAGCGGATGGAGGCTCGCAATATCTATGCGCAGCGCCGGCCATCGTTCCCGGCTGTCGTTCGGCATGGTTTCCAGATTATTAATGGGTGATTGGCAGAATCGGCCATATCTTGTGATTTATTGGGAATCACCCGGTAGTCTCTTGGGAGTACCCTCCGGCGATGTCCCGAAACGAGGCGACCGTGACACTGGCTCCCCCGCAAGCATCCAGCATCCTGGCCAGCCTCGGCCAGGCCGCCTTCGTCTGGGATATCGCCACCGACGCGATGGCCTGGAGCGAGCATGCGGCCTCGGTGTTTTCAAATATCCCGGCGGAAGCACTGGCGAGCGGCGCGGAATTTTCACGGCTGATCGAGCCGGTGCGCACCATTCGCACCGACGCGCTGACGCCGTCGCCGCTGGCGCGCGGCCGTGACGGCGCGCCGTATCGCATCGAATATGGCGTGCGCGCCTCGACCGCCGCGCCAGTGCTGTGGATCGAGGAATCCGGCGCCTGGTTCGCCGACGCCGACGGCAAGCCGGCGCGCGTGCAGGGCATCGTGCGCCTCGACAACGAGCGCCATGCCAGAGACGAGCAACTGCTGAAACTGTCGCGGCACGATCCCCTGACCGGCGAACTCAACCGCACCCATCTGATCGCGCAGCTCGCCGAAACCATCGAGGAAGTGATCCGCTTCCGCGCCACCTGCGCCTTCATGCTGATCGGCATCGATCATCTCGCGCGCATCAACGATGCCTTCGGCTTCGATGTTGCCGACGCCGTGATCGCGGAAGTCGGAAAGCGCATCCGCGTCCGCTTGCGCGCCGGCGACGTGCTCGGCCGCTTCTCCGGCAACAAATTCGGGCTGATCCTGAAGAACTGCACCGTCGACGACATGAATGTCGCGGCCGAACGTTTTCTGACCGGAATCCGCGACGAGGTGGTGCCGACCAAATCGGGACCGGTCTCGGTCACCGCCTCGATCGGCGCGGTCGGCATTCCCCGTCATGCGCGCAACGCCGAGGAGGCGATCAACCGCGCCCATGAAACCCTCGACAGCGCAAAGCGCCGCCGCGCCGGATCGTTTTCGCTGTGGCGTCCCAATGTCGAGCGCGACGCCCAGCGCCGCGTCAATATCCGCGTCACCGACGAGATCGTCACCGCGCTGAACGACCGGCGCATCGTGATGGCCTACGAGCCGGTGGTGGAAGCGTCCTCGCGTCTGCCGTCGTTCTACGAATGCCTGGTCCGGATGGAGCAGGGCGATGGCCAGATGCTGCTGGCGCCGGATATCGTGCCCGTCGCCGAACGGCTCGGCCTGATCCGGCTGGTCGATCACCGCGTGCTCGAACTGGTGGTGGCCGAGCTCGCGGCCTCGCCCAACGTGCAGCTCAGCCTCAACATCTCGCCGGACACGACGATGGATCCGGACTGGTCGGCCTCGATCGAATCCCTGATGCGCGCGCATCCCGGCGTCGCCGAGCGGCTGATCGTGGAAATCACCGAGACGGTGGCGATCCAGGACATCGACGACATCAGAGGCTTCATCACCCGCTTGAAGAATTTCGGCAGCCGGATCGCGATCGACGATTTCGGCGCCGGCTACACCTCGTTCCGCAATCTGCGCAAGCTCGGCGTCGATATCGTGAAAATCGACGGCGCCTTCGTGCAGAACATCGCGCGCTCCGCCGACGACCGCGCCTTCGTGCAGACCCTGATCGATCTCGCCCGCCGGCTGCAGATCAAGACCGTGGCGGAATGGGTGCAGGACGACGAATCCGCCACGATGTTGCACGACTGGGGCTGCGACTACATCCAGGGTCGCCTGATTGGCCTTGCCTCCGCGCAGCGCCCCTGGGACAGCGGTGGCGAAGCGGTGTTGCCCGCGGCGAGCTAGGGCGCGAGTCCGAATCAGGGCTCGACGATTTCACCGTCTTCCTTGACGAATCGGCCGAGGGGATTGTCGAGCAGCTCGATGACGGCCTCCGACGGCCGGCAAAGCCGTACGCCCTTTGCCGTGACGACGATGGGCCGGTTGATCAGGATCGGGTGCGTCAGCATGAAATCGAGCAGTTCGTCGTCGCTCCATTTGGGGTCGGCGAGACCGAACTCCGCATAGGGCGTGCCCTTCTCGCGCAGCAGGCCCCTTACCGTGATGCCCATCGCCGCGACCAATTCCCGAAGTTTTTCGCGCGACGGCGGCGTCTTCAGATATTCGATCACCGCCGGCTCGACGCCGCTCTGCCGGATCATGGCGAGCGTGTTGCGTGAGGTGCCGCAACTCGGGTTGTGATAGATCGTGACGCTCATGACGGGATCTCCGCGATGGGGACGGGGCCGCGCACCGCCGGCCGGCCGAGCAGCCAGCTCATCAGTAGCAGGCCGGCGAATGCGCCGCACAGTTCGGCGAGGATGAAGCCCGGCAGGTCGGCGGGACGGATGCCGGAGAATGTGTTGGTGAATGAGCGTGCGATCGCCACCGCCGGGTTGGCGAACGACGTCGAGGCGGTGAACCAGTACGCCGCGGTGGTGTAGAGACCGACGAGCCACGGCACGGCCGGACGCTGGAAGCGGATGCCGGCAAGAATGACGGCGACCAGACCGAACGCGGCGACCGCTTCGGCGAACCATTGTGGCGCGCCGGTGCGCATCCGGGTCGAGAAGTCGATGACCGGATGACCGAACATCAGGTGAGCGACGATCGTGCCGGCAATGCCGCCGACGATCTGCGCGACAACGTAGAGGACGGCTTCCCGTGACGGAAGTTCGCGCTTGCCGGTGAACACCAGCGTCACCGCCGGATTGAAGTGCGCGCCCGAGATCGGCCCGAGCACGGTAATCAGCACGACGAGGATCGCGCCCGTCGGCAGCGTGTTGCAGAGCAAAGCGAGCGCGACGTCCTTGGTCAGCGTTTCCGCCATGATGCCGGAGCCGACGACGGTGGCAACGAGGATGCCGGTGCCGAGCGCTTCGGCGGCGAGACGCCTGGAGAGATCGAACGAATCCATCAGCCGGCCTTCGCCGGTGCAGAGCCGCAAGACGGAAGGTGTTCACGCACGGGTTTTCTCCTTTCGTTTTGGAGAACAGCACGACTGCAATATCGTGGCGACAGGCGCGCAGATTTCCGGCCGTCCGCCGCAGCAGTCCTGCAACAGAAACACGGCGATGCGCTGGAATGCCCCGAGGTTGGCGCGGTAGACGATCGAGCGGCTGTGTCGCTCGGACGTGACCAGATCGGCGCGCGAAAGGATTGTCAGATGGGCCGACAGCGTGTTCTGCGGCACTTCGAGCGCGCGGGCGAGATCGCCGGCGGCAAGCCCGTCCGGTTCGTGCTTTACGAGCATGCGGAACGCCTGCAGCCGCGTCGATTGCGCCAGCGCGGCGAGCGCCAGGACGGCCTGTTCATCTTCCATATATCCGGATTTATGGAAATATATACCCCATGTCAATCGAAAACAGGGCATTCGCACCATATTTCGAAATTACCAGAAATACGGTTGACGGGCAGCGATTTCCGAAGCAACATGAAAACATGAAGATCGACGACGCAGCAGCCCGCCTGGAAGCGCTGGGCAATCCGACCCGGTTGAAGATCTACCGGACGCTGGTCCGCGCCGGTCGCGCGGGCTTGCCGGTCGGGCGGCTGCAGGAGCGCCTGAAGATTCCGGCCTCAACCCTGTCGCACCACGTCAAAGGCCTCGTTGCCGTCGGGCTCATCACGCAGGTTCGCGAAAGCACCACGCTGGTTTGCCATGCGGAGTACGCCACCATGCAGGGGCTGGTCGATTTTCTCGTCGCCGAGTGCTGCGCCGACGAGAGCGAATGCAAGGAGGCCGCCCGCCCGGCGGCCTGACAATTTTTGCACAATGTTTCGATGATACCAGAATGATGGGACAAGCGACATGAGCGGGAAAGTGGCGATCATCGGTGGCGGCCCGGTCGGTCTGGCCGCGGCGGCGCATGTCCTGGAGCGCGGCATGACCCCGATTGTGCTGGAAGCGGGCTCGGAGGCCGGTCACGCGATCCGGCAGTGGCGGCACGTGCAGTTGTTCTCGCCGTGGGAATACAACGTCGACAAGGCGGCTGCGCGATTGCTGGCGCCGACCGGCTGGAATTCTCCCGATCCCGCCGTCTACCCGACCGGCGCCGAACTGCTCGAACGCTACATCGAACCGCTGGCAACGAGGACGCCGCTTCGCGACGTGATCCGGACCAACAGCCGCGTGACCGCCGTCGGCCGCGCCGGCTTTGACAAGGCCAGGACCAGAGGGCGAGAGGCTGCGCCGTTCGAGATTCGCTACCAGAACGGCAAGGGTCCGGAGACCCTGCGCGCCGACGCCGTGATCGACGCATCGGGAACGTGGGCCACGCCGAACCCGGCCGGCACCGGCGGACTGCCGGCGATCGGCGAGCGCGAAGCCGCCGAGCGGATCGCGTATGGCATGCCGGACGTGCTTGGGCAGGACCGTGCCCGCTATGCCGGGAAGATCGTCGCCGTGCTCGGCGCCGGACATTCGGCGATCGGCACGCTGACCGATTTGACGACGCTGGCGCGGCAGGCGCCGGGAACGCGCGCGATCTGGCTGCTGCGAGGAACCGATCCCGCAAAGGCGTTCGGCGGCGGCGCGAACGACAAGCTTGCGGCCCGCGGCGAACTCGGCGCGCAGTTCGCTTCGCTGGTCGCGTCGGGCCAGGTTCAGGTCGAATCCGGCTTTCCGGTCGCCGCGATTTCCGAAATCGATGGGCGGCTCCGGATCGCCAAGTCGTCAGGATGCTGCGGACGCAGCGTCGTCGTCGACGAACTGGTGGTCGCGACCGGTTTTCGCCCGGACCTCTCGTTCCTTGGCGAGATCCGGCTTCGTCTCGATCCCGCGATCGAGGCGCCGGTCGCGCTGGCGCCGCTGATCGATCCGAACGAACATTCCTGCGGCACCGTGCGCCCGCACGGCGCGCGTGAACTGGCGCAGGACGATCCGGGCTTCTACTTCGCCGGCATCAAGAGCTACGGCCGGGCCCCGACCTTCCTGATGATCACGGGCTACGAACAGGTCCGCTTGATCGCGGCCGACGTCGCCGGCGACAAGGAGGCTGCGGCGCGCGTCGAGCTTGAATTGCCGGAGACCGGCGTCTGCTCGCGCGGCGGCGTCGAAGCCGCAAGCGCGTCGGGATGCTGCGGCGGCCCGGCGCCTGCCGGTGCCAACGCCTGCTGCGCCGATGACGCATCGGCCAAGGCGGCGGGCAAGTCCGGCTGCGGCTGCGGCTGATGGAGCGAAGTCGGTTGGGCGTAATCGCGGCGCTGGGCACCGCGCAGACGCTGGCGTGGGGATCGAGCTATTATCTGCCGGCGATCCTTGCCGATCCGATCGCGCAGGAGCTCGGCATCTCCTCCAACTGGTTCTTCGCGGCGTTCTCGGGCTCGCTGGTGATCTCCGGGCTGCTCGGGCCGCGGGTCGGCCGGCAGATCGACCGCGTCGGCGGACGTCAGGTGCTGTGCGTCTCGAACCTTGTTCTTGCCGCGGGACTCGCGCTGCTCGGCGCGTCGACATCGCTGTGGACGATGGCGGCGGCGTGGTTGCTGCTCGGCGTCGGCATGGGGCTCGGGCTCTACGACGCGGCGTTCGGCGCGCTCGGCCGCATCTATGGCGGTGACGCCCGTGGCGCGATCACCGGCATCACGCTGATCGCCGGCTTTGCCAGCACGGTCGGCTGGCCGCTGAGTTCGCTCGGCCTCGAGACGATCGGCTGGCGAGAGACCTGCTTTGCCTGGGCCGCGGCGCACCTCGTGATCGGACTGCCGCTCAATTTGATGCTGCCGCGAACCGAGCGTGGCGCGGCCCCTCAGGGGCCGGCCGTCAAGCCGCACATTCCGATCGACAGAACCATGGTGCTGCTGTCATTCGCGTTCGCCGCCGCCTGGACCGTGACGTCGGCGATGGCGGCGCATCTGCCGCGCATCGTGGAAGCGTTCGGCGCGACGCCGGCGCAAGCCGTGTTTGCCGGCATGATGATCGGACCGGCGCAGGTCGCGGCCAGGGTCATGGAGGCCAGCGTGCTGGGCCGTTTCCATCCGCTGATCTCGACGCGCCTGTCGTGCCTGACGCATCCGATCGGCGCGGCCGTGATCGCAATCTTTGGCGGCGGCGCCGCGGCCGCCTTCGCCTTGCTGCACGGCGCCGGCAACGGCATTCTGACCATTGCGCGCGGGACGCTGCCGCTCGCGATCTTCGGGCCGGAGAACTACGCGTATCGGCTGGGATTGATCGGCGCGCCGTCGCGCATCGCCCAAGCGCTCGCGCCGGTCCTGTTCGGGCTGCTGATCGAACCTTTGGGCAAGGGCGTCGTTGTCGTATCGGCGGGTTTCAGCCTCGCTGCGCTCGGCGCTTTGCTTTTGTTGCCAAAAAGCACCGCGCAGCGCGCTTCCGCTCAAAATTCCGCTTTTCAGAAGATCGCTTGATCCCGGCAGCAAATCACTTGCTGATTGCCTCAATCTCGAAGGCGATCGGCAGCTTGCCGAGTTCGGCGCGCGCGGCTTCGATGCCCGCGGCGGGAACGCGCAACGAGAGTGTCAGGCCGCGGTCGTTGTGCGCGGCTACGACATCGCAGGCCGCGCCCGGCAGCGCCAGCGCCAACGCGTCCCGCGCCGCCGCTTCCGCGGCGATTTCGCGCAGCCGCGGCTTGAAGATCTTGCCGACCGGCGTCACCGGCATGTCCATGATGATCTCGATCGCGCGCGGCCGCGCCGGCGGCTCCATCACGCCCGCTGTCAGGAAATCGGCGAGCGCCGCGCGATCGATATTGACGCCGGACGCCGGCGTGACGAACAGCATCGGGGTTTCGCCGGCGTAAGGGTCGGGCCGTCCGACGGCGGCGGCCAGCGCGACGCCGGGAAAGCGCAGCGCGACGTCCTCGATGCCGGTGGGATCGATATTGTGACCGCCGCGGATGATCAGATCCTTGGCGCGGCCGGTGATGTAGACTTCGCCGTGTGCGCCGATCCGCCCGAGATCGCCGCTGCGCAGCCATCCCTGATAAAAAGGCTGGGCTTCCGGCGGGCATCCCAGATAGCCGGAAAACATCTGCGGTCCCCTGACAAGAATCTCGCCGGTCGGCGTCGAGGGGCCGAGGTGCAGCTCGCCGCCGGCGAGAACGGCGACTTCCGCTAGCGCGACCGGCAAGCCTGCCGATGCCACCTCCTGCGCGCGGTCGTCGGGGGTTTGCGTGATCGAGCCGGCAAATTCCGTCATGCCGTAAATCTGGCGTAGGCAGTCGCTGGGCCAGACATTGAGGAAGCGCTTCTCGATCTCCGGCGGACATATCGATCCGCCGACGATGCACAGCCGCAGCCGGCTGAGGTCGGCGCCGTCGAGCGGCGCGTCCGCCGCGGCCGCGATCATGGTCGGCACGCCGCCGCCCAGCGTCACGCCCTGCTCGGCGATGATGCGCCAATGATTGGCGACCACCTCGGGATTGCGAAATCCGGCCGCGGTCGGGATCACGATCGCCCCGCCGGCCCCGAGCATCGGCAGGCTGGTGCAGAACGCGCCGCCGACATGGAACAGCGGTAACGCCACCAAAAAACGGTCCGTCGGCCCGATTCCCGCCGCGAGCATCGCGCCGATCGAGGAGGAGACAACGTTGCGGTGGGACAGCGGCACGATCTTGGGAACGCCCGTGGTCCCGCCGGTCGGCAACAGCGCGGCGGTTTTCTCCGGCAAAGGAGCCGGCTCGTTGCCGGCGTCGGCAAGTGGCAAGATCGTTTCGCCATCGAAGGCAACGCGGCCGTCGAGCGGCAGCGTGACGATGCGTTTGAGCGTGGGCGCCACTGCCTCCAGCCCCTCGACCTTCTCGAACAGGCCGCCGGGAGCGCCGGGCGGGGCCACGAACAGGATTTTGGCCGCGACCGCGTTGACCAGTGCTGTGATCGCCTCGCGGCTGAACAACAGGTTGATCGGCAGCACCGTCGCCGAACTCATCGCGGTCCAGTACACGGCCGCGGTCGCGGTGCAATTCGGCGCCAGCAAGGCCACGACATCATCGGGGCCGATGCCTTCGCGCCGCAACCATTGTCGCGTGGCATTCATCAGTCCGAGCAATTCGCCCGCGCTTGTGACGACCGGCGCGGGATCGCGCGCGGTGCGCAAATAGATCAGTGCGGGCGCTTCCGGACCGGGCGACAGGCCATGGCCGATGAACGTTCCAACGTCGGGCGACCGATCGAGGATTTCCCGCGCCCTGGCGTTCAGCGCGACCCGTTCGGCCGCCGCGTAACCGACCTTCATGTTTCCTCCGCTGGCCGCTGCACGAGGTTCGAAAGATCGACGGCCCGGTCAGGCCACGATAGCCGGAGGTGGCGAGGTTTCTCAAGCGGCGAGTCTCAAGCGCGAACGCAGCTTAATCGTCGTCCCCGCCCAGTGCGCAATTGCGCGCGGGGACCCGTACGCGGTGGACTACCGTCGTTTTAAAACGATGAGGCAGATGCCTTCAGTCTGTAGCCAGCATGCGCGCGGCGATATCGGGGATCCACGTTCCCGGATGTCGCGGAGCCTGTCATCCGGGCGCGCATTTGCGCGAACCCGTTGCTCATCCGGGCTACAGCTCTATGGCGAGGCCTACTCGCTCTTCGGCTCTTTCGACATGCGATCGAGGCGATCCTGCATGTCCTTCATCTGGCGGCGCAGTTCGTCGATGTTGCCGCCGTCGGCGGCGGGCTCCGGCGTCTTCTCGGGCTCGGCCATGCTCATCGCGCCGCCGCGCGGCGGCACGAACGGCTTGAACATCGAGAAGGTCTGCTGGAACAGTTCCATGTTGCGGCGGACATGCTCTTCCAGCGGCGCGAACGGCGTGCCGCTGAAGGTGTTGGTGAGTTGCTTGCGGAATTTTTCCTGTTCGCGCGTCAGCGTGTCGATCGATTGCTCGAGATATTTCGGCACCACCATCTGCATGCTGTCGCCGTAGAAGCGGATCAACTGGCGCAGGAACGTGGTCGGCAACAGATTTTGCCCGGCCTTGTTTTCCTGTTCGAAGATGATCTGCGCCAGCACCGAGCGGGTGATGTCGTCGCCGGTCTTGGCGTCATAGACGAGGAAATCCTCGCCGTCCTTCACCATCGCCGCGAGATCCTCGAGCGTCACATAGGTCGACGTACCGGTATTATAGAGCCGCCGGTTTGCATATTTCTTGATCGTGGTGGGAGTGTCTGTTTTCGCCATGGGCTCACACATGTAGACCGAGGACGGGAACCGGCGGCATCGCCGCAGGGCAACAAGCAACGCAACGCAGTAAAGTAAGCATTTTCAATAAGGTTCGGCTACCGAATTGTGCACCACGGTTAATTGAAGGGCATTTTAGGTGCGGCGCGGCGCGATTCGGGGTCT